>Ga0208354_1000233_pt1 | contig 32843 bp, 35 predicted proteins | sample HotLakmasection4_FD_184727 | JGI IMG/M metagenome (GOLD analysis project Ga0208354, IMG submission 184727) | Hypersaline microbial mat communities from Hot Lake, Washington, USA - Section #4 (SPAdes) | ecosystem: Environmental > Aquatic > Non-marine Saline and Alkaline > Hypersaline > Microbial... | reverse complement strand
GGCGTGAGCGAGCCGCCATCGCGGGCTTGCTGCACCATCTGCCAGCGGGTCTGCATATCGGGTTCGGCGTGGAATCCTTTCAGGTACTTTGGCCCCAGCCATCCCGGCTCAGCATCGAACAGCTTTTCTTGGAAGGTGCGCCGCGCCATCATTATGACCTTGGCACCGCGCTTCACCGCCCCCACAGCCAGGTGGCCGCTGGTTAACCCACTGCCGACAATCAGCACCGTTTCGCCATTGAGTGAATGCAAGGTGGGCAATCGGATTTGACTGGCATGGCACAGCCTTTCCGGGGGATGGGTAACGTTGATTTGCTTGACCCAAGCGGGTATATAGGGCTGCCCGCCGCCCGTCGCCAGCACGACTCGCCGCGCCAGCACGGTGTCCCCAGTCGATAAGGTCAACCGAAAGCGGGAAGGTCTTTTCTGCAAGGGTTCTAGGCGGGTGACTGCTGCGGGCACTACCTGATTTTGCAACTGCCAGCGCTGCACGACGGTCTCGCAAAATTCCTGGAATAGGCGCGTACCGGGGCGATCGTAGGGCGGGTGGAGTTCCTCGTAGCGCCCTTCGGCAAAGGTGCGCAGGGCGTGGGCATTGGGGTCAGGATGATGGACGGCGGGCGATCGCAACTCCTGAATCTCTTGCGCCGCAAACTGCTGCTGCCATTGCGCCATCCAGGTGCCGCTGGGGTCAAAGACCTGAATGCGATCGCGCAGTTTCGCCTTCTTTTGCAGGACGTGAGTCACCAGGGTGAGGGCCTGGGGTCCGGCCCCAATGACGGCAATATCGGTCTGCGACTGAACCATGACAGTTGATGGTGGTTGCCCAAATAGGATGCGAGCAATATGATAATGATTATCGTTACCACCTTGCAAGCCTATGCTCACCGTCGTCGCTGGCCCCTGCGGTGCCGGTAAAACCACCTGGATTCTTCAGGAACTGGCTCAGATGCCGACGCCTGCGGTTTACGCCACGCCGGGCGTCGGTCCAGTACCTATTGATGCGACGCGGGTAGCGGCGCGGTTTCCCCAGGTCGAAATTTTTCAGCGCCAGCCCGAAACGGAATTGCTGCAACGCTTAGCGGCTGGCGTACCCGTCTACTTTGAGTTGGGCTTTCAGCTAGAGACCGACATCGCGTTTCTGGAAGGTCGGCCTCACCGCCGGATCGCTCTGGTGGCTGAGGAAAATCGCGATGCGGGCTGGCAATTGTGGGCTGATGAGGTCATTCGCGGTAATCAATCGACCCTGAATCTGCAAGCGGCGCAGGTGTGGCGGGCACCGTTGAGTGGTCAGGTGTTCGACCCGCCCAGTCTGGATACTTTTTGGCAGGAGTTGATTCAAGGAGCCTACGGCAAAGTGCATCGGGCCAAGGGGATTTTTGAGTTGGCAGAGGGCCAGGCGTTTCATCTGGATTTTGTGAACAGCTTGCCCGGCAGCGCCTACACCGAACTCAATTTGCCCCGTTGGGTGCAGGGCCGCCCCAATCGCTTTAGCGGTATTGAGGTAGTGGGGCAGGAACTGGATGAAGGGGCGATCGCGGCTACCCTCAAAGACTGCTATTTATCCGACTCACTCCTCACCGCTCATCAAGCAACCTTAAAAGATTCTGTCCCGCTGGAGGTAGTATGAATATCGCCGTTCTGTCCTGCATTCACGGCAACCTGGAAGCGTTGGAGGCGGTTCTGCGGAAGATTGACCAGCAGCCCGTTGACCAGATCTACTGCCTGGGCGACCTGGTGGGCTACGGCCCTTACCCCAACGAAGTCGTCGCCCGCATTCGTGAACTCGACATCCCCACCTGCCAGGGTTGTTGGGATGAAGACATCGTCGAAGGGCTGAACGCTTGCGAGTGCAGCTATCCTTCCCTGCTGGCCGAAACCCGTGGTCGTCAAGCCCACGAATGGACGAATCGCGAAGTCACCCCCGAAACCCGTGACTATTTGGCTGAACTCCCTCTGACGCTGCAACAAAGCAATCTGTGCTTCGTTCACGGCAGTCCCCACAGCCAGCACGAATACCTGCTACCCGACACCAGTGCCTTCATCGCGATGGAACGAGTCCTCGCCACCGGAGCCGACACCCTCTTCTGCGGCCACACCCACATTCCCTACGTGCGTAACTTAGAAAACAGCCACCTCACCCTCAACATTGTCCACCCAGCCCCTCATCCACCCACCCACTCTCCCACTCATCCACCCACTCCCTCGCCCACCCCTCTCCCTTCCCTCAAGCGCATCATCAACGCCGGTTCCGTCGGTGAACCCCGCCACGGACGCCCCAACGCCACCTACGTCATCTACAACACCAATACCCAACAGGCCGAACTCCGCGAAGTCGAATACGACTATGCCAAAACCTGCGCCGCCATCCTCGAAAAAGGCCTACCCGCCATCTTCGCCTGGCGACTTTCAAAAGGGCTGGAATACGCCGAAAAAGCAGACGACCCAAGTCATGTATGTGAACGTTAAAGGGGAAAGGGTGCTAGGGGTCAGGTGTCAGGTGTCAGGTGTCAGGAAGTAATCAAAATTCAATCCCGATACCCGGAACCCAGTACCCGATACCTGAAACCCAGTACCCGATACCCAGAACCTAGTACCCGATACCCATCCACCAATCCACCAATCCACTCCCTACCCATGACCCATTGGGCGATTCTCTCCGGCATTAACGGCAATCTCGCCGCCTATGAAGCGGTGCTCGCGGACCTCAAACGAGTTCGACAACCGGTTGAAGCAATCTATATTCTGGGCGATCTGGTCGGTCCCCATCCGCAATGTGAGGCGTTGGTGCAGCGGGTGCGGCAACCTAGTCAGGGGGAACCCAGACCACAGGTTTGCACCGGCTGGTGGGAGGAGCAGTGTTTCAATCTGCATGGCATGGGCAGTGACCCCGAAGCATCGGAGTTGCTGGAGCAGGTTGGGGCGGATGGGGTTGAACGCCTCTGGAAATCGGTATCGCGGCAGACGGTGCAGTGGCTCAGGTCGCTGGATTTTGGCTTCTTTGAGCTGGATTGCTTGCTGATTCACGGCAGTACGGTGGGGTGCCATGATGTGCTGACCCCTGAAACGCCGCCGATGCAACTGTTAGATCGACTGCTGCGGGCCGATGCCAATACCCTGTTTTGTGGACGATCTGGGTTAACGTTTCACCTGCAAATTCCGGCAGGGGCGGTGACCTCTACCGTGACGACATTGGATGCCCCGGCTCAGACGATGACGCAGCAAGTGCGCGATCGGCAAGTTGTTGGCGTCGGCAGTGTCGGTAAAGAGCCAGGGCAGGTAACTTATACGCTGTATAACCCTTACGCCAATGCTGTCAGTTTCCGAACCGTACGCTATGGAACTCAGGGCAAGGGGTTTGGAGCGGTTTAAATCTATTAGCGTCAATCCAGATTGAGTTAGGGTAAGGCTATCCTTGAGCAAGGGTTTTGCTCTGATTGCTGCTCAACATGTCGAAGCGGATATACGACTGGAAACGATTTTGGTGCCCCCGGACAGGTAGCATCAACTTGGCTAATGGCGGCTATTTGTCGAATCTGGATGAAGAATGGGGGAAGGTATCCAACCCTGATCTGCTAACCCTAGAAGAAATTTCAGATGCTCCGTGCCTAGTCTTACTAGGAGAACCAGGGATGGGCAAATCTCGGGAACTGAATAAGCTACAGAACCTCACGGAGCAAAAGATATTTCCTGAAGATCAAGTACTATCCCTGAATCTCCGCTCCTGTACTGACCTGAAGGATGATTTGTTTAAAGATGAAGTCTTTCTTGATTGGTTAGGGAACAACTATCACCTGTATCTTTTCTTAGATAGCCTGGATGAAGGGCGTTTAAGTGTACCGACAATAGCTACAGGATTGATCGATGAGCTTCAGAAGAAGAAGTATCAGAATCATCTTCACTGTCTTCACATTCGTATCGCTTGCCGTACGTTTGTGTTTTCGGAGATCTCAGAGGTATTAGAGACAGGATTAAAAGAGCTTTGGCAAGAAACTGAGGTTGGAATATACGAATTAGTTCCACTTCGTCGTGTAGATATTGCTTTAGCTGCGAGGGAAGAAGGCTTTTTGTCAGACAAGTTTTTGAAAGAGATTGACCAAAAGGATGTTGTTCCTTTAGCAATCAAACCAATAACTTTGGGGTTTCTGCTAAACACCTATCGAAAACACAACGGACAATTTCCTCCTGACCAAAAACTTTATGACCTCTACCTTGAGGGATGCAAGCTGCTGTGCGAAGAGGTCAACCCAGGCCGCCGAGCGTCAAAACAAGTAGGAAGTCTTGATACTGATCAACGTTTAGTTGTTGCGGCTCGCATTGCAGCTGTGACTATTTTTACCAATCGATTTGCTGTATGGACTGGAGTTGATCAGGGGAATTTACCCATCGAAGATGTTTCTCTTCAAGAATTATGTGTTGGTTATGAAACGGTTCAAGCAAGAGAATTTGAGATTGACAGAAAAGTAATTGAGGAAGTTTTAGATACTGGCTTATTCTCATCCCGTGGATTAAATCGCATGGGATGGGCGCACCAGACTTATGCTGAGTTTCTAGCTGCTTGGTATTTATTTCATCATGAAGTTCCAATGACCAAAATAAACACTCTAATCTTATCGTCTCAAGAACCAGACCGTAAACTGATTCCTCAACTTCATGAAACTGCTGCATGGCTAGCTAGTATGAGGTTAGATGTCCTGAAAGAGATTATCGGCACAGATCCTGATGTGCTCTTGCAAACTGATGTGCCAACTGATGCAGAAGTCAGAGCTGCAATTGTTGATAGCCTATTAATTCAGTACGAGCAAGGAAAGCTTTTTAATTCAGGTAGAGTCAACTACCGGAAGTATGCCAAGCTAAAGCATCCTGGTCTGTTTGAACAGCTTCATCCCTATATTTGTGACTCGACAAAGCAGCTTGATGCACGAGACTTGGCAATTGATATTGCCGAGACTTGTGAGGTCTCTGAACTTCAGAAAGAATTAGTCAACATTGCTCTTGATTCATCACAGTCGATTCACTTAAGAGTTAGTGCTGCAAAAGCCATAAGTTCCATAGGGAATTCAGAGGTCAGGTTACAGCTAAAGCAATTAGTTATTGAAGATCTTCCAGAAGATGATGGCGATCGCCTGAAGGGATATGCTCTACAAGCACTTTGGCCAGATTATTTGTCAGCACAAGAGCTATTCTCTGTACTTACGCCACCTCGTAAAAGAAACCACTATGGAGCCTATCAAGCTTTTGTTGACTATCATTTGGTCGAGCACCTAAAACCAGATGATTTGCTGAATGCGCTTAATTGGCTTGAAAGGCAAGGCCGTCGGTGCTTTGGTTATCCCTTTGAGAAACTTGCTGATTCCATCATTCTAAAGGCATGGAATAATTTTAATTTTCCTGGAGTGGCAACAGCTTTTGTAAAAGCTGCTCTAGTGCAATGGAGGGAACATCAAAAAATAATTACTTTTGATCGAAAGGGGAAAAAAGAGTTCAACTCCTCAATACCAGATAACATTGAGAGAAGAAGAAAACTGGTTGAAGCATCTGTAGCTATCATTTCAGAATCAGGAGATGATCCATTTTATCTATGTAGCTCTCTGACGGACAACATTGTATTATCTGAAGATGTCTATTGGATGATTGGGAAACTTCGAGAGCCGAATTGTGAGAAAGCGCAGCAGATTTGGTCTCAACTAATTCAATGGAACTTTGATCGGCGAAATGTTGATCATATTGATTCAATTATAGAGATATATAATTCCAGCAAGGTTTTTCAGAAAATATTTTCATCTTTTTTAGAACCTGTTGAATTGAATTCAAATCGTGCAGACAAACTAAAAACTGATTACCTGCGAATGCAGGAAATGAAAGACAACAGCCAAAATATTCCCTTATTAGATCCTCCACCAAAAGAGAGAGTTCTTCAACTCCTAGAGAAATTAGAAGCTGGAGATTTAAATGCTTGGTGGCAACTAAATATGGAAATGACTTTGAAACCTGAGAGCCAATATTACGATAACGAGTTTGAATTGGACTTGACCCAGCTTCCTATGTGGCAAGAGACAGATGAAGCTTTCCAAAAACGTATTATCCAAGGTGCAAACAAATATATTCAGCACCAAAATGCTGTCGATTATGACTGGATAGGGACAAACACATTTAATCGACCTGCAATGGCAGGCTATAGGGCCTTAAAGCTACTTCTCGATAAGCGCCCAGAATTTCTAGAAACTATAACAACTGAAAGATGGGAGAAATGGACACCGGCCATTGTAGCTGTTCCTAATGCTAGTCAGCATGAAGACTCTTTTCTGGAGCTAGCTAAGTATGCCTACCAAAATGCTCCTCAAACCTTTACAGAAATCCTGACATCGTTAATTGATAAGGAAAATGAGCAGCATGAGTATCTTTTTGTGATTAATCTACTTGAGAAGTGTTGGGATGAGCCGTTAAAGCTAACGCTTCTTTCAAAGGCTACAGATGCTAAGCTTCACCCCAAATGTATTGGTCAATTACTCGAAGTACTTTTAAAGCAAGATTTTGCCGAGGCTAAAGATTTTGCTAAGTCTCTCATCTCTTTCCCACTACCGTCAAATGATAAAGACCGTCAGAAAGCTTTAATTGCTTGTAGAGTGCTGGTTGAAAATTCAGATCCCTCTACATGGTCATTTCTCTGGAAGTTTATCCAGCAGAACTCAACCTTTGGACGTGAAGTTCTTGAACTAGTTGCTTACCGCTATTCGCACGGAATTCAGTTGAATTTGACTGAAACACAACTAGCTGACTTATATCTTTGGTTGGTGCATCAATATCCTTATGATGAAGACCCTGACCATAGCAATGAGGCGATGGCATATTCTGTAACCGCCAGAGACGGTATTGCAAGATTAAGAGATAGTGCTTTAGCACAGCTTAAAGAATTGGGGACCTTACAAGCTTGCTTCGAGATCGATCGCCTCGTGAAAGAACTGCCAGAAATTGAATGGCTGCGAAAGACTTTGATTAATGCAAGGGCAAATATGCATCGTAAAACTTGGCAACCACTAACCCAGAAAGAATTTCTTCAGTTTGTGATAGCCCAAGAACCATCAAATTCTGAAGTAGTAGAGAGGATAACGAAAAAAATGGAAGATGAACCTAAGATAAGAAATGAAATCAATATCTCAAATTCGCCAAATTCACCTATTAATGCTCCCATCGGGACAAGTGGTGTGACCAATAACCAAGTAACTACCACTTCCGATGCTGTTTCTGATACTGAGAAACGTATTAATTGGGGGATTTGGCTTGCTGTAATTGGACTGGTCGTCTCAATAGCTGGCATACCAGTTGGAATGGCTGTAAGTGGTGCCTTCAACGATGAGTTTAAAGAATGGCTGAACCGTGTTTTTTCAACTGAAGTTGAGCAGCAACCTGTCCAAAAGCATCAATAGGAGAATAAGCTGTGCAAATAACCATTAACCTCCCGCCTGACTTAGAACAAGACTTGATTCGTCAGGCTTCGCAGGCCAATATTCCGCTGCAAACCCTGATTTTGCAAGCCCTGCGCCAGGTAACTCAACCCACTGCTGCCGCCACATCACAGTGGCCAGAGATTGTCTTGTCTTACGAAGGCATCCCCGACTTCCCTGCCTTTGAATCCTACCGCGATGAACTCCTGCCACCCCGTGAACCGGAGTTGTTTTAATGCGCTATCTCCTTGATACCTGCGTCATCAGCGACTTCATCAAAGGCGAAGCTGGAACGATCACGAGACTCAAACAAACGCCACCTGCTGACGTGGCCATCTCAGCCATCACCGTAATGGAATTGCGTTATGGCTTAGCCCTGAATCCGCAACGGGCTCAGAAAATTGAACCTGCGATCGCTAGCATTTTAGCTTCTGCAAACATCCTGTCTTTCAGCAATGCCGAAGCCGAACAGGCTGCTCAAATCCGAGCTGCGCTTAAATCTCAAGGACAACCGATCGGCGCTTACGATATCTTGATTGCGGCTACTGCCCTGCAGCATAATTTGATTATGGTTACATCAAATCAGCGAGAGTTCGAGCGTGTTGTCAATTTACAGATTGAGAATTGGCGGCAAAGCTAATCGAGCAGGGACCGTTGATAATTGCAGGCTAAGTTCTTTAACAACAAACGGACGCAACTCACTGACGGAATTTTGAAAATGAGTTAACGCTGCTAGACTCTACCGTTACATTTATATCTCAACAAAAAAATGGCATCTCTGCCTTCCCATCCAGCGAAGGCCGAATATTATCCCCGTAGGCTTGCTGAATATTATCTATCGTCATTACCGACTGGGGCGCATCATTGGCAATCAGGCGACGGTTTAGTAGCAGCAGGCGGTCATAACGAAGCAACGCCTCACCCCATTCATGGCTGCACACCAGCAGCGTCTTACCCTGGGCCTTCAGTTCTGCAAACAGGTCCAGCATCATCGCTTCCGTCTTCTTATCCACCCCTGTCAGGGGTTCATCCAACAAAAACAGGTCCGCTTCCTGGGCCAGTGCCCGCGCCAGAAACACCCGCTGCTGCTGACCGCCCGAGAGTTCACCGATGGACCGACGACGCAGGGGCATCATATCGACCCGCTCCAGGGCAGTGGTTACCCTTTGTTTGGCGCGGGCATCGGGAGAACGCAACCAGCCCAACCGGGTCGTCTGCGCCATCATCACCACATTCCAGGCGGTGATGGGGTAATCCCAATCGATTTGCGACCTTTGCGGCACATAGGCAATGTGTTGCCGATGCCGATGCAACGGCCTGCCTCGAAACAACACCTGCCCCGCTCCTGCCGCCAGTCCCAGAATGGCTTTAATCAGGGTGCTTTTGCCCGCCCCATTGGGGCCAATCAGCCCCACCAGTTCCCCCGGCAATAGGGACAGCGACACATCTTCTAGAGCCCGAATGCCCCGGTAATTGACAGACAAATTTTGAACCTCTAACATGGCCATCATGTAGAATGATAATCATTCTCGAAATAATATCAGACTTTTCCAAACAGGAGAGCGTCCCATGATGCACCAGTGGGTTCCCAACTCGGCTCGAGTCCTCGGAGTGGCAGCCGTATCCCTGACCGTCGGGCTGATGGGCTGCGGCCAGAGCGAAACCGTCGAAACCAGCGAAGCCCCCATAGAAGAAACCGCTGACCTGCCCCAGGTGGTGGCGACCACCAGCGTTCTTTGCGACTTAACCCAGCAGGTGGCGGCTGACACCATTGCCCTTACCTGCCTGATGGAACCTGGACAGGACCCCCATACCTACCAGGCCCGCCCGTCGGATCGCCAGGCTATTGACGATGCCGATCTGGTGCTTTACGACGGGTATAACTTTGCGCCTTCGGTCTTGGGCCTGGTTGAAGCTAGCACCAACACCGCCCCTAAAGTTGCCGTATTTGAAGCCGCCGTACCCGACCCCCTGATGGGCAAAGGTCACGACCATGACCATGACCACGCTGAAGGGGAGGCTCATGACCATGATCATGCCGAAGGGGAGGCTCATGACCATGACCATGCCGAAGGGGAGGCTCATGACCATGACCATGCCGAAGGGGAGGCTCATGACCATGACCATGCCGAAGGGGAGGCTCATGATCATGACCATGCTGAGGGCGAAGCTCACGACCACGATCATGCTGAAGGGGCAACCCATGACCATGGGGAAACCGCAGACCTTGTCCCTGACCCCCATATCTGGCACAGCGCCAGCAATAATGCCGCCATGGTCGAAGTGATTGCCACCAACCTGGCCCAGGTGAATCCTGACCAGGCCGACTTTTACCAGGACAATGCCGCCCAACTCTCGGCCCAGTTCAGCGAACTCGATGGTTGGATTCAGACTCAGGTAGACACCATCCCTGTCAATAATCGCCGATTGGTCACCACCCACGATGCCTTCCGCTACTTTGCCAATGCCTACGACTTTGAAGTGAAAGGGGCTTTGAGCGGCCTCAGCACCGAAGAAAAACCCTCTGCCGCTGCCCTGACGGCCCTGGTGGACCAGGTCAAAGGGGCGACCGTGCCCGCTATCTTTGCCGAAACCACCACCAATCCTGACCTGATTAACACCGTCGCCAACGATGCCGGGGTAAAAGTCGCTGAACAACCCCTCTTTGTGGAAGGTCCTGGTGGTCCCGGAACCACCGCCAACACCACGCAGGAAATGCTGGTCGCCAACACCTGCACGATCGTCAACGCTCTGGGTGGCACCTGCGATGAGGGCGGTGCCCCGATTTGATGACTAACGACTTGGACAGTCGTCGGCTAGCGTCCGTAGCTTGGCGTCAGCAATCTTGAAGCCTGACGCCAAGGTCACCTGAAGTCTGCTCCCTTCCAATGAATGTCTGGGCCTCTCTAATTTGCAGGATTCATATCGTCTCTGCACACATGCCTAACCTGTGGATTCCCTCTAATTTCGGCTCAATTCAGACCCGGTCGTCGCTGCTATTACTGCCCCTAAACGCCTATGCAAATTCTCAATGCCTTACCAACAACGATTGCCAGACGCATCACCTGCATGTATCAAAACCGCACCCCGTTTTTGCAGATTCTTCGAATTAGCAACATCCCTAACTGGTATTTCGAGCGGGTGGTGTTTCCCAGCGATCGGTTCCTGTTTGAGGTGATGCCGGAGGCTCAGTTGGAGGTTTACAGTGCAGACTCTTCTGGTCCCCTGTATCGCCTCCCCTGCCAGGAGTTGAAAGTCGAGTCATCCCTGCTGGGCTCTCCTTAAATCCTATGGATATTCCATCAATCCCCAAGCGGGGGATACCCGTGACTCTAATTACCGGATTTTTGGGCAGCGGCAAAACCACGCTGCTGAATCACATTCTGACTAATCGCCAGGATCTGAAGGTGGCGGTGCTGGTGAATGAGTTTGGTGACATCAACATCGATAACCAGCTGCTGGTGTCGGTGGAAGAAAACATGGTGGAGCTGAGTAACGGCTGCATCTGCTGCACTATCAACGACAGCCTGATCGATGCTGTCTATAGCGTGCTGGAACGGGAAGAGCGGATGGATTACCTGGTGGTCGAAACCACAGGGCTGGCCAATCCCCTGCCCATCATGTTGACGTTTTCGGGCACGGAGTTGAGGGCTTTGACCCATCTGGATTCGGTGATTACCGTGGTGGACTCGGAAGCCTTTACGGAGGACCATTTCAGCAGTGAAGTGGCTCTCAGTCAGCTCCTCTATGGCGACATCATTCTGCTGAACAAAGCGGACTTAGTGCCAGAGGCCAAGTTGACCTGGCTGGAATCCTACCTTCAGGACATCAAGGATCAAGCTAGATATCTGCGATGTTCGCTGACAGAGGAGGGCGATCGCCTGCCCCTGTCGGCCTTGCTGGATGTGGGTTTAGCGGAGCCACCGGTTCAGTCGCCTGAAGCAGCCGAATTTCAGGAACTCCCTGGAAAATCTTCCCATCTGGCTCGGGATAGCTTTGTTTCGGTGCCCTTTAAGAGCAACCGACCCTTCCAGGTAGACAAGTTCGAGCTTTTCTTGATGGCTCAAATGCCCATTGATGTGTTCCGGGCCAAAGGCATTCTCTGGTTTGAGGGAGAGGACCAGCGCCACATCTTTCAGCTCAGCGGCAAGCGATGCAGCATTATCCCCGAACCCTGGACCACTCCCCCCCAGAATCAACTCATCTTCATTGGTCGCCAGTTGAACCCGTTGCAACTGCACCAGCAACTCACCAATTGTTTGGCCGGTAGCCGAGTCTCGCTGTTGTCTTAGGGCGAGAGGGCCAAACCAAGATTGGGCTTACCTTCGGTCAGACCGAAACGGCCCAATGTCCGTGCCCCAAAGGCGTGTTCCACTCACGGGGGAAAGCCTCTGTTTCCCCCACTTTCTACCGTAGTTAGGATTCATCCATGACCTTATCCATTTCTCGCGACGAGTTTCGCACAAGCGTCCCTAAAACCAAGTCCGAGCCCCCTGTCTCCGACCAGGAGATGGAGCAGGCCGTTCGCACACTGCTGTTGGGCCTGGGCGAAGACCCCAACCGCGAAGGGCTCATCGATACCCCTAAGCGGGTCGTCAAAGCCCTGAAGTTTCTCACCTCCGGCTATCACCAATCTCTGGATGAGCTGCTCAACGGCGCTGTTTTCCACGAAAACACCAACGAAATGGTGCTGGTGCGCGACATCGACCTGTTCAGCTCCTGCGAGCACCACATTCTGCCGATTCTGGGTCGCGCCCATGTCGCCTACATTCCCGACGGTAAGGTGATTGGCCTCTCCAAAGTCGCCCGCATCTGCGAAATGTACGCTCGGCGTCTGCAAGTGCAGGAACGACTCACCGCCCAAATTGCCGATGCGGTCGAAGGTCTGCTAAAACCCAAGGGCGTTGCGGTGGTCGTCGAAGCCACCCACATGTGCATGGTCATGCGCGGCGTCCAAAAGCCCGGCTCCTGGACCACCACCAGCGCCATGCGCGGCGTCTTTGCCGAAGACTCCAAAACTCGCCAAGAGTTCATGAGCTTGATTCGCCATAGCCCGAGTTTTCATTAAAGAAGTGGTGAGGTAGTGGGGTGGCGCGTTGTTAGGTGAAAGGGAATAGGGAATAGGGAATAGGGAATAGGGAATAGGGAATAGGGAATAGGGAATAGGGAATAGGGAATAGGGAATAGGGAATAGGGAATAGGTGAAATACAGAACCCAGAGCCCAGAACTCAACCCTTAAGACCGATAAATCTGGCTCCCCATCTCTCCATCCCCCATCTCCCTGACTCCCCCATTCTCCTCTACCTCACTCACCCATCCACCCATCCACCCATCCACCCATCCACCCATCCACCCATCCACCCATCCACTCCCCCTCCTCCCATGCTAAAAATCCCTACCCTCCCCGACACCCGCCTCCCCGTCACCATCATCACGGGCTTTCTGGGCAGTGGCAAAACTACGCTGCTGAACCACATCCTCCAAAATTTCGATGCCTTTCGCGTTGCGGTGCTGGTGAATGAGTTTGGCGATATCAACATCGACAGTCAGTTCCTGGTTACTGTCGAGCAGGACATGGTGGAGCTGACCAACGGCTGTATCTGCTGCACCATCAACGATGACCTGATGCAAGCCGTGTATCGCGTGCTGGAGAAACGAGACAACATTGACTACCTCGTGGTCGAAACTACCGGCGTTGCTGACCCTCTACCGATCACCCTCACCTTCCTCGGCACGGAATTGCGGGATATGACTCGTCTGGATTCCATCCTGACGGTAATTGACGCCGAAACCTTTGAACCGGATTTGTTCAACAGTCAAGCGGCCATGAGTCAGATTGCCTATGGTGACATTCTGCTGCTCAATAAAACTGATCTGGTCTCACCAGAGCGTATAAAAGCTGTGGAAGCCGGAATTCGCACTTACCGCGAGGATGTCAAAATTCTCCACGCTCAGCATGGCCGGGTACCCCTGCCGCTGATCATTGATGTGAAAGTGGGCGATCAAGGTCTGTATCAGGCCGTAGCCCAGGCCGATGCCGAAAAAGCCGCCCATGAGCATGACCACGATCATCATCATGACCATGAAGCTCACGACCACGGGCATCACCATCATGAAGCCCACGACCACCACGAACATCATCACGACCACGACCATCCCCACGAACATCATCACCATCACTCCGACCACCTGGATAATGATGGCTTCGTGTCAATGGCTTTCCGCTTTGACCAACCTTTTGCCCTCAAAAAGTTTCAGCAGTTCCTCGACTTTCACCTGCCGCCAGAACTGTTCCGCATGAAGGGGATTCTCTGGTTCCAGGAAAGTCCTGCCCGCCACTTCTTCCAACTCACCGGTAAGCGGTTTCAGCTCGAAGACTCGCAATGGCCAGGGCTACCGGGTACTCAACTCGTCTGCATTGGCCGCAACCTAGATCTCAAGGCGATGGAAGAAAAGTTGAAGGACTGTATCGCCGAAGAAAACTAGGTTTTGGGTGCAAGGTACACGGTTTACGGTGCAAGGTCCGAAACCCAACACCCATCCACTCATCCACTCATCCAAACGCCCACCCATCCACCCATGTCCCTCACCCTCTACAACACCCTCACCAAACGCAAACAACCCTTTACCCCCATCCATCCTGGTCGGGTGACGATGTACTGCTGCGGGGTGACGGTTTATGACGATTGCCATCTGGGCCATGCCCGGTCGTACCTGGGGTGGGATGTGCTGCGGCGCTACCTGCGCTGGCGGGGATACACCGTTCATTACGTGCAAAATTTTACCGATATTGACGACAAAATCCTCAACCGGGCCAAGGCCGAGGGCACGACCATGGCGGCTATTTCAGAGCGCTACATCCAGCGCTACTTCGAGGATATGCATCGCCTGAAGGTGATGGATGCCGACGAGTATCCCAGAGTGACAGAGCATACTGGGGCGATTCATGAGTTGATTGGCCAGTTAGAGGCTAAAGGCTATGCCTATGCTGCCGGTGGCGATGTGTATTATCGGGTGGCGCAGTTTGCCGACTATGGCCAGCTTTCGGGGCGATCGCTCGCAACGATGCAGGCTGGAGCGAGTGGTCGTGACCTGGCGGCTACCGCCAAGGCCAACCCGGCAGACTTTGCCCTCTGGAAGGGAGCTAAACCTGGCGAACCCGCCTGGGATTCCCCCTGGGGAGCAGGCCGACCGGGCTGGCACATCGAATGTTCGGCGATGATTCGCGCCCGACTGGGGGCCACCATCGATATCCACGGCGGCGGCGGCGACCTGGTGTTTCCCCACCACGAAAATGAGATTGCCCAGTCCCAGGCGGCCAATGGCAAGCCTCTGGCCAACTACTGGCTGCACAACGGCATGGTGACAGTGAATGGGGAGAAGATGTCAAAGTCCCTGGGCAATTTCACTACGATCCGCGATTTGCTAGAGGGCCATTGGGCGGAGTATCCGCAGCCGGTAGACCCAATGGCGGTGCGGCTATTTGTGCTGCAGGGGCACTATCGGAAGCCACTAGATTTTACGAAAGATGCGATCGCTGCCGCTATCAACAGTTGGCAAACCCTGAAGGCTGGACTTTTGTTTGGCGATCGCCACGGTATAAGACTGGGCTGGTCCGCCGCCAACCTCCAGCCCTCTCCGCAGGAACCCAGCCCAGATACCCCTTGGATGGAGCGGTTCCAAGCCGCTATGGACGATGACCTGAACACGCCGGGGGCTCTGGCCGTGCTGTTTGAGCTGGCTAAAGGACTTCAACGAGAGGGGAACCGTTTGGTTCATGAAGGGAAACCCCAATCCAGTCCGGATCAGCTTTTGAAGCAGTGGCAAACCTTGATGCACCTGGCTCAGGTTCTGGGGTTAGAGACCCAGGCAGATGGTGATGAGCCTGAAGCTGTGGGTGACTTAGATGATGCTGCGATCGCTGACCTGATCCAGCAGCGCCAAACGGCCCGACAACAGCGCGACTTTACCATGGCAGATGATATTCGCGATCGGCTGGCGGCGGTGGGGATCACGGTGGTTGACAAACCCGATGGTGAAGTCCGTTGGCATCGACAATCATAGGAGCGTTATGGCGTATTTTCCATAATCGAGCTGCTGCCAGACAGCCTACAATTAATAAAATAGACTTGCTTTGGTGCCAAAGTATGATTGCGATCGCACCTATCAAATCGTTACCAGATGGCTCAGTGGCCACTATTCCAATGAGCTGGGCAGATTACCAGCAACTGGCTGCCAGTAGAGGCGATCGCAGCACGCCGCGCTTTAAATACGCTGATGGATATTTGAGCCTCAAGATGCCAACCTTTGAGCATGGCCAGCTAGATGCTATTGTGGCTGATTTGCTGGTGGCTATTCTCAACCAGCAGCTACGCGATTATGTTCGAACAACGCCCGTTACTCTGCAAATTCCTGAGCAGGCAGGTATCGAACCCGATCATTGTTTTTGGCTTAACGACTGGGCTGCTGTGAGCGGCAAAAGTCGAATTGACCTGGCTACCGATCCGCCACCCGACATTGCGGTTGAAGTCGATGTGACCAACTTCACAAACATCGAGGATTACGAACGGTTTAAGGTTCCTGAAATATGGCTCATTCGAGGGGATGGTCTAACAATTTTTGGTCTAACCTTTGGCGGATACGCTCAAACAGAGTTTAGTCAGTTTTTCCCTGATATAGCTATCCCTAAACTCTATCAGCAGGTAATGGCAGCCGTTGCCGAAGGGGCTAGTCCTCCTAGAGCCATTCGATCAATTCTCTAAGTCGCGAGAACAACGGATACAGAGCACTGCCAGCTGATGCATCCTTGAAACAAGCCAATCGCTGTCTTACAGGAGTGCTGATGCGATCGCAGCTGAATTGCTTGATGGTGCGATTGCCAACCTAATCCAGCAGCGCCAAACGGCTCGACAGCAGCGGGACTTTGCCACGGCGGCTGATATTCGCGATCGGCTAGCGACAGTGGGGATTACGGTAGTTGATCAGTCAGATGGACAGGTTCACTGGCACTGATAACAGTATCAATGACTTTACGCCGCCGACTAACCAGTAGATTAGTAAGGAAAGCTCCACGTTTAATTAATACGCTAGGCTCTACAAGTCCCCCGATGAAACACGAGTCTTTCCCGTCAATATCGACGTTAGCAACCATGTCATATCCATCTACACTATCGGCTGAGCCCTGCATAACGACCTTCGATGAGTTTGTGCAGTTGGCGGATTATTCTCTGATGGACACCTTAAACGCCGACCCGGATGCCACTGCAGATGGGGATGATCACCGTCCCCGCCAGGTTTTTTCGGGGCATTTCGTCCCTGTGACCCCTACCCCGCTGCCAGAACCAGAATATGTCGCCCATAGCAGCACTTTCTTTAAGGAGCTTGGGTTGAGCGATGAGCTGGCGCTGGACGAAAAATTTCGCCAGGTCTTTTCGGGTGATCTCTCTGCTGTGCCTGAGCCGATGCGGCAGGTTGGCTGGGCGACGGGTTATGCCCTGTCGATTTATGGCACCGAATATATCCAAAATTGTCCATTCGGGACGGGTAATGGGTATGGCGATGGTCGGGCGATATCGGTATTTGAAGGAATCATCAATGGCCAGCGCTGGGAAATGCAATTGAAAGGGGGTGGCCCGACGCCCTATTGCCGGGGTGCTGACGGTCGCGCAGTACTCCGGTCCAGTGTGCGTGAGTTTCTAGCGCAAGACTATATGCACGCGTTAGGGGTACCCACATCGCGCTCTTTGACCCTGTATGTGTCTAAATCTGAGACCGTGACCCGGCCCTGGTATTCCCAAGACTCTTGCTCTCTTAACCCGGATATTTTGGTGGACAATCCTGTGGCCATTTCCACTCGCGTTGCCCCCTCCTTTTTGCGCGTGGGTCAGCTAGAGTTATTTGCCCGCCGCGCCCGCAGCAATGCTCATCCCAAAGCATTAGAAGAGTTGCGCCTGATCGTGTCGCATTTAATTGAGCGAGAGTACAAGAGCGACATTGATCAAGCCCTTAGTTTTGCCGAGCAATTGGTTGAGTTGGCTAAGCACTTTCGCCAGCGGCTTACGACCCTGGTGGCCAATTGGCTACGGGTTGGTTATTGCCAGGGCAACTTTAACAGTGATAACTGCGCCGCTGGTGGCTTTACCCTCGACTATGGCCCCTTTGGGTTTTGTGAAAATTTCGATCCCAGGTTTCAACCCTGGACGAGCGGCGGCGAACACTTTTCATTCTTCAATCAGCCTAGGGCAGCAGAAGCGAATTACTATATGTTTTGGAAAGCGGTGAGACCGCTACTGGCAGAGGATGCTGACGCTTTGGAACAGTTTGACCAAGTCGGTCGTGGCTTTGCAGAAGCCATGCAAACACAAATTCAAAACATGTGGGTAGCCAAACTGGGCTTGACTGAATTTAACCCAGAGCTATTTAAGCAATTAATGCAGTTAATGACCGATTCAGATGTGGATTACACCATTTTCTTCCGCGAGTTATCCCACATACCAGACGATGTCTCAGCCTTGAAAAAGAGCTTCTACGGTAAAACGTCACCACAACTCGACGAACAATGGCAAGCCTGGCTCAAAAGCTGGCGCGACCTCATCAACAACGGCCCGGTTGAGAAATCACTGGCTGAGATATCAACCAAGATGAAACAGACTAACCCGAAATACACCTGGCGAGAGTGGTTGGTCGTCCCCGCCTATCAACAAGCTATGCAGGGTGACTACAGGTTAGTGAAAGAGTTGCAGGCAGTCTTGAGCCATCCCTATGATGAACAATCGCAAGTAGTAGAAGATAAATACTACCGTCTACGACCCAGCGCGTTTTCTGACGTAGGCGGCGTGACGCACTATAGTTGTTCATCTTGATGACGGTGCTGATGACGGTGCGGCAATCGCTGACCTGACATAGCCGCCGCCGACCTGGCGTAGCGCATGAGTCTTAAATCATGCGCCTATTCACAAGCTATTGGGACCCGCCTGCCTGGGTCAGGCGCATCCACATGGGCATCTGAGGGTTAGCTCCGGCTTCGATGCGCTCAAGGGCGGCCATCATCTCAGCCTTGACATCAAATTTGGCTTCCTGCTGGATGGCCTGCTGGAGCGGCTCAATTGCGGTGCGATCGCCGATTTCCGTTAAAAACCGAGCGGCGCGCCAGCGGACGAGTTCCGAAGAATCGCTCAGGGATTCGATCATCGTGCCCATGGCGCTCGGGTCACCAATGTCGCTCAAGGCATCACCTGCTGTCCGGCGCACCAGGGGCGAGGGATCTTGGCGAACCACCCGACAAAGGGGAGCCACCGCAGTCGTCAGAGTGCTGGCTCCGATGAGGGCTGCAGCCCACCGCCGCAGGGTGCTTTTCTCATCGTCGAGTACGGTCACCACTGCCGACAAGTTCTCAGCCGTCACTTCGAGCTGCTGCAGGGCCTTGAGTCGATGTTTCCAATCAGGGTGGCGAAGCGCCGCGATCAGGGCTTGCTGTTGGGCCATTTTGTCAACCGGGGGGGCATCAGCTCGCTCAGCGATGGCCGCCGCTTCAATTTGGCTCAAGGCTGGGGAGTCAAGCAAGCTATCAATTTCATCCGCTACCAGCTGGGCCACGTTTTCGGGGTCGCCCGCCGGGGCTTGATAAGGCTCCCAGCGTCGCTCAGCGACATAGTCCGCCCCCGTCGCCTGGATGGTTCGCTGTAGGGCTTGAGTAAAGCGTTCAGGTAGGGCCACACGGGCTTGCTGACCATCTGCCGCGATCCCCCGTACCTGCACGGGGATGCCCCGAAATACCTGTACGGCGACATCGAGCTGGCCCAAATTAGAGCTAGATGACAGCACACTCGCACCATCTTCAGGGGAATGCAGCGGCTGAGTTAGCTGGGTGAGCAGCTTGGAATCGGCATGATCGGCTACGCCAATTAAAGCGGCGGCTTCAGCCAGAATTGGTTGCCAATCGGATGTGCCTTTGCGGGTCAGGGTCACAAAATCTTTAACCACAAAGACAGATTGAATCGCGCCTATGGCCAGCAATGGTTGCAGCCATTCAGGCGTATCAGGCGCGGGATCCCCTTTCTGCAAAGTCAGGGCTTTGTCGCTAATACTCTTATCTAGATTGAGTTTGATGCAGTTGGGGCTAGGGGTCGTTTCGATAGAAAGCAATCGCATAGTCTTAGCAGTATGTAGATTTCAGCGATGCCTACAGTAAGCAGCTGGTTTAGCAGACTGCAGCAGATCTCAACGGAGGACACGCAGTTGATGCATGCCCGTACTCTGTTATTCTGCCACGCCTTCTCAAAACCACCCGCTGTCAGCGGGTAGTGAGTAACGTCAACGGCATTCAAAATCTTCAAGCCGCCCACTGATACAGGATTTGAAACTCACTTCGGCTTCTGAATCATTTGCTCCCACTGCCGCTGTTTGGCTTTGGGGTCAATGCCCAGCAAACGCACGTAGTCGCTGGGATGAGCCGTTAAAAACTGCTCCACCTGGGTTAGCACCTGGGCCTCGTGGGTGCTAGTAATTGTAGGGCCACTCTGCCAGGAACCGGCCTTAAATCGCCGGGCATCGGCAAATTCCAGGCCAATGCGGTGCCCTTGCCGAAGTTGTTGTCCGATGATCTCCACAACTTCCGACTGCAAAGGATGAGCGTCCTGGCCATTGTGGGATGCGGAGTGGAAGCCGTTACGGTCAGCCGGATGCTGGGAAGGGGGGACGCAAATGCCATCGTTAGCACAGCGGTACCCGGCTCGCAGGGCCTGGTTGATTTCGACTACATGGTGAGAGAAGGTTCTGTCGCTCTCGTTGGCATCGGGGAGTCGATCAGCCGCCTGCTGGGTCGTAATCACCGCTCCCGAGGGCACATACTTGCCGGAGGGAATCTCCACATCCTGAATCAGGGCGTGCATCATCACAATGCACCCGTGGCCGACCTGGGCATTAAATACCGTCGAGCGAAAGCCAATGAAACAGTCATTGCCCACATAAGCCGGGCCGTGGATCAACGCCATGTGGGTAATGCAGGTGTCGTGGCCGATCCACACCGAGTAAGCTTGCTGGTCATCTCCTAGAACTCGCCCCTGCTCTAACCCGTGGATGACTACCCCATCCTGAATGTTGGTATTTGCCCCAATGCAAAAGGGAGCCCCTTCATCGGCGCGAATGGAGGTATTGGGAGCGATGATCACATTTTCCCCCAGGCGCACATCCCCGATCAGGCTGCACTGGGGATGAACATAGGCAGATGCAGCAATGATGGGCTGATCCAGATCGCTATCCCAGGGGGTGGGTGGAGCGGATTGATGACGCAGCGGCATGGTACTTTACCTTGGTTCAAAGTTGAGTGGGATTAGGCGCATCCCCGTAGACGGTGGCGGGGTCAAAGGTCTTGGCGGTTTCCGTGAAGGTGAGGGGAATGGGCTGATTCCCCTGACTATCCCCCTCGCCAGGGGAAATCTGGCGGTAAAAGCACGAGCGATAGCCCACATGGCAACTGGCCCCAGCCCCAGCCACCTTCACCTTCATCCACAGACAATCCTGGTCATCATCAATCAGCAATTGCTGTACGGTCTGCACCAGTCCGCTGGTGGCTCCCTTGTGCCAGATCTGCTGACGGCTGCGACTGTAGTAGTGGGCTTCACCCGTTTCCAGGGTTTTCAGCAAAGCGGCTTCATTCATGTAGGCGTGCATCAACACATGTAGGCGTGCATCAACACCTCGCCCGTGGCGGCGTCTGTAGTGATCACCGGGATGAGCCCATGGGCATCAAACTTAGGAGCCAGAAGCATCCCTTCTTCAACAGCTTCAACTGAGGTGCGGGCAGCAAATGGAGACGACATAGTGAATGACAGCGAGAATGATAATCATTATTACATGTTGGGGACCAACTTTGACCGTGTAGAGCGTCTTCCCCCATCAACTTCTGCCTGTCCCAAAATCAAATTTTCAGGACTTACGCATTGACAAAAAAGAGCAGATGACAGGTGCGGTTTTCGACGTTTTAGATTTAGATTTCTGTACTTAGCCGAACTGGTACCAATTGGAATAGCATCAGTCGCTAATAGCTAAAACCCTTATTTCTACCTTGACGCACAGATTGTTCCATACGTACAGTGCGTAAGTCCTGATTTTGACGCTGCACGAGCACTCGGCATCAGCAGTAAGCGCATTATTCAAAATGCTGGCAAAGCCCGTTGTGCAGTGATTCTGCATTCTGTAGAGCGTTGCTCTTCTCGCAGAGTGCTCGTGCAATTTGAATTCTGCGTAGCGGCACTAGTGGTCTGTCAACTTTCAAATTGTGGGTCAGCGTAGGTTGGGTTGAGGTCACGTTGGCGCAGCCTTGCCGAAGGCAATAACCCAACGATGACGATGGTTCTGTTGGGTTACGCTAGCGCTTTAGCGGAGCCATGCCCGAAGGGCTTTACCCAACCTACAATTTCAACCTTGACAATGCACTAGCAGGAAAAATTCTCAGCCTGATAATGAGAGGGATATCCTTTAATTTCCTTCCGCTCTGGTGACCGGTAAGTTAATTGCTTGCTGGTGTTTTTTCCTAGGCTCACCAAGGATTCTGTCATTTTGACGGCGGCGGCAACGGCATCAATCACGGGCACGCCTAAACGGCTTTCCAACTGTTCTTCTAGGCCACTCATGCCAGCGCACCCTAAACAGATCGCCTCAGCACCATCGATTTGAATTGCTAACTGACTCGCTTCCATCAACACATCCAGGGTGTTTGCGCGATCGCGTTCCGTATCCAGCACCGATAGTTTTGTGGTTCTGACAGAGGCGCACCGTTCGGTTAGACCGGTTTTAGCAATTGTTTTTTCCACCATGTCCCGAACCCGGTGAAGCGTCGTCACGACACTCCACTTGGCCGCCACCATATTGGCCACATACAGGCTGGCCTCAGCAATCCCGATCACAGGTTTCACCGTCACCTCGCGGGCTGCCTCAAGCCCAGGATCGCCCCAACAGGCCAAAATAAAGGCATCAGAGTCCTGGTCCAGAATGATCTGCTCTAGAATGCCTGGAATTGCCAAATACTCATCGTAAAAACTCTCAATGGATTCAGGGCCACGTTGGGGCTGCACCGTCACAATCTCCGTACCCGGAAATTTAATACTTTGGGCCGAGGCGTCGATATTGGCCGTCATGGCTTGGCAGGTATTGCCATTGATAATTTTGATGCGACAGGTCGGTAGAGACATAGGGGCGTAGGGAAAGATGTCGGAGTATTCATGAATGGTGGCTCCTAGACAGCCAAAAAGTAAAGCCAACGGCCAGTCAGCATATCTTTCACTGGGCTATCCAACCGCCAATCCAGGCCAACGGCATTGAAAACGCGATCGCGGCGATCGCCTGCCGCACCATCAGCCCCACCGCAAAGCGCACTGACTGTTCGCGGGCAATGGTGAGTGCGGTGACCAGGCAGGGCAGCAACACCCCGGCCAGGTAAACCCCCGTCAAGATTTGTAGCGGCGTCAGTACCGCTAGGGTGTCTGGTTCGGCAAAGAGCAGCAGTCCGTCTTTGCGAATGGAGGCCAAAATCACGGGTAAAGCGGCTTCGGGAGCCAGGCCAAACAGCCCCATCAGGGGATTAATCCATCTCGCCAGAGCGGTAATCAGGCCAAACCAGTCCAACACGGAGGCGATGATTGTAATCACCAAAAAGATGGGGATCGCATTGGTGAAAAACTGGCTGAGGGTACCCCGGGTTTCACGCCAGATGGCCGACCAGCGGGGCATTTCCAAAAACGTGCGCCGTTCAATCATCAGCGCATTCTGGGGAGAACGGGCGGCTTTGGGCGCAATCAGGCGGGTGTAGATCAGGGTGGTCAGGGTTAGGTAGCCCAGGTAGGGCACCACTAAACCGGGCAAATTGGCGGCGCTGAAGACCCCCAGGGTGGCCCCAAACTGGTAAGAACAGGCCGAACCAAAGGCGATCGCACTCACGCAGGTCTGCCGGGGACAGCTGGAACAGGCGCGAGTGTTGATCACGGCGGGCACATTGCAGCCAAATCCCATAATCACCCGCACCAGATCTCGTCCGGACAGGCCAAACGGTCTCAGCAGTGGATGCAGCGCTACGGTAATGCGTTCCACCAACCCGCTAGCCTTGTATGCGCCTAAAAATAGGGCATACAAAATCACCGTTGGCACCGCCCAAACAAATAACAGCGGCCCCATGGTGACTAGGCCATAGCGACCGATCAAAATCGCCTCTAGTAGCGAGGGGGCCTGCCCTAGGACATCGACCATCGGGGCTAACCCGGTTTGGATCAGCGGATCGAGCAGACCCGCGACGCCATTGGCAACCCAAACGGCAATGACCGCAGGCAACAGCAACAATAGGATGGCCAGCAACCCACCCCAGCGGGGATGTTCTAACCAGGTGGGCGCGGGCTCGATGCGCCAGCCCGCCGGAATCGGGTGCCATTGCTGGGGAAACGGGGCTGGAGTCTGCAACGTCTCTAGAATCTGCTGGCGTTGCCCCTGGCTTAAATGACGGGCATCCACCGGAATAAACTTCACCTGGGCGGCTTGCTCCCAACGACCCACAACCTGCTGGGCGAAGTCAGACGGCAATACTTTATCCCAGAAGGTAACGACCACCAGCCCCTGCTTCCCAGCCACGAGCGGCAACAAATCCGCCAGGTCATCATCCACATGAGTCGCCTTCACGACGAGCAAAATCCGGTCATGGGCCTGGAGTTGCGCCAGAGCCGTGCGGGTGGTAGCGGTATCGGAGCGAAAGAGAATGCCGGGAGTGTCGATAAAGGCATCGTCTTGGGTCTGATAGGTTTCGCAGGCGATCGTCGAGCCCTGAATATTGGTGCTGGTGGGCGATCGCCCCGTGAGTGCTGCGGCCAGTTCAGATTTGCCGGTACTTTCTTTGCCGACAATGACGGTGGTGCGTTGGATCGGTGGAGCGGTAGGCATGGGGAGAAGGGTGGATGAGTAGATGGGGAGGAGTGGAAGAGTTTTAAGTTCTTAGTTTTGAGTTTTGAGTTGAGTGAAAGAATTCAAAATTCAAAACACAAAATTCAAAACTCGTTAGCAGATACAGTCGTTGCTGCAGCAGGAGAGGTCATCGAGGAAGAGTCCAGCCTGACGGTAGGCTTCGAGGGGGGTGGGGTCGAGGTCGAGGCGCTGGGCGATCGCATTGGCGATGACGGCAAAGCGCTGGCGGAATTTGTAGATAAAGCAGAAAATCAAATCCCCGTGGCGAACGGAAGGCCCGCTCACGAAGAGTCCAGGGGTGAGGGTAGATTCGTCGTTTTCCGTGAGGGCGGCATAGCCGTCGGACCAATCAAATAGAGGTGCAATCTGTTTCAAGCTGGTGTCGAATCCGGTGCAGAGAATGGGAGGATGCGCTGTCATCCACTTCTGGTATTCGCTGTAGACCGCGTAGCCACCGGGGATGGGTTTGACTTCTTCAATGGGGGCGTCACCCACCATATCCAGGCGACCGGTGCGATAGACAAATTCCAGGCGCTGCAAGGTGTAAGGCGATAGGGAAACGCTGGGATCCGGATCAGGATCGGCCCAGGCTCCAGAGCGATCGAGCACACCGACTTTCTTCCCCAGCGCGACTAAATTGGCCGCCGCATCCATGCCGCTTTCGTAGCCACCGATGATGAGAAATTCGTCGCCCTCTAGATCCGCCCAAGAGCGAACTTGAGCATTGTGGAGGCAGTGTTCTGCCCCCGGAAAGGGCTTGAGACGGGGATATTGATACTCCCCAGCAGCCCAAATCACAAACTGAGTAGACATTTCACCGCTGCTGGTGTGCAGGGTAAAACCGCCCTGGGGCAAGGGCTCAGCGGTTTGGACATCGACCTCTGTTTGAATCGGTAACTCAAAGTGATCGGCCACAGTCTGCAAGTACAGGGCGTACTGCTTGCCGCTGATGTGTTCGCGGCGAAAGGCGATCGCAGGCGAGGTCTTCAAGGTCACAGCATTTAGGTCGAGCAGGCCAAACCCGTGGCTGGGGAATGACGGGGTGATGAAGTTCATCTCCTCAGGCCAGCGGCTAAAGGAGGCTCCCACCTGGTGTCTTTCCAAAATAGTGAAGCGCTCCAGCCCCAGGTCTTTGAGTACGACGCCACAGCCGATACCGGCGGCTCCGGCACCCACAATCACAACGTCATAGGACTGATTCGTTTGGGATGGGCTCACGCTGATTTATCCGGGTGACGAGATTATTAGAATGATAATCATTATCAAACTTCTTGTCTAGGAAACGAAACAGATTTCAGGTTCAAGGTTCATGTCTGTGGAATAGGGCACTGCGCCCATCACCTCATCCCGCCATCCATCATCGCAACCGTGGTCAGACCAAGACCGATGCAGACTGTGCCCAAAGCACTGACCACTGACAGGCGTTGCATAACCCCATAACCGATAGGGAACCTTTCCAGCCACCGGTGTCCATAGACGACGGCTAGCCCCAAAGTCGTGAGCACCGATGCCAGGCCCAGACTAAAGCCACCCAAAAGCACTAACCCGTAGGCGATTTGGTGTAGCGAGATCGCACTCAGCAGCAACACCAGGGCCGATGGGCAGGGCACCAACCCACCCGAAATGCCAATGGCCAGCAGCGATCGCCAGTCCTTCCTTGATGGATTGTCGTGATGGTGGGCGGGGTGATGATGAGTGTGAGGGTGATGATGATAAGTGTGAGGGTGATGATGATAATGGTGTTTATCCCTCAAGCGCGTGGACAGCAAGCGCAGCCCCACCAGGCAGATTGTTACTCCGCTGGCAGCTCCCAATATGGGATAAATCCGGTCGAGATCGATGTAGTGGGAAGCTAGCAAAGCGGTCATTCCCAGGATGAAAACCGCCAGGGTATGCGTCACTGTGGTCGTTATCCCCAACCAAAGAGCGGCCTGCGGGGTGCTTCGGCTGCCCACCAGATAAGCGCCTACCAGGGTTTTGCCATGGCCAGGAGCAAGCGCGTGCACCGCACCGAAGCCATAGGCGATCGCAATTCCGGCGGCGATCGCTGTCGGTGTCGGCTGCCTGCTCAGCAATGCTGTTAACTGGCTGGCCGACTCAACATGGGCCAGAATGGGCGATAGAACCATGATGCTGTCCTCTAATCAGGGCGTCATAAACTGTAAATGAAATGAGCAAGCAAGCACAGTTGCTATACTCGCTGTATTTTCCAGTCTTCATTTCCCCCAGCCCTCATTCATGCGAGTACAGACAAAATAGCTGTAGGTTTTGGGCGATCCAAGCTGTTTGGCAAGTTCAAAGGCGATAACCTGCCATCGAGACCCCGTCTGGGTATCGAGCTGAATGGTGACCGGCAAACCAAATAAACGCAGCTTGCTGTAGTAAATCTGGCGAAACCAATCCGACCGCGATTCTAGATAAGGGGTCACTAACGCTCGATATCGCTGGGCCAGGGTTATCCCAGTTGCATGAAATCCCTGATGGTGGAGATGATCCAGTGCCGCAAAAATTTCGGTCCGTAAACTCTCAATCTGCTGATGCTGGCGATACCATTGGCCCTGCCAGGATCGCCAGTGCCGTCCTGAATCGAGATGGATAATGCCATCCTCAGCAGGAGCAACTTCAAACAGACCGTGTCGGGGGCAGAGATAGGCATTCGTCAACACCAGTGCTGGAATGGAGCGATCGCAGCAGGGGCAACGAATGGTTTCGCCGAACGCGGGCAAGAGAGAACCCAGACTCGCGATAGCCCCTCCAGTTGCAGAAAAAGCCGCTGTTTGGCATCGGGGCAGAGCGCCCACACCAGCACTTCCCCCTGTTGACCACCCGCCGCCAGATACTCTCCAGTTGAATGCCAGGACAAACAGGAAAAGCCACCGTAGGCCCCTTCCAGCACTTGAGCCGGTTCTACAGCCGCCTGCCACAGCAGAATCCAGCCATCCTCTGATAGAGAGGCCAGTAACCCGGTTTGGGGCTGAAAGGCCACATCCAGAACGGTGTCTTGATGTAAATCCAACACATAACTCTGCCACCCCTCACCGGGAATCAGAATCCATATGACGGTCAGATCCCGCGTGGCGGTTGCCAAAATGGGGGAACGCTTGGCATCCGGAACATCGGCCCAGGCGAGTTGCCGCACCTTGCCGGGCAGCCCTGCCAGCAGAACGGGTAAATCGGCTGGGTTATCGGGGGCTTGCTTCAGGGCATGGACGTTGTCCCAGGTGAGGACGCCGACGCTGTTATCCTGGTTAGCTGACGCCAGATAGGCCCCCTCTGGAGACCACTTTAAGACTCGACTGGCCGCCATCAGTTTCCACGCGTATCGAGGAGAAATCCAGCGAGACGTTGCCCAAATGTGAACTCGTTGCTGAGCCGAAACCGCCAGGTGAGTGCCATCGGGAGCCCAGGCCAAATCTTGCACATGGGCGGGCAATTCTAGGGTGGTCAGGGCTTTGTCCTGCTCCGCATCCCAAATATGAACGGCTCTGCCACAGTTACAGGCCAGCCAGGGTTGATGGGGGTGCCACTGCAGGCGATCGATCCAGGCCGAACCCCAGGTCAGCGTCTTGACCAGTTCAGATGAGTCAGCAGTCAGTCGCCAGATCATCACCTCACCGGCCTGCCCGGCTGCCGCCAACCAATGCCCCTCCCCGGAAAACCCCAGGGCATCAATGGAAGCACCACTGGCGGCTTGCAATTTGAGTTCTTGAAAGTCTTGCCACAACACCACCTCCCCGGCTCCGGAGGCGAGCGCCAATCGGTTCCCGACCGGCGACCAGACCAGCGCGGTAATGTACTCCGAAAGCGATCGGTGAACCTGAAGTTCTACCAGGGGTTTGAGAGAGAACATAGGATAGCCTGACCTAACGGAATGACCTGACCTGCCGCCAGAAAACCGGACCCACAAGCCAGGACAGAATGATAATGATTATCATTCCAATTCACGGTAACCGTCAAGCGGTGGGAAGCGATCGGCTTCCATTCATGATCACCGCAAGGTTGAAGCTCATCGAGCCGGAAACTGTAAATGGCCTGCCTGATCTTCCAACCAATCTGATCAGGCCGTGCGATCGCACCCCCAGGGGTGCCGTAGAACAATCTGCTGGCCTCTGGAGCAATAGAGATTGCCCTGCTGTTCTAGATTTTGCATGAGTCGAGTGACCGTCACGCGGGTAGTGCCGATGGTTTCAGCCAGTTCCTGGTGGGTTAACCGCAGTTGAATCAGTTGCCCGCCCTCGGTAGGGCAACCAAACTTCTGCCCCAGCCAGGTAAGCAGCAGTTCTAACCGCTGAGGAATATTGCCCTGCCGCATGCGAATCAGCGCTTGCATCTGATGCAGGTGGGCCATTGTCACCTGCGGCAATTCCCGACACTGCTGGTAATGTAGGCGGACGGCTTCGACATCCATCAGACATTCCAACTCGCAGGGGTGAATACCGATGAGCGGCTCCCCAGTTACATCGCCCGCACTCCAAAACCCCAGGGTAATGGCAGTACCCTCTTCGGACAGGGTCAGCAAGCGGGCGGCTCCGGACTGGAAATGCCAGAGGGTGTTTTCCCGCAGGGGAATGCACTCTCGACGTTTGAATTGATGAATCACGGGCTGAGTCACTGGGGCCGGGGTAGAAGCAAATTGATGCATACAACCTGAAAGCAAGCCGAATCTCGTCTGCGTATCGGCATTGTGTTGCCAGGGCATTCAGTCCACGTCAATACCCTGGCAATCATGAAAATGACATCTATTCTCAACAAGCCTAGAGTACAAGCTAACACACTCCTCAGACCTGAGGAGGCAGCACGGGCGGAATGCGAGCCAGAATTCCTTTCTGCAACGGGGCAGGACGGTCCCTCCGAGGGATCATTCCATCGCAGCTAGCAGCATACTGAGTTGCCAACTGGACAATGGCAGTCGCGCTGTCGAGAGGGGGCAAATCGCCAAACATGAGGGTCATCTTCTCAGGAGAGGCGATCGCGATCGCGCAAAACCGATTGCAAGCACTGAGGCACTCCACCGGTTGAACCCTGATGGTTGGCGGCAGCTGCCCTTGTTGCTGACATTTCAATAAACTCTGCCACAGGTGATGTCCACCCCGCTGACCTTGGTACTCTCGTTGACCAGTGGCAAAGGCGCAGGAAGTGCAAACAAACAAAGTGTGCTGAGACATCAGAATTACGCAGTTTGAAATAGGCGGATTAAATCAACCTGCTCAATGTCATCCAAGGCTTTATGGATTTTGTATTGCTGGGCAGGCTGGCTCAAAAGGGTGATGGCGGTTTCAATCGGTGGGCAACCAGGCTCCTGGCACTGAAGCTGACTCACCGAGATCGGCACCTCTGGGTCGAGTTTCAGGAGGTCATAAACCCAGGCCTTGAGCTGTTGCAAAGCGGCTGGATTGGACTTGGGTCGAGACTGAGAAAATAAACTCATGACGGCACATCATTAGCGGGAATCGTGAGGGGGCATTTTGTAGAAGAGCGCAATTTTTTGCCAAGAGCGTTATGACGGTTATGACGCCACTTCAATGACAACGTTGCTGATGTGGGTAATCAAAGTGCGACCATCAGCGGGCATGACTTTGACATATCCGCTGGCGATGCAATATTCCACCGCCGATGACTCCAGAGTTTGGCTTGGAGAAATCAGCATTACCCTGACGTTTTCCAGATAATTGGTGGCATAGTGCTGGACGGTAGTCATAGATGTTTACCTCATTGTTTGAACAGCTTTGTGGACCTTCATCCGTTCACGTTGACTTTTTAGAAATCGGCAATAACGACTAAAAGAGAGTCTTTTGAGCGATCGCCCCTTGCAATTTCTCGACGACTTCTGGCACCGTCAGCGCTCCCAAATCCCCACTCTGACGGGTGCGAACGCCCAATGTCTGAGCATCCATCTCTCGCTGACCGATCACAGAAATAACTGGAATCTTCTCCAATTCTGCGGTGCGAATTTGCTTACCCAGGCGATCGCCGCTGGTATCAACCTCTACTCGAAACCCTTCTTGCTGTAAGGTCTGGGCCACCTGATTGGCATAGTCTCGCTGGGCATCACTCACCGGCAACAGTCGTACCTGCACTGGAGCCAGCCACAGGGGAAAAATCCCCGCATAGTTCTCCACCAGAATTCCAAAGAACCGCTCCAGGGAGCCAAAAATGGCCCGGTGAATCATAATCGGACGCTGCCGAGAGCCATCCGCCGCGACATAGTTCAAATCAAATCGCTCCGGCAGGTTAAAGTCCACTTGAATCGTGGAACACTGCCACAGCCGACCGATGGCATCCTTAATCTTGATGTCGATCTTGGGACCGTAGAAGGCACCGCCCCCGTCATCAACCACATAGGCCCAATCTTTAATATCCAGCGCTTTTTTTAGCGCCGAGGTGGCCAGCTCCCAAATGTCGTCACTGCCCACAGACTTGGCGGGACGAGTGGAGAGATTCACCTCATAGTCGGTAAAGCCAAAGTCCGACAGGATCTGTTCGGTCAGGTTCAGCACTCCCAAAATTTCCTCGGTCACCTGATCGGGTAAACAGAAAATGTGCGCATCATCCTGGGTAAACCCCCGCACGCGCATCAGGCCGTGGAGCACCCCAGAGCGCTCATAGCGATATACCGTGCCCAGTTCGGCCCAGCGAATCGGCAACTCCCGATACGAATGGAGCCGATGCTGATAGGTCAGCACATGGAACGGACAGTTCATGGGTTTGAGCTGATATGGCTGCGCTTCCACCGCCATCTGCTCAAACATATTCTCCTGGTAAAAGTCGAGGTGCCCGGAAGTTTGCCAGAGGTCGCGGTTGGCGATGTGGGGCGTGTAGAGCAGCTCATACCCGGCCTGCAGGTGGGCCTGACGCCAGTAGTCTTCGATCAACAGGCGCATGCGGGCTCCTTTGGGATGCCAGAACACCAGCCCACCCCCGGCAGCCTCTTGAATGCTAAATAGATCTAGCTCCTGGCCCAGTTTGCGATGGTCGCGCCGTTTGGCTTCCTCTTTTTGCGTCAGGTAAGCCTTTAATTGTTCTGGAGATTCCCAGGCCGTGCCGTAGATACGCTGGAGCTGCGGTTGAGTCTCATCACCCCGCCAGTAGGCCCCAGCCACACTTTCTAGGGCGAACGCGTCAGGATGCAGTTCGCCAGTGCGGTTCAGATGGGGGCCAGCGCATAAATCCCACCAGCAGGGAGCCTTACCGTCAGCAACGGCGGATGGCGGATTAAATAGAGAAGGTTCGGCAGCGGCTGGCAGCGGGTCAGGGCAACCGATGTAGTAGCGGGTAATCGACTCATCGGCGGAAATGCCGTCGAGAATTTCCAGCTTGTAGGGTTCGTTCAGGTGCTCAATTTCAGCCCGGATGTCATCCCGTTCCACGGTTTCGCGAATGATCGGCAGATTCGCCTGAATGATCCGCCGCATTTCGGCTGCAATGCGCTCCAGATCCTCAGGCGTAAAGGGATCAGCCCGGTCAAAGTCGTAGTAAAAGCCCGTATCGGTGCAGGGGCCAATGGTGACTTTCGTCTCCGGGAACAGGGTTTGCACCGCCATGGCTAGCACATGGGCACAGGTATGACGAAGCCGCTGCAAATGTTGCGGATCGCTGACCGAAGCAGTAGCTTTAGCAGGCACGCGGGGCAGTTGGTTAACCATGGCAGGGTAAAATTGGAATGATAATCATTATCAGATTAGCATTGCTGTTGATTTCCGTGTCTCGCTCTGAGGCGATGCCGTACTATCAAAGAGAAAAAATTTTGGATTGGGAGAATTGCCTGATGTTGCCGATTGCCCGTGGCGGATTTTGTGCCCTCATTGCCCTGATCAGCAGTCTGCTGCCCGCTCCGACAGTTGAAGCCTGTACCCGTGCTGTCTATCACGGTCTTGAAGATCGCTACCTCACTGGTCGCACCTTTGACTGGCGGGCTGAAATTACCAGCAATCTCTGGATTTTCCCCCGAGGCATGGAGCGCCATGGGGCGGCAGGGCCTCGTTCGGTGGAATGGACCTCTCGCTACGGCAGCCTGATCGTTTCCGGGTACGACATCTCGACCGTGGATGGCATGAATGAGGCCGGGCTCGTCACTAACCTGCTCTGGCAGGTGGATGCTGACTATCCGCAGGATGATGGCCAAACCCCACGGCTGTCGCTGTCCCTCTGGGCCAGGGCTATTTCATTCTAAAAACGCGCTTGAGCGTGTCTAGGCCATATTTGCAGTATCGTTCCGCTTGAGCCATGTTGTCGAAGTCATTCGAGCGATACAGATTCAGGGCAAAGTTACGGGCGACGGCAAAGATTTGGGGCAACTGGTGCATCCGAATCCGGGAGGCATCTTCTCCCTGAGTGACATCGCGGACATAGTGCACCTTAGACCTGTTGTGAATTAGTCCCCAAAAACCCTGTAACCGTTGCGTAGAAGGCACTTCAGCGATTTTTGCCCAAAATCCTTGAAGCCCTTACTGTGTG
>Ga0208354_1000231_pt1 | contig 33280 bp, 30 predicted proteins | sample HotLakmasection4_FD_184727 | JGI IMG/M metagenome (GOLD analysis project Ga0208354, IMG submission 184727) | Hypersaline microbial mat communities from Hot Lake, Washington, USA - Section #4 (SPAdes) | ecosystem: Environmental > Aquatic > Non-marine Saline and Alkaline > Hypersaline > Microbial... | reverse complement strand
CCGAAGCCTCAGATTTGGTAAACATATTGATGTCGGGTGCCCTTCCTGCTCCCCTCGATATTATTGAGGAGCGAACGGTTGGAGCATCATTAGGTGAAGCCTCCATTCAGGCCGGTCTCTATTCCATCATATTCGGCCTTACTGTTGTTGCCCTCTTTATGATTATTTATTACCGAACCGGGGGCGGAATCGCTGACCTGGCCCTTATTGTCAATATCATTTTTATCCTGGGCATTCTGGCCGCTTTTCAGGCTACGCTTACTCTTCCGGGCATTGCCGGTATTGTTCTTACCATCGGTATGGCGGTGGATGCCAACGTACTGATATTTGACAGGATCAGGGAGGAGATGCGAGGTGGAAAAACTCTGAGAGCAGCCATTGACAATGGATATTCCAACGCCATGAGCGCGATTGTTGATGCGAACGTAACCACGTTCTTTGTGGGTATTATTCTCTACAGCTTTGGAGTAGGCCCCATTAAAGGTTTTGCCGTTACGCTGATGGCCGGTATTGTAGCATCTCTCTTTAGCGCTATTGTAATTACGCGGGTTATTGTAGACTATCTCACCCGTGATAAAGCGGCTAAAGTAAACTTCGGTTAATCAATTTAAATAACTAAAAAAGGTATTAATTATGAGATGGTTTGAAACACCAAATTTCGATTTTATCAGGATGCACAATATTGCCTATTTCTTTTCAGGCGCATTGGTTGTCGCATCCATCATTGCAATTCTCACCCTTGGGCTTAACTACGGAATCGATTTCCGCGGAGGCCAGGAATTTGTATTTGAGTTTGAAGAACCTGTAAACGTTATTGAATTAAGAAGTGAACTTACAGAACCTCTTGGGAGTGTTCCGGAAATCAAACTTTTCGGATCTGAACGGGAAATTCTTATTCGGGTGGATACGGAACAGGACATTGCCCAAACGCGGGACCTGATTCTTTCTGAGTTCAGTTCCCTGTATCCCGGCAACGAGGTTACGATAGAAAAGACGGATCTGGTAGGCCCCCGCTTTGCGGAAGATCTGAAAGTAGGAGCACTCTACTCCATTATTTTTGCACTTGCTGTCGTTTTTATTTACATCTTTATTCGCTTTAAGGGCTGGTACTACTCCGCCGGAGCCATTGTTGCTCTTGCACATGATGTACTTATTGTGCTTGGTATTTTTACCGTTATGGCACAATTTGCAACATTTGACGTGAGCATCAATCAGGCCATTATCGCAGCTTTACTAACCATTGTAGGTTACTCTCTGAACGATACCGTGGTTGTATTCGACCGTATCAGGGAAAATTCCATTGTATACAAAACCATGGAATTTACCAGCATGGTAAATAAAAGCCTAAACGACACGCTCAGCCGAACAGTTATTACATCGGTCACTACCTTGTTTGTAGTTTCCGTGCTGTTTATCTTTGGAGGAGAGGTGCTGAAGGGATTTGCTTTTGCTCTCGTACTTGGAGTTATTTTAGGAACTTACAGTTCTCTCTTTATTGCGAGTTCACTTGTTGTAGAGCTTGAAAAACGAGCAATGAAAGCAAAAGAGAAATAAATATAAACACGAAGAAAAAATAAATTCATGAGCTTTAAGACTTCTGAAATAAATGGATGTGCTGTAATTGAGTTTGAAGGCAAGGTAATTGGCGGCCCGGATGCGGTTAGCCTTAACGAGAAGCTTCACGATCTGATCAGCACAAATAAAACAAACGTTATCATTGACCTCGGAAAAGTGAAGTTCATGAACTCTTCTGGGCTGGGAATGCTGATTTCCAGCCTCACAACGCTGCGTAAAGCAGGTGGGGATCTCCGGATTGCAAACCATTCGGAAAAAATAAAAGAACTGTTGGAAATTACCCAGCTGGCTGCGGTTTTTAAGCAGTTTTCATCAGTAGAGGAAGCTGCAAAGTCTTTCGACAGCTAAATCTTACTCTTCATATAATTATTAATTGTGGAGGTGTAATTTGCACCTCCTTTTTTTTGCAAAGCTATGGCAACACGAATTGTAATCGGCGCTCAATGGGGCGATGAGGGAAAAGGTAAAATTGTAGATCTGCTCAGCGCTGAAGCTGAATACGTTGTTCGTTATCAGGGAGGTGCGAACGCGGGTCACACGCTTAAATTTGACGATACCACCATTGTTCTTCACCTCATTCCTTCGGGGATGTTCAACGGTAATTCCAAATGCGTAATTGGAAACGGCGTTGTGATAGATCCCATCGCGTTAATGAAGGAGATCAAAGAAGTGGAAGAGCTGGGTGTGGACCTTAAAGACCGGCTGTTTATCAGCGGCTCGGCTCATTTAATTCTTCCCTATCACAAAAAACTTGACCAGGTGAAAGAGAAGAGCCGGGGCAGGGAGGCCATCGGCACAACAGGAAGGGGAATCGGCCCCGCATATGTAAGTAAAGTTGCCCGTGTGGGAATTCGCATGCAGGACCTTTTTGACTTCAACGGCCTCTCAAACAAAATCACATCAAACCTGAAAGATATAAATAAAGCACTCATTAAGGTTCATAACGAAGAGCCGATTGATGCAAAGGGTATGATTGAAGAACTGCGGGAAGCCGTAGAATATGTGAAACCCTATATTTGCAACACGTCAGAAATTTTACATGATGCTTACCAGGCCAGGAAAAACATTCTTCTTGAGGGAGCACAGGGAACCCTGCTCGACGTGGATCACGGCACCTATCCCTATGTAACTTCTTCATGCCCAACGGCGGGCGGAGCGTGTACCGGCAGCGGAATTCCGCCACTTGCCATAACGCATGTTATTGGTATCACCAAAGCGTACTGTACCCGGGTGGGTAATGGACCATTTACAACAGAACTGGATGACGCACATGGTGAGAAACTCCGCAAAAACGGACAGGAATTTGGTGCCACTACGGGAAGGCCCCGGCGCTGCGGCTGGCTCGATCTCGTAGCGCTTAATTATGCTGTACGGGTAAACGGATTTAATGAACTGGCCATCACCAAAATGGATGTTCTGGATGATTTTGACGAGATAAAGATTTGCACCCATTATGAAATTGACGGAAAACAGACTACGGTATTTCCACACGGTGCCGAAGAGCTCGAAAAAGCTGTACCGGTTTACAAAACCTTCAGGGGCTGGAATCAATCTACCAGGAATATCACAACCTTCGAAGATCTGCCAAAAAATGCCAGAGATTACGTTCAGTTTATAGAAGACCAGACAGCAGTGCCATTTAAAATCGTTTCCACAGGGCCTAAGCGCTCGGAATCTATTATGAAATAGCCATGAAACCCGCTCCTTCCCATTTTGATATTCTATATCAGATAGCCGCGTCATCAGACGCTGAAGCGAGGGAGAAAGCGGAGAAAGTTTCTGTAGAGCAATCTGTTGAAATGCCCGTGAATGCAGTTCCAAATCAGGCTAAAACATCACTGCCTGAAGTGACCAAGGTTACGGAATTATGCGAAGGGTTGTGGGAATCGGAGGTCTCGTTCCCTGCGTCATTGATAGGCAATAATGATATTGTCCAGTTTATGAATATCCTCTATGGCAATATTTCACTTTACGGTGATATAAAAGTCACTGACGTTTCAAATCATATTTTTGAATCTCTGTTTGAAGGTCCGGCACACGGCATTAAAGGAATAAGAAAGATGGTAGGCGCCAATAACAGGCCTTTAAGCTGCACAGCCCTAAAACCGATCGGTTTATCTCCGGATAACCTCGCCTCACGAGCTGCGAGATTTGCCGTAAACGGTATCGATATCATTAAAGATGATCATGGGTTAGCCAACCAGAACTCTGCCTCGTTCGAAAGCCGAACCAAAGCCTGTACAGCAGCTGTTCAAAAAGCTGCCGAAAAAACCGGTAAACAAACACTCTATTTCCCAAATATTACAGCAACGCACAAAGTGGCAGCCGAAAGAGCTGAAATGGCTCTTGAGATGGGAGCCCATGGAGTTTTGATCTGTCCGCAGCTCACTGGTTTATCCCTGCTTTCAGAAATTCGGAAAAATTTTAACTGCCCGATAATGGCTCATCCCTCCTTTTCGGGCTCCTTCGTGTCGCATAAAACAAGCGGCATCTCTATGAGTTTATACTATGGAAAAATTTGGAGAGCGCTTGGTGCCGATGCCGTAATATTTCCAAATCCCGGAGGCAGATTTCAGTTTACACGTGAACAGTGCACTGATTTACACAACACTCTCACTAATACTGAATTTCCATTTAATGCTTCTTTTCCGGTACCGGCAGGTGGAATACAGCTAACATCTGTTCAGGATTTCAGGGATCTATATGGCGATGAAACAATATTTTTGATTGGCGGGAGCCTTTATGAACATCCCGACGGAATTGAGACGGCAACCCAACTTTTTCAAAAAGCACTGGCATGAAAAACAGCTCAAAAGTGATAAAATCATCCGGCTACAGCTGGGCAAATGTTGAAAAGAGGGAGTATAAAACCGATACTCAAAACTTTAAATCTATTCACCGATACACCCTGCTCACAAATGATCTCCCGGGCCTGAATACGGAAACCCGCTATTTTGAAATACAGCCCGGCGGATACTCCTCTCTCGAACATCACAAGCATACACACAGCGTAATTATTATACGAGGCAGCGGAAGCGTAATACTGGATAATGATCTTAAAAAGATTGCTGAACGCGATGTTGTATATATCTCACCGGAAACCATTCACCAGTTTCACGCGGATAATAGTGAGCCTCTGGGGTTTATTTGCATGGTTGACTGCGATCGGGATCGTCCCAAAATACCTGGTGATGATGCTATCCGCTCAAGAATCAGCACAGAAAAAGTCTTAAAGAAAATTCGAAAATAGTGTTGAAAATGAGCCTGAATTCGCTTTATATTTTAGGTCTTGATTTGATAAGAAAATTGCGGGAATAGCTCAGTGGTAGAGCATCTCGTTGCCAACGAGAAGGTCGCCGGTTCGAATCCGGTTTCCCGCTCCATTTCGGAAGGGCGTCCCGATGCTTCGGGATTTCCCGCTCCATTTCGGAAGGGCGTCCCGATGCTTCGGGATTTCCCGCTCCATTTCGGAAGGGCGTCCCGATGCTTCGGGATTTCCCGCTCCATTTATGAAAGCTCAATTTGGTTATTCAGATTGAGCTTTTTTTTGACCCAAATTCCAGCAACATATGTATCACATCTATATTCGATGCATTGATGCTGTAAATGTTTACTCGTTAATTCTTCTCCAATTTTTGAATAGCATCAATTCAGGCTTGTTCCAACTCCGGATTTTCTGATAATCCTGAATAACGTTTTGATTCCCACCCCCAAAACGTTAGCCCAACAATGTCGTCATGCTCAGAAATTGCTTTTATATACCACTCAGCGGTATCGGGTTCCGGGATACGCCACGGTATCCTTGATCCGGAACCGAAAACCTGTGTCAAATAATCAAATTACACTCTTTCTGAAATCATGAGATGTCACTGTTTTTAAATAGCTCTACCAATGATTGATGGAGCTATTTAAAAACTTATTCCACGATTTGCCAGCGCAGTACAGGGTAGTTTGCTGCCGAAGTAATCCAGATGTCTTCCCAGCTAAAAGCCGGCATGTTAACTTCTGCTTCTTCCCCACTCATTTCGGCCGTCTGGAGACCTGCCACGCCATCAGAGGATCCGTCACCAATACCATTGGCTAAGCCACTGATTTCCACATCCCAATAATTACCATTTAGCAAGGTTGATTGTGTAGAATGAGTACCAATAAAACCACCAGTGTTTGTTGCCCCTGAAACGACTCCGGCTGAATAGCTAAACTCGACCTCTGTAGCTGTATTGTTTTCAGCAATAAAGCCTCCAACGACATCATCTCCGGTCACATCAGCGAGTGAATAAGAATTTGTAATCACAGCTGTGGAATTATTAACTCCTACAAAACCACCAACCCTGTTTGTTCCTTCGACCGAACCCTGTGCGTACGACTCATCAATTCTGTCATTATTTCTCCCGGCAATTCCGCCTACTTCAGATGCAACGCCACTAATGATAGTAGAGGCAAAAGACTTCGAAATGAGACTTGAGTTGATGCCCACTAAACCACCAAGGGTTTCTGCACCACTAACCTGGACCGAAGCCTTAGAGTTCTGAATTGTACCAATATTCCGACCGGCAATTCCCCCTGAAATTAAATTGGCAGTAATCAAACCCTGAACACTTACACTGTCTATATCACCCTCATTAATTCCGACAACTCCACCCACTCTATCATTACCAGCTATATCTATCGCCTGTAGTAATATATTACTTACACTACCTCCATTAATATGACCAAACAGCCCAACTCTAGATTCTTGTGGTCGGTTAATTGCCAAGCCATCAATAGAAAATCCGCCTCCATCGTAACTACCCGTAAAAAAGTCCACATCGTCACCAACAGGCTCAAAACCCTCACCGTTATTCCAGGTAGCCGTCGCAACAGCGTCAATATCTGCGGTCTGGATGAAATGAGAATCCAGGTGATTTTGAATCTCTTGTAGCTGTATAACGGATGAGAGCTGGTATGGATTTTCGGCCGATCCATCTCCCCCGTCAAAAATACTGAACACGGCAACTATGGAAATATCCTGATCCATCGATACAGTGATCGGATTTTCAGTACTTTCAATGTCTCCTTCCCACCTTGCAAAATTCCAGTTTTGTGCAGGAACTGCCGTAAGTTCTACCTCTGATTCAAATAAAAATCCATCGTCTTCCTCACTTCCAGATATCAGATTTGTAAGTATTTGTCCGCTTCCGGTGACATCTGTACTAAGTACAAAAGCCTGCCGCTCAAAATTAGCCACCAGCGTTTTATTACCGTTCATCGTCAGGTTAAACGGATTTACGGATCCTGTAAAGTCTCCTTCCCAATTGGTAAATTCCCATCCCGGCTCGGGAATTGCCTCCACTTCGAATGAAACATCCCGCACGTAGCGCCCGGAATCCGGGGTAATTGTACCGGCACCTTCAGGATTAACGATCGTTGTAAACTCAAATGTACGCAGGAATGTTGCAGTTACCGTTTTGGGGCCGTCCATGGTAATGACAGCCGGATTCTCATCGCTTTCAAGATCACCGCTCCAGTCAGAAAACAGATACTCATCTTCAGGAACCGCAGTCAGCTCAACCTCTGTTCCCGACTCATAATCAGTCACTTTTGATGTCAAAACCTCTTCATCAACTGTACCGTTGCCTACGATGTTTATAGTGAGCGGGTACTCAATTCTTGAAAATACAGCTGTGATTTCTGTCGGGGATTCAATTGTAATCGTCTCTGGGTTTTCGGTACTCTCCAGGTCCCCTTCCCACCGGGTAAAAGTCCATCCTTCATCAGGTTCTGCAGTTAACTCCACACGGGTCCCAGATTCGTAATCCGTAGTTTTTTCTGTCACTATCCGTTCACTAACCTCTCCCTCTCCAATAGTCTCAATTGTTAGCGGGTACTCTTGTTTTACGAAAAGCGCTGCAATGTCTTTATCGGAATCCATTGTAATAACCGTGGGATTATCGGCTGATTCAATATCACCCTGCCACCGGTCAAACCGCCAGCCATCGGCGGATTCAGCAGAAATCTCTACCTCCCTTCCTTCTTCAAATTCGCCTTCTGCGGGAGTTACCGATCCTGCTTCCTCAGGTACACTTGTAACGGATAGGGAATAGGTTTCAGGATCATTCGATGAGCAGGAAATCAGTAAAAGAGCAGCTAAACTTACTAGAAGAGTTAAAACGCGCATATAACTTTCGGCCAATAATAATTAAAGTTTCTTAACACTGAAATGTACAACAATTAACATTGACAGAAAACGGGATATTACCTCTTCTTATTAATGGTTTTCGATTGTTTTTGATGCGATTCATTTTGTAAACTCATTAATATCAATTGTCTTATACCCATTTTTTCTGCAGGTTCGCAGAAACCTTCATTCATTCATTTTTTAAAAACCTGTTATTCATACACTCACAGGAACACGATTTGTTGTATCTTTCGAAAACCTTAAAAATCAGAATTAAGTCGTAAAACCTATTTTATGTCATCATTCGAAAATGTGGAAGAGACAAACTCTCTTCAGCTGCAGTTTGAGAAAAGAGGGGGGCTGCTCCCGGTAATTGTTCAGCACACCGGAACCAGGGAAGTGCTTATGCTGGGCTACGCAAATCGGGAAGCATTTGACTACACCGTCAAACATAAAATTGCGGCATTTTGGAGTACTAGCAGAGAAGAGCTATGGGTAAAGGGAAAAACATCGGGAAATACTCTGTACGTGAATGAGATCCGGGTTGACTGTGACCAGGATGCCCTCATCTATGTTGCCGATCTGGAGGGCGACGGTGTTTGCCATACAAAAAACAAAAACAATGAATATCGAACCTCTTGTTTCTACAGAACGTTACCATTGAGTGATAAAGAAGATGACAAACTAAAATTTCTTGAAAAATGAAGGATGATATTTCACTTAACGTATTTGGCGAGAAACTGGTAAGCTGCAGTAACGATCCCGTTACAGGTTTTTACCGGACAGGCTGCTGCGAGACGGGACCTCAGGACAGCGGGCGACACCTTGTTTGCGCAGTAATGACGGATGAATTTTTGGAGTTTTCAAGGCTTCAGGGTAACGACCTGATAACCCCGATACCTCAATACAACTTCCCCGGTTTAAAAGCCGGAGACAAATGGTGTTTATGCGCATTACGCTGGAAAGAAGCCTATGAAGCCGGGATGGCTCCGAAGGTTGTCCTCGAAGCAACAAATGAGAAAGTTCTTAAAATAATCAAAATGAAGGATCTGCTTGATCATGCCTACAAAAATGCCTGATCATTAAAAAAGAGATATCTCAGGCTTCTTCTTCTCTCTTCGCGGTATCCTTCTCCCTCTTCCAGTGGCGCATAATAGAGATACTGAATCCAAACATAAGCAGGAAGGTACCCAGCCAAACAACAGATACATACGGTTTTTTCTCCGCAACAATCAGCACCCAGTCTTCCTGAAACTCTTCGTCTAAACCTACTACAGATAGCTCAACAGAATCTGTTTCAGGGTTAATTCTTGTAAACATCACTTCAAAGTCCCAGCGATCGATGGTAAGCGGGGGCGAGTAAGTATAGCTCTCTTCATTTTCTGTATATACCGCAAACAGAGGCTCAACATCGTAAGCTGCACCCGTGGGCTCATGGGTTACTCTAACCAGTGAACGTATTCCGATTTGTGTGTTTTCAGGAACAGACTCTTCCGACGCAGGAGCAAAATCGATAAAACGAAAAGTAAAGGGACCTGCGGTAGCAGTTTCACCTTTGGATAACTCAATTTGCTTAACATCTGTGGAATCGGCAGAGCGATCCGCAACCGGCATCATCGTGTTCTCAGCCGCCTCTTCCACCTCCTCATTTCTTTTTTCAACATATTTACTGCCTGCAACATAAATGTAGATATCACTCAGCCATCCTGTTCGTACATCGGGGTCTACCGACCACTGTATACTGTTGGGGCCTGATGAAGTGAGCATTGGGTAAACCACCGGGTCCAGGTAAAAGGGCTCTCCGCCATCAATCGGTTCAAATCGAAGCTTGTAGCTCTGCTGGCCGGGCCGCGGAGTGTCGCTCAGGTCATATCCCTCATAGGTAACCATGTATGTATCGTTGATAAGTTTTGGACGATCCAGCTCCAGTTCAAACATTTCAACTCCCTGGTTAATCTCAAATCCCTCTTCATCAAACACATCACCTGCTTCTACACGTTTGTTGTAATTTGCCGTTTGCTCATCCAGAAGAGGTTCTGTGTAGGCAGAAGAAGCAATAATTCCAATCAAAAGTGCCCCAAAGCCAAAGTGAGTTAACGAACCTCCGATTAGTTTTGGATTCTTTTTTAGGAGGCTGAACATCACAAAGGCGTTTCCAACAATAGTAAACCACGCTGTAAAAATATAGAGCATGTAGTAGAGATTGCGGACTTCCCCGAAAATAATGGATAAAATCGTGGCTACCGATGTAATCAGCAGAGGCATTACCATAGCTCCGGCAAGGCTCTCCCACGTGTGTTTTTGCCAAAAAAGGTATTGGCCTATTACAGTGGCTATCCCCATAACCATCACAATGGGCATACTCCAGTTATTGTAAAACTGTATATCGGGTGGAGTGGGGTTTTCGACAAATAAACGTCCCAGAATCGGAGAACTGGTGCCGATAATAATTACAAAACCAAGTATAAACAGCAGCATCGCACCGGTGAATGTCATAAACTCCCGGCTTAAAAATTTAGATTCACTTTCGGGACTGGGGAGTTCTCTGTAACGGTATAGGTAAAAACCGATACCCAATATGGTCACCGTAAGGATAAAAGCGAGCAGCTGATTATAGAGCCCTAAATCTACAAAGCTGTGAACAGACTGGTCGGCAAGCACTCCGGAACGGGTTAAAAATGTTTGATAGATAATACTTACGTATGCAAGTATCGCAAAGAAGAGCGAGGCTTTGTGCGCCCGGCTGCTGTGCCGCTGTATAATCATGGCGTGTATACCTGCAGTACCGATTAGCCACGGGACAAGAGAGGCGTTCTCGACCGGATCCCACGCCCAGTATCCTCCAAAAGAGAGTGTTACATAGGCCCAGTAACCTCCAAGAAAAATGGCTGTTAACAATGAAAGGTTAGCTGCAAGAGTCCACGGCAGGGCGGGGCGAATCCATTCGTGGTAAGTTTTGGTCCAGAGCGAGGCGATGGCAAATGCAAATGGAACCGTCATCATTGAGAATCCGACAAAAATAATTGGCGGGTGAATCATCATCCAGGGGCTTTTGAGCAGGTCATTAAGGCCTGACCCGTCGGCCGGGGCAAAATCCGGATTTGCCTGGATAAAAGGGGCATTCGGCATTTCCTGTGCAATTGTCCGGAACGGTGATGCTCCCAGTTTACTGAATCCCAAGTCCCATCCTACAAGCATAGAGAGCAGAAACATCTGGGTAAGCGCCATAACGAACATTACAGGCGCTTTATAAGGTTTTCGTGTCCAACGAATCAGCCCAAGGCCAACAAAAAATGAACATATTATCCAGAGCATAAAGCTGCCCTCCTGCCCTCCGTAAAATGCAGAAAACAGATATTTGGTTTCCAGATCGAGGCTTGTGTAGTTCCATACGTAGTAGTACTGGAACTGGTGCGTCATTATGAGCCAAATAAGCGCGCCGGAAGAGATCAGAATAAAGAGCCCTTTCACTCCCCAAAGCAGGTGCGACAGGCGCTGTACCCTCCTGTTTTCGGTATTTGAAGCTACAGCATATGTAATAACGGCCAGAACAGAAACAATAAAAGCTCCGGTCAATAAAGCATTCCCAATAGTGGCAATCATAACTATATGCTTTCCTCAGCGTTTACAAATTCAAGATCATCGCTGTCGTTATATTTAGACGGGCATTTCATAAGCATTTCATCTGCGTGGAAGGCGCTATTTCTCATTTCTCCTATCACTACAAGCTGTGTTGCCTCTTCGAAATTATTTGGCTTGGGTTTGGGGTAGATTACCCTGCGAACATTGCCATCTTCATCTTTCATATAAAAAGTGAATCGCATTGTCTCTTTTGAAAATCCGTAAGACTGGGTGTCGTCCCAAGTACCTATTACGTGAGAGGTAGACCTGGACTCAGCCTGTTCAAAATTAACGTACGTGCTTATACTGTTGCCAAAGTTATACATCAGCAGTGAAGTAAACAGAACAATTGAAACAACACCAATTAAAATTTTAGGTTTCATCAGAGGAGTTTATAGATTCTTCGATTTTTGTAAGATTGCGGTCTACTTTAATAATATAAAAAAGGAGAACGAACCAAATAATAAGGCTCACCCCGAGTACCACAAATATGAGATCACCGGATGCCATAAATTGCAGAAATTGTGAGGATTGCTCCATGCCCTGAACCCCCTCCCATTTATCGGAGTAGCTTTGTGTTAGTGTATCAACGCCAACAGGAGACGATTCTTGTATAATATTCATCAATTTCATCATTCTGCAGCCCGGATTTTAAGCTGTTTTGTCCGCTGTGTAATGTCGGCCAGCCAGATAGCCAGGCCGATAAAACCGATTACCGCCGGATAAAAAATATACCGCAATTCCGGAGCCGTGATATCACTGAATGCCGGGTTGCCATCTGCCCCCGGATGCAGGCTTGGCAGTTGCCTGGGTATTATGTATAGCAAAAAAGGGATCGTTGTAACACCAAAGATATTATACACGGCAGAAATTTTAGCTCGTTTCAGAGGATCGTTAAATGCGGTACGTAAAATAAAATAAGCTACGAATATCATCATAGCCAGAGCCGAAAGATTCATTCTTGGCTCTGAGAATGTCCACCACGAACCCCAGGTAAATTTAGCCCAGAGCGAACCTGTTAATAACCCGCAGATGCCAAAAAGAAGGCCTATCATTGTTGTGGTTTCAGCCTTTACATCCCATTTCATCTGCTCACTATTGAGAAAGCGTATGCTGTAATAAAACGCCATGGAGAACATAACCATCATTGTAAACCACATGGGAACATGAAGAAACAGATTTCTGGCAGTCTCTTCCAAAATGGGTATGCTGGGTATTTTGATGAGAAATCCTGCTATAATTACAGCGGTCATCCAAACAGCGACAAAATATTTCCAGAGTTTCAAAACAGATTGCTTAGGTTTACAGCTTCGAAAAATATACAAAAAAAGAACCACTTTATTGTGAATACTTCGTGAAAATGTGCGCGCAGATGACTGGGATTCCATGCGCATTTTTTTAAATAAAATTAACAGCTAAACAGATTGAATGGCACACCGCTTGCAACTGTTTATGTATCATATTATTAAACAAGCTTTATGGTTTATGAGTGAAAAACAAATCCTTCTTCAACCCGAAAAAACCACTCATTTTTGGTGGTACATCCTTGGAATTCTGTTAACCCCTCTTTTAGGATTGGGTTTCTTAATTATCTACTTCAAGGTGAAGGAGCTGAACTCCACGGTTTATAGAGTTACAAATCACTTTATAGAGGCCAGTGCACCCGGCTTCACAGAAAAAACTGATCTGGTTAATATCGAAAGTGCGGATATTGACCAACGATGGATCGACAAGCAGTTCTCAATCGGGAATATTCGACTCCATACTAAATCGAAAAAAGTTGAGCTGAAAGGCATCAAAAATCCGGAGCGCATTTCAGACATCATTCTTCAGGCGGCAGAAGCTGAACGATTTCGACTTCGTGAGATGCAAAAAACCAAACCTGAGAGAAAAGAACCCCCAAGTGCGGGAACCATCGACCGTCTCGAAACCCTTACTGGACTTTGGCAGCAGGGACTCATCACTAACGAAGAGTTCGAAGCTGAAAGAAAAAATCTCGGAGTTTAGTGCCTGAAACTGTAATGTAAGGGCAGGGAACTACCGATTTCGAATTTTATAGTCTACAGAATAGTCTCCTGCTCCGGTAAATAAAAGTGCCAGAGTGGAGCAGAGCAGCAACATATCGAGCCGGGCATCTGCAAAACTGCCATCCAGTTTGGTGGTGTATATTGCAACAACCATTATAAAAGCCAGTAACCCGGCGGGCAATTTGGTATAAGCACCGAATAATATCAGAATACCGCCGAAAAATTCCGTTATTGCAAGCAGCCAGGCCATTAAAGCGGGATACGGAAAATTCAGGCTCTCCAGAAAACCGGCTGTAGAGCTTATTTCCATTAATTTGTCAAGGCCAGCAAATATAAATATTGCTGCCACACCCGCCCTTAAAATAAGCAAGCCCATATCTCCGAATCGCTGATGAATATAAGTCATAGTATATTCCCCTTAATTTATTTTCGATGTTGTTGTAAACCTCTGATCCGTAATACTTGTATCAATATCTAATTTATATAATCCTTTTCCCATAGTACACATAAAATCATTGATTTATTTTCTGATGTGATGGGGCCCAAAACAGAACAGCTGTCACCGATATAGTTTTTTACAAATGGCACCTTGAGTTTTGTAGCATCTTGGCGATATTTACGGACATCAGTCAACAATTTACAATATCAAGTAAACCCATACACTGAATTCAATAACTAACCACTTATGAAAAGACTTACGATTGGATTTATCGGATCCGGATTTATTGCAAAATTTTTAGCCTTAGCTATGACTCAGGTACGCCACTGCGAACTATCAGCAGTCTACAACCGAAGCGGTGCGCATGAACTTGCCGATTACGCCCGTAAAAACGGCCTCGGGGATCCTGAAGTGTTCGATTCAATTACCGAAATGTGTAACCACTGTGATGCTGTTGCCATTTTTTCTCCCAATTTCACGCGGCTCAGTATAATGGAAGAGATCGCCCTGGCAGTAAAAAAGGGAGCTAACCTAAAGGGAGTAATTTGTGAAAAACCACTGGGTCGCACCGTTGCAGAAGCGAACCGTATGGTGGAGCTTGCGGATGATGCCGGCCTGCTGACCGCCTACTTCGAAAACCAGCTCCACATGAGCGCCATTAATAATGCGCTGCACCAGCTTCGGCCGCAGCAAAAAGCGATGGGGAATTTTACCCTTGCACGAAGTACGGAGGAGCATGCCGGCCCGCATAATGCATGGTTTTGGGACCCAACACAGCAGGGCGGCGGGGTTCTCTCCGATATGGGCTGCCACAGTATTGCCGTTGGACGGCATATTTTGACACCTGAAGGAAAAGATCCGCTTTTTCTTGAACCGGTTGCAATGCAGTGCGACACCTCCCTGTTAAAATGGGGCCAGCCTGAATATCAAAAGCAACTGAAGGAGAAGTTCGGTGTGGACTACACAGACACTCCGGCAGAAGATTTCGCTACCGGAATTGCCACATTTAAAAATCCGGAAACCGGTCAGCTGGTAAAAGCACAGTTTACCGACTCCTGGATGTATGACAAACAGGGGCTGCGTTTGTCTATGGATGCGCTCGGCCCGGGCTATGCGATGGAGGTAAACACTCTTATTTCCCCTCTTGAAATTTTTATCGGAGATGAAGCGGCCGAGAGTGTTGCGGATGCCGAAACAGCTCTCGAGAAGTCGACAGCCAGCCGCGGGCTTTTAGCTGTGCACCCCAATGAGGCTGACCTGTATGGATACACAACTGAAATCCGCGACGCGGTAAACTCATTTCTGGACGGAAAAAACGCCATGCTCGATTTTAAATACGGATCCGAGGTAACATTCCTCGTTCAGGCCGCCTACATGGCAGCTGAAAAGCGCCAGACCATTGATCTTACAGACGAAAAGATTCAGAAAGAACTTCAGACCTATCAATCCCTGATATCGCAGGGGCGGGGTGCGGAGGTTCTCTTTTCCTGATTTAAATTATTACGTTTTTCAATGAGGCTGTCCAAAAAGTGAAAACCGATGAATACAAGCTTAAATAATTTAGACGTTATATCCCTCTCTGTTTATATAGAGAGGGATATTCCCAAAGGGATGGCTCCGCCAAGGGTGAGTCGGAACACAGATCCTACATTATTTAAGCGTTGTGCAAGGCAGACGACCTTTTTAGACAGCCACCACTGTATGATAAAAACCGGAATCCACCTATGACCACTGAAAAAGCCATTCAAGAACGAAAAACGCTTAAACTGAGAGCCGACCCATTCAATCCGCTTCCGGTGCTAAGAGGTGATGATTTCAAATTGATCGTTGAAAAGCTGTTAATGCTTGCCGGAAAGGCTCCGTTTCACCATGAAAGCCATGAAAACCGGAGGTCAGACCACTTAACAGGTGCAGAGCCCTGGCGTTTTCACGCTCTTGATTGCAGAAGCTGCAGAACCCTGCTCGATTCACTGAATAGAGAAGTACCGTTGAAAGCGCCGGAAGGAATCCGCCAGATGCTTGCCGCAGCAGACGCAATGATAATGACAACCTGGCTGCCTGAGCCGTCACGAAAAAATACCCGCACATTCTATCCAAACCTTAAAAATATGGAGCATATTGCTGCAGCCGGCGCAGCTATCCAAAATTTGCTGCTGGCCGCAACTTCCAGGGGTATGAATGCCTATTGGTCATCAGGAGGTGTGCTTCGAAAGCCCAAAACACTCCGTTTTCTTGGCATCCCAAACCACGAGATTCTTATTGGGGCCGTTTTTCTGTTTCCGAACGAGTTTCCCGATTCTGTTGAAACCAAAACAGGCAATAACGCGGATAAAAGGGGAAATATCGAAGATTTTATGCAGTGGATTGAGGTTTGAAGCAGCCGCCGGCTTCCTCACGCCGAACACACAGATCAGGTAAATAGCATAAAAAATGCCACTGCAAGCCCCGGTATTACCGACAGGGTGAGCAGCCCAATAAGTATCAGGCTTCGTTGAAGGCCGGCTATAAATGAGAATATAAATCCTTTCACCAGCGTATTTACAGCCGATGCAAGCACAATTCCCATCACCGCCACGGTTTCTGAGATACTGTCTTTCGCCATTCTGGAAAGTGAGAGGGTAATGGCATCTACATCCATTAATCCCGAAACAGCCGAAAGCATATAAATACCGCTGTCTCCAAACCAATCTTTCATCGCCTCAGAAAGCAACAAAATCAGGGCTAAAAGAAAACCGAACTGCAGCGCCGTTTTTATCTGAAATGGATTTTTCAACTCAATTTCCGGGTTCTGGTTTTTTTTACCGCTGCTTCTCCACAACCAGTATCCGCTTCCCAGAACGCTGAAAAACATCAGTGTTATGGGAATCCAGACCAATCCGAGCAGATCACTGTTCACGATGGAAACCTCAATCAAAACTCTTACAAACATAATCGATGAGGCCACCATCACTCCGCCCATAAAGAGCTTTTCAGTTTTGTATTGACGCGTAAACTCTGCAAGGCTTATCGTAACCGCTGTCGATGAAGCCAGGCCACCACTAATGGCTGTAAGAAGCGTTCCCCAGCGATTGCCTATATACTTTATTGAGAAATAGCCTGTAAAAGAGATGCCGCAGATCAGTACCACCATCCACCAGATCCAGTATGGATTCAGCGCTTCATAAGGCCCGAACCCCTGGTTTGGGAGAAAAGGGAGAAAAATAACGGAAATAATCAGCAGTTTTACGCCTGCATAAATCTCCTCCACCTTCAGATTGGATAACCATTGGTGAAGGGTCGGTTTTAGGCTCAGCAGGGTTACCACAATTACCGTTGTCACCAGCGCGTAAACCTGAAATCCCATAGCTGCCCAGGTCGCGAGTATAAAGGTAATAAGGATTGAAACCTTGGTTGTCATCCCCAGGTCGCCACTCTCTCTGGTTTCCAAAATGTGGCCGACTATAACCAAAATCACCAAGCCAAAAAATGTAACGCCAATAAACCATTCGCCAATCTCTTTGCTTAAGATGGCAGACAACCCGCCAAGAAGCGCAATAAGGCTGAAGGTTCGGATACCTGCAACGCGCTCTCCCTCCTGCTCTTCACGGTTGCTCCACCCTCGTTCCACTCCTACCAAAAGGCCAACGGCGAGAGCCGTAAGCAGGTATTTCATAATCTCAAGACTATCTGCCAAGTCGGTTTCCATCAATCCTCCTCTCTAATTCGAGACCCATAATATTAATATTAGGCTTGCAGGCGGCAAAAGCAATTTTTAATCTGAACAGACGGCTTGCCCATCCAGTGCAAACTGCCTATGGCTTCAATCCATTCAGTATATTATCGATCTGAGCCCGGTCTGCATAACTGCCCCTGTAAATCACTCCCTCTATCGAATCATGAAAAGGAATGCTCCCGAGCGGATTTTTCTGAAGAAGAATCAGGTCGGCTGTAAATCCGGGAGCAATTTTTCCAATTTTATTCTCCTCATCCAGATAGATACCCACGTTCACGGTTCCCGTTTTCAGTGCTTCATAAGGGGTTAAACCGGATTCAACCAGCAACTGAAGCTCTCTGTGGGTTGAATAGCCCGGCGGATTGAAAATTTGAGGTGCATCTGCTCCAAGAAGAAGCCCGGCTCCTTCATCATGCAGCGCCATGGTGAGCTCTTTTCTGATTTGAAGAAACTCCCGTGCCTGATCTTCGTCATAGTCTTCATGCTGACGAATGTTACGCACGTAATTGGCCCAGCCCGCTTTTGTTGATTCGGAGATAAACTCCATTCCCGGCCAGTTCAGCATATCTGCGGGTTCAAGATCCGGGTTAAACACATTTTCGAGAAGTGTGTTGGTAGGCACTACCCATACTTCGGCTTCTGCTGTGAGCTTTGCCGCTTCATGTATTTTCGAACGGTCTGCCCGGGGGGTCAGATCGTACCCAAAATAGATAATGTTGGGATCCACACGTTCTTCCGGCGAAACACCAGCCAAAAACTCCATATAACGGTCGGTATGGTCAATCGTGCCCTGACCCGCCTCGAGGGAACGCTCCAGGCCAACCCCTGCCGAAACATGTCCCGAAAATTCTATTCCCACAGAATTAGCTTCGTCTGCCAGTGCATCAAAATTTTCACGTTCTATTCCGGGGTGAAGTTTTAACAGGTCGTACCCGGCTTCTGCCTGTTCACGAACCATTTGCCGGGTTTTTTCCGGATCCGTAGCCGAATTTCCGTTAAATGACGGACCCGATGTTAAAATTCTCGGGCTAAAAAATTGCGGGCTTGTGGCACGCTCACGCAGTTCGAGATGAACCGGAGCCCCCAGCATACCGCGAACCGTTGTAATTCCCTGCGTTAAATACATGGCGAGAGTCTGTTCCATCTGCTCCTGCGTTTGCCCTGATGAGGGGATGTGGGCATGCATTTCGGCAAGCCCGGGCATCACATAAAAATCGCCTTCAACTACCCTTGCCCCCGCGGGGATTTCAGCATCCTGCGAGTTTCCGGTCCACTCGATAACCTCACCGCGAATAATGATGGTTTGCCCGGAAAGCACCTCTTCACTGTCCATCGTAAGCAGATTTACATTTTCCAGAACCAGCACGTCAGATGTTTGTGCCGAGCAGAAAGTACCGGTGAGAAGTATTAATAAGAGAAGGGCTGCTTTTTTCATGCCTGCGTATCGTTTTGGTTTTGAGATTTCTTTTTTTCTGATTTTCTGGCCGCCATAGAGCTCATTTTCTCGGCAAGCCTCCCTTTCTTTTTCTTGTTTTCCTCTTCTGATCTGCCCAGGATATACCCATAATGCTTCAGAGAGTCCACCTCATCAAAAATAATTTTGAGAATGGCCCCCAGCGGGATAAACAGGATCATACCGGAAAGTCCCCATATTTGGGCACCCACAAATATAAGCAGCAGCGTGGCAAGTGCGTTCATGCTCACCTGGCTGCCAACAATAACGGGTGTGAACAGATTTCCCTCCAGCATCTGAACCACATAGAAACCCGCAATGATAATTAGCGGATAGATTAAAGAATCCATGGTAATGAGAGCGTAGAGAATCGGCAGTATGGACCCTAAAAACGGCCCGATAAAGGGTATAACGTTCAGCATGGCTGCAAACGAACCGAAAAATATGGCGTGGTCGATACCAATGATGGCCAGAAGTGTGGAGTAAAGAATGGCCAGAATGGTGATCACCATTAAAAGTCCGGCAATGTAGCGCTGAATGAGCACCTTAATTTTGGAAATGATCGCCTGAACCCGCGCTCTCTCATCCTGGTCATTACCGCCAAACGCCATCAGAAGAAAGTTTTTCAGCATTCCGCGAAGCAGTAAAATTAGATACATAAAAATGGGTACCAGGAGAAAGGTAGTAATGGCTGATGCGGCACCGCTTAGCCCCCTGGTCAGCGATCTTATATTATCCTGTATAAAGGCGGTCAGTTCAGTTACGATTCTGTCGAGATTAATTTCGCCTTCAATCGAAAACCATGTGGATAGAAACCCCTCCAGGGAGTTCAGAAGCTCTTCGAGACGGCTTGCAAACATCTCCGCATCGGCAGCGAAGGCTGTCATCTGAGAGTAAAAGAAGAACCCGATGCCAAACAGAACCAGAATCCCCACAAGCAGCGCGATGAGCGAGGAAAGCATACGCGGCACCTTATATTTTTCGAGCCAGCCCGAAATGGGTGCAAGCAAAATGGATAAAAACAGTGAAAACAGCAGCGGTACCAGAACCGATTTAGCCATTACCATTGCAAACACCGTAATGCAGAACGCCGCTACGTAAAAGGTGTACCTCACATACCATTCCCCGTTATCTCTCATAATTAAAAAAATGTGGTTAAACTTTTTTTGTACCGCTTAATTAAGAAATGTACAGATTTTTAACAATCTCATTTTTTTAGATTTTTCTGATTCACATTGATTCTTTGTAAACTCTGACCACTTGAAATAAATGCGCTCGAATGATGTCCACCATTATTTACCAGACAGATAATGACCACACAACAATTCTCATTCGAATATTGGTGGGTTCTGTTTTCTTATTTGAAGGAATTCAAAAATATATCTATCCTTTTCGAGGTGTTGAGCGGTTTGAGTCTATAGGCCTTCCTTTTCCTGAATTTACCGCGCTTTTTACCGGGGGTTTTGAAATAGTTTGCGGCTTGATGATCCTTGCCGGATTCCTGACCCGCGTATCGGTGATACCGCTCATTATCATTATGCTCACAGCCCTCTTTACCACAAAATTACCCATACTTCTGGGAACGGAGTTTTGGGGGTTTGCGCTTAGAGACCTGAAACACTATGGATTTCTGAGTATGATTCACGAAGCACGGACCGATCTGGCCATGCTTATTTGCAGTAGTTTTCTGTTTATAAAAGGCGGCGGATATTGGTCTGTTGACTATCAAATCAGAAAAAAAAATAACATCTGAACTCCCACGAAACTTCAACTTTTTTGAAAAACGAACTCGATCGCAGTATAAAAACACCCGGCGCCGTGCTCATGGGACTTGGGTCTATTGTCGGAACCGGAATTTTTGTGAGTATTGCCATTGCCACGCAGGTTGCCGGCAGCGGCGTCATTATCTCCATTACCCTGGCGGCTATTCTGGCAACGTTAAATGGACTAAGCAGCGCCCAGCTTGCGGCCGCCCATCCCGTTAGCGGCGGAACCTACGAATATGGCTATCGTTTTTTGAACTCTTATTTTGGCTTTACCGCCGGCTGGATGTTCATGACGGCAAAATCGGCATCAGCGGCCACGGCCGTTCTGGGGTGTGCGGGTTATCTTTTTTATGCATTTGACATCTCGTCGGGCAGTAGTGCCCTGGTCATTACCGGACTGGTCATTTTATTATTAATGACTATACTCGTTTCAGGCGGCATCAGACGAAGCAACTCTGCCAATAAATATATTGTAAGCATTACGCTTGCCGGCCTTCTGGCCCTCATTGTTACCGCGCTATTCGTAACCGGGCTTCCAACCGAACCATTTACGGGTGCGTTAGAATCGACATCCGGAACGTCGATACTGTACGGCGCCGCGCTGATGTTTGTCGCATATACCGGCTACGGACGAATTGCAACGCTTGGCGAAGAGGTGTCAGAGCCACGAACCACCATCCCAAAAGCAATTATTCTTGCAATGGTTGTGATCGTTCTGCTCTACCTGATGATTACCGTTACAGCACTTTCGGTGCTGGGCCCTGATGCATTTGGAGCTACCGTTGAGGGCGAGGCCGCCCCGCTGATGGTTGTGGCACAGGCACTATCGGTTCCGGTGATTGGCCCGGTGATTACGTTTGCCGCTGTGACAGCCATGCTGGGTGTGCTGCTAAACCTCATACTCGGGCTTTCCCGTGTTCTCCTGGGGATGGCACGCCGCCGTGATGTACCCTTTGCGCTGTCTGCAGTACATTCTGTAACGAAAAGCCCCGTTCCGGCCGTCATCACAACGAGCGTCATTATCGGTGCCCTGGTGCTCAGCGGCGACGTGGTATTTACATGGTCTTTCAGCGCATTCACCGTGCTCATCTACTACTCCATCACCAATTTATCAGCTTTATTTATGCCAGAAGAGCTTCGGCTCTACCCGCGCATTATTCCGGCTCTCGGCCTGTTTGGCTGTCTTTTCCTCGCCTTCTGGATCGATCCGTCCATCTGGATCTGGGGAGTGGGGCTGATTGTAACCGGGCTGATATGGCACACCGTTACGAAGCGGATGGGCTCTTAATAAACGTGTATTATTGAAATTTATACCATCAATACGCCCACATCATTCGTCTACGCTGTACAGAAATATATTCTGCTGATTTATCTTCAGTTTACACGTAGATGCATGTTTATACTTTGAACTTATCTCTGTTTTATTCATTTTATTTTGATTCCATAACGGCCGTCTCAAAAGTGTTTGTGATAAGCTGATGTCGGGCTCATCGTTTAAAAGCAAAAAATAATCATGATTATAAAGAGAACCTGAAGGAGGTTTGTAATGACTGAAGATAAAGACTCTTTTAAACTGACTGGTTTAAAGCTGCTTGGTAAAACAACAAACCAAAACAACCAGTCAGGCAGGGATTGCGGCAGCTTATGGCAACAGTTTGAGGCAGATAACATTTTCAACCTGATACCACGGAAACTATCCGACGAGATTTATGCTGTATATCTTGAATATGAAAAAGACGAAACTTCCCCTTTTTCTTATTTTATAGGGTGTAAGATAGATATGAATGATGAACCACCTGAGGGACTTTCAGAAATTGTAATACCATCTCTGAAATACAGAATACTAACAGTAAAAGGGACTATGCCGGAATGCATAGCTGATGCCTGGAAAGAGATATGGAATTCCGACCTGATTCGGTCGTTTGAGTATGATTTTGAAGTATATGGTGAGAAAAGCCGGGACTGGAGCAATGCAGAATTGGACATATACATTTCTGTCACCGAGTGATTTATGATTAGAGTTCAATAAAACATGGTTTGTAACTCACTGGCATCAGCAATGAAAAAAGCTATAGTATTGACTTCTGAGTAGTATCCCCAGCCCGGCCATTCGATATTTAACAGATCAGCCCTGGAAAAACTGCCACCTGCCAAACGCGAAATAGTTTTTTTCGGCGTTCATAACAGAGGGAGATAATAAAGATGAGCCAGAAGATTGAAAAGATGGGGAATCCTGTAGTCATTATCACAGGGGCAAATAACGGAATAGGTTTTCACATGGCTGCGTCGCTGTTAAAAGAGCGATATAGGGTGGCGGTTTTTGATCTGTCGGCGGAAAATCTGATGGATTTGCAGGAAAGATACCCCCGTTACCTGCTTTTTTGTCAATGCGATGTAACCAGTAATGATGATACTAAAGCTGCAACAGAGAGCGTGCTGCAAAAATGGGATGACATTGATATTCTCGTAAATAATGCGTGTGAGACAATTTTCAACCCCTTCGAGAAGAAAGCCCTGGAACAGACCCGACATGAGTTTGAAGTAAACTACTTTGGCTACGTTCGTATGATTGCTGCTGTTTTGCCACACATGAAAGCCCGGAAAAAGGGAATTATACATAACGTGAGTTCCGGGGTGGGCATAACAGGTTTTCCCGGCCTTTATGGTTACGCCTCGACAAAAGGCGCTATTGAAGCTCTAACCAGGACGTTATCCATCGAGTTGTCCCCTTTCGGCATAAGTGTTAGTACCATGCATCCTCCGCTTACCAATACAAAATCAGCCAGCCCTTTAGGAGTTCCAAAAGAGGCCATGGCCAATCCTTCTGAAATTGGCAGAAAACTGGCAAAAAAGATTCTGACAACGAAAGCTACGATTACTCCCGATTTTCAGACATCTTTATACTTGTTCATTGCCCGGAGATATCCGAACGCAATTGGAAAACTATTCAGCAAAATGGCACAAAAAGAGAAGAATGTACCATCGCACAATAGCACGTAAGACGCTTTATCAATAATTCCATTGAAACCTGTCCCGGTTCCTTTGCAGGATGGTTTACAGACCGTTAATTGTGAACAACTTGAACGATCAATTGAAACTAAATTTAGATCCTGTCGTATCAGGAATTGGAATCTGGAGCTGGTTTTTTACTGCAGTCATAAACAGAAATCTTTTATAGAGGATAATTTCTGATGATTTTCAGGTGTGACCGGTAAAGAATAAGCCGAACCTGCTACAGTGAAATTAAAAAATCTAAAATAGTTTTACTTCAGATAATTTTGGGCTTTTTATCATACATCGAACTGAAACCATCCTGAAAAGCTATGAAAATTTTTAACTTCTGTTTTGCGTTTTTAGCCGTCCTAATGTCTGTAACCGCGTGTGAGAACGAAGGCAATGTTGTGGAACCCCGGATTGACACTATCGCAGGAGAATTACCCCTATTAAACGGGGAAAACAGAGTTGGTACAATTCAGGGGTTTAATCCATTTAATCCTCCCGCAACTGCAGACTCTATGGCCGCAAGATGGAATGATGCAATAAATGCGGGAATGACGGTGAGTCGGCTTCAGATTGACTGGCCCGAGCTGGAACCCTCTCCAAACAGCTATGACCAGACAGGCTTTGAGCAACGGTTATTTGAAATGAAAACTCAAGGCCTTCAGCCATTCTTGTTGATTTCAGCCTACGATAGCGATGGACCAGTAGTTCCTGATGATTTAACAGGACTGGATTTTGATGATCCTGAATTGATACAGCGATTCAATAATCTGATGGACTGGGTGATTCCAATGCTGGTTGAATATGGCGGTTTTCTTATTTCAATAAGCAATGAACCGGACAACTCTTTCGGTGAAGTACCCGGACTGAATAATCAAATACTTGAATTTTTAATAAACGTTAAAGAACATATTCACCAGATAAACGATGAAATGGCCGTCACAGTAACTTTTGCAGAAGGCAGCCTGGATGAAGATAAACCGGGTATTACAGCCATCCTTGCAGCATGCGATGTAGCAAGCTGGAATTTTTATGGGGCTAAATCCAATTTCAAGAATCCTGATCCATATTTCTATGTTGCCCAAACCGAAAGTGAAATTAAGTCGGACATACAGAGAATGCTCGATGTCTCGGGTGAAAAAATGATCGTAATTCAGGAACTGGGCATGTATTCGGGAAATACCACCTTAAATAGTTCTCAGGAGATACAGCGAAAGTTTTTTGAAGTATTCTTTTCAGAAATGAAAAATCATGAAAGAATTAGAGCGGCGTTTAATTTTCAGTTAGTGGACTGGTCGCCGGAAGTGACTCAAATTTTTAATGAATTGCTTGAAGATGAAGGACTGCCAAGAGATTTTGTTGATCAGTTTGCCGAGTCGTTAGAAACAATAGGGCTGATAAACTATGATGATGGCACGAGAAAGAGTTCGTGGAATGAATTTATTTATTGGGTTTCGGAATTCGAATAAAAAGGCCTGCAGATAGTTCAGTTCCCATAGAATGGGGATCTGTAGAACCGGAAGTCAATGAAATGTTGATGTACAGGATTTTGCCACCCTTTTAACCAACCCCCCGCCAAAAAAATGTTTGAGAGAGAATAAACAGCCAAGGGCTCTGGGAAACGCTAAGGGGATATTACGTCGAATTAAATCCTTTCGTGAAACTGTGCGCGGCATATCCTGACTGCTGTACTGTACCGCCTCCCGCCGCAAGGCGATCCTTTCAGAGTGGATTTACGCATTATTTTTATACATCACTCAACCCTCCGCGTCACTCCACGGTTAAAAAGAATCGCGGCACTGGCTCCGAACCATGAAGAAAGATTATCCCTGCTTTCGCTTGTTTAAATACGCCATGCCTGCCCGTGCCGCAGTTTATTCATCTTAAAAATCAGCTCAGCGAAATGTACTTAACATTTTGAACGCCGTCCAGGTCGTAGATGCTCTGGAGCTCCTCCTCGTTCAGCTGCTTATCCACAATTACGGCGGTAATGGCGTTGGTTCCCTTGCCTTCGCGGCCGAGACTCAGTGCACCGATGTTTATATTCTGTTTAGCGAGAGTACTTGCCACAGATGCGAGCATACCGGGTTTATCCACGTTCTGATACATCAAAATATCACCCTCGAGCCTCAGCTCAATTCCAAATCCGTCGATTTCCACAATACGGTAGTCGCCCGGGCCAAAAACAGCTGCCGAAATCTGAGCGTAGTGAGAACTGTCGCCCAGGGTAACCGTTATCAGATCGTGGTAGTTTTTATCATCGCTTTTGGTCGTTTCGCTCAGTTTAAAACCGCGCTCTTCGGCGTAGTGGCGTGCATTAATCAAGTTCACGGATTCATCCACATAGCGGGTGAGCATCCCTTTCAGAATTGCATCGGTTAGTACCTCTGAATATTTTGTGCAAACACCTGTATACTCAAAAGAGAACGTGTTGGAGTTCTTCGGCATGATCTGCCCCGATACCTTGCCGAGCTTTTCGGCTAGCTCCACGTAGGGAAGAACTTCCTCGTTGGTCAGCAGCGATATCGACTTGCTGTTTAGGCTGCCTTTGTAGCTTTTATTTTCGAGCGCGTCCGCAATCTGATTGGCAATCTGTACGGCCACTTTCTCCTGTGCCTCCTCGGTAGATGCCCCGAGATGCGGTGTGGTGATAATGGCGGGATGATCGAGCGCCTCGTACAGTTCAGGTGTAGGGGGTTCACTGGAATACACGTCGAGTGCAGCGCCGGCTACAATTCCTTTTTCAATAAGCGGTTTAATATCATTTTCCTTATAAATACCGCCGCGTGCGCAGTTTATGAGACGTATTCCGGGTTTTAATTGATCTCCGTTGTCGAGCGAAACAAGGTTTCGGGTTTTATCGGTAAGCGGAGTGTGCACCGTTAGAAAATCGACAAGACCCAGCAGTTCATCCAGCTCCACCAGCTCAACGCCCAGGGTTTTAGCGTGATCTTTGGTCGTAAACGGATCATACGCATACAGATCCATTCCAAACTCTTTCATTCTGACGGCAACTTCTGAGCCAATCTTTCCAAGCCCCACTATTCCCAGCTTTTTGCTGTGAACTTCAGTTCCCATAAATGATTTTCGGTCCCATCCCCCGCTCTTCACACGTTCAACAGACTGGGGAATATTCCGTGCCAGCGCGATAATCATGCCGCATGTATGCTCTGCCGTTGAGATCGTATTTCCGTCAGGAGTATTCATCACCAGAACCCCCTTGGTGGTTGCTGCAGTAATGTCGATGTTGTCTACGCCAACTCCTGCACGCCCTATCACCTGCAGCTTGTCTGCGTAATCGAGCAGCTCTTTATTCACGGTTGTGGCACTTCGAACAACCATCGCATCGTAGTTAGCCAGCGAGTTTTTTAGCTCCGAATCTGTTAGTTTTCCGGGCTGATGAGCGTTAATTCCCCGTTTTTCAAAAACTTCTGCACATATTGAATCTACATTGTCAAGCAGCAATACATTAAAAGGCATAAATCTGTTTGTTTATTTAAGTGTGTTTTTTTTGTTTTGATGAATTTCTGCGCTCTTATAAAAAGTCGCGAATTAATTTTTGAACGTCTTCGATTCCGGCTCCCGAATCAGCAGAGCATGGGATCAGCGGCACCTCAATATTCATGAGGTCTATCGTTTTCCTGGTGCGAGCGACGGACTGACTCAGCTTGTTTTTCGATAGCTTATCCGATTTAGTCAGAATCACAGAGAATGGCATTTCGTTCGAGGCCATCCAGAAAAAAAACTCTTCATCGAGTGCTGTGGGAGGGTGCCGGACATCCACAAGATGCAGTATCAGCCGGAGTGTGGATCTGTTTTTAAGATACTCCTGAATATCCTTGCCCCATCGTTTCCGTTCTTTCTCAGGAACCTTTGCGAATCCAAAGCCGGGCAGATCAACAAAATAACAGGTATCGTCGATATTGTAGTAGTTCATCTGCTGTGTTTTACCCGGCGTATTGCTTGTGCGTGCAAGCTTTCGCTTGTTGGTTATTTTATTGAGCAGAGACGATTTGCCAACATTTGAACGTCCCGCAAAACAAAATTCCGGTAAGCTTTCGTCGGGGCAGTCTTTCAGCGCCGGAGCCGAAGTAATAAAACGTGCCGTTTGAAATTCCATTAAACAATTTCGTTTTCTTCTTTCTCAACGGTAAAATCTACCGGTACGGGATAATTCCCGGTAAAACACGCCGTGCAGTATGAGTAGGGCGATGGATTGGCATCTTTTACTGCACTCACAAGCCCCTCAGCCGAAAGATAACGCAGGCTGTTCACGCCAATCTCATCGGCGATTGCCTGTGTGTCGCTGTTAAATTTGTTTGCAATCAGCTCATCAGGATCGGGAAAATCCATCCCGTAAAAGCAGGGATGGGTTATCGGCGGCGAACTCACCAGGAAATGGACTTCATAGGGATTCGCTTCCTTAATCATATCCACCAGGTATCGCGAAGTGGTTCCACGCACAATCGAATCATCCACAATAATAACGGATCTGCCTTCAAGGACGCCTTTTACGGTGTTAAACTTGGTACGTACTTTCTGCTCGCGCGATTTTTGTCCCGGCGAAATAAATGTGCGCCCCACATAATGATTTCTGATGAGCCCGATGTCGTACTTACAGTCGAAGCCCAGCTTTTGGTTTTCGTGCGCATATCCAATGGCTGCCGTGTTGCTGGAATCAGGAACAGAAATAACGATCGGCTTTTTATCCATGCTCTCGTTGAGCAGTACCTGGTCGAGCGGATGCTCTTTTGCAAGCTGTTTACCCAGATTCCGGCGAATCTTATCCACCATTTCGCCAAATATTTTACTGTCGGGGCGGGAGAAGTAGACATATTCAAAAATACACTGACTGCTGTCGGTATCTGCTTTCGGCTCCAGAAAATAGGATCGCGGTTCATCCGCATCAATGGCGTCGCGGTCGATAACAATAACCTCACCGGGTTTCACGTCCCGAATATATTCTGCGCCAATAATATCGAATGCACAGGTTTCGCTGGCCACCGAATAGGCCCCGTCAATTTTGCCAAGGCAGAGCGGACGAAACCCGTTGGGGTCACGCACGGCAATCAGTTTATCATCCGTTAAAATCACCAGGCAGTAGGCTCCCTCAATCTGGCCAAGAGCATCCAGAATCTGATCCATCTGATTTTTTTCCCGGCTGTGGGAGATCAGATGCAGAATCAATTCAGTGTCTGACGTGCTCTGAAACAGAACTCCCTCCTCCCTGAATCGTTCGCGAAGTTTACGGGCGTTTGAGAGGTTTCCATTATGCCCGATTCCGATGTTTCCGTTTCGGTAGTGAACGCGAAAGGGCTGAATATTGGCCGGATTTTTGGATGAACCCGCCGTTGAATATCGGTTATGCCCGATAGCGGCATCGCCTTTAAGATCCCGGCTCAGTATTTTCGGATCATCAAAAACAGAAAGTACCAGGCCAAAATTTTTATGCATCGGCATGATATGCCGATCTTTTTTCTCGCTAAAATAGGTAGATACAATTCCGGCAGATTCCTGCCCGCGATGCTGAAGTGCATGCAGGCCGTAGTAGGTCAGGAGTGCAGCATCGGGATGGTTATAAATTCCGAAAATACCGCAATAATCGTGAGGTTTGTCAGACATGTGTTGGTTGGTTGATCCATTCATTCGGCTCCGTGATGAATGTACGAAGATTGAGCTGTAATCCATAGAACAGGAAATGCAAAAAGCGCTTTTAATTTGCTTTTTCACCTCTACCATCCGGTTTTATAACTCTCTTAAATACAAGTAAGAGAATTGCTTGCCTCAGTGTTGTTAAAAAACAGCCGATACAGACACTTATTTTTCAATTTTTTGGTTCTAAAATGGTATCATATATCATTAATTCATGCGTTAGCCATTTCAATATCGATTTTTTTAAAACCTAATTGTTATGATGTACAAGATTGCCAACTGGACGTTCCGCATTATTCTCGGTGTGGCTCTTATTGCTGCCGGTTATTTTAAAATTCAGGATAACAGCGCCCTTTTTGAAACGGTCGCCTACATCACCTGGATGCCCAATTTTTTAAAATCCCTGGTGATCGATATTTTGCCATGGGCCGAAATTTTACTCGGCGGCCTGCTAGTAAGTAAGCTTTGGGATACCGTCGCCGTACCATTCACCACTCTGATCTACCTGGTTTTCCTGATATTTGCGATCTACGGCTACTCTACCGGCATTGAAAGCGACTGCGGATGTTTTGGTGATGTAGGCGGTGAGGGATTTATCGGGCAGCTTCTCGGAAGCAGTTTCACCTGGACCATGATTATACGAAACAGCATCTTTGTTGCTATGGCGGGTTTTCTGTTTTGGAAACCGAACAGTGTTTCAGGCAGTAATTAATAATAGGATTTGATCTGGTTGTTCTATCATTATTTTTGATTAAAATTACGGTTAGCTTTTTCATAACGCCTTTAAACAGCAAGAAATAACCAAATGAAAACCTATCAAAAAATCCTTATCGGATTCGCCCTGTTTCTTGTTCTGTTTATTGTGGCCGTTCACGTGTATGTAACCTACTATCTCGAAGACCAGATCAAAACCACTCTCGTCTCAGAAATCAACAGCAATTCGGAGGGAAAATATGAGCTCTCCGTTTCGAATCTGGATCTGAACTTTCTGAGCAGGGAAATTAATCTTGACAGCATCTCTTTCAACACTACAGACCGTGCCATTCAGCAGCTTGATGTGGATTTTAAAGCAATCTCTCTCTCGGGAATTGATCTGAGTATGCTGCTGTTCAGACGCGAAATTTCAATTAGAAGAATTCATGTCGAAAATCCGGTTATCCGGGTCCGGAGGGATTCAACAGAAAGCACCGGCTCTAATGCCGAAACGCTGATTCAGCGCGCGGCGGAGGCCAGCTCAGCGGTACTCACAAACGTACTGATCCCCGAAATTACGATCACACAGTTTGATCTTAAGATGTTCAGGCAAAGCGAGGAAACACCGTATCTCTCTTTCAGTAATTCTCAATTTACGCTTTTTGATACATCACTGAATGAGTCTTCCCTCTCTGGTTCCGTTCCTTTTAAAAACATGAGCGGAGAGTTTGAAAGTCTTGAGTACAAGCCCAAAAGTGATCTCTATGCTGTTCGAGTGGCCTCCGCAGTTTTTTCGAGCACCGACCAAACCGCAAGAGCAGATTCGATTATTCTTGTTCCCTCTCTGTCAGAAAACGATTTTTTCAGAGAGGTTGGGTACCGCACCGATCGCATGGAGGGCTCCGTCACCTCTATAAGCATGGATGGTTTTGATTTTGATGCATTTTTGCATCGTGGTTCATTCATTTCAGAAAAAATATTTCTGGACGAGCCTGTACTCTCGCTTTTCAGGGATAAAAATTATCCGAGACGTGAAAATCGCCCCGACAAGCCCCTCCCGCAGCAGCTTTTAAATGAGCTGGACATACCTGTTTTGGTCGATACAGTATCGATTGAAAATGCATCGGTTACCTATGCTGAACTGGCTGAGGATGCTGATGAAAGAGGGTACGTCGAGTTTACAAATCTCAACGCCATGCTGTTAAACAGCACGAATATCGATAGTCTTCTGCGGGAAAACAGCAACTGGACCCTCGAAGCCACTACCACTGTAATGGATAAAGGTGAGCTGGATGTAACGTTTCAGTTTCCCCTGAACGAGGAGTCGCACACCATTACCGGGCGACTGAAAGCGATGAGCGCTGCGGAACTAAACCATGCTCTCGAGCCTATTGCGTCGATACGGATTGAGAGCGGCAACATAACCAGCATGCGGTTTGAGATGAGAATTGGATTAACTGAAGCGATAGGATTTGTTGAGGTGATATATGATGACTTGCAAATTTCCGTACTGGATGGGGAGACCGGGAATAAAAACGTTCGCTCGAGAGTGATCTCATTTCTTGCAAATCAGTTAAAAATCAAAAAAGAGAACAGCGCAGAGGATCCCAGAATGGGCGCCGTATCCTATCAAAGAGAGCCCGAAAAATCGTTTTTTAACTACTGGTGGAAATCTCTCCGCAGCGGCTTAACAACCAGCGTTGGCATCGATTAAAACAACCGGTTTGCATTTGGCAACTGTGGTTTTGCTGAACGGTTACAGATCACTTCTTACGATCCACTACATAAACATCAACCGGCCCCAAGCAAGAGCTATGGTTACGTCACAACCCGAAATAAATCCATTCTCCCGGAATACGATCTTGCCGCTGTTACGGAACGTTTACGCGCGCACTTCATACTTTGTGCTTATAGCAGCAAAATGCGTTCCTTAAATACCTGAAAGCAGAAGCTGTTTTTCTTTCATCCGCTTTTTTATCTATAATCATTATAGTTCACAACCAACCTAACTAACTTTCAAGCCATGCCACAAAAAAGCAGTTATCTCGACTACTCCGGAAAACCCGACCAGTTTACGGGCGGTATTAACGTCATCCCTATTAAAACACCGAAAGGTGAGTTTAATGTGTGGACAAAACGGGTGGGAAATAATCCCAGGATTAAGGTACTTCTCCTCCACGGCGGACCCGGTGCCACGTATGAGCTGTATGAATGTTTTGATGGCTATCTACCCTATGAGGGAATTGAATATATCTATTACGACCAGCTTGGATCGCATCGAAGCGACAACCCGGAAGATAAATCGCTGTGGACGATTGATCGTTTTGTGGATGAAGTTGACCAGGTTCGTGAAGCATTGGGGCTAAACAGCGACAATTTTTACCTGCTGGGTCAGTCGTGGGGAGGCATGCTGGCGATGGAGTATGCATTCGCGCACCAGGGACATTTAAAGGGGCTGATCATCAGCAACATGATGTCGAGCGTTCCGGCCTACAACAAGTATGCGAAGGAAGTTCTCGGGCCGCAGCTGCCGCCCGATGTACTGAAAAGAATACAGGAGCTGGAGGCTGACGGCGACTATAAAAATCCCGATTATGAAGGACTTCTGATGAAATATTTCTACACCGAACACGTCCTCCGAATGCCATTGGACCAATGGCCCGATTCCGTCATGAGGGCACTCCACCACATCAATGAAGAGATTTACACCTACATGCAGGGGCCCAGCGAATTTGGCATTATAGACTCAGCCACGCTGCACAACTGGGATCGCTCGAAAGATCTGCCGGAAATATCCGTACCAACTCTCACCGTGGGTGCCGCGCACGATACGATGGATCCCAAACACATGGAATGGATGGCCGGCCAGGTTCAAAATGGCCGATACCTCCACTGCCCCGATGGCAGCCATTTGTCGCAATACGACGATCAGAAAACGTACATCAACGGTGTAGTACAGTTTTTAAAAGACGTGGACGGCGGAAAATTTTAATCAATGGTTAAGAGCCCCCGAAGCGGGGCTCTTTTTTCTCTGCTATTCTGTGGTAACCTGAGCCCGAATATAAATCGGGGCAAGAATCCTGAGGCTAGTGTTATGTCAATACTCAAATGTCGGATAGAGTCGCTTTAATTTTATCCGTGCATCATCTGTCGTAAATTGCCAGTTAATTTTCTTTTCCTGGCTG
>Ga0208354_1000217_pt1 | contig 33936 bp, 28 predicted proteins | sample HotLakmasection4_FD_184727 | JGI IMG/M metagenome (GOLD analysis project Ga0208354, IMG submission 184727) | Hypersaline microbial mat communities from Hot Lake, Washington, USA - Section #4 (SPAdes) | ecosystem: Environmental > Aquatic > Non-marine Saline and Alkaline > Hypersaline > Microbial... | reverse complement strand
AGCCGGCGCCCCGCCGCGTCACACCGCCATGCCGTTCACCGGCATCAGCCCGTCGAGCTCGGCCAAGTCGTCCACCACCACATCGGCGCCGCCGGCGAGCAGGGCCTCCCAGCCGGCGCCGCGGTCGATGCCGATCACCAGGCCGAAGCCGCCGGCGCGGCCGGACTGCACGCCGGCGATGGCGTCCTCGACCATGGCCGACTTGTCCGGCGCCACGTTGAGCAGGGCGGCGGCGCGCAGGTAGGTGTCGGGTGCGGGCTTGCCGGGCAGGTGGTGCTCGGCGGCGTACTGGCCGTCGACGATCGCCTCGAACAGGTCGTGCAGGCCGCAGCGATCGAGCAGCATGCGGCAGTTCTTCGATGACGACACCACGGCGGTGCGCACGCCGCGCGCCCTGAGCGCCCGGATCAGCGCCACGGTGCTGCCGAACACTTCGGCGCCGTGGGTGCGCACCAGCTCGTTGAACAGGGCATTCTTGCGGTTGCCCAGGCCGCACAGGGTCTCGTGGTCGATCCAGTCGTCGGGCGTGCCGTACGGCAGGACGATGCCGCGCGCGCCGAGGAACGACCGCGCGCCCTCGTAGCGCGGCAGCCCGTCGACCAGCCCGGCGAAGTCGGCGACCGCGTCGAACGGCACGAACGGCCGGCCGTCCCGCTCCGACACCTTCGCCAGGAAGTCGTCGAACACCAGCTTCCACGCATAGGCGTGCTTCTTGTGCGTGCTGGTGACGACGCCGTCCATGTCCGTGATGAACGCGGCGAGCGGCAGGTCCGGGTCGGGCGGCAGTCCGTGCATCATGGTGTTCGGTCACGTGGGGCAGGAAAACCGGCGGCGCACGGGACGGGCGCCGAGGCGCTCGGGAAGGTCATGCCGTCGGGCCGCCGCATCAGATGATGGCCGTGCAGAGCCGCGACAATGGGCCCGGGCATGGTAGCAGAAGTGCAAAAACATGGCAGGCGAAAACGGCCCCCGTGGCGCGTCCGGGGCGGCGCTACAGGCCCGCCAGCCGCTTCAGCACGAGTTCGAAGAACCCGGCCGCGTCGATCTCGGTGAGGACCAGGGCGTTGGGCGGCAGGCCGGCGATCCCCCACCAGTCGACCACCGTCTGGCCCATGGTCAGCTCCGAGCCGGTTTCGATGGAAACGCGGCAGCGCTTGCCGGCGAACAGCTCCGGCGCCAGCAGCCGGGCGATCACGCACGGGTCGTGCAGCGGGGCGCCGACGAAGCCGTACCGCTCCCGGTCGAACCGGTTGTAGAACGCCAGCATGCCGGCGCAGGCCCGCGCCACCGGCGTGTCCACCGCGCGCAGCCGGCCCAGCCAGTCCGGCGTGATCAGCGCCTGGTGGGTGCAGTCCAGCGGGATCATGGTCACTGGCGCACCGCAGCCGAACACCACGTCGGCGGCGTGCGGGTCGACGTAGATGTTGAACTCGGCCGCCGGCGTGGTGTTGCCGCCGGTGAAGGCGGCGCCGCCCATCAGAACGATCTCGCGGATTTTCGGCACGATCAGCGGCTGCTTGACGATCGCCAGCGCAATGTTGGTCAGCGGCCCCAGCGGGCACAGGGTGATCGTGCCGGCCTCGGCCGCCATCAGCGTGTCGACCAGCCAGTCGACGGCATGCGCGGTCTGCAACGGCATGTGCGGCGGCGGCAGGTCGGCGCCGTCCAGTCCGGTGGTGCCGTGCACCGCCTCCGCCGTATGCAGCAGCCGCAGCATCGGCCGCGCGCACCCGCCGAACACCGGCACGTCGGGCCGCCCGGCCAGCTCGCACACCCGCCGCGCATTGGCCGCGGTCAGGTCGAGCGGCACGTTGCCGGCAACCGCCGTGATGCCCACCACCTCCAGCTCCGGCGAGGCCAGCGCCAGCAGGATGGCCAGCGCATCGTCCTGGCCGGGGTCGGTGTCGATGATGACGGGGCGGGGCATCGATTTACATCGGCTGCCGGACGGCGCGGGGCGGATCGCGGCGCACGACCCTATTCCGCCGCCGCCGCCAGCGCGTCTCCATCGTCGCCGGGGGCGCGGCGGTCGGCGACGGTGACGTAGGCGTTGACCATGGCTCGCATGGCCGGCAGGCATTTGCCGCACTGGACGCCGCAGCCGTGGTGGGCATACACGCACTCCGCGGTGCGCACACCGCAGCGCAGGGACTCGTACACCTTCCGCTCGGGCAGGGCATTGCAGATGCAGACGAGCATGGAGCCTCTGGACCTTTGCGTCCCGATGCCGCGGAACCGGACACCTACCTTGGTTACGGCGCGAGCGGTTGTCAATCGCAACGCCGCCGGCCGCGCGTGCCGTGCTCCCCGAGCGGACTCAAGGTCTCGTTCTCGGGCCGCGACGCAGGCGCGGGCGGCGCGGCCTCGCCTTGCCGGGCGCCGCGCCCGGCAGTAGGCTCAGGCCGCGGGTCACGACACGTGTGGGAGGCCGAGGGGCATGAAACGTCCGATCGCGGCGCTGGCGCTGGTCCTGGCCGCCGCGCTGCCCGGCCGGGCCTGGGCGGCCACGGTGACGATCGCGTGCAGCTCGGTCGGCATCGAGCTGGCGCTGTGCCGGTCCGGCGCCGAGGCGTGGGCGGAGCGGAGCGGGCACGCGGTCGAGGTCGTGTCGATGCCGAACTCGGCGACCGAGCGGCTGACGCTGTATCAGCAGTACCTGAGCACCGGCGTCGCCGACATCGACGTGTACCAGATCGACGTGATCTGGCCCGGCATCCTGGGCCGGCATTTCGTCGACCTGTCGCCGTATATCGGCGCGGACGCGGTTGGCCGGCATTTCCCGGCCGTCGTCGCCAACAACACGGTGGACGGCGAGCTGAAGGCGATGCCCTGGTTCGTGGATGCCGGCCTTCTGTACTACCGCGCCGACCTGCTCGACCGCTACGGCCTGGGCGTGCCGCGGACCTGGGACGACCTGATCGCCGCGGCGCAGACCATCCAGACCGGCGAGCGCGCCGCCGGCAACGACCGGTTCTGGGGCTATGTCTGGCAGGGCCGCGCCTACGAGGGGCTGACCTGTAATGCGCTGGAGTGGATCGACAGCGCCGGCGGCGGCGCCATCGTCGCGCCCGACGGCGCCGTCACCGTGAACAACCCGGCCGCGGCGGCGGCGCTGGACACGGCGGCCGGCTGGGTCGACACGATCTCCCCGCCCGGCGTGCTGAACTACGACGAGGAGGCCGCGCGCGGCGTGTTCCAGGCCGGCGACGCCGCCTTCATGCGCAACTGGCCCTATGCCTGGGCGCTGCTGCAAGGGGACGAGAGCCCGGTGGCCGGCCGGGTCGGCGTCGCCCCCCTGCCCCGCGGCGCCGGCCCCGGCGGCCACCACACCGCCGCCCTGGGCGGCCAGCAGCTCGCCGTGTCGGCCTATTCCGAACATCCCGAGGCGGCCGCCGACCTGGTCGCCTACCTGACCGGCATGGAGGAGCAGCGCCGGCGCGCCGTGGTCGGCGCCTTCAACCCGACCCTCCCGGCGCTGTACGAGGACCCGGCGGTGCTGGGCGCCAACCCGTTCCTGGCCGACCTGTACGAGGCGGTCGCCGCCGCCGTGCCCCGTCCGTCCAGCATCGCCGGCCCGCTGTACAACGAGCTGTCCTCCGCCGTGTGGACCGCCGCCCACCGCACCCTCTCCGGCGAAGCCCCCGCCACCGCCGCCCTGGCCGAGCTGGAACGCGACCTGCTCCGGCTGAGCCGCGGGGGGCGGTGGTGAGGGCCGCTCCGGCAGGCCGGGGCTGAACCTTTTGGACAGGACCATGCTTCTGAAATCGATCACCATCAGCGGCCTGCTGTCCTTCGGCCCCGAGCCGGTCACGCTCGAGTTCGAGCCGCTGACGGTTCTGATCGGGCCGAACGGGTCGGGGAAGTCCAATCTGTTGGACGTCATCGGTGTCCTGCAGGCGGCTCCCAAGGATTTATGGGCCCCTATTCGGAGCAGCGGTGGTATCTTAGAATGGCTTTGGAAAGGCTCTGAAAAGGGAACCGATGCGTTAATTAGTGTCCGGATATATGAACCGTATCCAATTATTGCAAATAGGTTGAATTTAATTCAGCACAAGATTCGTTTTTCGGGCTTCCCTGAGCGCTCAGTGATTGAAGAACATATAATAACGGGATTATTACATGATGACACACTTGTTGAACGTAATATAGAATATGACAGGGACATCCATCGTCCTGGCGCACTGATAAAATCAGCGGAAGAAAACTGCTTGACAATCATTCCTCGGGACAATCAATCTATTTTGTCTGATATTAAAGACTATTACCATTATCCACATATTACCACTCTTGGAGAGATATTCTCTGCTATTAAAATTTACAGAGACCTGACTTTTAGCCGTGTAAGCGGAAGAAGACTGCCGCAGGCTGCGGATGCTCGCAATGATGCCTTGGATGAAGGAGGAACTAATCTTGGACTGATACTAAGCCAGATTCGTCGCGATCCAGAAGCGAAAAGGCGTCTGTTGGAGTATCTGAGGCTACTTTACGATGGCATCCACGATTTTGATGTCATTGTTGAAGCAGGAACCGTGCAGGTATTTCTTGAGGAGGAAAACCGGAGCATTCCCGCAACCCGGCTCTCCGATGGTACGCTCAGATATTTGAGCCTCCTCGCAATCCTCTGCCACCCGAATCCACCGCCTCTCGTCTGCATCGAGGAACCGGAACTCGGGCTGCATCCGGACATCCTGCCAAGCCTTGCGAGACTGCTACAGGAGGCCTCCTCCCGCATGCAGCTTATTGTCACCACCCATTCCGATATCCTTGTGGATGCTCTGAGTGACACGCCGGAATGCATCGTTGTCTGCGAGAAGCACGACGGGGCCACGCGTATGACCCGGCTCAATGCGGACGATCTGAAGGAATGGCTGGAGCATTACACGCTCGGACAGTTGTGGCAAAAAGGTCAGATTGGTGGGACGCGATGGTAGCCATCAACATATTTGTCGAAGGCGGCAGTCCCGGCGCGCCCGCCGTCGCGTGCCGACAAGGCTTCAGTGAATTTTTCCGCAAGATCATTCCGTCCGGCCGCCAGCCAAAAATCATTGCCTGCGGTAGCAGAAACGAAGCCTTGAAGGACTTTTCCCGAGAAGTTCGGAAGACCGGAGATGCCGTCTGCATCCTGCTGGTCGACAGCGAAGGCCCGGTCGATGAGCGCCACGGCCCCTGGCAGCATCTGGCGGCCTGCGACAACTGCCGGAAGCCCGACGGTGCCGATGACGATCACGCCCACCTGATGGTCCAGTGCATGGAGGCGTGGCTCGTCACCGATCCGGAGACCCTGGCGAGCCATTTCGGCCAGGGGTTCAATGCCGGTGTCCTGCCCCGCCATGCGAACATCGAGGAGATCGGCAAGACCGATCTGTTCACCGCCCTCGCCGCCGCCGTCCGCAACGTCCGCACCAATCGCCCCTACAAAAAGGTCCGCGACGGCTTTGCCCTGCTGGCCAGGATCGATCCGGACCGTGTGCGGCAACGCTCGCGCCATGCGGCGCGCCTGTTCGATATCCTCGTGAGACTGGCCGCGGATGGCTGACCCGCACGCGTCCACCCCCCGATCCGAACTCACCCGCCGGCGCATTCGGGCGGCCTGGCTGTTCCTGGCGCCGATGCTGGTGGTGCTGGCGCTCGTCGCCGGGTGGCCGCTGGTGCGGACGGTCTGGTTCAGCCTGACCGATGCGAACCTGGGGGAGGCGCGGGCGCCGCGGTTCGTGGGGGTGGCCAACTACCTGCACTACGGGCCGCGGCGCGAGGACTGGGACCCGCGCCTGCGCGGATACTTCGTGTTCTACGAGCCGACCCATGCGGCGCTGGTCTACCGGCCGCAGAGCGGCACGTTCTATGACCTGGACAGCGAACGGCCGGTCGAGGACTACGATCCCGCGGCCGTCAGGCCATACGAGCAGGACGGCGTGCTGATCGTGCCGCCTCCGCCCGGCAGCGAGGCCGACGAGGAAGCCCCCGATGCCGGCGCCGCCGGCGGGTCCGGGCGCGAGGCTCCGGCGGGGCCGGACCCGCCGCCCGTCGCACAACCGCCGGTGCCGCCGCCGGATCCCGCCGTACAGTCGGGCCGGGACCAGCCCGGAGCGGACCGATCCGACCTCGGCCGGGATACGGCAAACCAGCCGCAACCCGGCGCCGCGCCGCCCGAGGCGGACCAGCCCGAGCCCATGCCACCGGACGAGGCCGAGGCGGGGGCCGGGCCGGCGCTGGCCTACCTGCCCTACGCGGGCGAGATCGACACGGCGCGCGCCTTTCAGTGGCAGGGCGTGCTGGCCGACGCGGCATGGTGGCAGTCGGTCTGGAACACGCTGGTGTTCGCGTTCGGCTCGGTCGCGGCCGAGCTGGTGCTCGGCATGGTCATCGCGCTGATCCTGAACGCCCACCTGCCGGGACGCGGGCTGCTGCGCGCGGCGGTGCTGATCCCGTGGGCGATCCCGACCATCGTATCGGCGCGGCTGTGGGGCTGGATGCTCAACGACCAGTTCGGGGTGGTCAACGACGTGCTGCTGTGGCTCGGCGTCATCTCCGAACGGCTGGCCTGGACCGCGGACCCGGCGCTGGCGCTGCCGGCGGTGATCGCCGTCGACGTGTGGAAGACGACGCCGTTCATGGCCCTGCTGCTGCTCGCCGCGCTGCAGCTGCTCCCCGACGAGCTGTACGAGGCCGGGCGGGTCGACGGCGTACACCCGGTGGTGATGTTCTTCAGCGTCACGCTGCCGCTGATCTGGCCGGCCATGATGGTGGCGGTGATCTTCCGCCTGCTTGACGCGTTGCGCGTGTTCGACCTGATCTACGTGCTCACGCCGGGCAGCCTCGACACCATGTCGATGTCGGTCTATGCCCGCGAGCAGCTGATCCAGTTCCAGGATGTCGGGTACGGCTCGGCGGCGGCGACGCTGCTGTTCGCCGTGGTCGCGGTGCTGACGGCCGTCACCATCGTCGCCGGCCGGGTGCGGTTCGGGGAGGAGCGTTGAGCATGGGCCACCGGACGAAGCGCCGGCTGGGCCGGGCGGGACTGTACGCGCTGGTCGCCGGGCTGCTTGTCTACACGATATTCCCGTTCTATTGGATGACGGTGTCGTCGCTGACGCCCGGCTCCGCGCTGTCGGCGGCGCAGCCGGTGCCACTGCAGCCGACGCTGGAGCACTATGCCGGCGTGTTCGCCGAGCAGCCGTTCGGGCGCAACATCCTGAACTCGGTCGTCGTGGCGACGGCGACGGTGGCGCTGTCGCTCGTCCTGGCGGTGACCGCGGCCTATGCGCTGAGCCGGGTGCACTTCCGCGGCCGCCCGGCGCTGCTGCTGACCGTGCTGGCCGTGTCCATGTTCCCGCAGATCGCGGTGCTGTCGGGCATGCTGGAGCTGGTCACGTGGCTGGGCCTGTACAACAGCCTGGGCTCGCTGGTGCTGTCGTACATGATCTTCACGCTGCCGTTCACGGTCTGGGTGCTGACCACGTTCATGCGCGCCCTGCCGCGCGAGCTGGAGGAGGCGGCGATCGTGGACGGCGCCGCGCCCTGGCAGATCGTGACCCGGGTGTTCCTGCCGCTGCTGTGGCCGGCGCTCGCCACCACCGGGCTGCTCGCCTTCATCTTTGCCTGGAACGAGTTCCTGTTCGCGCTGACCTTCGTGCTGTCCGACGAGGAGCGCACCGTGCCGGTGGCGATCGCCCTGATCTCCGGCGGCAGCGCCCAGGAGCTGCCGTGGGGGCGGATCATGGCGGCCTCGGTCATCGTGACGGTGCCGCTGATCGCGCTGGTGCTGGTGTTCCAGCGGCGCATCGTCTCCGGCCTCACCGCCGGGGCGGTCAAGGGCTGAGGGCGCGTCCGTGGCCGAGGTGACGCTCAGCGGCGTGAGCAAGGCGTTCGGCCCGACGGAGGTGATCCGCGACGTCAGCCTGACCCTGCCCGACGACGCGTTCTCGGTGATCGTCGGCCCGTCGGGCTGCGGCAAGTCGACCCTGCTGCGCCTGATCGCCGGCCTGGAGGATCCGACCGCCGGCGACATCCTGATCGGCGGCGACCGGGTCAACGATGTGCCGCCGGCACGGCGCGGCATCGCCATGGTGTTCCAGTCCTACGCGCTGTACCCGCACATGACGGTCTACCGCAACATGGCGTTCGGGCTGACCCTGGCGCGGCGCGGGCGCGACGCCATCGACGCGAAGGTGCGCGAGGCCGCCCGCCTGCTGCAGATCGAGCCGCTGCTGGACCGCAAGCCGCGGGCGCTGTCCGGCGGGCAGCGCCAGCGCGTCGCCATCGGCCGCGCCATCGTCCGCGAGCCCAAGGTGTTCCTGTTCGACGAGCCGCTGTCCAACCTGGACGCGGCCCTGCGCGTGCAGATGCGCCTGGAGCTGGCCCGGCTGCGCACCCAGCTCGGCGCCACCATGGTGTACGTCACCCACGATCAGGTCGAGGCGATGACCCTGGCCGACACCATCGTCGCGCTGAACGCCGGCCGGGTCGAGCAGGTCGGCTCCCCGCTGGCGCTGTACCACGAGCCGCGCAACCTGTTCGTCGCGGGCTTCATCGGCTCGCCGCGCATGAACACGCTCCCCGCCGTGGTTGTGCAGTCGAACGCCGGCGGCACGACGCTGCGGCTGTCGACCGGCGACCTGCTGCGCGTCCCGGTCCTGTCCGCGGGACTGGGGCCGCGGCCGGCGGTCACGCTCGGCGTCCGGCCGGAGCACCTCGCGCTGGCGGACCACGGCCCGCTCCACGGCCGCGTCGCCCTGGTCGAGCGGCTCGGCGCCGAGACCTTCGTGTACGTCCGGATCGGCGGCGACGGGAGCGATCTCGTGACCGTGCGGGCGGAGGGCACCTGCCGCGCCGCCGCCGGCGATGCCGTCACCGTCGGCGTCCTGCCCGAGCGATGCCACCTGTTCGGCCCGGACGGTCAGGCCCTGCCGCGGGCCGGCGCTGCGGATCCATGGCACGCCGCCGCGAGGCGGTGACGGCAGGCGCCGCCGTCAGCCCGTGGATGCCGCTGCCGGCAGGCCCTGCGGGACGGCGGGCCGCGCCGGAAAGTGCACGGACACCGTCGTCCCGACCCCGACCGCACTGTGCAGGTCCACCCGGCCGCCGTGCAGCTCGGTGAGCGCCTGGACCAGCGCCAGGCCCAGGCCGGTGCCGCCGGCGCTGCGGGCGTAGGAGTTGTGCGCCTGCTCGAACGGGCGCATGACGCGCTCGATCTGGTCGGCCGGGATGCCGCAGCCGGTGTCGGCCACGACAATGGCAGCGCCGCCATCTGGACACGGCTCGGCGCGAACCGTGATCGTGCCGCCGGGCGACGTGAACTTGATGGCGTTGGACAGCAGGTTGAACGCGATCTGCTTGACGGCGCGCTCGTCCGCGACCAGCGCCGGCGGCGGCGCCGGCACCGCAAGGCGCAGCTTCAGCTGGTGGTGCTCGGCCCGGACGGCGACCAGGCGGGTGGTCGATTCCAGAAGGTCTTCGAGGTCGATCGCGACCGGCTCGATCTCCAGCTTGCCGGCCTCGATCTTGGCGAGGTCGAGCACGTCGTTGATCAGGTTGAGCAGGTGGGCACCACTGGTGTGGATGTCGCCGGCATAGTCGGCGATCCGGTCGGGATGCATCTCGCCGAACGGCCGGTCCTTCAGGATTTCCGAGAACCCGAGGATGGCGTTCAGCGGCGTGCGCAGTTCGTGGCTCATGGTCGCCAGGAAGTCCGACTTGGCGCGGTTGGCATCCTCGGCGGCGGCGCGCGCCGCTTCCGCCCGGCGGCGCTCCGTCTCGAGCTGGACGGCGGTGGCGGCCAGGTCCTGGGCCTGCTGCTCCAGCTGCCGCGCGGCTTCCTTGCGCGCGGTGATGTCGGTGAACGTGCGCACGCAGCCGCCGTCGGGCAGCGCCGTCGAGACGATGCTCAGCGCCGTGCCGCCTGGAAGCACGTGCTCCTGCTCCACGGTCGGCGCGCCGGCAGCGCCGCAGGGGGCCGGGCGCGACTCCTGGGCCAGCGGCTCAAGCCCGGAGAACGGAATGCCGTGCTCGCCCTGGCCGCGCAGCACGTCGTCCACGCGCGGGCGCCCGTCCAGCAGGCCGCGGGGCAGGCCGGTCAGCGCCAGATAGCGATCGTTATACGCGACCACGCGGCACTCGCCGTCGACCATGACGATGCCCTGGGCCACGTTCTCCAGCGTCGCCTCCAGGATGGCGGTTTCGCGGGCCACCTCCTCGCCGACCCGCTTACGCTCGGAGATGTCGATGAACGAAACGAACAACGCCTCCTCGCCGCGATAGGTCAGGAAGGCCCCGGACATCAGGGCCCAATAGGCCCGGCCGTCGCCGGTCAGGCTCTGCACCTCATAGTCCAGTACGGCGCCCTGCTCGGCAATGATCTGCACCATGCGGGCGCGGTCGTCCGGGTTGACGTAGAAGTTGGGCGCGTATCGGCCAATCATCGCTTCGGGCGACAGCCCGACCACATCGGACGTGCGGCGGTTGACGAACATGATGCGGCTGTCGCGCCGGCGGCTGATGACGATCGGGTACGGCGCCGCCTCCACGATCGCGCGCAGTCCCGCCTCGCTTTCCGCCTGTGCGGCCTCGCGCTGCGCGACGTCGCGGATCATCCGGTTGTACACGGCGACCAGGTCGCCGAGCTCGTCGTGCGACGACCAGCGGACGGGCTGCCATCCGGCCCCGGCGCCGGCCTCCCCGATGGACCGGTGCAGGCGCATCAGCGGGCGCATGACCGCGGTGCGCAGGGCCAGCAGGGCGGTGACCAGGCTGACCACCAGGATGGTCGCGAACTGCAGGCCGGCGTAGGTCAGGCCCGTGCGGATGCTGGACCAGGCGGCGGTGTCGTTCACGATTATGGCGAGCCGGCCGAGCCGCATGTCGCCGCGGCGGATCGGGACGACCAAGTCCGGCGGGTGGGTCAGCATCGCCATGCACTCCAGGCCGCCGTTCGGCATCGACGAGCCGTCGATCATCATGAGGCCGGACGCGTCGTCGGCCAGGGCAACGCAGGTGATCTCCTCGCGGGCCGAGATGGCGTGCAGGATGTTGCGCGTCGTCGCCCGGTTGCCCTCCGCCATCGGCCCGGCCAGCGCCAGCGCATCGACCCGGGCAATGGCCGAGATTCTCTCGAGCAATTGGCGCCGGGCATCCTCGAAATGGGACCAGGTGAACCACGTGGTGACCAGCGCCGCCGCCAGGATGACGGCCGGCATCATCACGAGCAGGAACTTGAAGGCGATGCGGTGCCCATGGAACCGCCAGTCCGGCCGCCGACGCGCCGGTGCGGCGCGGTGAACGGTTACGCTATCAGAACCGGTATCCGCACTCGGGTCGGACGTCGATTGCGTGACCATGGTTCCGCGCATCGCTGACGGGTTTTGGCTTCGGACGGGCGCCCGATCACCAAGCGGCGGCTCTGGCCGCCCGGATGCGCCCGGCAATGCGGCCGTCCGGACGCCGCAGCCGAGGACGGGGCAGCGATCCCGACTGCGGCAAAGCCGGTCCATCCTCCGGGCCGCGGCGGAATGCGGATCGGCCAGAGTCCGATGAAGCATGGGGGAAATTTCTTAACGAAGTCTGACAATCAGGAATTTTAACAAAAATTTGCGGCGCAACGGATCGATCGGGTGGGGCGGTGCGGTCAGCGGAAATTGCGCGCGCGTTGCAGCGCGGGCTCGCGCTGGTCGCGGGTCGGGCGGCGCACCTCGTCGGCGCGAGCCAGGCCGCCGGCCAGCTCCGCGTCGCGCCGGTCGGCGGTCAGCCCCGCCAGCCGCCAGGACAGGTCGTCGAGGTGCTCGACGCGCAGATGGATCACCGAGTCCTGGCGCTCGACCCGGCCGCGGGCGCCGAGCAGGCGGGCGGCGAGCAGCGGGCGCCGGAACCGCTCGAACACGTCGGGCATGATCACCAGGTTGGCGACCCCCGCCTCGTCCTCCACGGTCACGAAAATCACGCCCTTGGCACTGCCGGGGCGCTGGCGCACCAGCACCAGCCCGGCGACCGCCGCCTTGCGGCCGTGGCGCAACGTACCCAGGCGGCCGGTGGGGACGAAGCCGGCGCGGGCCAGACCGTCGCGCAGCAGGGCGACGGGATGGCACTTCAGCGACAGCGACAGGCTCTTGTAGTCGTACACGACGTGCTCGCCCAGCGGCATGTCGGGCAGGGTCACGGCCGGCTCCGAAGCCTCCCGCTCGAGGTGGGCGAACAGCGGCAGCGGTGCCGGGCCCAGCGCCTTGACGGCCCAGGCCGCGGCGCGGCGGTCCAGGCCCATCGAGCCGAACGCATCGGCGTCGGCCAAGAGCTCCATCGTGGCCGGCGCCAGCCCGGCGCGGCGCCACAACCCGCGCGGGTCGGCGAAGCCATCCCCGGCCTCGCGCGCCGCCGTCAGCCGGTCCGCCTCCTCCCGTTTCAGCCCCCTGATCTGGCGCAGGCCCAGGCGCAGCGCGAACGCCCCCTCCCCGGCCTTCCCTCGCGAGCGGGGGAGGGAGTCCAACGGTTCCAGCGTGCAGTCCCACTCCGAGCGGTTCACGTCGGGCGGCAGGACGGCGACGCCGTGGTCGCGGGCGTCTCGGACGATCTGCGCCGGGGCATAGAAGCCCATCGGCTGGCTGTTCAGCAGCGCGCAGGCGAACGCCGCCGGGTAGCGGCACTTGAGCCAGGCCGAGACGTAGACCAGCAGCGCGAAGCTGGCGGCGTGGCTTTCCGGAAAGCCGTAGGTGCCGAAGCCCTCGATCTGGCGGAAGCAGCGCTCGGCGAAGGCCGGGTCGTAGCCGCGCGCGGTCATGCCGCCGACCAGCTTGTCGCGGAAGCGGTGGATGTCGCCGGTCTTCTTGAAGGTGGCCATGGCGCGGCGGAGCTGGTCGGCCTCGGCCGGGGAGAAGCCGGCAGCGGCGATGGCGATCTTCATCGCCTGCTCCTGGAACAGCGGCACGCCCAGCGTCTTTTCCAGGACGCGGCGCAGCTCGTCCGACGGGTACTCGACCCGCTCGGTGCCGTTGCGCCGGCGCAGGTAGGGGTGGACCATGTCGCCCTGGATCGGCCCGGGCCGGACGATCGCCACCTCGATGACCAGGTCGTAGAAGGCGCGCGGCTTGAGCCGCGGCAGCATGGTCATCTGCGCGCGGCTTTCCACCTGGAACACGCCCAGGCTGTCGGCCTTGCACAGCATGTCGTAGACGGCCGGGTCCTCGGCCGGGACCGTGGCCAGCGAGACGTCGCGGCCGTAATGCCGGGCGAGCAGGTCGAAGCCGCGGCGGATGCACGACAACATGCCCAGCGCCAGCACGTCCACCTTGAGGATGCCCAGCGCGTCCAGGTCGTCCTTGTCCCACTGGATGACGGTGCGGTCGGGCATCGCCGCGTTCTCGATCGGCACCAGCTCCGACAGCGGACCGCGGCTGATCACGAAGCCGCCGACGTGCTGCGACAGGTGGCGCGGGAAGCCGACGACCCGGCGCGACAGGTCCAGCGCGAGGCGCAGGGTCGGCTCGTCGGGGTCCAGGCCGGCCTCGCGCGCCCGGGCGTCGTCGATGCCTTCGCGGCCCCAGCCCCAGACCGTGCGGGCCAGCTTGTCGACCAGGTCGGCGGACAGCCCCATCGCCTTGCCGACGTCGCGGATCGCGCCGCGCGCCCGGTAGCAGATGACGGTGGCGGTAAGCCCGGCGCGGTCGCGGCCGTACTTGGCGTAGACGTACTGGATGACCTCCTCGCGCCGCTCGTGCTCGAAATCGACGTCGATGTCCGGCGGCTCGTTGCGTTCGGGGCTGACGAAGCGCTCGAACAGCAGGTCGGCGCGCGCCGGGTCGACCGCGGTGATGCCGAGCACGTAGCACACCGCCGAGTTGGCCGCCGAGCCGCGGCCCTGGCAGAGGATGCCGCGGCGCCGCGCGAATCGGACGATGTCGTGCACCGTCAGGAAATACGGCGCGTAGCCGAGCTGCGCGATCAGCGCCAGCTCGTGGTCGAGCTGGGCGCGCACCCGGTCGGGCACGCCGTCCGGGTAGCGCTCGGCGGCGCCCTGGCGGGTCAGCCGCGCCAGTTCGTCCTGCGGCGCGCGGCCGTCGGCGACCTCCTCGAGGTACTCGTAGCGCAGCTCCTCGAGGGAGAAGCGGCAGGCGTCGGCGATCTCGACCGTGCGGGTCAGGGCCTCGGGATGGTCGCGGAACAGCCGCGCCATCTCGGCGGCAGACTTCAGGTGGCGCTCGGCGTTCGGGAACAGCCGCCAACCGCCCTCGCGAATCGTGCAGCCTTCCCGGATGCAGGTCAGCACGTCCTGCAGCGGCCGGCGGTCGGGCGCGTGGTAGTGCACGTCGTTGGTGGCGACCAGGGGCGTGTCGGCGGCGTCGGCCAGCACCGCCAGCCGCGCCAGCCGCCGGGCGTCCGCCCCGCGGTACAGGGCGTTGGCGGCCAGATGCACTGTGGCCCCGAGCCGTTCGCGGTATTCGGCCAGCGCCACGGCGAACGAATCGCTCGGCGTGTCCGGCGGCACGACCAGAAAGATCTGGCCCTGCCGCGCACCCTCCACGTCGGCCTTGCTCAGCCGGCAGTCGCCCTTGGCGGCGGCGCGGCGGCCGCGGGTGATCAGCCGCGACAGCCGGCCGTAGGCGGCACGGTCGGTGGGCAGGCACAGCAGGCTCGGCCCGTCCTCCAGGTCCAGCCGGGCGCCGACGATCGGGCGGATGCCGGCCGTCTTGCAGGCCAGGTGCGCACGCACCACCCCGGCCAGCGAGTTGCGGTCGGTCACCGCGATCGCCGGGTGGCCGAGCGCCGCCGCCGTCACCGCCAGCTCCTCCGGATGCGAGGCGCCGCGCAGGAACGAGAAGTTCGTGGTGACCTGGAGCTCGACGTAGCCGGGCATGGCGGGGCTGTGCGGGAAAGCCAATGTACGCGTTTTGTTCTAACACACCGGCCACGCCCATGCCAGGAGATTGGCCGGGGGCAGTGGCGATTGTCCGCCCGCCACGAGTGGGTGAGACAGGATCCCCTTCCGCCGTGCGCCTGCCCTACCGCACGCCGTGCGGCCACAGCACGACGCGCACCGTCTGCAGTATGACGATGAAATCCAGGAACAGGCTGTAGTTCTTGATGTAATACATGTCGTACTTGAGCTTTTCCCGCGCATCGTGCAGCGAGGCGCCGTAGGGATAGTTGATCTGCGCCCAGCCGGTAATGCCGGGCTTGACCATGTGGCGGCAGTCGAAGAACGGGATGTGCTCGCGCAGCTCGGCGACCATGCTCGGGCGTTCCGGGCGCGGCCCGACAAAGCTCATCTCGCCGCGCAGCACGTTGATGATCTGCGGGATTTCGTCGATCCGCACGTTGCGGATGAAGGCGCCGATCCGCGTCACCCGGGGGTCCTTGACCTGGGCCCAGCGCGCCACGCCGTCGCGCTCGGCGTCGACGCGCATGCTGCGGAACTTGAGGACGTAGAACGTCCGTCCCTGGCGCCCGACGCGCTCCTGCCGGTAGAAAACCGGGCCACGGTCCTCGGCATGGATCAGCAGCGCCGTCAGCGCGATCAGCGGCATGGTCACCAGCAGGAACAGGATGCTGACCACCACGTCGAAGCCCCGCTTGGCGACACGCTGCACGGTGCTGCCGCCCGAAAAACCCTCGGAGAACACCAGCCAGCTCGGGTAGAGCGACTGAAGCTCCACCTGGCCCGTCTGCCGTTCGACGAACGTCGAGAAGTTCACGACGTTGATGCCGTGCAGCCGGCACTGCAGCAGATCGTCCATCGGCAGCGTCAAACGCCGGTCCTCAAGCGCAGCCACGATCTCGTCGGTGTGCAGGCGGCGGGCCAGCTCCGGCAGGGACAGGTTCTCGCGGATCAGCCGATCCTCGGGAATACTGCTGTTGCAGCCGCCGATCGGCAGGAAGCCGAGGCACACGAAGCCGCCCGGCGAATCCGCGGTCTCCAGCTCTGCGATGCGCCCCGCGCTTGCGCCCGTGCCAAGGACCAGCACGCGCCGCTTGAACGCCGCCGTCGACGACAGGCGCATGAACACCTCGCGCAGGGCCAGGACGCCGCAGAACCCGAAGAACAGCGACGGCAGCAGCGCGCTCAGCCATATCCGCAAGTCGGGCAATACATAGAACACCAACGACATGAAACACATCGCCAGCCCGAAGCTGATCAACAGCCGCAGGAAAGCGACCTTGGTGTCCGTCAAATATTGCCGATGGTAGAGACCCATGATGAACATAAACATGATCAATGTCAGTACGAAAAAAAACGCCTGCGCCATTTGCAGGGAGTTACCGCCAAAGATTGCGCTGAAATGCGAATAGCTTAGGGCCAGCCCCGCCGCCATTGCCGCGTAGAGCAACAGAGCGTCCGCCAAGCCCAGCATCACCGACGCCAGCGGTACATGCAGATTGAACAGCTTCATCCAGCCGGTGGGTCTCTGTTAAGGAGGCTGTTGCCGAAACGAGAGGTTCGCCCGCTCCCCTCGTCCCGCTCGGCAGCCGACGGTGCCGGGTCGGGTCGCGGCGGGACGTCGGTGCCGCCGCCCGTATACGACACGACCCCCGGCCCGATCATGTGATATTCCGCCGAAAGGTATAGGTCCGGCTCAACGATCCGCAGGCCACGCGATCCCTCATTCCGTCCCCCACCGGTCACGCCGACCGTGCGGATGCGCGCGCGGCGGCTTCGGCAACGCTTGCCCGCGCGCGCTCCCAGGCAAGCGCCGACGCGACGATCGCATCAAGATCGTCCAGCCGCGGCTGCCAGTTCAATACGGCGCGGATGCGCGCCGCGCCGGCGATCAGGGCCGGCGGGTCGCCCGCCCGCCGGGGCGAGCTCTCGACGGGCAGCGGCGCGCCTGCCGCCGCCTCGACGGCCCGCAGCACGGCGCGCACCGAATAGCCGTGCCCGTATCCGCAGTTCAGAACCTGGCTGGCCCCGCCGGCCAGCAGGTATTCCAACGCCAGCACGTGGGCCTCGGCCAGGTCCGTGACATGGATGTAGTCGCGCACGCCCGTGCCGTCCTCGGTCGGGTAGTCCTCGCCGAAGATCCGGACGACCGGACGCCTGCCCAGAGCCGCCTCGCACGCGACCTTGATCAGGTGCGTCGCCGCCGGCGTCGACTGGCCGGCGCGCCCCAGCGGGTCGGCTCCGGCCACGTTGAAGTAGCGCAATGCGACGTAGCGCAGATCGTGAGCGTGCGCGGCATCGCGCAGCATCCACTCGGTCATCAGCTTGGAGGTGCCGTACGGATTGATCGGCGCCGTCGGGGCGTCCTCGCCGACGGGCAACGCGTCCGGCATGCCGTAGACGGCGGCCGTGGACGAGAAGATGAAATGCCGGATCCCGGCGGCGATACAGGCGCCGATCAGCGCGTGACTGTTCAGCGTGTTGTTGCGGTAGTAGTCCAGCGGCCTCTCGACCGAGTCCGGCACGACGATGCTGCCGGCGAAGTGCAGGACCGCGATCACGCCGAACGCGTCGAACGTGCGCTTCAGCAGATAAGGATCGCCGGCGTTGCCCTCGACCAGCGGCACGTCGTCAGGCACCGCGTCGCGCCGTCCCGTCGACAGGTCGTCGACCACCACCACGCCGTATCCGGCCTCCCGCAGGGCCAGAACGGCATGACTGCCGATGTACCCCGCCCCGCCCGTAACCAGCACCGGCCCCGTCTTCCGGATCATTCCCTGCCTCTCGCTCTCCGCCGGCCGCGGACGGCAGGCGGGGCCGGCGCTAGCGCGGCGCGGGGCGCCGATATCCTGCCGCTCCCGCAAGGCCCGCAGCGGTGCGTACCCGCCTGCTCCAACGCTTCACCGCCAAGGCGAAAAAACCGGACGCCAGCAGCGATACGTAAAACCACGGCGATGCCAATGTGCGCCCGATCATGTAACGCATCATGTCCGGAATCGAGCGCTGCGGTGCCGCATCCGACGATCGTGCAAGGGGGTGGGGCGGCGGCCGGTCCCGATTCTGTGGGCGAAGATCCCAATGCGTGCGCGTGCTTGTCTCGACCAGTCGAAAGATCGACCGGTCCGCACTTGTTTCGATGGCAAAGCGGCCAAACCCGAAGATGGAAAACGTCGCCGAACCGTCAGCCGTGGCGTGCGGCTCGAGGACCGTCTCGATCACGAACAGCAGGGCTACATCCCTCAGCGGCTGGTCCACCAGTCCGGAGCCCACCGACATCGCCCAGGGCACGAACCCCTCCTGCCGGCCCCCCCACGTCGGCCCGCCCCCCGCCAGCGGCGCTACCGTCCGCAGCGTCTCGCGCACGTAGGGGCGCAGCCGTTCCGCCCATGACGGCTGTGCGGCGGCGGCGTCGGCATGCCGACGCGCCCGATCCGGCGCGAGCGGATCCCTCTCCATTGGCAGCACGTCATCCGGCAGCCGGTCGGTCATGCCCGCCAGCGCCGCAGCGTCGGCCGCGGCGCCCGGCACTGTCGGCGCATCCGGCTCGGGGTCCGTGCTCGCCTCGGCAAACGGGTGTCCCGTAATCGGCCAGGAGCCGCGATCGTCACCGCCGACCGTGGCACTGGCCGGATCCGGTTCGCCCGTCTGCGCATCCGGCATGGCTCCCGCAGTGGCCTGCAGGTGCATGGCCAGGGCGACGGCCATGGCCAGCGCCGTCCGAGCCGGCCATGTTCTATCGATCAAACGCATGCTCGGCCGGTTCGACACATCGAATTCGTGAAACAGGATGTCAAACATTTCCTGTCGGTGGCACGAAGGCTCAAGCGTCATGAAACGGTGCCGGCAGGACTATCCGTATTCGAGCAGCGATCTCATCGAGGGTCAAGCCCGGTTCGCCTTATCGGTGTTCCCGCAATATCGCTACATAGCGAAGGTCACAATCTGCGGCGCCTGTGCTACATACCGTAATGCAAGAAGGTACCGATATTCGCTCCCGGTTGGGCGGGACGCGATAGCTGGCAGATGCAGGCCCGGGCAGCGGATATCGAGAGGACCGGCCTACGGGGCCTGCCCTCGAAAGTCTGCGACCTCGAACCCGAGCTCGCCGGCCACCGCCGCCGTGACGCGGTCCGCCGTGGCGATGGGGTTGGCCCGCATGGCCACGGCAACGGCGAGATGAAAGGCATCCAAGGCCCGCAGGGCGTGCGACCGCACTTGGTCAAAGAAGTGCTGTGGCCGCCTGGAAGTGCATATCCTCAACGGGCCTGACAACAAGGTGCCCGTTGGCAATATCCTGCTGAAACAGGCTATACAGGGACGATAATCCATTCATGGATATCATGCCCCTTGATCGGGTTCGAGCCCAGATCGGGCCCGCCGCGCCGGATGTGCCGGTCTTCTTGCCGGCCGCCCTCAATCCGACAGCACCGCGATCGACGCCGCCGTGACCGCGATCTGCCCGAGAATCGTGGCGATGTTCTCGGAGAAGGCCAGGAAGTCGAACGGCGCCGGGTCGCGCGGCACGACGATGGTGGAGCCGGGCGGAATGGGCACCGCCTCGAACCGCCACATCGAGGGCGCGATCGGCTGCGCGCTGCCGTCGGGATAGACCACGTAGACGCGGTCGCGGTCGGCGTCGTGGGTGTAGCCGCCGGCCTCGCGTATGTAGTCGCGCACGGTCTTGCCCGACCGGAACTGCAGCGTGGCCGGCGCCAGCACCTCCCCGGTCACCGCCACGCTCTGCTCGCGGGGCGGGATGTACAGCGCGTCGCCCGGCTGCAGCACCACGTCGAGCGCCGGGTCGGCGCGCAACGCATCGGGGTCGGCCTCGACCACGACGCGGCCCGGCGGCTCCACGGTGCGCAGCTGGGCGGCCAGGTTCCGCGCCATGTCGATCTCGCCCTGGCCGGGCCGCTCCGGCTGTGTCAAGGCGTCGGCGAGGCGGCGGTCGAGCTCGGCGGCGGACTGGCGGAAGCGGGCGCGCTGGCGCTCGCGCGCGGCGACGCGGGTGAACACGGCGCCGTCGGCATAGGCCTGCGGGGTCAGACCGCCGGCGCGCCGGATCAGCTGCGACAGCCGTTCGCCGGCGATCAGGTCGTACTCGCCGGGGCGGCGCACCTCGCCCCAGATGGCCACGCCGCGCGGCGTCACCGGGTCGGCGAGCGGGTTGATCCGCACCGCATCGCCGGGCCGCACGAACACCGTCTCCGGCGGGTACAGCGTCAGGTTGACGACCGTGCGGCCGGCCTCCAGGGCATCGTTGCCCGGACTCCGGTCGACGGTGGTGATCTCGACGTTGGTCAGGTCGGCTGCCTCGTCCAGACCGCCGGCAGCGTCGAACAGGTGGGCAAGGGCCACCTCGCCGGCTACGGGATAGGGTCCCGGCAGCGCCACCGCTCCTCCCAGGTCGACCGTCCGGCCGGCCAGGAACCGCGTCAGCGCCGCATCGGTGCCGACCCCGCCGGCATCGCGCAGGAAGGGCATGTCCGCTTCCGGCCCGGTGTCGCCGGCGCCCGGCCCGACAGGCCCGGTCCCGGCCCCGTGCCCGGCGCCGGTGCTGCGCCCGGCCTCGGCGAGGCGCCGCGCCTCTGCAATATCGAACACCAGCACCCGGTCGCCGTCGTCCAGGCGCAGGTCGGCCGCCCCGGTCAGCACGGCGCGCGGCGAGAACGCCACATGGCGACGCGCCAGGCTGTCCGGGTTGCGCCGCGCGATGACGCCGATCAGCGGATAGGCCTCGGGCCGCAGCGCCTCGCCCCCGTCGAACAGCGCGGCCAGGCTCGGCGCCGTCGCCAGCAGTCGCGGCCCCGGCAGCCAGACGTGGCCCGCCAGGGTCACTGCCGGCTCCGGCACGGCGACGACGTCGCCGGGGCGCGCCCGCCGCACCGGCGCGGGCACGTCGGTGCGCCCGGCCAGGCGCAGCAGGTCGCCCAGCGCCGCCTGCGACGCCGCGGGATAGAGGCCCGGCCGCGGCACGCCCCGCCACAGCAGCACCGCGTGGCGCAACGCCAGCGGCAGCAGGTCCGGATGGCGATCGAACATGGCCGGGCAGGCGGCGCGTTCGGGGGCGAGCCGGTGCGCCGCCTCGGCGATCGGCCCGGTGCCGAGCGCACGCCCCTCTTCGCCGCTCAGCGCGCGGGCCAGCGCCGCCAGCCCGGCGCACCGGTCCAGGTCGTCGGCCGGCAGGGTCTCGCCGCGCAGCAGCTCGAGCACCGGCGCCGAGGTCAGGAACCGCACATCGCGGCCGCCGAGCACCAGGACGGCGTCGCCATCGCCGAGCCGCCGGTCGTGCCGGCCGGCCAGCACCGCCTGCAGGTCGATCGGCTCCAGCACCCGGCCGCGGGTCGCCGGGTCGTCGGTCTCGACCGCCGCAAACGGCAGATAGGGGTCCGGCAGCAGCCGCCCCTCGCCGCGCAGCAGGGCGCCCAGCGTCTCCGCCTCGGCCAGCGCATAGGGTCCGGGCACCGTCACGTGACCGGCCAGCGTGACGGTGCCGGCCCGCGCCGTCGTCAGCGGCGTGACCAGCAGCACGTTCCCATCCCCGAGCGGAGCGTCCGCCGCCACGGCCTCGGCCCGCTCGGTGCCGTCCGGGCCGATCGCCAGGCGCAGCAGCCGCACCGGGCCCGGCAGCAGCTGTCCTCCGGCCAGCGCGACCGCCTCGTCCGCGGCCAGTCGGGCGCGGTCCGGGGGCAGCTCGTAGATGGCCGGCCGACGCACCTCGCCGGCCACCGCGACGGTCGCGCCGAGCGGCGGCACCTGGATGCGGTCGCCGTCGCGCAGCCGCAGGTCGGCGCCCGATGCGCTACCTTGCAGCAATGCATAGATGTCCACCGGCGTCGCCGCGCCGGCGCGCAGCAGGCGGATGCCGCGCAGGGTGCCCTGGCGGCTGACGCCGCCGGCGGCATAGAGCGCGTCGAGCACGGTGGCGAACACGGTCAGCTCGTGGCGGCCCGGCCGCGCGACCTCGCCGACCACCAGCACACCGATCTGGCGGACTTCGGCCAGCGAGACGTAGACGTCGGTGCCGATCAGGCTGGCCGCGACCTCGGCTTCCAGTTCGGCGCGAACGTCCGCCAGGCTGCGCCCCGCGGCGCCGATCGGGCGCAGGTCGGGCAGCAGCAGCCGGCCGTCGCGGTCGACGGCGACGGTCAGGCTGTCGTTGCGCTGCCCGCGGAAGGTGACGGTCAGCCGGTCGCCGGTGCCGAGCACGTAGTCCGGAGGCACCGCCCCCACCGGCCGGGCCGGCGCCGGGGCGATCTGGTCGAACAGCCGGTAGCCGAACTGGGTGAGCGGCGTGCCGGCGCGCGCGCCGTACATGGCCTCCAGCCGGGACGGGGACCGCGCCGGGTCCGCGTCCCGGCCGTCCGCGCGGTTGATCCCGCCGTCCGCCGCCGGCCCGGCCGCGAAGGCCACCGCCGACAGCGAGACGGCGAGCGCCGCCAGCCGCATGACCCATACGCGCAACACCGACATCATGGCATCCGATTGCGAGGACCACCGCATGCATAACATACTATAGCGTGTATGGTGCCACGGATTGCTGCGCCTGGCCAGTGTCAATGGCACGCACATGACAAGGCGCGGCGATGCCTCATGAACGGCGGCGTCCGGCGTCTGCCGCAGGCGATGCGCATCGTCCTGCAGACTCGCATCGCCGCGCAGCCGCGTATCTCCATGTATATGCGGCAGGGCCGGGCCGACGGGCGCCCGCCGGATCGACACATCGACGGCGACTCGACGCTGCGTTCGGATACGAACCGGGTCGCTCCCGGTCGCCGTTTACCCCGCGACTCGGGACTACGCCGGTATACGCGCCGATTCGCAACCGGCCGCCCGGCGCATCACCGGAACCAGGGGCAGCGCCGGAACATCTCCGCAATCATGTCGTAGAAGCGGCGCACCGCGGGTTCGCGCAGGCTGTCCTCGTGGGCGGACAGCCACAGCGCGATGGACATGTCCGGCACGGGGATGTCGAGCACCCGCAGTTCCGGTTCGCAGACGGGCGTATACGTCGGCAGAATGCTGAGTCCGCCGTAGGAGCGCAGGGTGGTGACCAGCGTGCTGCTGGACGGCAGGGTCAGCGCGGGGCCGCGCGACGCCTGCTCGACCAGCCCGTTCCATTCCGCCAGACCCGGATCCTGCGGATACAGGGCATGGTTGACCAGCAGCGGCTGGTCGCTGATCGCATCGAAGCTCCCCGGCGGCGGGTTGCTGGTCAGATAGGTCGTGGCCGCGACCGGCACGAAGCGCATGTAGCCGATCCGCCGCACGCGACGCGCCGAACTGCCCGGCGGCATGTTGTTCGGCCCCAGGGTCAGGATCGCCAGGTCGGCGTCTTCGGCCTGCGGTTCGCTGACGAAGGTCATCGGCGGCAGCGGGTCCTGGCGCGGGTCGCAGACCGGCTTGAGCGGCCCCTTGGGCAGGCCCAGCAGGCCCGGCAGCAGCAGATACTCGATGATGCCTTCGCTGGCGGCGATGCGCACCGGCCGGGGCGCCATGGTGCCGACCGCCTGCATGCTGCGCTCGAACTTGCGCGCGGCCTGCTCCAGCTCGGTGGCGTGCTCGATCAGCTGCAGCCCGGCTTCGGTCGGACGCGCGCCCTTCTTGCGCCGCTCGAACAGCGGTCGCCCGGCCATGTGCTCCAGGTCTGCGACGCGCCGGCTGATCGTCGCCTGATCCAGGCGCAACGCCATCGCCGCCCCGGAGAAACTGCCGGTGCGGGCGACCGCGAGGATCAGCTTGGCGTCGTTCCAGTCAAAGGGTCGGCCCTGATCCATGCATCAGTGCATCGTGGTATCGGACTCTTTCCTATTCAGCCGTCCGGCCTCGCCCGTCAGGATACATCGCAGAGCAAGGACGCACCAACGGTCAGATGCCTGCGGGAGGAAGAGGTCATGGACGGCTTCATGTACGACCCTCTGCAAGTCAAGCGGCAGAAGCAAGTCAACGTCAAAGTTGTCCAGGGCATGGACGATCTCATGAAGGTCATGGTCGTGCGGGCGGCGGTGTTTCTCGGAGAAGAAGACTGCGACTACGACGTCGAATTCGACGGCAACGACCACTCCGCGACGCACCTCCTGGCCACCATCGGCGACGAGCCGGTCGGCGCCTTCCGCATCCGCTGGTTCCATGACTACGCGCGGCTGGAGCGTCTGGCCATCCGCAAGAAGTACCGCCAGCCGTCGGTGCTCAACGCCCTCGTCGATTACGCCCTCGAGCTGTGCCGCAAGAAGGGCTACGACGCGATCACCGGCCTGGCCCGCGAACGCATCCTGAAGTTCTGGATGCGCCGGGGCGGCAAGGCCTGCGGCAACCCGATCTTCTGCGCCGACGGCGCGCTCACCCCGATCATCGTGCCGACCGCCAAGCGCGCCGCCGAGACGCCGTCCTCGTCGCCGTTCGCGATGGACAACGTCGGCACGCAGCGCCTGGAAGACCTGCTGGCGCTCCCCGAAGGGACCTGGTCAGAGGAGGAACTCGTCAATGCCGCGTGATGACGCCCTGCGCACGCTCAACACCATCGGGTCGGCCCTGAACGCCCTGGTGGACCGCAGCGACTACCGCTTCGCCGTGTTCATCTATGACGAGGAGCCCCAGGTCCTGTTCACCACCCGGTCGCTGGCCGCCCTGTTGCATCACCACGAGGACGATGCGCGCGGCCTGAGCTACCGCGAGTTCTTCGCCGAGATGCCGGGGCTGGTTCTGGAAGTCGAAGACAACCTGATGCTCTGCCAGAACGGTTCGACCGCGGAGTGGTGGATCGACGCGCCCAGATGCCGAGGGGATGCGCGGCAGCAGTGCCTGCTGATCCCGTTCCCGCAGGATGCCGAGCGCGGCTTCGTCTTCGCCATGTCGGAGATCGGCAGCAACGGGTTCCCCACCGTCGACGCGGCCGATATCGGCAAGGCCGCCATGGAAAGCTGGATGGACTACGAGACCTCGCGCCCGGCGGCCGGTGCGGCGGCGATGCGGGGTCCGGCACCGGCCCGGCTGACGCCCGAAGAAGTCGGCTGCGACGCCAAGGTAAAGGTGTTGCGTTCGGTCGCGCTGGCGGACGGGACGCGCACGACGATCCGGATCGAGCCGGACTTCTGGGTCGCGCTGTCCACCATCGCCCGCGAGCAGGACGTGGAGCTGAGCGAGATCGTGTCGCTGGTGGACCGGACGCGCGGCGCCATCAGCCGGGCCTCGGCACTGCGCACCTATGTTCTGAACTACCTGTTCCGGAGCGTCTATGAGCCGGTGATGGCCTGACGGCACGCGACCGGGGGATCGTCAGCATGAGCCAACGCCATCAGGCTGCGCATTTCGAGCTGGCGGGAAGTCAGCCCGTCCGCAGTCGGAAACCGAAGCCGTGGAGCGAGTCAATGCAGGGCACGATCCTCGCCCGCAGTGCCGGCGGCGCGGAAATAGTTCAAAACGAAGATGCGCAGGGCGCTGGTCGGCGACCGACCGCCATTGGCCTCGACGATCTCCCTGACCATGTCGGTGACCTTCTTGCCCTGGGCTGCCGCGATCGTCTCGAGCGCGTCCAGGTAGCTCAGTTCCAGCTTGACCAGCGTGATGTCGTGCATGATGCCGCCCTTCCCGATCGCAGCGCGTTTCGACTGTCTTGGCCGGCGCATCCGAACTGCCGCAGATCAGAAGCGGCGTCCGGCCACCACCGCATCGAACCGACAATACAATCGCCCGTTCCGGTTAACAAATCAACCATCGGGCGTAGGGGCCGGGGTTCTCGCCGCAGACTGCCGCCGCGCTGGCCGAATGGCGAAAGTATCGTGGGGTATACTGCACGATCAATCTACGACTTTCGTCTAAGCGGCTCCCATCGCGCCTTTGGAGAGCAGGCCTGCGGCACGCGACTGAGCGCCGGGAGTTCGTATACCCGTCGATACCAACAGTCGCTTCGCTGAAGGCAGCAACGCACCGTTTTCTTCAAGGCCGTGCCGAAAAGCCGCACGGCTGACCGGACCCTGACGACAGGAGCATGCCATGTCCGCGATCTTTGAGTTCGAAGCCGACGGTCAGGCCCGGGGCATGGAACAGACCCATGCGGCGGCCTCGCTGTGGGCCACGCTGGACGGCCTGGAGCGTCAGGCCAAGGATACCGGGCTGTCCGACCTCGCGTTCTTCATTGGCCTGGCGCGCGTTGCCGCCGAGGAGTTCCTGCGCGATGCGACCCAGGACGAGGCCATTCCCGCCCTGCGCAACTGATCGGGGGATGCACCGCGCCCGCATCCACATCCGCGAGCGATTCGCCCGCACCGGCCGGGCGGGTCGCCGCCTCCCTCCGCAGCCCATAATGCGCCGTGGGCCCCACGCCGGTGCACCCCATTTCCCCGAGTCGCTGACGCTTTCCGATGTATGCGCCGCCCTGCCGCACCTGATCTCCCGTATCGCCGTATCGCCCTGTAAACCGTAGGCGCCCGTCCTGTCCGGACCCGGCCGATCCCGCACTGTCGGCTTGTCCGCCAATGCACCGACGGTCCCACTGCCGTGCCGGCGGCGCGGCCGCCTTGGCATGCCGGTCGGCCAGCACCATCCCGGCCTTATACCGCGTTCAAATTTCCCATTGCCCGAAAGCCTGCGCGGGATTACCTTCAAATCACAAAGGGAGAATGTGGTTCCAGAGGATAAGGCGTGCTGTCCGGCAAACGCGTCCTGCTGATCGTCTCCGGCGGCATTGCCGCCTTCAAGGCGCTCGACCTGATTCGCCGTCTGCGCGAGCGCGGGGCGCAGGTCCGCTGCGTGCTGACGCGCGGCGGGGCGCAGTTCGTCACGCCCCTGTCTTTGGCCGCGCTCAGCGAGGACAAGGTCTACCAGGACCTGTTCTCGCTGACCGACGAGGCGGAGATGGGTCACATCCGGTTGTCGCGCGAGGCCGATCTGCTGGTGGTGGCGCCCGCCACCGCCGACCTGCTGGCCCGCATGGCCGCCGGAATGGCCGACGACCTGGCGGCCACGGTGCTGCTCGCCACCGACAAGCCGGTGCTCGCCGCCCCGGCCATGAACGTGCGCATGTGGGAGCACCCGGCGACCCGCGCCAACCTGGCGCTGCTGGAGTCGCGCGGGGTGATGACCGTCGGCCCGAACGAGGGCGACATGGCGTGCGGCGAGTACGGCTACGGCCGCATGGCCGAACCGCACGAGATCCTGGCGGCGATCGAAGCCTATTTCGCCGGCATCGCGCGCGCCCGGGGGCCTTTGGCCGGTCGCCGCGCGCTGGTCACCAGCGGGCCGACGCACGAGCCGATCGACCCGGTGCGGTTCATCACCAACCGGTCGTCCGGCCGGCAGGGCCACGCCGTCGCCGCCGCGCTGGCCCGGGCCGGCGCCGACACCGTGCTCGTCTCCGGCCCGACCGACGAGCCCGACCCGGCGGGCGTGACCGTGCAGCGCGTCACCACGGCGCGCGAAATGCTGGAGGCGTCGCTGGCCGCGCTGCCGGTCGACGTGGCGGTCTGCGTGGCCGCGGTCGCCGACTGGCACGTTGCCCGCGAGGCTGCGGGAAAGATCAAGAAGGAGGCCGGGCCGCCGACCCTGCGGCTGGTCGAGAACCCCGACATCCTGGCCACGCTGAGCACGCTGGGCGAGCGCCGGCCGCCGCTGGTGATCGGCTTCGCCGCCGAGACCGAGCACGTCGTCGACAACGCCCGCGCCAAGCGGACCCGCAAGGGGTGCGACTGGATCCTGGCCAACGACGTCTCCGCCGCAACCGGCACCTTCGGCGGGGCGGAGAACGCCGTCCACCTGATCCGCGAGGGGGCGGCGGTGGACAGCTGGCCGCGCCTGTCCAAGCACGCCGTCGGGGACCGGCTGGCCGCCGCCGTCGCCGCCCATTTCGCCGGCCGGCAGGAGGCCGGCCCGGACGCCGCCGCACGCTTCAACGAACCGGCGGCGGAGGAGGCATGAGCCGGTGACCGAGCTGATCGTCCCCGTGCAGCGCCTGGCCCATGCCCTCGACCTGCCGCTGCCCGCCCATGCCACGCCGCACGCCGCCGGGCTGGACCTGCTTGCCGCGGTGAGCCGCGAGACGGTGATTGCGCCGGGCGCCAGCGCGCTGGTGCCGACCGGCATCGCGCTCGCCCTGCCGCCGGGCTGGGAGGGCCAGATCCGGCCGCGCTCCGGGCTGGCGCTGAGCCACGGGCTGACCGTGCTCAACGCCCCCGGCACCATCGACGCCGACTACCGCGGCGAGGTCGGCGTCATCCTGATCAACCTGGGCCGGCACCCGGCAATCGTGACGCGCGGCATGCGCATCGCCCAGCTCGTCGTTGCCCCGCACGCCCGCGTTGCCTGGGACGACCGCACCGGCCGGCCGGGCGATCCCCTGCCCGCCTCCTCCCGCGGCGCCGGCGGGTTCGGCTCCACCGGCGCGGCCGACCCGGAGCGGAAGTAGCATCATGTTCCGCCTGTCCAAAAAGTTGCTGTTCGCCATCGAGGCGGTGCTGGACATCGCCTACAACGCCAACGAGCAGCCTGTGCAGTCGAGCGAGATCACCCGCCGTCAGGGCATCCCCAGGCGCTATCTCGAGCAGGTGCTCCAGCAGCTCGTGCGCGAGGGCATCCTGGCCGGGGTGCGCGGCCCGCGCGGCGGCTACCGGCTGGCGCGCGAGCGCCGGCGCGTCTCGGTCGGGGAGATCGTGCGCGTGGTCCGCGCCATGGAGGCCGCCGCCGACCCGGCCGAGGAGTCGACCGGCTCGTCCCTGGGCCGGACCATTGTCCGCCCGCTGTGGCAGGAGATCCAGGAGGACACCATGCGCCGGCTCGACGAGGTCACCCTCGACGACCTGTGCCGGCGCGCTCAGAGCGAAGGGATCCCGCGCGAGGCCGGCACTGGCGCGGATTTTTCCATTTGACACGGCGCGGGCATGTATTAAATTATCCGTAGAAACTGTGAATTACGGAAATTCACACTCAGGGAGCGTTGAAATGGAAGCCCCGGTGCTTGACCGCCCGACCAGCCCCGAGTTCCGGGGCCGCATCTACGATTCCGTTCTGGACACGATCGGCTCCACACCACTGGTGCGCGTGCCGCGGCTGGCCGCGAAGCACGGTATCAAGGCCGACGTCGTCTGCAAGCTGGAGTTCTTCAACCCGCTGTCCAGCGTGAAGGACCGTATCGGCCTGGCGATGATCGAGGCCCTGGAGCAGGCCGGCAAGATCGGCCCGGACAGCGTGCTGGTCGAGCCGACCTCCGGCAATACCGGCATCGCGCTCGCCTTTGTCGCCGCCGCCAAGGGCTACCGGCTGATCCTGACCATGCCGGAGAGCATGTCGATCGAGCGGCGCAAGATGCTCAAGCTGCTCGGCGCCGAACTGCACCTGACCGAGGCGGCCAAGGGCATGAAGGGCGCCATTGCCCGCGCCGAGGAGCTGCTTCAGGAGATCCCGGGCGCGGTCATGCCGCAGCAGTTCCAGAACCCGGCGAACCCGGAGATCCACCGCCGCACCACCGCGGAGGAGATCTGGCGCGACACCGACGGCCGGGTGGACATCCTGATTTCCGGCGTCGGCACCGGCGGCACCCTGACCGGCGTCGCCGAGGTGATCAAGCAGCGCAAGCCGAGCTTCCAGGCCATCGCCGTCGAGCCGGAGGACAGCCCGGTGCTGTCCGGCGGCCAGCCCGGCCCGCACAAGATCCAGGGCATCGGCGCCGGCTTCGTGCCGGGCGTGCTCAACACGAAGATGATCGACGAGACCATCCAGATCTCCAACGAGCGCGCCTTCGCCATGGCCCGCGAGGCCGCCCGCGTCGAGGGCCTGCCCGCCGGCATCTCGTCCGGTGCCGCCCTGGCCGCCGCCTTTGAGGTGGGCAGCCGGCCGGAGAACGAGGGCAGGCTGATCGTCACCATCATCCCGTCGATCGCCGAACGCTACCTGTCCACCGCGCTGTTTGATGGGCTGGAGTAACAGTCTTCCCGACACCGGCATGACCCTGAGGAATGGGCGTCCGCCGTCCCGCCGCCACCGTGCGGCGGGGCGGCGCCGCCGTTGCCAAAGACCAAGGAGGACCTAGCGATGACCGATGCGAACGGCGGGCACGGCCCCAATGGGGACCATCGTCCGGCCGAGGTCATCGACCTGAAGACCGGCCTCGCCGAGATGCTCAAGGGCGGGGTGATCATGGACGTGGTCACGGCCGACCAGGCGCGCCTCGCCGAGGACGCCGGCGCCGTGGCCGTGATGGCGCTGGAGCGGGTGCCGGCCGACATCCGCAGGCAGGGCGGCGTGGCCCGCATGTCCGACCCGGCGCTGATCCAGGGCATCATGGCCGCCGTCAGCATCCCGGTCATGGCCAAGTGCCGCATCGGCCACTTCGCCGAGGCGCAGGTGCTGGAGGCGCTGGGCGTCGACTACATCGACGAGAGCGAGGTGCTGACCCCGGCCGACGAGGAGCACCACGTCGACAAGCACCGCTTCAAGGTGCCGTTCGTGTGCGGCGCCACCGGCCTGGCCGAGGCGCTGCGCCGCATCGGCGAGGGCGCCGCGCTGATCCGCACCAAGGGCGAGGCCGGCACCGGCAACATCGTCGAGGCGGTGCGCCACCTGCGCCGCATTCACCGGGAGCTCAAGCGCGTGCTGTCCGCCGACGACGCCGAGCTGATGACCGAGGCCAAGGAGCTCGGTGCGCCGTACGAACTGCTGCTGGCGGTGCGCCGCCTGGGCCGCCTGCCGGTGCCCAACTTCGCCGCCGGCGGCGTGGCGACCCCGGCCGACGCGGCGCTGTGCATGCAGCTCGGCGCGGAGTCGGTGTTCGTCGGCTCCGGCATCTTCAAGTCGCAGGACCCGGTCGGCTATGCCCGCGCCATCGTCCGCGCCGTGGCCCAATATGAGGATCCGGCCGCGGTGCTGGAGGCCAGCCGCGGCCTGGAGGCACCGATGAGCGGCCTGGACGTGGCCGGCCTGGAGCCGGCGCAGCGGCTGGCCGCACGCGGCTGGTGACGGGCCCTGGGACCGGACCGGTGAGCGGGCCGGTGAGCGGGCCGGTGAGCGGGCCGGAGGCCGGGCTTCAGGGCCGGCGGCCGGTGGTCGGCGTGCTCGCCCTGCAGGGCTGCGTCGACCCGCACCGCCCGCACCTGGAGGCGGCCGGTGCCGTGTTCCGGCCGGTTCGCACCGCCGCGGACCTGGAGGGGATCGACGCCTGCATCCTGCCCGGCGGCGAGAGCACGACCATGCTGCGCCTGATCGGCGTGTTCGGCCTGGAGCCGGCGTTGCGGGCCGCCTTCGCGCGCATGCCGGTGTGGGGCGTGTGCGCCGGGGCAATCCTGATGGCCTCGCGGGTGCTGCACCCGGAGCAGGCCTCGTTCGGCCTGCTGGACATGACGGTGGAGCGCAACGCCTACGGCCGCCAGCTCGAGAGCATGCAGGCCGAGGTGCACGGCTATCCGGTCAGCTTCATTCGCAGCCCGCGGATCGCCGAGGTCCGCGACCCGGCCGCCGCCGTGCTGGCGGAACGCGGCGGCGACCGGGAAGGGCGGCTTCCTGCCGCCCAGGGCCCGTCAACAAACACCGCTGCGACCGGGCGCAACGGCGACCCGAGCTGGATCGCCACGCCGCAGTACATGGCGACCACCTTCCATCCGGAGCTCACCCTGGCATTCCCGTCGCCGCTGCACCGTGCCTTCCTGGACCTGATCGTGCGATTCCGCGGCGGCGGCGGCGGTGCCGCGGTCGGCGGTACACTGACGCCCCGGATGTCGGCTGCCTGAAGGCAAGTCGGCCTAGGTGCACGCCCGCCACGACAGGCCGCGCTCATGCTCGTCGAGCGGACCGCGCGCCGGCGCGGTGACGATGCGATCGACGGCGCGCATGGCGGCATCGCGCAACGGCCGGATGACCATGTCGGCTCCGGCACCGAGCAGTGCCGCGGCATCGGCGTCGTCCGCCACGGTTACCACGATGCGGCCATGAAACCCGGCGTCCCGCACCGATTGCAGCAGCGAGAAACGAAAGTCGTGATAGGTCAGGCCCTGTTGCGGCGCGCGGATGGCAACGATCACCCATCCGGCCCGGCGCAGTGGCAGCGTCTTGAGGAATTCGGGGTCGCCGGCCTCGCCGTACACGCCGGGAAATCCCCGCTTGCGCCAGCGCGTCATGGCCTCGGGGTCGAAGTCGACGCCCAGGACGGACAGGCCGTTGGCCTGCAACCCCTCCGCAATCTCGCGCCCGTACTGCCCCAGGCCGAACAGGATGACGTCGGCGGAACCGGTGCGTTCCGCCGGATCGCCCGACACCTGCTCGCGGTAGGGCACCGACCGCTCGAACGGCCGCAGGAACCGCTCGCCCCACCCATAAAGTTGTTCCGAATGGTAGATCATGTACGTCGAGGCAGTGATCGTGACCAGCCCGATCAGGGTGACGAGGCCGACCGTGGTCGGGGCGACGTGGCCGAGGCTCAGGCCCATGGCCATGAAGATCAGGGAGAACTCGCTGATCTGCGCGACCGTCAGCCCGGCCATGAACCCGGTGCGCCGCCGATAGCCCATGTAGCCCATGATGGCGAGGACGATCAGCGGGTTGCCGATCAGCACGAAGGCCGACAGGATGACGGCCGCGCCGACCTGATCGCCGAGAGCGCCCAGCTCGAACCGGGCCCCCAGACCGAGAAAGAAGAACAGCAGCAGGAAGTCGCGCAGGCTGCTCATGCGCGATGCCATGGCATCGCGATAGGGGGTGGAGGCGAGCGACATGCCCCCGATCAGCCCGCCCAGCTCCTTGCCGAAACCGAGCCATTCGCCGACGGCGGCCAACAGCACCGCCCAGCTCAGCGCGAAAGTGACCAGCAGGTCGGGCATCCGGCCGATCCAGCTCAGCAGCCAGTCGGCGACGAACCGCATGAACACGGCGATGGCGGTCAGCATAACCGCGCCGCCGGCGACGACCTGGATCGATTCCGCTCCGCCGTCATCACCCGTCTGCGCACCGACGCCAAGCGCCGACAGCCCGACCAGGGCCAGGATCACCGCGATGTCCTGGACGATCAGGAAGCCCAGCGCGATGCGGCCGTGCAGCGAATCGATCTCACCCTTGTCCGACAGCAGCTTGACGATGATGATCGTGCTTGAAAAGGTCAGCGCCACGGCGACGTAGACGCTGGTCACCGTGTCCATCCCCAGCGCCTGGCAGATCGCGAAGCCGAACACCGACGTGAACACGATCTGGCCGAGGCCGGTGGCCAGGGCGACGCCCCCGAGCGTGCGCACAAGCTGCACGTCCAGCTTGAGGCCGACCAGAAAGAGCAGCAGGGTAATGCCGATCTCGGCCAGAAGCTCGACGTGCTCGACGGACTGCAGGATACCCAGCGCGTCCGGTCCGGCCAGAATGCCGACGGCAATAAAGCTCACGATCAAGGGCTGCCTGAGGGCAAGCCCCACCACTCCGCACAACGCCGCCAGGCCGAGCAGCGCCGCGATCTCGTAAAACACCGACTGGTGAATCAAGTCCACAACTGCACGACGCTCCTCCGAAACATGCAGCCGCACCCCCAGCCGCCGGGATTGCGCCGGATAACCTGATGAAACCGATACTCGGTATGTGGGAATGAAGTTGAAACGGGTCAATAAGCCGGCGTCATCGCCGATGAGCTTTTCAGGCCGCAGCGTCGCCGCCTTTGCCGCCGTCGCCTTGACAGGGTGGCGCGAAACGCTGCGCAACGAGAGATCGTTTCCTGGACATCTTTATTCTGTGGTCCGCATCTGCGTCTCTCCGATCCAGCATGTTTCCATGAGCAGATCAGCCGCGGATCGGGTCGATCGCAGGATCGCGGCATGGTCCCGTGCCCGGATCCCTCGCCTGGTGTGCCGGCCTCCGACTCCAAAGGGCGTTGGGCGGCCTCGCCACCGGGCACGGGCGGGAATGCCGGTTGCCTTCTGCCGACTCCGGACGTCCGGCAGGCCGGCGCATGCGCAAGCCATGCGCCTTCGGACCGGACCTGGAATTAAGTGATGTGTCCCCGAAACTCCAGCTACCGCCGGATAGTGGAGTGAACCCCGCCGATGAGTCATTGAAATAGGGGACAGTTCTCTGTAAGGAGAATGCATGTCCAATCAGGAGCGACGGCACTTCAGCCGGGACTA
>Ga0208354_1000155_pt1 | contig 41283 bp, 37 predicted proteins | sample HotLakmasection4_FD_184727 | JGI IMG/M metagenome (GOLD analysis project Ga0208354, IMG submission 184727) | Hypersaline microbial mat communities from Hot Lake, Washington, USA - Section #4 (SPAdes) | ecosystem: Environmental > Aquatic > Non-marine Saline and Alkaline > Hypersaline > Microbial... | reverse complement strand
GTTTCATAAAAGGACCTCTGTGAGTTATTTTACGATTAGTGAGATAAAACTAAGATAACCATACAGGGTGTCCTTTTTCATATTACCATCCCTTCGGGACCAACCAACCTCTATTACCTACCGGGAGGCGCTGGAGAGGCTATCCCCGAGAGAAGTAGAAATTTTGAAACTTGTAGCCAAACAATACACAAACAAGGAGATTGCGCAGAGGGTGCACCTCTCGGTTCGTACGGTTCAAACGCACAGGCACAACATCTGTAAGAAATGTGGCCTGACCGGGCGCCATGCGCTGGTTAAATGGCTCTGGAGGGGTAGGAACGGCGAATTGGAAGATTAATCTGTCATATTGTCTACGTACATATGCGTAAAATAATACGAACATGTGCGTATTGATGAGTAAAGGTTATAAAAAGTATACTGCTACAAGTATATAAACCTTAAATTCACCATAAATTTTTTATGAAATCGTTAATACCTGTTATTACTTTATTATTATTTCTAATACTTATTCCTAAAAACATAGCAAAAGCACAAGATGCATTTGCTGCACTTATATCTGTTCAAACAAGCGCATGTTTTTCAGATGGAGGGTGTGAGGTTGTTACAAGACAATATACTGGATTATACCAGATGTATGTTATCAACATTAGATGTATGAATAGTTCTGGTAATTTTGGTGACTGGCAGAGCTGGACCTACGAAGGTGTTAATAATGGCTCGTATTGTAATTGATACAGCTGGATAAATCGAAAACTTATTGTGTAACCAACTTTGAAACTATCCAAACGAGTAGACATTATAAGGTTATTTAGTAATTTATCTAACAGGCGTAAATGGGGTGCTATAATATGCATCCTTTTCTTTTCTACAATTCTAATTTACTCTTGCCATAAGTCTGACGGTGAAGGAAGTTCTATTATCATTTTAGAAAAACATGAAGATAAGAACGTAGAAGTGACTGCTCAGCGTATAAATACTTCAGACGGTTATATGCTTTCTTTTTATTCCTTTTTACAGGCCAATAAGTCAGGGCTCTACATAACACCTGTGGATGCAATAAGAGATTCTATTCTTTTTGAGATTTCTACCAACGACTCAAGTAACCACCAAAATTTTTCACATGATTTAAGTGGTGTGATCAGAAAAGGAAATGGGCCTCAAGAGTTGCTAAATATAAATTTAAGCACAAAAAGTGCTAGTGGAGATACTTTATTCTTTTACTCAACCAATAGTGCAGCAATCCTTTCGATTGATGCTGAGGGAACGGTTCTTGAAAGAAAATCAGCACCCAAAAATGTTTTCACAAATGGTAGTGCTATAGGCATAAATAATGGTTTTTATTTATTTCCGGTCTTTAACCCAATTGTAAGCAAAGATAATTTGCTTGCCATTGTCAATAAAAATGATAGTAGTATTATATATTTTTATCGGCCCAGGGTACCGGCAGGATATGAGCCGGCAATTCGCAATATGGTATTTCCAATAGGGGCAGTACCAAATGGATTTGCATTTTCTTTTCTGGGAGACAGAAAATTTTTTATCACAAATTTTAATGGAGATTTACTTAAAACTGTAATTTTAGGTGAAAGTGATCCAATTCCTGATCCATATATTATAAATGATCCTTCTGATTCACCCGGAGCTACTCCTTATATAACAAAAATTGAATTTTTCGAAGATCACTTATTCATACTAATGGAAAATCAAATCTATATTTTAGATTATCCTGACTTGTTATTGAGTAAGATCCTAAGAATAAAGCATGACGGTGAAAGTGAATTAGCACCAGTAGTTGATTTTTCCGTGAATTCTGAAAAGATCTTCTTAAGAATAGGCCGTGAAGGTCTATTTACAGTAGACCTCAATAAAAATTGGCTAAATTAATTATATAGATAATGGTAGAATATATAGAACCTGCATTGATGCTCATATCCATACTTTTTATAGCAGCAGTTATAACAGCACTTTATAAAATTATTAGAAACAATAAGTAATAATCTGTGCTTTATCTATCAGTTATTTTTCAATATCAGCATTTATTGGCATATAAAGCACATTAAAAATGTTGAATTAAGTATAACCGAAGAATTTATGTAGCATCATTTTCTTGAATCTATAAAGATTATATGTAGCATAAGTTAACAGCACAAAAACTTCTCATCAATCATTATTCATCTATATGGCTAATCATCATAAAAGGGAAAAACCAAACTATGCTAATGCTAAGGGTAGCTTGTCGGGTCGCCAGCGACATCCCTTCGGAACCAACCTTCATTAGTCTATTCTTGCTTTAGGTTGACAGTTTCTATGATTATAAACTGCTATCTCTGAGACAGTGTTCACCTCTGCGTTCGAACCGTTCAAACGCACAGGCACAACATCTGTAAGAAATGCAATCTGAAAGGACGTCATGCGCTGAGAAAGTGGCTGTGGAGGGCAAAGAACGGCGAAACGGATGATTAATCTATTAAATAAACTACGTACATGTACGTAAAATAATACGAACATGTGCGTATTGATAGTTGAAAGTCACTGGTAAATATTAGTTTGTAATTATTAATTACAATAACCTATGTTGAAGAAAGCCCATAAGTGAAATTTCTTTTCCAAACGGCATATATAGCCATTTATTCTTTTACGAAGCACAATATGCCCGGGTTACGTTTTGCCCGGGCTTTTAATATGTAATAATGATCATTTTTCGTTTACAACCCTTTATTTTTATTCTTTGTATTCACCTGCTCTGTATGGACGCAATAAGCCAGGAACCCGCACTTCCTGTTTCGCTTGAGCTGCAAACGGAAATCAGGGAGACCGATGATTTTTTTATTGGAGGGCTTGTCAGCGCTACTCTGACTCCTGAGCAGGATATTCTGATTCTTGACTACCACCAAAAGAAGGTTTTTGTGTTTGATTTTAACGGAACTCTGCGGCATAGCTTTGGCAGGGAAGGACGTGGGCCAGGCGAGTTTGAATCTCCAACAGTAGTAAAAGCAGATCACAAAGGATATATCTACATTGCTGATTTTGGAAATGCACGTGTATCAATCTGGAATTCCGATTACACCTACCGTACCGATTACAAACTGGTGCCGGGTTGGCGTGAAAAAATGAACCGGAACGCTGAAGGCTTGTTTTTGTCCGTTACTCCATTTCGCAAGCAGCCTAATGGCAATGATGCCTTTATGATCTTTACGCTGAGCATCGATCAAAAAGGGTTGCAGCCTTTTTACACCTATGAATATGATGCTGCCTCAGAGTGGTTTAGCAAAGACAGGCTGTTCGATTCAACAAGCTATTGGGATATCACGGATGAAGGAAAGATTGTGGCCTCCGGCAAGTTTGACTACAGCCCCATTCGTATCATTGATAGTGAAAGCGGAGAAGTAGAAACGGTATTTAGTGAAGAAAATGAGCCCATTACCTACACGGAGGAGGAAAATGAGGCGAGGCTGTCGAGATACCCTAAGGGCTCGCAGTTCAGGGCGATACAGGCAGAACGGACGTCTAAACAGATCTATACAAATATCCAGGTATCAAATCGGGAACGCATCTGGGTGCATCGAAACAAAAGGTTTGGAGAGGTTGATGAAATTGATATTTACAATTTGGAAGGCGAGTTTGAAACCAGAGTCACGCTACCGGCTTCGGAGAATGAGTTGAAAATGTATGGAATCTATGGTGAGTATGTGCTGTTCCGCGTAACAACTCCGATTGGAGAAGAGAGGCTGCACGTGTACCGAATTGAGTATAAATAGCTAAAAAGAGATTGATGGTTATATTCCCCTACACCTCATCCACTTCATCCAGCTTTACACCCACCAGGCGGCTCACGCCGGTTTCGGGCATGGTAAAACTGGGGGAGATAGTATTTCAGAAACTTGTAGCCAAACAGTACACAAACAAGGAGATTGCGCAGAGGGTGCACCTTTCGGTTCGAACCGTTCAAACGAACAGACATAATATCTGTAAGAAATGCAATCTGAAAGGGCGGCATGCGCTGGTAAAATGGCTCTGGAGAGCAAAGAACGGCGAAACGGATGATTAATCGATTAAATACACTACGTACATGTACGTAAAATAATAGGAACATGTGCGTATTGATAATGTTACTGTAGGTAAACACTTTGTGAGAGATACTAATCATTAATTAAAAACGGAGGATATTATGAGTCGCTCTCTTACTATGATGCTATCAATTCTTGCTTCAATCCTGATAATCGGATTATTAACATTTATGACAAATATTCAAAATGTTGAAGCCAGCATGGACGAAGATATTTGTGGAAATTTTGATCCTGTAGTAGAAGATTGCTTAACAATAGAACAAACCAACTGTTTTTGCGAAATTACTGTTGTAGGAGAAGGGTAGTGTATTAATTCCTTTATTTATCATTGACTACCAGTTATTTAGGGTAGTCAATGATAAAATTACGTTTTGAAAAATATTAAAGAATGAGTACCAGGTGAATAATATATTTAAATTCATTTTCTTGTTTCTGATCATGGGAGCCTGTTCAAAAACAGACCCGTCCGAGTTTTATAAAAGTGAGATTCTTGAGGAGGATCGCACCGTTGTAAAGATCGGAGAAATTGTTTTGGACGATTCTTCGATCGATGAAACCGGCCCAAACATTGGCAAGCTTCGACCAGAATTTGTATCAAACCGGGACCATTCACTCTTTGCATTTTTCGACGAGCTAAATATGCAAATTGTGGTAACAGATAACCAGGGAAAGGTACAACATGTTGTTTCCAAAAGAGGCAGAGGGCCCGGAGAGCTTATGAGTGTGTTGGGATACAATTTTGATGAAAAGAATCGTATTGTGGTGTATGACGGAAGCCAGAGAATGATTAAAGTCTTTGAGATGGATGGTGGTGAACATTCAGATGTTGATATAGATCATGAAAGGAGATTTGTTGGAAACAGGTATCTGTTTGCCAAAGATGAAGAGCTCATTGTGCCGGTCATTAATTCAGAGTTTCACTCCTCTGGAAAAGAACAGATCTGGCAATCAGATTTAATAGGAAAATTTGGGTACAACGGAACTCTACTCGAAAGTTTTGGCCGCTATGACCCTTTTTTAAAAAATCCCAAAAGTTACCTGGTTTTTCCTCATGTTGACGCCGATTTGGAGAACAATCAGTTCCTAAGCTCTCACCCCGATCGATTCAGCCTGCAGCTTTATAACCTGGAAACCCAGGAGAGAATTGCCTGGTTTGGAATGCAATCCGAGAACTTCAACCAGACAGACAACTACATTGACGCACAACAATCACATCAGGCAATTAGCGCACAAGCCCGAGACTTAAGCTGGACGTCCGGTGTGTACTTTTTACCGGAGTATTTTCTGCACTACTTTGTTATTTTAACGGAGAAGTTTCAGCAGACAAGAGATCATAATGACAAGATTCACTACATCAATCTTTATGATCGGAATAGTTACGATAGTTATGGAGAACTTGAACTTCCATATACCCTCGGAAGTGTTGTTGGTAATAAACTCTACCTCATAGAAGATGACAATCCCGACAACTATACTATTGGGATTTACGAAATTCACAGCGATGGATAAAGTAATTTTGATTCTTTTCTGTGTTGCTCTGTCAGGTTCCGCTTGTTCAAATAATCAAACTGAAACTTTTGAATACAGCTCTGATAAAACAGAAGCCGACTGGATTAGTTATTTCTCAGAAATAGGGCATAACGTGACAGATTTGAGTAATCACACGATTTTAGTGATGTATCCATCAAACTGTGCATCCTGTATCAACGAATTAGAATGGTGGAATAATAAATACCAGGAGGGTTTTAAAAGTAAAATTTCTATAGTGCTTATAGAAAGACACCCGGCCACACAAAATAATTTTGTTGATGTGCATAAACTCCAGCTGCCGATATTCAATGATCGTGAGGGTGTAGTTTTAAAAAGGGAATTGGTCCCCGCTACACCTGTCAAAATTTATTTTAACAGCAAAAGTGAGCTGGTTACCATGATGCCGATGAATAGCAGAAACCTCAGCCAGTTTTTGAAAAAGGTAGAATGAGTTGATTGAAATTTTAAAAAAACCGCATCCATTAGTTTGAAAACACCATGATTCACTAAACCTCTTCCAACATATACAGCTTAACACCAAAAATGCGCCAGAAGAATAGTAAATAAGGGTAAAATCCAAGGTTAACCTATGATCCTGCCTAAGTAATTGTGCGTAAAATAATACGAACGTGTGCGTATTGGAATTCATGGTTTCAATGGATAATGTGAAGGAGCAAAAATCATGATGAACACATGGAGGACACGATGAATCGCACGCTTACACTCATGCTATTAATTCTTACTTTAATCCTGTTTATTCCAAAGCTTACGTATTCCAGTTCATGTGACTTTGAATGTGCTGAGGAATGTAATAGAATTTCAGGGAGCTGCTTAAATGCAAATCCTTATGATCCGTATGAAAATCCATGGGGACATGGAGATCATATATCAACGTGTAGGAACTTATATGACCGTTGCATGGCTCAGGCTTTTCCTCAACAAGCGTAATTATAAAAAACATTAATTCAGATCTTTAAATGATTCAAAGATCAGCCATTTCTGTACTGGCTATCCTTTTCTTGATTTTTGCAGGGTGCAGTACAGGTGAAGAGCATGGAGAACTTGCTGATAAAGTTTTTTGGAAAGACTTTGAGAATGATCCAGAAGTTTCAGAAATCATGACGGTAGATACTCTTTCAACAGGTGCCTGGGTATCACCAACAAAAGCAATCTTAACGGACGATAATCATATGATTGTCGCTGATAATGGCACAAAAACTCTGCTAAAATACAATTTGAATGGAGAACTGGTTGGCAGGACAGGCGGCGGGGGACGTGGACCGGGTGAATTTGAATTGATAAATGACCTGAAGGTTGACGATGACAGTCTGCTGTATGTACTGGATTTGGGTCTGAGCAGAGTGTCTGTTTTCAATCTACATAATGGCTTTTCTTATCAGAAAACCATCACTTTGGAAATGAATTCGGATCTCTTCTTGAAAGAGATCTATTTTACAAAAATGGGTGAATTCGGGGTGTTTATCGGAACTACTGATCGCAGGACAGGAGATAAAAAACACTATCTATATCGGCTAAATGACACTTTTTCTCCTGACAGTTTACTTTTTGAATACGAGGAAAATGAACAAATGGAATTACAACCGGGTCTCTTTGCCGAGAAATTTCTGGGTGAAAGGATGTATTGGGATTTGGCAGGTGAGTATTTCTATGTCGTATCTTCACATGCTTTATATATTCGTCGGCTTCATATCAATTCAGGGAAAATAGATGAGTGGAAGCTCGCAAAGTCTGGCGGAAGGAAAGCTACCGATCAAGACAGAAAATACCTTTCTGAAAGGTATGCGCCACTCCTTGAGCTTGGTGATGAGTATAGCAAGGCTATCAGCGACGTCAAAAGACTCCCGGTAATAAAAGATTTTTCCGTACAGGATCAAAGATTGTTTTTTACTCTCTTCAATACGAATAACAGCCAATCAGAGGTATTAACAACAGATCTGGATCTCAGGAATAGTCACTTGCTTCGAAATCTTCCCCCTTTCTTTGCAACTCAGTTTAAAAGAAATAATCAATTATATGGCTTTGATTTTACTCATCAAGAAGACCGGCCATTTTTTGTATTAGATCTTGAAAAAATTGAATAAAACGTATTTCTATTCCTTTTTTAGTGAGGCATTGTAAATTCAAGCCAAAACTCTTGCTACACCTCTTCCACTTCATCCAGCTTCACACCCACAAGGCGGCTCACGCCGGTTTCGGGCATGGTTACGCCATACATCATCTCAGCCTTGGCCATGGTCTTTTTGTTGTGGGTGATGATGATAAACTGCGTATCGTCACTGAACTTGCGGATCATCTGTGAAAAGCGCTCAATATTGGCATCGTCCAAAGGGGCGTCCACCTCATCCAGAACGCAAAACGGGGAAGGTTTTACCAGGTAGATCGCAAAGAGAAGGGCAATGGCGGTCAGCGTTTTCTCCCCGCCCGATAGCTGGTTAATGCTCGACGGACGTTTACCCTTAGGGTTGGCTTTGATATCAATTTTTGCCTCCAGGGGATCTTCCGAGTCTTCCTCAATAATCAGGTCGCAAAAATCATCCTCGTGGAACAGCGTGTTAAAAACGGTTTTAAAATTGGCCCGGATCTTGTCGAAGGTCTCATTAAAACGGGCCGTTGCGGTCTGGTTAATTTCGCGAATGGTTTCGCGCATCTCTTTTTCGGCTCCACGCAGATCCTCAATCTGCTCTTCATAAAACTCCAGCCGCTCTTTCTCCTCCTCGTACTCCTCAATGGCCAGCGGATTCACCTCTCCAATACGGTTTAGTTTCTGCCGTATTGTGGCAATTCTCTCCTTGGCCTCCGCGGGCTCCATCTCCTCATCAAGCTCTTCCTCCAGCTGATCCATGAGGATCTCATAGGTCTCCCATACATGATCGGCAATTCCCTGCGCCTGCATTTCCAGTTTCTCTTTGGCCATGGTGAGGTGGTGCACCAGCTCCAGGTTCACCTCTTTCTTTTTCTGAATATCTTTGAGCACGCGCTCATACTCGTTAATCTCTCCGCGCTGCCGGGCGCTTGCTTTTTCAGCCGCAGCTAATTTTTCATCGGCTTCCTCTTTTTTCTCTTTGAGCCCGGCAAGGCGCTGTTTGCTGTTTTCAATCTCCTCTTCAAACCGAACAATTTTCTTCTTACCCGCCTCCATGAGTTCCACACGGCTCTCAAGGCGCTTTCCAATATTATCAATCCCCGATGCAGCCCGTTCAATATCGCGGCGGATATTCTCCGCTTTATTTTCCATATCCTGGTGCTTCAGCCGTGCATCGTTATAGCGGTTTTGGGCAATGGCGCGCTCCTCTTCCAGCGACTGCAGTTTCTCCTGCTGCTCCTCTTTTTTGCGGCTCAGCTCCGTGATTTTCTGCTGGTACTCCTTCTGTTTCGGGTGCAGCTCCTCCAGTTCCTGAACAGCGCTGTTCCGGTTCCCGCTCAATGACTCTTTGCGGGTCTTCAGATCAGAAATATTCTTCTCATACACCTGTATCTGCGACTGGTACCGGCTCATCTTCTGCTCCAGTTCGCGTCCGGCCTGCTGTGCCTGCTTGATCTCTTTCCGCAGTTCGGCGGGGTCAAGAGAAGCAATAGCCTCCTGGGTTTGCTGAAGTTCTCCCTCTTTCTCGGCCAATTCTCTTTGAATGAGTGAACCCTTAGCTTCCAGTTTCTCAAGCTTATCCTGCAGCCCCAGGCGAATTCCGGTCTGTTTCTTTTTACTGCCTCCCTTCAAAAACCGGTGAGGGCTGATCAGCTCTCCGGTTTTGGCTACGACGGATACACCGGTCCGGTTCGCGCCCGCCTCCACAGCTTCATCCAATGTTTCTGCAATGGCTATGGATCCCAGAAGGAGGGAGGCCACCGGCTCAAATTCGGGCTTTGTGCGGATCAGGTCAGCCACGGAGTTTTCTGTCCGCGGGTAGCTGCCGTTCAGCGCATTGAGGGGAATAAATGTCGCTTCCCCCTGTTTCTGCTCTTTCAGGATCAGAGCGGCTTTACGGGCTTCATCAAAGTCGGATACAACAACATAGTTAATCGCCTCACCCAGGGCCGTTTCGAGCGCGGTTGTGTACTCCTGTGATGTTTGTAGTATGTCACCCACCGATTCCAGTAGTTCAAACTCCCCGCTGTGGTACTTCTTCAGATAGGCGACCGATTCCGGCAGGGCGTCGTTGCTTTCGGCAAGATTTGTAAGCAGCTTTTTCTCTGATTCAATAGCGTCGATCCGGCTTTTTAATAACCGGATCTCATCCCGAAGTTGTTCGCGGGCCCGTTCCGCTTCACTCTTTTCAGCTGTGATCCGTTCGAGCTTCTCCTCCTTTTCATCCAGGGTGCCATAGGCTTTCTCTTTTTTTTCCCTGAGGAGTCCGAGTTCACCTTTGGCGTTGGCAATTTCATCTTCAAAATTCTCAATATCCCGCAGAATGCGCACTTCATCGTTCTCGCTGTTCTCCAGCTTCGATTCCAGCTTAATTCTGGACGACTGCAGGGCCGTCAGTTTCTGGTTCACATCACTGATCGAAATTTCGAGCTCATACAGGTCGTGCCGAATGGAGGAGTACTTCTGCTGAACGTCCGAAAAGGTCTCTTTCGACTGCTCCAGGGACTGCTTCGAGGTCTCTTTCTCTTTTTCAAGTTTCGCAAGCTGTTTTTCTGCCGATTCTTTCAGCTCCCTGAGCTCTTTGAGGTCGGTGTGGCTCTGCTCTGCATCCGAGCGGTATTGTTGAATGACACTCTTTTCATTTTTGATTTTTTCTGATGTGATCTCAATACCGGTCTGTAGCTCCCGGATGGAAGAATGGAGCTGAGAAACAACCCGTTTGGCTTCGGCTTCCGACTTCTCCTTTTCGAGGAGCATGTTTCGGGCTTTCTCTTCGGCCTGTTCAAGCTTCTGTACGTTTTGAGCCAGTTCGTTCTTTTCCTGTTCCGCACGTTCAATTCTCTCCTTGAGCGGGGTCAGTTCGTTTTGGAGCCGGTCGTACTCATGTTTGTTATAGGCTTTGTCGAGATGAACCAGTTCTGTTTTCAGCTTTTTCGCTTGAACGGCTTTTCCGGCCTGCCGTTCAAGAGAGCGGGTTTTTTTTCTGATTTCAATCAGGAGGTCTTCCAGCCGCTGCAGGTCTTTCAGGGTCTCCTCGAGCTTGCGGAGTGTCTGCTTTCGTTTCTCTTTGTACCGGGTAACCCCGGCGGCTTCCTCAAACAGTTTTCGGCGGTCGTTATTGCGATCGTTCAGAATCTCTTCCACCATTTTCAGCTCAATCACCGAGTAGGCATCCGAGCTCATACCTGTGTCCATAAACAGCTCCATAATATCTTTGAGCCTGCACGGAGTGTTGTTGATGAGGTATTCGCTGTCGCCGGATCGATAGAGTCGTCGGGTAATGGTAAGCTCGCTGTATTCAACCGGGAGGATGCCCTTGTTGTTTACAAAAGTGAGTGATACATCAGCCATGCCCAATGCGTTTTTCTTAGCCGTGCCGTTAAAAATCACGTTGCTCATGGAGCTTGAGCGGAGCAGGGTAGGGCGCTGCTCCCCGAGAACCCAGCGCAGTGCATCCACGATATTCGATTTACCACACCCGTTCGGGCCTACAATAGCGGTAATGCCGTTATCGAATTTTACGTGGGTTTTATGAGCAAAACTCTTAAACCCGTGCAGCTCTAAATCGGATATGTACATGCGAACTTTATTACCTGAGGTCGGTTAATAATCATATTGAATGTAGTTAAAAAGTCCCCTCCTTCTCAAGGAAGAGATTTTCCCTAAAGCAATCCTACTGGAAGGGGTGGTTGAGCCTTGTTACATCCCTTGAAAAACAGGGTTTTGAGTTTAATATAGGTTCGAAATCTAAAGCTACCACCCCCGGGAGGCTGTCCAAAAAGTATAGTTGATCGCAGCTCAACTTAAATCATTTAGCTTCATTTTAAATAGATGTAGCACTAGTTCTTCGTGTTGCTTGGTGTCCTCGAGTCTTCGTGGCAAAAACCGGCCGTTTATTGCCACGAAGGCACAAAGTCTCTAAGGTTCACGAAGGAAGCGTAAATTATTAAGATATCCATAAATCAAAACCATTTTTTTGGACAGCCTCAGTATTCTTGTCCCCATTTTAAAATCGAACTCAGTTTTATTGACCACTGACAAACCGTCCAAAAAGGGCTTATATTCTGATCCCAAATGAGTGTAAGAAGAATGGGTTAAATAAAATTGCGAACAGACTATTCCTGATAGCCTCATCAAACAGGGAAACAGAATGCTCCCAACCAGCTGAAGAGGTTCCGGGGAGCCCGTACTACACCTTCATAATATCCTGCTCTTTCTCTTCAAGCAGTTCATCCACTTTTTTGATGTAGGTGTCGGTATGCTTTTGAACCAGCTCTTCTGCCTCAAATTTGCTGTCTTCGGGCAGGGATTCTTCCTGTACGGTTTTCTTAATTTCGTCGTTAGCGTCACGGCGGCTATTCCGGATGCTGATTCGCGCTTTTTCTGCAACCTCTTTTGCAAGTTTAACCAGTTCAACGCGTCGCTCCTCCGACAGCATGGGCAGCGGAATTCGGATAATCATCCCGTCGTTGTTCGGGTTTAACCCAAGATTTGAGGCCATGATTGCCTTCTCAATATCTTCCATGGAGTTTTTGTCGTACGGCTGTACGGTAAGCATGCGGGCATCCGGTGCGCTAACGGTAGCCAGTTGAATCAGGGGAGTTTGCGAGCCGTAGTAATCAACTTTAATACCGTCGAGCAGTGCAGGGGAAGCTTTGCCGGCCCGGATGTGAGAAAATTCTTTTTTACAGAAAGCAACGGCTTCCCTCATGCTGTCTTTGGCAGTGTCAATAATCAGTTCTAATTCCTCAGGTATCATAGCGCGCTTTTGTTAATTCATGTTATGTATCAATCAAAAAAATATACCACTTAAACGTTTACAGTGGTAAAGTATCGATTTTCTGAAATTAAGAAAACTACGCCTGATCCCAAACTACCTTTGTACCCACGCTGAAATCTTTTTGGGAGATTTTCAGAAGGTTTCCGGGCTTGTTTACATTAAAAACGATAATGGGCGTTTGATTATCCCTGCAGAGCGTAAAGGCGGTCAGGTCCATAACGTTTAGCTGCCGGCGCAGCACTTCGTCTCCCGTAATGGTATCAAACTTTACGGCGTCATCATGTTTGGCAGGGTCTTTATCAAAAATGCCGTCTACTTTTGTTCCTTTCAGAATAATCTCGGCCTCAATCTCGATGGCCCTTAGTGAAGCGGCGGTGTCTGTGGTGAAATAGGGGTTCCCGGTACCTGCACCAAAGATAATAACGCGCCCTTTTTCGAGGTGGCGGATGGCTCTTCGTCGAATATACGGCTCGGCGATCTCTTCCATTCGAATGGCACTCATCAGGCGGGTATGAATTCCTTTTCGTTCGAGAGCGTCCTGAAGCGCCATGCTGTTGATAAGGGTGGCAAGCATCCCCATGTAGTCCCCTTGTACGCGATCCATGCCTTCGGTGGCTCCCTTCACTCCCCTGAAGATGTTACCGCCGCCGATAACCACGGAAATTTCCACACCGGCTTCCTGTACCGACTTAATCTCGTCGGCGTAAAGCGCAAGCATATCGGCATCAATTCCGTGTCCCTGTTTTCCCAAAAGAGCTTCGCCGCTCAGTTTTAAAAGAATTCGCTTAAATTGTTCAGCCAAAATTGATGAGGTTTAATGGTTTCGGTTTGCAACAGGCCCGTTCTAAAAAGCTACATGAATGTAACCGAAGAGCACCATTTTAGAAAATAAAATCCAAAAAAAAAGCTACCATTTGGTAGCTTTTTAAATTGATATGAATCAGGACTCACCGAGTTGAATTCGATGAAAAGAGGTTGCCAGTGGAGCATCGTTCTGCTCCAGGTACTCTTTAACGGAAACACCGTTATCTTTCACAAATTTTTGCTCCAGGAGAACGCGCTCTTCATAGAAGCGGCGAAGTTTGCCTTTTGCTGCTTTTTCAGCAATTTCTGCTGGTTTTCCTTCATTAATGAGCTGCTCTTTGGCAATTTCGAGCTCTTTTTCTACTAATGAAGCGTCAACGCCTTCGCGTGTAACCGCAATGGGATTCATGGCTGCAACCTGCATAGCCACATCTTTGCCAATCTCTTCGTCTTCCAGTTCACTTTCAAACTCAACAATTACGCCGAGCTGGTTGCCGGGGTGGATATATTTAATGAGGTGGCCGGATGTGTTGATATAGATCACTTTACTGATCTCTATCTTCTCGCCAATTTTACCCACCATGGTTTCGAGATGTTTCCCGATGGTGAGGCCCTCAACTTCCAGCTCCTTAATTTCGGCTACTGATTTTGCTTCATTTTCAAAAGCGGCATTCAGAAAAGCATCTCCTTTTGCCTGAAAGTCGTCATTTCGGGCAACAAAGTCGGTTTCGCAATTCAGTTCAATGGCAGAAGCTTTGGTGTGGTCATCACTGATTTTAATCAGTACCAATCCTTCTTTGGCTTCTCTGTCGGCGCGTTTTTCTGAAACTTTCTGGCCTTTCTTGCGAAGTACTTCAACGGCTTTCTCGAAATCGCCATCAGCTTCAGCGAGTGCTTTTTTGCAATCCATCATGCCGGCGCCTGTGGCCTGCCGCAATTTCATAACGTCTTTTGCACTAATGCTCATGTCTGGTTTGGTTTATTTAAATGTTTGCTTAAATCGTTGATTATTCTTTGTCAGATTTTTTTGGGTCGTCAGATTTGTCGGATTCTTCACTCTCTGAAGATGATTCTGATTCCTGACTCTCTTCGGAGGACGTCTCTGCTGCATCGTCTGCAGTTTTTTTCCGTCTGCGTTTTCTGCGCTTGGTGTTGGTTACCTTGGCTTCTGCAGCGGCTTCTTCCTCTTTTTCATCGCCAGTGGATGCTTTGGCCTCTTCCGCTGCTTTTTCCATCAGCTCTTCCTCTTTCATCGCTTCACGCTCGGAATTGCCTTCAATAATCGCATCGGCAACCAGTGAGGTTACAAGCTGAATGGTTCGTGCAGAGTCGTCGTTTGCAGGAATAATATAGTCGGGTGTATCGGGATCGCTGTTGGTATCAACCATTGCCACAATCGGGATGTTGAGTTTAATCGCTTCATTCATCGCGATGTGCTCTTTGATGGTGTCTACCACAAAAATGGCTCCCGGCAGGCGCGACATGTTGGCAATACCGCCCAGTGTCTGCTCCAGTTTCTCCTGCTCGCGTTCCAGCATGAGGCCCTCTTTCTTGGTCAGTTCATCAAATGTACCGTCGGTTTTCATCTTCTCGATCTCTTCCATCCTTGAGATGCTCTTTCGAACGGTACTGAAGTTTGTGAGCATTCCGCCAAGCCATCTGTGCGTTACAAAAGGCATTCCGCAGCGGATCGCTTCGGTTTTGATAATTTCCTGGGCTTGCTTTTTCGTGCCTACAAAAAGGATGGTTTTTCCGGCGCGGGCAAGTTTGGTCACTTCATCGAGTGATTCCTGAAGATATTGAACGGTTTTCTTGAGGTCGATGATGTGGATTCCGTTTCTGGGCATGAAGATAAATTCCTTCATTTTTGGATTCCAGCGACGGGTAAGGTGTCCAAAGTGGGCACCCGATTTAAGTAATTCTTCTACTGTTGCAGATTTAGGCATGGTATATGTTTTATTTGAGTTTATCCTCTACACAGGTCATTCCCGTACGTCAATCCTGTTTGTTTTAACAGAACACCCAACGACGGGTCGCTGCGTATGTGTTTTTGAGTGTGTTGGATGTTTAAAGTTCAATGTTTAAGGTTTAAACTTTAGACCTGAAACCTGAAACCTTAAACCAAATTATCGTTTGGAGAACTGGAATTTCTTACGTGCTTTAGGCTGCCCGTATTTTTTCCGTTCTACCATTCTGTCGTCTCTTGTAAGCAGTCCGTGCTCTTTCAATACAGAGTGAACATCTTCGTTGAGTTCGTCCAGCGCTCTTGCAAGTGCGAGTGAAACGGCTCCGGCCTGGCCGGTAACGCCGCCACCGCGAACAGTGACTTTAATATCGTAAGATTCTTCAATTCCGGTAACGGTAAGGGGCATGATCGCAATGTTCAGTCTTGCCTTGGTATTGAAATACTCTTCAATAGGCTTGCCATTCACGATAAAGCTGCTTTCAGATCCGTTTTTGATATACAGACGTGCAGTTGATGTTTTTCTGCGTCCGATGTAATTTTCTTGTGCCATGTAAAAATTTAAATCTCTTTAATTTCTGGTTGTTGAGCGCTGTGTGGATGTACCGGTCCGGCATACACCCGCAGATTGGTCAATAGCTGTCTGCCAAGTTTGGTTTTGGGCAGCATTCCTTTCACTGCCATCATGACCAGTGATGTGGGATCTTTTTCCATCATCTCTTTTGCAGTGGTAAACTTCTCGCCACCGGGATATCCAGTGTGTCTGAAATACTCCTTGTCCGTCATTTTTTTACCGGTGAGCTTCACTTTCTCCGCGTTGATAACAACAACGTTATCGCCGGCATCCATGTGCGGTGTAAATTCCGGTTTGTTTTTTCCTCTGAGGATCGATGCGATCTCGCTGCTTACGCGTCCGAGCGACTGGTCTTCAGCATCGATAAGCACCCACTTTTTCTCAATCGTGGATGGCGTTGCACTGTATGTTTTATTACTAATCGTATTCACTGGATTCTCTTTTTATTCTGCAAAATTGATAAGTCAAAAAAAATAAGGGTAAAAAATGTGTATTGCAACAGATGATTGTTGATAAAAACTCGAGGTCCTTAAAATATAGAAAGTCGAAAACTCTTCGTGCTTCTTAGAGTCCTCGCGGCTTCGTGGCAGCACTTTAAGAATCACCACGAGGGCACAAAGTCACGAAGGTTTACGAAGAATTTCAATTTCATCTGACCAGTGTAGGGTGCAGGCTAACGGGTTGCCAGAGCTAACAATGAATCGAATGGAAGCTACAGCGGAATTCTGAACGAAAAACAGGTGCCGCCCTCTTCCCAGTCGCTGATTTCGATGGCCGCATTTAAATTCTCAGCGAAGGAGGTAATTAACATTGTACCGAGGCTGCCATCTCCCTCAAGCTGAAAATCTTTCGAAAGGCCCGGCCCGTTATCACACACGGACAGGATGACTTCCCCGTTCTTTTTTTTCAAAGATACGCGGAGCAGACCCGATGATTGCTTGCTGAACGCGTGTTTGAATGCATTCACAACCAGCTCATTCACCAAAAGCCCGCAGTGGATTACGCGATCGGTTTCGAGGTTGACTTCATCCAGATCAAACCGAAGTTCAACAGACTCCTTTATCTCAGAAAAGGTTTCATGAATGCTGCTTACCAGGTCTTGAATATATTTTCCGAGTTCAATATTTGAGAGGGAATCTGTTTTGTATAGTTTCTCATGAATCAATCCCACGGACTGTATTCTTGTCTGGCTGTCTTTCAAAATATTACTCACTTTCTCATTACCCGCACTCATAATCTGCAGCTCAAGCAGCCCCGAAACGATCGAAAGGCTGTTTTTCACCCTGTGATGAATCTCTTTCAGAAGCATCTCTTTCTGCTCCAGAGACTGCTGGATTTGGCGGGTTTTTGCAGCAACCTGACGCTTTAAAATTATCACCCACGCAGCGGCAATGAGTATTAGAAAAAGTAGCCCGGCCACTACAGAGTTCATGTAAAGTTTAGGTATTCCGGAAATGGAAAGATCATCGGGTGTTCGGAGGAAAAGCTTGAAGTCTGTCTCTTCCAGGCCTTCATTATTGTAGTCGGTAACGATACCTTTTACATGAATATGGTCCCCGGGTTGGAGTACATTAAAATTAAACTCGGAAAATCGTGAGTGGAAATTGGATACATACACCATCATGTTTTCGCTGGTTTCGCCGGTTGTTATCCTCAAAAATATCCCGTTAAACGTATCTCCTTTTTCAATGATTTCGGCTTCACCCTCTGCCAGAGCTCCCAGAAATGCATCAAGATCTTCGATCACTGTCTCAAGGGGATACACTCTTGGTTCAGAAATATTTTTATACACCCTGTACGAGTCGGCATGCACCTCAGCAAATCCGCTATAAAACTCTACCTTTCCATGTATCACAAGGCTGTCGCCTGCCTCTACGGGAGTATCAATCTGGCGGGCAAAAACAGACATCCCTGTGGAATCGTCCTGGATATAAATTTGAAGATACTTTTCGTGAAGAATGCCGCTGTTAACATTTGCGATACCGGCTACTGTGACATTCTGATCAAGCAGATCGGGAAGGCCATTATTGTCAAGATCGGCGCGTATGCTTTCGAAGCTCCAAAGGGAGTCAGGCGAGTTTTGTGCAAGCAGATTTCCTGAAAAGCCCGTAAGGGTCAGAGCGATTAGCAGTGGCCAAAGCCGCATCAAAAGTGGGGTTATGTTAGTTTGCAGGCAGATGATTAATTAAACCGGAGTTTGTAAATGAAGCTTAGGTGTTCTGCATGATAAAGTTAAAGAAAATTATACTTATGAGAAGCTTTTTTATAGAATGCGGCTTTACTTACAGCTGTAAAAATGATGCAGATCCGGAAATCTGAAACTGATTTTAACAGATTGATACGGTTTTGGCAGGAATAAGATTGGTATTGACCCGAGAGGAGTGCCAGAGTTCGAATAATCAAAGATATTATCTCAAAAAAACTGTATTTTCGGACTGAAAAAAGGAATTAAAAATTATACTTAACAATCGACCGAGGTTCATTTATGGCTGACAAGAAATCACTGATGAAGACAAAAACGGCATTTAATACAGGCACAGGTGAAGCACATCTTTTTAGCTTAAAAAAACTGGAAGAGCTTGGATACGGAAACATCAGCAGGCTTCCGTTTACGATTAAAATTTTGCTTGAAGCCGTATTGAGAGAGTATGACGGATTCGCCATCACCGAAGACGATATTAAACTGCTTGCCAACTACAACGCAAAAAGTCCAACCGGAGAAATTCCCTTTAAGCCATCGCGCGTAGTTCTCCAGGACTTTACCGGTGTGCCGGCCGTTGTTGACCTCGCAGCACTTCGTTCGGCCATGGATCGAATGGGCGGCGATCCTACCAGCATCAATCCGCAGGTGCCTGTAGACCTGGTGATTGACCACTCTGTACAGGTGGATATGTTTGGCCGTGAAGCCGCTTTGATGTTCAACGTTGAGAAGGAGATGGAGCGTAACCGTGAGCGGTACGAATTTCTGAAGTGGGGGAAAGAGGCGTTTGATAATTTCCGCGTGGTACCTCCGGGCCGTGGAATTGTTCACCAGGTGAACCTTGAATACCTTGCCAAAGGAGTGTTTACCCGAAAAGAGGATGATGGTACAACCGTAGCCTATCCCGATACGCTGGTGGGAACCGATTCCCACACCACGATGATTAACGGGCTTGGCATTCTGGGCTGGGGCGTTGGCGGTATTGAGGCGGAAGCAGCCATGCTGGGACAGCCGATCTCGATGCTTGTGCCGGAAGTTGTGGGTATGAAGCTCACCGGAAAACTTCGTGAGGGAATTACAGCAACCGATTTAACGCTTACCGTTACTCAAATGCTTCGCCAGCACGGGGTGGTTGGTAAGTTTGTAGAGTTTTATGGAGACGGGATCAGCAGTATGAGCCTGCCTGATCGTGCCACTATCGCCAATATGTCGCCAGAATATGGCGCCACGATGGGCTTTTTCCCCATCGACAGCGAGTCGCTCCGGTATATGAGCCGTACTGGCCGTACTGATGAGCTCGTGAAGCTTGTAGAAGCCTATACCAAAGAGCAGGGGCTTTTTAGAACAGACGATACCCCTGATCCTGAATTTACATCCACGCTTGAGCTGGATCTTGGAACGGTTGAAACCTCGCTTGCGGGTCCGAAGCTTCCCCACGACCGCATCAAGCTGAACCATATGAAAAAAGCGTTTGAAAACTCGCTTACCAGCGATAACCCAACGATGGGCTTCAATCTTACTCAGGAAAAGCTGGCAAATAAAGGAACGTATAGAAACGGCCAGGAAATTGAGATGAAGCATGGTGATGTGGTTATTGCAGCCATTACATCCTGCACCAACACATCAAACCCAAGCGTAATGCTGGGTGCGGGAATTGTTGCCAAAAAAGCGTACGAAAAAGGACTGAAAGTTCCTGCGTATGTGAAAACCTCACTTGCACCGGGATCAAGAGTTGTTACCGAGTACCTGAAAGAAGCCGGGCTCACCGAGTACATGGATAAGCTTGGGTTTAACCTCGTGGGATACGGCTGTACAACCTGTATCGGAAACTCAGGCCCGCTGCCCGAAGCCGTTGAACGCGCCATTAAAGAGGGCGACTTGATTGCAGCCGGTGTGCTGTCCGGTAACCGGAATTTTGAAGGTCGGATCCATCCGTGGGTGAAGGCGAACTACCTGGCATCACCACCGCTGGTTGTAGCCTATGCGCTGGCCGGAACCGTGGATATTGATCTTGAAAACGAACCGCTTGGAAAAGACAAAGAGGGTAATGATGTCTATCTGAAAGATATCTGGCCATCAACCGACGAGATCACAGAATTTCTGGACCAGGCAATTCGGCCGGAGCTGTTTGATAAGATGTACAGCGATATTTTTGAGTCTGAAGCCTGGGACGACATTCCGGTTGGCGGCGGAGATCTCTATGATTGGAAGGATGATTCAACCTATATACAGGAGCCGCCTTTCTTTAAGGGAATGGGCGAAGAGCCCGAGCCGATTAAACCGATTAAGGGTGCCCGTGTTCTTGTGAAAGTGGGCGACTCCATCACTACAGACCATATTTCTCCGGCAGGAAATATCAAGAAAGAGAGCCCGGCGGGTCAATATCTGATAGAAAACGGAGTAGAGGAGACAGACTTTAACTCGTACGGATCGCGCCGTGGTAACGATCGCGTAATGACGCGCGGTACGTTTGCCAATGTGCGTTTCAAAAATCAGCTGGCTCCCGGAAAAGAGGGTGGATTCACCAACTACTTCCCGGATGATGAGATCACAACGATTTTCGAGGCCTCCCTTAAATACAGGGAATCGGGAACTCCGCTTGTGGCACTGGCCGGAACACAGTACGGAACCGGGTCATCCCGCGACTGGGCTGCCAAGGGAACCAATTTACTGGGTGTTAAATCAGTAATCGCCGTTTCGTACGAACGCATTCACCGTTCAAACCTGATCCAGATGGGCGTGCTCCCGCTGCAGTTTAAAGAGGGCGAAAGCGCCGATACGATTGGACTGGACGGAACCGAAACCTTTGATATCCACGTGGATGACGACGTAAAAGCCCGTCAGGAAATTAAGGTAGTTGCTACGAAGGAAGATGGCGAAGCGATCGAGTTTACAACCGATTGCCGGATCGACACCCCGGTTGAGGTAGATTATTACAGAAATGGCGGAATCCTTCATAAGGTTCTCCGCGACTATGTGGAAGAGGATAAGAAGAGCTGAAGATAATAATAAGTTTTTCATTAGATGAAAGCCCGATCTAATATAGGTTGGGCTTTTTTATGTTAGCTATAACCCAACCTGACAGAGAAAGTGTGGAGTGAGTTTCTGTTATGATCGTGGAAAAGTAGGGATCGAGTTGATGGAATTTTAAATCTTTAAACTACTAAACTTCGTTAGGCCTCGCACTGTTCTGGCTGGTTCTAAGTAGAAACTTATCTGGGACCAGTGTTTTTTATTCTCAAACATCATTACTTTCGAATCAATTTAACACGATTTTATAGAAAAATGTCGAATCAAATCGTTCTCATCGATTGTCCGGATGCAAAAGGTCTAGTTTATAATATTACAAAAGTAATTTTCGATCTTGGCCTGAATATCATCAGCAATCATGAATACGTGGACCTTAATTCCAAGTATTTTTTCATGAGGACGGTTTTGGAGGGAAACCATCCTGAGAAGGAGTTAAACAATAAACTGAGGACAATTTTACCCGAAGAAGCCAATATTCGATTATCTTCCTTGCGAAAGAAATCGGTTGTTATTCTGGCGACGAAGGAGACTCACTGTCTGGGAGATTTGCTGCTCAGAAATTCAGACGGGGAGTTGCCTTGTGATGTGAAAGCCGTTATATGTAATCACAATTCTTTAAAAGGCTTAACGGAATCATTTAAAATTCAATACCATCATATTCCTGCAGAAGGTTGTTCAAGGAAAGAGCATGAGCAGAATATTTTAGCTTGTCTTGAAGAGTATAAACCTGAATATCTCGTGCTCGCAAAATATATGCGGATTTTCACTCCGAATTTTATAAGACAATATCCGTATCGCATTATCAATATTCATCATTCATTTCTCCCGGCTTTTATTGGTGCATCCCCATACAAACAGGCGTTTGAAAGAGGGGTGAAAATTATTGGCAGTACCTCTCATTTTGTAACCGATAATCTGGACGAAGGTCCGATTATCGTCCAGGATGTAATTCCCGTCAACCATACATTTACAGCCGCAGGTATGGCACAAGCCGGGCGTGATATTGAAAAGAATGTGTTAGCAAAGTCACTCAAACTCGTGCTCGAAAACCGAGTTTTTATCTTCAAGGATAAAACGATTGTTTTTGATTGAGTTTAAGACGTGTGCTGAGTTCACTATGATTATTTAAGCGGCAAAGCATGAAATTATGATGGATTTGCACTTTGTTGGTTAAATCCAGAAACACTAAAGTAAAAATATAAAGGCAAGATAACGTGAGGAACTTACGTCAAAACCCTTCAGCTGTAGCTTACGGCAGATAGTAGACTTGAAATAGAATAGATTTAATTAAATCCACCACTTACCTAATCCTCGCATGGTAAATACATTGGCAAGGAGTCGGCTAAGAGGCGTGGTTAAAATGAATTTCAGCACTCCTTCGTAAATCAAGCCGGAGCTCTCTTTCCGGCCAAGGTGCATGTTCATTTCAGCACGTCTGGCAGCCTTATGGGCGATTTTTTTGTGAGCCTGGGTGTAGCCCTCAAACAAGGTCTCGTGCATCTCCGGGTTTTTAAGTGCCGAATGAATGGCTAAAAATGCCTTTTCGGCTCCAATCCAGCCGAGATTCATACCCTGTCCGCCGATAGGGCTCACAACGTGTGCGGCATCACCCGCGAGAAGAACGCGGTCCAAATGAAATGTATCTGCTGTAAACTGCTGAACACCAAAACTGCTCATCATCTCATTTTTACATTTTTCGAGTGAGTGGTCCAATCGTTCAAGAACCATATTTCGAAGTTCATCAGGCTGCGGTTCTGCAATATATTTATCTGTTTTTACCACCCAGCGCCGAAGTCCGTTTGGCAGGGGAAAACTTTCAATCAAGCCCTCTTTATGCAGGTAAACGGCGGCATCGGGGCCGAAGTCGGTATTATCATCAAAGTCGCCCATGATATAGGTGTCGGGGTAGGGGCCGCCATCAAACGGAATGTTTAGCGACTGCCTCACAAAACTGTTTTTCCCATCGCAGCCTGCCGAAAATGTTCCCGCAATGGTCTGATCATTCCCGTTCAGGGAGTACCTAATCTGTACACCTTTTTTATCCTGCTGAATATCACTCACAGAAGCATTTCGAATAATGCAGCCAGGATCTAATCGCAGAACCTGCTGTTCAAGAATCTCTTCGCTTTTCCACTGGGGAATGGCCAGAATATAGTTGTGAGGCGTGGGGCAATGTTCAAAAGAGATCTCACCAAGCTTGCTGCGGTTCCAGAAGGCTATTCCTTTTTTGATTTTCAGTCCCTGCTCCAGAAATGGGCCCGTAATGCCGGCATCATCAAACAGTTCCAGGGAAACAGGATGAATACCCAGTGACTTTGAGTGATGGTCTATCGACCTCTTTTTTTCAAGGACTCTGCAGGATATTCCGCTTTGAAGGAGCCGCAGGGCGAGGTAGAGCCCCACAGGGCCGCCGCCGATAATTACTACGTCGGGCTGTTTATCCATCAATCCCGCTTTTTTGATGAATGGCAAGCAGCCGAAATGGAAACTGGCGCTGAACATTCCAGCCATCGGGAAGCAATACCTGCAGCTCCTCTTTTCTAAAACTCCGCTTGATGGAGATGCGTCCGTCCCGCACAATATAGCTGTTTCTGAAGAGCAGGGGTGCGATGGCTGAAAACAGGGCGTATCCAATATCGCTGCGCTCAATATCACTGAACAGCACCAGACGGTTAGCAAGTTGTTCTGCATCTGAGCAGAGTTCTGCCAGTTCCTCCTCTTTAAGATGGTGAACAACGTGATTGGAAATAACGATATCAAACCGGCGGTTATCTTTCACGAATTGATCAGAAAGAACGGGTTTGAACTCAAAATTTTCAGGCCAGTTCAATCCCGAAAGATAATCGAAAGAACGCTGATCGGGATCAATCCCGGTAAACTGAACCTTAAAATCGTCCTCAAGGCATAACCTGTGGAGAATTCGAAGTACGTCGCCGCCGCCGCATCCTATATCAAGAAGGGAAGCTCTGCCGCTGTTCTTCTGAATAACGGGCCGCAGGTAGGTTTTATAGATATTTTTCCAGCCCGAAAGCAACCGGTTAATTCGGCTGAACTGCCGATAGGTATTAAACAACAGCTCCCGGTCGCAGTCGGGGCGATCCATCCATTCTGTAAGTGCGGGGTTTCGTTTTGAGAGGATTTTTGGCATGCTATATGTTACAAAAAATCGGCGGGAGGCGTTTAGTTGAAAAAAAAAAATCATTTCAGAGTTTCACTTTATCATCAAAAAACTCCGTAACATTCTATCACAAATAGAAATAATGAGAGAGAAGAAAGATGCTTCAAATTCCCATCAAACAACAACCTGACGAAACCACATGCGGACCAACCTGCCTGCATACGATCTATGAGTTTTACCAGGATAGTATCGGTCTGCATGATGTGATTAAAGAGGTGGATCAGCTGGATGATGGCGGGACTATTGGAGCGCTTTTGGGAGTTCATGCCCTCGAACGCGGATATAGAGTGTCGACCTATTCCTATAATTTACAAATATTTGATCCGACGTGGTTTGGAGCCGAAACTCCTTTTTTGATCGACCGCCTGAATAAACAGCTTGAATACAAAAGAACGCCGAAGTTCGAGATCGTGACAAAAGCTTATGTGCGATACCTGGAGCTTGGCGGAAAACTTCTTTTTGATGATTTGCGGCCGTTCATTATCAGTAAATACCTGAAGCGAAATCAGCCGGTTATTGCCGGATTAAGCGCCACATATCTCTATAAAAGTGCGCGTGAATATGGGCATGATCTTGAGTATGATGATCTGCGAGGGCAGCCAACAGGACATTTTGTGCTGTTGCACGGTTATGATAAGGAGACACGCGAAGTTCATATCGCAGATCCGATCAACCAAAACCCCCTGGGCGAGGGGCAGTGTTACAAAATGAAAATTGACCGCGTAATAAACGCCATTTTACTGGGTATTGTAACCTACGATGCCAATCTCATCATCATTACTCCACAAAAACGGAACAATATACCTTCTTTATGAAACAGTTAATCGTTGTCAATAATCCTAAAAACTGGTCTCTTGAGATTCCCGGAGTAGATGTGATCTCTGCAAAATCGTACCTGTCGGATAAGGAGTTTGCCAGGCTTTCGAATGTGAAGGTATACAATTTGTGCCGGAGCTATCGCTACCAGAGTGTCGGATACTATGTGTCGCTGCTGGCTTCGGCCCGGGGGCATAAACCCATTCCCAACGTGCTGGCCATTCAGGATCTGAAATCACAAACCATTATCCGAATCGCCTCAGAAGAGATGAATCAGCTGATTCAAAAATCGCTTATGCCCATTCAGACAGAGCGGTTTATTATGAGTATCTATTTTGGAAAGAATCTTGCGAAAAGGTACGACAGAATCGCCCGGCAGCTTTTCGCGCAGTTCCAGGCACCTCTGCTCAGGGCAGAATTCATCAAAAAAGAGAGTGAGTGGATACTGAAGAATATAAACCCGATTGCTTCGAGTGAAGTACCCGAGGATCATCGTCCGTTTGTATCTCAAATGGCTCAGGAGTTTTTCAGGCGAAAGAATATCAACATCACAAAAAAAGAGTCGCGGTTCGACCTGGCCATTTTAGTGAACCCTGAAGAAGAGCTGCCGCCATCCGATGAAAAAGCGATTCAGAAGTTTGTAAAAGCAGCCGAGGCACTCGATTTTTACACAGAGCTGATCACAAAAGAGGACGCTTCGCGTCTCAACGAATTCGATGCGCTTTTTATCCGCGAAACCACCAGCGTAAACCACCATACCTATAGAATGGCTCGTCGCGCTGCTGCCGAAGGCCTGGTTGTTATTGACGACCCGAGGTCCATCTTGCTCTGCACCAATAAAGTGTACCTTGCCGAGCTTTTGGCCAGGCACAATATTCCAGCGCCGGAAACCATAATTGTAAGTATCGATAATATAAAAGCTGTGCCGGGCAGAATTGGTTTCCCAATCATACTAAAACAGCCCGACAGCTCTTTTTCGCACGGTGTGGTAAAAGTGGATAACATGGATGAATATCTTACCGAAACAAAACAGCTTTTTGAGACTTCAGACCTTCTGATTGCGCAGAAATTTATTCCAACACATTTCGACTGGCGAGTGGGAATTTTGAACGGCAAGCCATTGTATGGATGCCGGTACCATATGGCACGAAAACACTGGCAGATTTACGAGCGTACCGGCGATGGAAAAGTTCACGAGGGAAATGCCGATACCGTAGCGGTGTCTGAAATACCGAAAAAAGTCCTGAAAAATGCATTAAAAGCGGCAAATCTGATAGGGAATGGCCTGTACGGCGTTGACCTGAAAGAGATAGACGGAAATGTTTATGTGATAGAGGTAAATGATAACCCAAGCATCGACTCAGGAATTGAGGATGCCTTTCTCAGGGACGAACTTTACGGCGAAATTATGAAAGAAATTTTGTACCGTGTTGAAAAGAAAAAGGAGAAATCGTCCCGGTGATAATAGAGATCAATAATAAACGGCCTCTCCATCTTTTTGAAGGCTTTGGGGTAGAGATGGAATATATGATTGTGAATAAGGAGTCGCTGGACGTACTGCCCGTTTCCGATGCACTGCTGCAGCGTTCCGCGGGCAAGACCGTAAATGAAGTTTCCCGTTACGGAATGGCCTGGAGTAACGAGCTGGTACTTCATGTAATCGAGATAAAGACCGATGGTCCTGCAGCGTCACTGCAGGGGCTGGGAGATATATTTCAGCAGGAAGTTCAGATCATGGATCACATGCTGGAAGCGTTTGGCGCGCGTCTGATGCCCGGAGCTGTGCACCCGTGGATGGATCCGTTTAGGGAGAGCAAATTGTGGCCGCACGATTACAATCCTATTTATGAAGCCTATAACCGCATTTTTAACTGCAGCGGACACGGTTGGTCAAACCTGCAGAGTACACACCTTAACCTGCCATTTTTTGGTGACCAAGAGTTCGCGAAACTTCACGCTGCCGTTCGGATTATTCTTCCATTATTACCCGCACTTGCTGCCAGCTCACCGGTAGCAGATGCCCGAAAACAGGAGTTCCTCGATTTCAGAATGGAGAAATACAGAACCAACTCCATCCGTATTCCCTCCATTACCGGTTTGATTATTCCAGAACCCGTTTTTTCGAAAAAAGAGTATGAAGAGCAAATTCTTGAGGTGATGTACAGGGACATCGCCCCGTTTGACCCTGAAAAGATTCTTCAGGAAGAGTGGCTGAATTCCCGCGGAGCCATGAGCCGCTGGGATCGAAATGCGATTGAGATTCGGGTAATTGACATACAGGAGCATCCCAAGGCAGATATTGCCATTCTGGAGTGGACGGCTGCCCTTGCACAGGTTCTGGCAGACGAAGAGTGGTGCTCAAAAGATATACAGCAGTCCCGGGCAGAACAGGATCTCTATAAAATTTTGATGGATACCGTGAAAGATGGTGAGAGGGCAGTAATCAAAGATCAGAAATATCTCTCTCTGTTTGATATTGCCTCCAAGGAGATGAGCGCCGGCGATCTCTGTGCACACATAGAAGAAAAGCTACACGCAGCCGGACAAATTACCGATGAATCACACCAGATTCTGCAAATCATTTTTGAGCACGGCCCGCTTGCCCGCCGAATTTTGAAGGCACTGCCGGATCCGTTTACCAAAGAAGATCTTTATCCTGTATACAAACAACTATCCGATTGCTTGCGACATGGCCAGCCATTTATCCCCTGAAATTCTGATTACATGCGAGCATGCCGGCAATAAAATACCGGCAATCTATAAGCCTGATTTTGCCGGCGCTGATGACATTTTGAACTCGCACCGGGGCTGGGACCCGGGGGCTGCGGAGCTGGCAGAGTGTATCTCCGGGTCGATACATGCTCCATTAATTTCGTGCGAATTTTCCCGATTACTGATTGAACCGAACCGTTCGGAGCATCATCCAAAGCTGTTTTCTGAATTCACAAGAAGCCTTCCCGAAGATGCAAAAGCTGACCTTTTAAACAGTTACTACAGGCCGCACCGAAAAAGGGTCATAGACGAAATTTACAAGTTGGTATCACTGAATAAAAAAGTTCTTCATGCGGGTGTTCATACATTTACACCCGAGCTAAACGGGAGGCTACGTGAGTTTGATGTCGGGCTTTTGTATGATCCGTCCCGTCAGCCGGAAAGAAAATTTGCTGGAAAATGGAAAAAACATTTCGGGAACCGGTTCAGGGTACGGATGAATCAACCCTACAAAGGGAAAGCAGACGGGCTGATTACGTCTCTTCGAAAACTGTTTTCCGAAGAAGTTTACCTTGGAATTGAGCTCGAGGTGAACCACACACTATATTTTGAGAGTACGGAAAAGTGGGAGGAGCTATGCGTCTCCATTTCGGAATTTTTAGCGAACTTTTCCCGGTCATAGATTATTGTTTTTCTATATGGATTCGTGTGGGTATGCGTAAAGGTTCTCGACTTTCGTAAAAATTTATCAGTTGATAATGTCTTTTCAACAGACCGTAATTCGATTTTTATATTTTCCCGGGGTAATTGTGTTAATTAGCTTTACGGTCGTCGTTTAGGTGTAGTTGCTTTGACCTAGTCGGGAGAAAAAGGACGTTGATCTGGGTTTGAGAACAACCATCGGAATCAATTTACCATTACCCCGAGACGAAGAATAGAAATAACGCTTTGGACGTCATCGAGGGTATTGGTTATACCCTTGTCAGGAGGAAAAGATTGCGGAATAGAAATGAAAAAGAGACTGAGAAAAAATTTCACCAGTATATTTTCTCACCCTGATCCATAAATAAGTAGTGGCAAAATAAACCCTCAGCCCATAAACAGAAATATTATATCAAGTATACACACGAAGTACATCGCCCACTTTTAAACTCTCTGGAGCAGAGCCGACTCCAGCGTCAGGCCGGGACCAAAGGCCATGGCAAGTGCTTTTGAATCTGCAGACACTGAGTCGTTCTCGAGAAGCTCTTTCAGCACAAAAAGGATGGTCGCGCTGCTCATGTTTCCATAATTCGAAAGCACAGTGCGGGAAGCGGTCAGGGCGTCCTTGGGCAGATTAAGGACGCTTTGAACTTTATCGAGAATAGCCCGTCCGCCGGGGTGTACACCCCACAGGTCAATATCCTGCAGTGAAATATTGTACTGTTTAAGCACCGGACTTAAAAACCCTTCAAGCCCGCCGGCAAGCAGATCGGGAATATAGGATGATAAAATCATATTAAAGCCATTATCACCGATCGACCACGCCATGTCGTTCTCTCCTTCATCCATCAGTGCTGATGCAAAGCCATCGATTTTGTAGCCTGAAGCTGCAGGTGTTTTACTGCTGATGACGGCGCCTGCACCGCCATCGGCAAAAACGGAAGCCGACAGAAGGTTATCAAGCTTTGGGTTGGCCTGAAAGTGAAGCGTGCAGAGTTCAACAGAAACGATCATTACCACTGCATCTTCATCAGCCCGGCAAATCTGGTCGGCCAGCTTCAGCGCGGGGACGGATGCATAGCATCCCATAAAACCAAGATGGTAGCGTTCGATGCCCGGGTTTAGTTTGAGCGCGCGAATGATGTCGAAATCAGGTCCCGGAGCGTAAAAACCCGTGCATGATACGGTGATAAGGTGGGTAATTTCGTCAGCTGCAATGCCCGGACCGGAAATTAGTTTTTTTGCGACATCCACAAATAGTTTTCGGCCTTCACGAATGTAGGTGTCATTGCGGCTCTGCGTACCCGGCGAAGCACCCTGCCCGTTAAAAAAGAGCGTATGAGATCCCGCTTTTTGAAAATCGTTTACTACGGAATAGCGTGTTTCAATACCTGAGCGAGAATAGATTTGATGAATAATGCGTCTGTCGCGTTCGGTGCTTTCAACAACCTGCTTCATACGCTCGCGCAGTTCATTCTGTTTAAAACGGAACCCGGGAACTGATGTTGCTATGTGATGAATGTGAGAGGGCATATACGAATGTTTGTTTACATAAAATAAAATATTCAGTGAAAATATCGTTCACTATGGGGCGGTACGATTTATCTTATTTTTTTATTTTAAGTATATAAACCGGTCCATTTTTGTTATTAAAGAATGGCTATGAAGCTCGTTACCATTTTACTATTCACGATTTTGGTACCCGTTACACTGAATGCTCAGGTGACATCTTCGGAAGATACTGACAGAGAACATACTACGACTAATGTAGGGAAAAGTCCTGATTCTACCGCAGTTGAACGAGTGATGGCTCCAGCAGCAGATCCAAGTGTATTCTATGACCCCTACAGTGACATTCGCAGAGTTCAAAATGGGATATATTTTGGGCGGGACCATGTTGGAATTGAGTCCACATACAGAGTTCCGGTAAGTTCACAGTTTCTATCACTCTATGCCGGTTTGATCGACCCGGACAAATCACAGACATTTTGGTCGGGAGGGTTTTCCTATGGCCGCGAATTCCGGTTGAATGACATCCGCACATCAGCTGGCAGCCCGAATGTTGAATACTATTTTAGGGCGGGGCCGGGGATAGGAGTAGGCGGTACCGGTACGTTTAACGGAAGCCAAACAGAGTATTACCTGGGATTTCATTCTACTGTCTATCTGGGCGCACAATATCACTTCAATGAAAAAACCTCGCTTTTTATACATGGTGGAGGTAAAATGTTCTGGTTTCCGTCGTTAAATGAAGTTGGTTTTACAACGGTTCCGGTGATCTCGTTCGGAATACAGTTTTCCACATCCCCGCGAACACCTTATATTCGATACTCATCTACATTAAGCTCCCATTGACCCGGTTTTTTTATAAAAACGAAGGTTGTGGAGAATTCCTGCAACCGTAAGGCCCGCAATGAGCCCAATCCATAAGCCCGGTGCTCCGAAATCCAAAATAAACCCCATCACATAAGCAATGGGAATGCCAATAATCCAGTATGCAACAAGATTTACATACATGGGCACTTTTGTGTCTTTTAAGCCGCGAAGGGCACCGAAACCACTAACCTGCAGGCCATCGGAGAGCTGAAATACTGCAGCCATAAACAGGAGCTGTACGGCTATTTCAATCACGGCCTTATCATCTGTATAAATAGAGATTATTTGCTCTGGAAACAGGAACATAATAAGGGCTGTACACGCCATAATGCAGCAGGAGACTCCAACGCCGATAAATCCGCGGAAACGGGCTTCGGCGGGTCTGTTTTTCCCAATGGAATTTCCCACCCTGGCCGAGATCGCAACAGAAAGGCCAAAAGGTATCATAAACATCATGGCTGCAAAGTTGATGGCTACCTGGTGAGCAGCAACGGCAAGGGTACTTATGGTACTAGCCAGCAGGCTTACCACGGCAAACATCGTTACCTCCATCGTTGAGCTGATTCCAATGGGTACACCAATCTGAAGGAGTTCTTTGAGATACTCTTTTTCGGGCAGCCTGAAGCGGCCAAATATGTCGAATCGCTTATATGGCTGGTGCGACCATGTGAACCAGAGCATCAGAAGAAACATGGCTGTAAAAACAATTGATGATGCATACCCCGTACCAATGGCACCGAGCCGGGGAAAACCAAATTTCCCGAACATGAGAACATAGTTGGCGGGAATGTTAATGAGGGTTCCGGCAAGAGCCACAAACATCGCCGGCCGGGTTACGCTCAGCCCTTCATTAAAATAGCGAAGTGCACCAAAGGCGTAGGCCGGAAAAATGCCCCAGGAAATCGCGCTCAGGTATCCCGATGCAATGGGAATAATATCTTCAGTTACGCCGATAAGTACAAAAGCGGCATCGAGGTTTCGCAAAATGAAAAAGCTTGGAAGTGCTAAAATCTGGCTCAGCCATAGTACCTGGCGGGCATTCTTGCCTATTTTTTGCAGTTCACGGCCTCCGATATTCTGGGCAACGATGGGCGTTACCGCCATCATACATCCAAGGCACAAAACCACGAACGGCATCAGTATACTGGAGCCTACGGCTACTGCTGCCAGATCTTGCGGAGATAGCCGTCCGGCCATAACGGTGTCCACAAAGCTCATGCTCATCTGCAGTAACTGGGCAATTATTACAGGAAATCCGATTTTCAGGAGCGATGAAATCTCCTTTTTAATATCAGCTCGGTATGTAGGTTCAGCGCTTTGCATATAGGATGCAGATGGTACGAAAAATATCGTTCAATGTACTACCCAAAGTTCCGGAAAGAAGGGCGTTAGTCGGGCTTAAAGTGAAGAGTAAATGTAGTACCGCGTCCTGGATCCGATTCAAAAGAAATAGTTCCGTTATGAGCCTCAATAATTTTTTTAGTGATGGCAAGTCCAAGGCCCGTGCCGCTCGACTTGGTGGAGAATTGCGGATGAAAAATCTGCTCCTTGTCATCCGCTTCTATGCCTTGGCCATTATCCTCAACTTCGGCTATAATAACGCCTTTGGATGTTTTTAGTCTGATTTGAATCTCGGCTGTTTTTCCGCGAACGGCCTCAATTCCATTTTTTATCAGGTTGATGAAAACACGCCGCAGTTCATCCTCGTCACCATTAATGTAAACAGAGTGTTCAGGCACTGTTTTTTTGATATGAACCGAGTCGTTATGTTCGTAAAGAGAAGCTGCTGAATGAATGATCTCTGTGAGATTCAGTTTTTTCTTTTCTGTTTGAATCGGCTTGGCAAACTTGGAGAAATCGGAGGCAATTTTGCTCAGAGACTCTATTTGATTAATGATATTATCAGCTGTTTTTTCAATCAAAGGCTTTAGTTTCAGAACATCATCGGGGTTTCTTTCGAGCTGGCGCTGCAGATGCTGAAGGTTGAGCTTCATTGGGGTAAGCGGATTTTTAATTTCGTGAGCCACCTGCTGGGCCATCTCTTTCCATGCCGACTCCCTTTCGGCTTTAATCAACTCTTTTTGAGCTTCATCCAGCCGTTCCACCATTTCGTTATAGGCAGAGGCCAGCGACCCGATTTCATCATTCCCGCTCACCGGCACTTTCGATTCAGTATTTCCCTTCGTGACTTTACTGAGTCCCCGCTGTATAAGGGTTAACGGGCGAGTTAATCTGCCAGAAAGAAATACGGTGCCGCCAATAAATAACGTGAACATTATAAGATACACCACTAGTAAATAGCTCGTGGTTTCGAGCATTTGCTCTACAAAAACGGGAGACTCAAGGAACGTGGGAATGGCAACCGCGCCAACCGGGCGGCCGTCGGTATTTAGAAGCGATCTGTAACCAATAATCAGTTTTTCACCGTTAATGGTTGTACTTGAAAAGGTGAGTGCTAGCTCATTTTCATAGAGACTTCGGTAAACACGGTAGGGCATGGTGGCCGGTAATACATTCTGCTGAAAAATTTGCGGAGTGGTGGAAACTTCCAGTTCACTGCCTCTGTAGAGCATCAGATCAATGTTTAGGGGCGTGGTGATTTCTGAAAGTACATTGGGCGTCACTTCATCAAACAAAAACTCAGAGCTCTCTTTTAATGATTCACTGAGCCCGTTGAGGTCGTTCGTTAGCTCCCTTCTGATGTCCCGCTCATTTTGCTGGTACAGCGTGTATTGTGTGGCAAGAATAAGTACGGTAAGGAGAAGTATGGTTGAAAGTGCAAGACCATCGATTAGTTTGGCGCTAAAACGGTTACCCTGGCCAAAAAGACTGAAACGTGAAAATCCCATTCCTGCCAGAACCGCAAAGCAGAACAGGCCGAAAAAGATCATGACAATTTGAAGCTTGAACAGGGAAAAAATGTGCAAATTCACTCCGGGAAGCGGTGCACTCGCTTTTACCACATTGCGATCGTTATGCTGTGCCAGCAGTACCCGAAAACTTTGGTCGTTTGTGCGGTTGATAAAAAACCGAACGGGATCTTCAGAGATAATTTCTGCTTCTGCGTTGGGTAATTTATGATAGTGCGGCTGATTGTAGTAGATGCCAAATAATGCGCTATTTGTGAGACGGTCTCCCACATATTCACTGATGTAGATGCTCTCTCTGTTATTTTTAATGGATTCGTCTGAAAGCACCGCCCTGATTGGTTTATTATAATCGAGCCTCTCTCTGAATATATCCCCGACTATCCAGGCAATAACGGTAGAGGGTTGCCGGCTGTCGTACAAGGGAATCCAGCCGCGATCAAAATTGGTATAAATGTCGGAAAGATTTGCAGGCCGGCCCCAGATTACAGGCTGATTTATTTGCCACCGGAGCTGCTGTCCACGGTAAGACCTCATCATAATATCCGTGTTGAAAAATGGATCCCAGGCAGGGGTGGCAATAGAGGTTGAATAGCTTGTTATCTCCTCGCCATCAACAGAAAGCAGTTTTAGATAGAAAGAGTAATCATTTCTCGATGAATCGACATTGGCCTGTACCGCACGCTGAAAACGATTGGAAACGGGCTGTTTCCGGTATAAAATATCGAAATTAGTGAGCGATTTTAAGTCCGATTCGGTATTGGCAAGAACTTCGTATAGTATCTGGCTGGATGAGGGGCCAACTTGAGATAAGTACGAAATTACCTGAGAATAGAGGTTCTGATCAAGATTTTTTCGGTAACTGCTCCATATAATGCTGTAGGTGCCCACGGAAATGATTATGATCAGCAGAAGCATTTTTCGAAACCCGGACATGGATTCGAATTTTCCGCTCCGGGACTGAAGCAGGTTGATGATGACCAGTGAAATGAGAAAGAAAAAGACTGAAGCACCGAATATTGCAACCTCAAACAGAGCTCTCTCGATATACAGATCTATCAGATAATAAGCTACGATAAAGCCTGTGGCTGAAAGCAGGCTTAAGATGGCAATTTTATCAGCCTCACTAATATTCAGAGTATATCCAAGAACAATAATGAGCCCAAGAACTCCTGAAAAAAGTAGAAGAGAAGACAAATAATAGGCGAACGGCAGGATACCGGGAGTGAGTTGAAGTTCAATAAGAGGTATTTTGCTTATGGTAAGCACATCAATAGTGATATTAACCGCAAACACAATAAGTGCAGCGCTAATGGCACCGTAAAGAAGCGACAAGCCAAACATTCTGAAGTGCTTTTCGCTGGATGAAGGTTTTCTTAATATTGAAGCAAGACTTTGAAGCCCGGCAAAGAGGTAGATCATAAAAACAGAGTGCAGAACGTAGTTGAATAGGGCTCCTATTTGCACATGGTCATAATCACTGAACGTACTGCTGAGAAGTTCTGAGCGCGAATGATGGCTTTCTGCAAAAATCAAATAGATCCAGGCTGCCGAAATTATAATAATGTACAACAGATGAGAACTGACTGATTTTCTGATGTTAATCCAGAAGAATAGTGTGCTTAAAAGGGTGAAGAGAAATAATACTTCAATCGTGAGCAGATAGCTTCTTTTTTCGTAGGCTAAAGAGTCGCTCGCATGTAAAATGTCATCTTCAGATATTGTAACTGTTCCCAGGGTGTCGCTTTCCGAATGAATAATTGGGAGCTGAAGGGTGCTGTCGGGTACAGGTTCAAAAAAATTGAATGTTACAGGGTGATTCAGATTTTGCGCAATACGGTTAAACGTGGTCTCGTCACTGGGTGAAATTGGGAGATCCGAGGTCTGATCAAACAGAACAGTTGAAAATATGGTGTAGATATTTTCATTCAGTATTAGCGTCTCGATATTGAGCAGAAGCGTAGTATTGTTAACCGTGGCAACAGATACACCCGTAGCTCTGTTTTGAATATCGGGTTGAGCAGAAATATCAAATTGTTTCCAAACCCACTTTTCACCGTTTTTGAAAATTGTAATCCCCCAAAAATCGGATTCCGGAAGCAAATTATATACGGCATTTCCACTGGCATCCTGAACGTTGTTTTGGCGAAAAATATCCAAAAGAGCTTCGTTTTTTTGGCTGAAATCCAGCAACTCTTCTTCGAAAAGGGATAATGCCCTGTTTAATTCCTGATTTAGTGTTTGCTGGTGATCTTCAGTTCGATAACCCGACTCCTGACTTAAGGCTATTCCTCCCAGATAAACGTAACAGATGATCAAAGTGCCGGTTAAGGCAACTCCGGTCCAAAACAAAAAGGTTTGTCTGTTCATTTAACAATGGATTTCTGGTTGAACAAAACATCTGAATGTAATTTAAGAACAGATTTTAGCTCAAAGGTTCCGGTGAGTCCTCAATTTCAGTAATTTTGGCGTCGTTCCACATTCTCTCGATGCCATAGTACTCTCTTTTTTCCTGATTAAATATATGGACGACAACATTTACATAGTCGAGAATAATCCACCGCCTGGCGTCCATTCCTTCTTGTTTCCATACAGATTCTGAAAGTTTCTCTTTTACTTTTTCATTAACGCTGTTAGCCAGTGCGCGTATTTGTGTTTCGGAGCTGCCGTGGCAAACTACAAATACGTCGGTGAGCGTTGTGAGGCCCCTTACATCAAGAACCCGTATATCTTTTGCCTTTTTTTCAAGAAGCCCTTCTACAATTGCGTCGGTGAGAGATTCTAAATCAGTTGATTTTCGCGGGCTATCGGTTTTAAAATCGGTCTGTGATAAATTATAATCTGTTTCGGTTGTCATAGGCATCGTTTGCATTAAAAATTTAAATTTTCGTAGTCAGCTCCAATTACAAGAGTTACATCAAGATAAAAGTCGGGAGATTCTTCAATAATCACCCGCTCTTTGTCCACACCAATAGCCTGGGCTACTCTGTGTGCATTTTCCAGAGAACCGCTGCGGGATAGAATAAAACTGTGCTCCACATTAAAATGGTCAAAATTACCTGTTTCTACCACATCAAAACCAAACTCTCTGATTTTATCGGTATATCGGGTTGCCATTCCTGAAACGCCGCAGCCGTTAAGCACTTCGAGCTGAATAATGTTTGTAACGAACTCGGTTTGCTCAAGAGCTCTCTGATTCTCAATTCTGGGGAATACAATTCTTGTGATTAAACTAACAATGAGTATTAGTAGCAGAACTCCCAGGAAACCAATGGCCGTATTTAAGAAGAGAGGTGTTGATCTGTTCCTGCTGTTGTTTTGAGCCATCAAAGAGTATTAATAGCCAAATTGAGACCTTCCAAACGGCGAGGAAGTTCCATAACGATCAAACATTCCAAGTCCCCTGTTGTAGTAGGGTCGCTGAGAGAATTGAATGGATATATGGGCATTTTCTGATAACTTATAATCCAGCCTGGCCTGATCAATAATTATTTTGGCACCCAGGTCGTTTTGCGACCCCATAAAGCTGTTGCCGAATGGTGAGTGCAGAACAGAAACATCAAACTGCGCATTAAATCTTTCACTGATGTCGAAATTCATGTGATTGGTATAGGCATTTAAATTCTGCATCTGTCCCCCGTAACTACTGAACGACATTGAGTATGAGTGGTTCATTGTCATATTCAGCATATTCATCCAGTTGCCAACGGAGTTTTGGCTGGGAGTTGTGGCAACAGTTGCTGAGTATTCATCATAAGACTGTACTGCGTCTCTGAACTGACCATAAGAATGGGAAACAGAGATCACAAAAAACAGAAGCGTAAAGCAGAATAATTTCATAATCACAATTTTATTCGAAGAACGTATGTTAACAATATAAATTATACTGAATTCAACGCTGTTAGTAAATAGTATATGGTATTTAGAATAGCGATTTCTTCTTCGTATTGTAAGGAATCCCTTTCTTGCTCAAAATCATAAAAAAAATTATCTTAACAAGCTTGATTATAATTCAAAACTTTTAACATAACCCCCAAAGTATTGAAGATGAAATTAACAGATTTCAAATTTGAAATCGAAGAATTTAACGTACCTGAAGAACCTGTAGACCCAAGAGATTCCGCCAAACTGATGGTTTTGAATCGTGAGGATAAGACCATAAAACATGAGACTTTTGCAGACATCCATAAATATCTTAACGAAGGCGATGTGGTTGTTTATAATAACACAAAAGTGTTTCCTGCCAAATTAAAAGGCAAAAAAGAAAAAACGGACGCAGATATTGAAGTGTTTTTGCTGAGAGAGCTTCAGCCCGAAAATATGCTGTGGGATGTGCTGGTTGAGCCTGCACGGAAGATCAGAATTGGCAATAAACTCTATTTTGGCGAAGATCTGATGGCCGAAGTTGTGGACAATACAACCTCCCGCGGACGCACAATCCGCTTTTTGTACGACGGACCCAATGAGGAGCTGTACAGCCGCCTGGACGAAATCGGTGACATGCCGCTTCCTCCATACATCGACAGGGAGCCGAAAGAATCAGACAAGGAGAGATATCAAACCATCTTTGCCAAGGAGCGGGGCGCTGTAGCCGCACCCACCGCCGGTATGCACTTCACCGAAGAGCTTGTTGAAAAGCTGAAAAAGAAAGGAGTGGACTTTGTGCCTGTCACACTTCATATAGGCTGGGGTACATTTCGGCCCGTTGAAGTAGAGGACCTTACGAAGCACCGGATGGATTCTGAGAATTATTACATATCTAAAGAATCATCTGACCGCATTAATGAAGCTCTTAAAAGCAAAAAGAGCCGGGTAATTGCCTGTGGGACCTCTGCGGTGAGGGTTATCGAAACCAGCGTAATGGCCAGCGGAATGTCTAAACCAGGAACGGGCTGGACCGATAAGTTTATTTATCCGGACTATCCGTTTAAAATCACCGAGGGCATTATTACCAACTTCCACAGGCCTGAATCTACATTACTGATGCTTGCAGCTGCATTTGGTGGTTTTGAATTTATTAAGGAATCGTATAAAGAGGCACTAAAAAACGATTATCGTTTCTTCTCTTTTGGCGATGCAATGTTTATACAATAAATGTTTAAAGCTTGGAAAAACAACAAGTAGGTTTAATAGTTCCAGCCGCAGGTGCCGGGAAAAGGCTCGGGGAACAGACCCCCAAGCCCTACCTGGAAATCGCGGGTAAGACAATCCTAGAGCATACGTTACGTGCTTTTACCGGAGTGGAGAGCCTTGGCGAGGTTATCATTGCCACATCAGGCGATTACGCAGAGCTCACCCGGGAAATATTGGGGAAAGTTTACCCCGGCATTGATACTCATGTTGTTTTAGGCGGAGCGGAGAGACAGGATTCAATACGTAATGCTCTCGGCAAGATCTCCGGCAAAACGGGACTGATTGCCGTTCATGATGCGGTAAGGCCATTTGTGGAGCTAAAAGACATTAATGAGTGTATTAAAGGTGCTACAAGATGGGGTGGTGCAATTTTGGCAACTCCTGCGAAAAACACGATAAAGAAAGTGAATTCAAATCTTGAAATCACGGATACACCCGACCGAAGCTTTCTTTGGGAGGCTCAAACTCCGCAGATTTTTTGGGCTGCTCTGGTGCGCGAGGCCTACGACTATGCACAAACCCACGATGTAAAAGGTTTTGATGACTCTTCTCTTGTTGAAAAAATTGGAGGCAAAGTAGTTTTGACGAAAGGATCAGATAAAAACTTCAAAATTACCTATCCCCACGATCTTAAAATCGCAGAATATTTATTAAAAGAAGAGACCGAATGAGTTTCAGGGTAGGCTTAGGGTTCGATACCCATCAATTTGCTGATGGAAGGGATTTAATCCTGGGGGGGATTAAAATTGAGCACCACCAGGGGCTAAAAGGTCATTCGGATGCAGACGTGCTATGCCACGCAATAACCGATGCAATTTTAGGAGCGCTGGCTCTTGGAGATATTGGCACCCATTTTCCTGATACCGACCTCGCCTATAAAAATGCTGATAGTATAGAATTACTAAAAAAAGCGAACTCCCTGATCAATAAAAAAGCATACTCCATAACAAATATAGACTCTACCGTAATTGCCGAAAAGCCAAAACTGTTGCCCTACATTGAGCAAATTCAAAACAGAATTGCCGAAGCTCTTGGGCTGCGGTCCGGTCAGGTTTCTGTTAAGGCAACAACCAGCGAAAAAATGGGGTATGTTGGCAGGGGAGAAGGCATCAATGCTCAGGCAATTGTATTGATTCAGAAAACCTGATTATGGAAAACTATCTGGATCAAATTGTAGAGTGGATAAAAGCACTATCGCCTCTTGGCATCTACGGTATTTTTGCACTAATAGCTTATGTGGAAAATATTGTACCGCCTTTGCCGGGAGATATTTTGGTTGCATTTGGAGGCTACCTGGCTGCTGAACAAATTATTGGTTTTGCCCCGGCTCTTGCCGTCACTACAATTTTCTCTGTGTTTGGATTTATGACGGTTTACGGGATAGGTGCTTATTTTGGCGATAAAATTGAGGAATACCGGAATAAATTCTGGCTGGCAAAGCTTGTAGATATTAAATACTACGATAAAGCAAAAAAGTGGATGGCACAGTGGGGTCAGCTGGTTATTTTAATGAATCGGTTCTTGGCAGGTACCCGCTCCGTAATATCCATCGTAGCAGGTGTTACAAGAACAAAAATATCAACCACAGTAATAAGTTCACTGCTTAGCTCTCTTATATGGAATACCTTTCTCCTCTCTTTTGGCTGGATTGTGCATGAAAACTGGCAAACCATTGGCCACTATCTGAATATATACGGTTGGATCATACTCGGAGCAATCGCAATCGCTGTTATCCTGCGTTATTTTTATGTAAAAAGAAAAAAAGGGGCAAAGAAAAAATAAATGAATTTCTGCTGTTGCTTAATTGATGAGATGTTTTTAGCTTATAAGTCTTTCGCTTGAAGGGAAAGATACACCCAAAAATTAGTGAAAAGGCAGAAAAAATTTTTGAAATATTGAATCAGCCAGTGTAGCTCAGGGGTAGAGCAGCGGTTTTGTAAACCGCCGGTCGTCGGTTCGAATCCGGCCACTGGCTCACTTGAAAGTATTTTTAAGTGGAAGGGGGGATACCAAAGTGGCCAACTGGGGCAGACTGTAAATCTGTTGTCGTAAGACTTCGTAGGTTCGAATCCTGCTCCCCCCACTCAACAATAGAAGAAAATGGAGGAGTGTCCGGAGTGATTGATTTACATTTAATGAAGAGAAAATTCCGGGATAGTAAAGCGGGCGTAACTCAATTGGTAGAGTGTCACCCTTCCAAGGTGAATGTTGCCGGTTCGACTCCGGTCGCCCGCTCACTGAAAAAAGCCGATATAGCTCAGGGGTAGAGCACTTCCATGGTAAGGAAGGGGTCGTCGGTTCAAATCCGACTATCGGCTCTTCAGGTTGAACGTTTCAAACTTTATAATAACACAAAATAATTAACCATGGCAAAAGAGACATTTCAACGTACCAAGCCCCATGTGAACATCGGTACGATTGGTCACGTGGATCACGGCAAGACGACC
>Ga0208354_1000109_pt1 | contig 49802 bp, 35 predicted proteins | sample HotLakmasection4_FD_184727 | JGI IMG/M metagenome (GOLD analysis project Ga0208354, IMG submission 184727) | Hypersaline microbial mat communities from Hot Lake, Washington, USA - Section #4 (SPAdes) | ecosystem: Environmental > Aquatic > Non-marine Saline and Alkaline > Hypersaline > Microbial... | reverse complement strand
GGCCCAGACGTCCCAAGAGGGTGAAACCCTCATATCCGAAGAGGGCGAGACCCTCATATATGTGGACTTTGGCGCAAGAGGCGGTTTTATCGCAGTAGCCAGTGCATCGGGTAGCCGCTACATTGAATTGCCAGAGGACCTGTACGAAGGCCTTTACAGCGGCGAATTCGACACCTTCGTTACCAATGGGGCCAGCCTGTCGCTCGATGGCACTCGCCTGGCTGTGGGCACCCGTAACGATCAGATGCCGAGCATCCTGCCCATACGCATCGCCAGCCTCGACCAGAATTCCTGTTGCTGGTATATCGATCTTCCACCAGGAACTGTTGCTTACGAGCTGGCTGGTTTCGATCCATCAGGAACCCGGTTGGCCATATCCTATGTCACGGGCGAGGAGCCGCCGTTCAGTGGTGGCATCATGGTTGTTCCGGTACCCTTCATCGAAGACTCTGTGCCCATATTCCTCGAGATGGCCTCGGTCACTGAGCAGTTCCCCGAACTGCCCGATGGCGTCTGGGCGCGCATGGGCGACTGGCACGAGGATGGCATTCGCTTTTACCCCAACTGTTATGCCTGTGATGGCGCTTTCGAAGGTGAATACGCCATCTGGAACCCCGATACCGGCCAGATCATTCCACATAGCGGAGAATTCTTTAGCAGTTTCGGCACGCAGCTGGCCGAAACCGGCGAGGCGGTCCTGGCTACCTACGATTCAGCTTACCCCGGCCTGCCGCAGGAAGGCCCGTTTCCCCCTTCCAACGTCATCCGGTATTCGCCCACTGGCAACCCGTTGGGGCCTGATTCCTACATTATCTATCACAACCAGGATGTGGATCTCAGCCAAATTGACTGGGTGCTCGATGGCCAGGCCATACTGGTATTACAACGTGGTATTCCGACCTGGATGCTGATCTACCGTGATGGCACCGTACGCCCGGTTGACTACATCTTCGGCAACAATTACCTGATGGGCACACCCCAGGGATGGCTCGTCACAAGCGGCGATGGTGATGGCATTACGCGTCTTGTACACTACGATGCCAGCGGCGAGACCCCCGGCCAGCAGACCGACTGGGGATTCAGTGGCGGTTGGAACCTAAACATCCTGCGCAACCCTATAGGTGCAGGCTTGCCACAGCCACCTCCGCCATTTCAGATGTGGCCATTTGAGTAAGTTCTGCTCCTTTGTCGATGCTGAGTCTGAGATCATCATGACCGCCTACACGACAGCAACAGTACATCGTGATTGATGTACGAGATGCTGTTGGCGAATCAGGCCCTCACCCTGAATCCCTCTTCCGAACGCTACACTGGGAGAAGGGATTGGGGGATGAGGGCAAAACAGCAGTCAAATCACTTGACCAACAGCATCGATGATAGCGGAGACAAAACCCGCAAGAGCGCGTGTATGCCACTGGAGTCACTGCTGTCTCCACACAGAATCACTTACACTCTGCGGTTGTTTCTTCGTCTTCACCGGTTCCGTCACCGAAGTCACCGTTATCACCGCGAAAAAGTGCGGCTTCCAGTCGCAATACCCGCACCTCGGACGCGACTCTGCATCGTCAGATAGCTGTCGCTGCTGGCAGGTCTCATTGAGAATGGGAAGAAATCGGCAATTGTCCGATGACAATCGCATGATGACGCGCACGCGACAGCCCAACATACACGAGCTGATCCTGCTTATCCGTATGCAGCTTGTCCAGTTCCGTCATGATCACGACCGGACTTTCCAGGCCCTTATAACTATGGATGGTGCAGATGCGCGCAGCCATTGACATCTCGGTATCGAGATCCCAGGTCACGATGAAATTGCCAAGCTGGTCATCGCTCTTCCATTGACTGCGTTTCATGCTGGCAGGTGTCAGGACGATGATATCCTCAGGCGCAACTCCTTCTTCGTTGACCAGTCGGTGTAACACACGTTGGAGTTCACGGCGCGTATCGGCTTGCGACTTCGCAGGAATTATCTCGACTGGGCGACCTTCCGGCCCGATGCACTGTATGTCCGCATCGCGTGAGTATGGTTTTAGGCGTTCGTGGATGTGCTGGGTATTGCGAAGATTCTCGTCCAGATAAAGCGGTGCACCTTCCATCGGTACCTGACCAATCTGTGTGAAGATGCGTTGATTATCGTCGAAAAAGACATAGAACACACCGCTATCAGGATCTTTTAGCGTATCCAGAAGACCAATCCACCAGGTTTCTTCGAAGTCCTGCCCCTCGTCAACGATGATGGCATCGTACAGCAGATCAGGATCGGCATCAGGGGCATGCAAGACACTGGTAGCATCAACCAGTAGATCGGGTGCGAGGGCCGTAAACTCATCCCAGTTACGCGTTGAGGGCCTTGGAATCCGGGCGCGGTTGACCATATGCCCGACCAGGCTGTGAAAAGTCATTACATCAATCTGGTCATGCCGGAGTCGTCCCTTGATCCAATCAGCCAGATTGCTGTTGTAGCAGACCAGCAGCACACGCTGACCTTCATCGGCGAGCTGCGTGGCCTTCTCCATCGCGAGCAGCGTTTTGCCAGTACCTGCGCCGCCAATGATCGCTGCTCGTCGTTGATAACGCAGGATCTTGAGGATCTTAAACTGCTGCTGAGTCAGCTCTTCGATCTTGCGGTTCTCGCTGGCGAACTGCTCAACGATGCGCGGACGCAGATTGCGCGTTGGCGATACGAGCTCAACCAGGGCATCTACAGCGCGCTGACCGCCCATGGTCGCATTGCGGGCGTCGGCTCGTGTCGACCAGTACTGGAAGATCTCAAGCAAGCGTCCTTCAAGAGCTTCAAGGTGCGTCGTATCAATGAAGATGTTCTGCGGACAATCCGGACGAAGATCGCCACGAACATGTGCATCTGGCAGGGCAACTGCTGGAAACAGAGCAAACGGACTCCCTTTGGTTTGTGGATGATTTTCCAACCAGTCGCTGAGGGCACGACGGTTGCGTTCAGCCTGCTCACACGGGTCCTTGATCTCATGTGTGCGACCGTTGGCGCTGGTGCTGTACCAGCGCCCTCGGGTAATCTGAATGTCGCCACCTTTCACTTCCATCACGAGCACGCCGTGCTGTGGATGGGCAATGAGAAAGTCGATCTCGCCAACTGTACCGAGCGTCCGGGCGAACCACTTAACCGCGTGTACGACTCTGAATGGCTCCGGCAGTTTCTCGAACGCCTCCAGAAGCAGCAGTTCTGCATCGCTGGTTGTGTCGTCTGACCCTGCGCCGCGATACACCTTGCCTCGATAGAAGCTCTGCAGATAGCCAACTGTGAACTTGTCCTGGCGCCGGTTGAGTTCGCGGATGCCCAGCGGCGTAATGCGGAATTCGTCGCCAGCGCTATCGCTGGGGTGCTGTCGCTTATCGACAAAGCCCGCCTTGCAGAAATGCACATCACACCACGCCACCCGACTGACCAGCGTGAACTGCCGGCCGCTCATCTGCTGAGCGGCATCTTCGCTGATGCCGAAGTGCTTTGCCAGCCGATACAGCATCTGCGCCCGCGTGACCGTCTGCCCATCGCTGAGCAGGTTCAGGAAGGGGAGCAGGAAGTCGTTTTGGGGTGGGATGTGCATAGACTACTCTTCGTTCTTGGCGAGCTTGTTGTTGACCGCACTCAGCACGATGAAGCCGACAGGTTGAGCGGAGAGTTGCTGTTGATCTTCGAGATTATTATCAATCGTGATGAACACGTCATACTCAGCCGCCATCAGCCGCAGCAGCGCACCGTTTTTCTTACCTGCCCAGCCTGCTTCCGGGATGGTTTTGACCTCGTGGCCGGGCAGTTCGCGTTTGAGTTTGCGCGGCAGATACTCGTCAATGAGAATCTTCATCGCGGCCATCGCTCCGGCTTCTTCCAGGAAGCGAATCACCTGTTCCCGTGTGACTGTCGGGAAATCATCCAGGAAGGTGTCAATCGTCTCGCCTGTGGAGAGGTAATCAATCAGATTCTTCACCGGAACCCGTGTACCGCGAAAGACAGGCATCCCGCTGAGGATTTCCGCGTCTTTGATAGTCACTGAATCAGCCATTGTGATCTGCTAGCGTTTGCTTTTCATTCTACCATCATCCCCGCGTATCCTCATGCGCCACAGACGGATCAGCAGGCGGCGGATTCAGCCATGTCTGCCACCGGGACACATCCGGCACGTCATACGTTGTAAGCCCCTCGCCCTGAGGGAGAGGGGTTTGGGGTGAGGGCTGCTTCGGTGCGGGGACAGCCATCGTCGGCAGCGCGGACATTTGATCGTACATCTCCATAATCACGCGCTTGGTGATGTACTCGCCGCCATGACCCTCACCCCCTAAATCCCCCTCTCCCTCAGGGCGAGGGGGACTTGTAAGCCCGTCTCCCTGAGGGAGAAGGGTTTGGGATGAGGGTCTTGTCCGCGCGATATCCTTGCGCTTGACGATGGGGAACGTCTCCATGATGTAGTCCACGTCGTCGCGGCTGATCCCGTACAGGTGGAAGTAGAGCGCGTCCAGTTCGCAGCGCATGAGGAAGCGCCGTTCCTCGTCCCAGACGAAGGGCGGGCCGTCGTAGCCGACATCCTGCGCGAAGGGCTGCAAATCCCACGCCGTGTAGGTGAGTTCCAGCACGCGGGGGACGATGAAATCCAGCAGCGCGGGTGTGTTAATGAATACTTTTGGAGGAAAAACAGGCAGCTGCTTTAAGTACATGTATGTCAGGTGTGTTCCACCCAATTTTTGGCGAACGACGTAGTCAAAGACTAGCGAACAAAAACTAGCAATAAGCCCTGTGTCAAACTTTAACTTCGTCTCTGCGTCTGAGAGTACAAAAGGGAAATACTGCCCAACTCTTCGATTCAGCATCATTACAGGAGCAGTATGTCCAACGCCAAGACGAGGTATGACACTCATTATTGCGGTTCTAGCATCTGTAGTTCGAGCTATATCTCGAAATGCTACCAAATAGGGTGAACTGCCGATACGCTCTTCCACCTCCCTTTCATCCACCCAATAGCGGGGCATGACCAGCGCGGATGGGTCGCGCAGTTCGTCGGGCGTCATGTCGCGGGTGCTTAGCCCCCCCTCTGTGTCTCCCCCCCTCAGGTGGGGAGATGGGCTTGCGTAGGTTGCCCAGCGGTGGGTGAACTGGTGCATCATCTTGGCTTCATACAGCGGCAGATAACGGGTGGGACCCTCACCCCTAAATCCCCTCTCCCTCATGGAGAGGGGACTTGCGGCGCGGTTTGCCCCCCTCTCGCCCTGAGGGAGAGAGGGGCCGGGGGAGTGAGGGTCTACAAAGTGATTGCCCACCAGCGCAAACCCGGCGGCTTCCAGTTCCTCGCGGGTGCGGAATTTGTCGGAGTCGCTTGTCATGTTAAATAAGCCCTGCTTGAAAGTTATACCCCAGGGATTTTGCAGCGGGTCTTCCTGAATCAGCACGGGGACGCGCTGGTAAATCGCCTTCGTGATTTCGGCGTCGCGCTGGCTGCGGAAAGTCGCCATGGTGCCGGTGTTGGGGTTCAGCGTGGCGATGTCCTCAGCAGATAGCTTGAAGCGCCGCCAGTCGTCTTGCAGGTCGGCCACGCTGTGCGCGAAGAAGACGAATTCTGCCCCCTGACCCTCATCCCCCCGGCCCCCTTCTCCCTCAGGGCGAGGGGGGAGTCCTGCGCGGGTTGAAGTCCCTCTCCCTGAGGGAGAGGGATTTAGGGTGAGGGTCTGATTCCCCCGCATCGTCACCAGCGAAAATTTCATGCGGCTGTCCACTGCCGGGAACAGGCCCTCGCGGTTCTCGAAGTCATACAGGCTGGCAAGGCTGCGTGTCTGCATCAAATCCTGAAAGAAAAACTTGGTCGTGTCGTCGGTGGCGATGCCAGACGGCACAATCATGCCCACGCGCCCATAGTCATTGATGATGTGGCGTGATTTCTCGCTAAATAGCGGATAGGTGTTGATGCGTCCGCGTCCGGTCAGCGGGTAGTTTTGCGATGTCCGCACAAAATGGCTGAAACCATCAGCAGCACGCTTATCAGTAACAAACGCTTGATACAAATCGGGATCAGTTTTTGCAAGATTATCAATTAGCTGTTTGCGCTTTGAGCCAGCAGCGTTGGCGATTTCCGGCGCACGTTCCGCGAACCACTCTTTTTCCTTGATCTCTGTGTGCTCCCAGGGCGGGTTGCCCAGCACACAATCAAAGCCGCCGTTCCAGCCGGTTTGCTCGTTAAAACCCCCACGACCCTCATCCCACCGACCCCCTTCTCCCTCAGGGCGAAGGGGGAGTTCACCGCGCTTTGAAGTCCCTCTCCCTGAGGGAGAGGGATTTAGGGTGAGGGTTCGAGGGGCAATGTTAAACACATCCGGGAAGGCCAGGTACCAGTGGAAGAACTGGTAGCGTTCCGCCAGCCGCGCCACTTCGTTTTCTATGGCCTCACGCCCGTTGAAGGGGTCGTCCTGTTCCAGCAGGTTATAGATGCGCTGCGTCATGGGGGGTACAAAACCCTCACCCCCTAAATCCCCCTCTCCCTCATGGCGAGGGGGACTTGTAAGCCCTTCTCCCTGAGGGAGAAGGGTTTGAGATGAGGGTTTACGCTTCACCCACACGAAGGCGCTGCACCAGGCATCGGCCAGCAGCTTCTGCCGTCTGCGCTCCGGCGAATCCAGCAGGTCGGCGTAGCGCCGTTCCCGCGCCCGGATGCCGTCCAGCGTGTCGTCCGGCAGGGCATCCAGTGCGCGCACCTGTTTCGCCAGTGCCGAGGCATCGGCGGCGGTGGTATCCATCAGGTCAAACAGGTTCATCTGCCCGGTTTCACGGTCTTTGCGCTCCTGCCTGTTCTGCTTCTTCAGGGCACTGACCACGCTCCGGTCGTCGCCCTCAATCGGCGTAAAGGCATCGTCGGGGATGCCTTCCGTCAGCAGGCGCGGGGTCGTGCCAAGCAGACTGTTACCCACCAGAATGCGGTGGTCGAGGAACGAGAGCGGCTTGCCCGGTTCCAGCGCCTCCATCCACAGATTGACCTTGCACAGTTCCACCGCCATCGGGTTGATATCCACGCCGTAAATGCAGTGCCCGATGATGTCGCGCTTGGCCTCCTGAATCGCCAGTGGGGTCGGCTCTTCTTCCCCGGTGCGGACTTCCGCCAGCCGCTTCGCCATGCGGTTCGCCGCTGCGATCAGGAAGTGTCCGCTGCCACAGGCCGGGTCGCAGATTTTCAGGTTGAGGATGCGTTGTTCTGCAGTGGTTGAGACCCTCACCCCTGGCCCCTCTCCCTCAGGGAGAGGGGAATTTCCGCGGGCTGTGGTGAGGATTTCGGTCAATACCGATTCAAGATCACTGTAAACCTGATTATTGGTGAAGCGAAGGACGGTATAACCTTCTGCTTCAATATTCCGTTGACGAATGACATCTTCGTCACGCTGACTTTCGTGGATTTCGCCATCAATTTCCACGACGAGTCGTGCTTCGTAGCACAGGAAATCAGCGACGTAGGCGGTGTTCGCAATTGCGTGCTGACGCCGGAATTTTAGACCATCCAGCCGGCGATCTCTTAGGGCTTCCCACATAATAACTTCAGCAGAAGTCTGACGCTGGCGCAAATCCTTTGCAATCTGCCCCATTGCTTCGGATGCACGCGCTCGCCAAACTGCATCTTGCTCCCCTCTCCCTGAGGGAGAGGGGTTAGGGGTGAGGGTTTTTACAGAGGGGGCCTTTGTCGGTCTTACCGCCTCATCCAATACCGGGTCGAGCGCACTATCAAGCAGCGCATTGATGAGCGAGGTCGGCGTGTAGTAGCTGCCGGTGGTCTTGCGCTCGTTGCCGCCTGCCGTCGCCAGGGCAAAGCGCCGCGCCGGGACGTTGATCTGTGGATGCAGTTCCAGCAGGCTCTCGTACACGCTGCCGAGTTCTTCCGGGCCGAGGTTTTTGTAATCCACGCTGCGGTAGACCTTCGCCGCGTCGTCATACACCAGCGAGAGCGCCCGCACCGCGTCCAGCAGATGCCGGTTGCTAATCTGGCAGTCGATCACATCGGCAACGGCCTCATCGGAAAAGAGGAACGATCCGAGGGGGACGAGTCCGAGTAAATGCTCCCCCCTATGGGTGGAGACTTGCTCCCCTCGCCCTGAGGGAGAGGGGCCAGGGGTGAGGGCTTCACCAGAGAGCAGGCGCATCACCAGCCGCAGCCCCTCGAACAGGTCGGGATGGCGCGTGCCTTTGAAGCTCTCCGCCATGCGCCGCAGTCGCCCCGTTGAATAATACTCGTTGTAACGTTCACGTGTGGATTCGTCGGCATCGGGATTAAGCAGCAGATCGCGGTCTTCCGCCACGAACAGGAACAGCAACCGATACACGATCCGCAGCAGTTGGCGATAGGTGTCCTGGCCGCTCAGGTCGCCGTCGGTCAGCCTGTCGCGCAGGGCAGCATTCGCCGGATGCTCGATGAAGCCCAATCCGAGCGCCTCAATCGCCGCTTCCACGCCTTTGCGTAGTTGCTCAAGGGCGCGGGTGCCCTGCTCCTCAGCGACCTTCATCCATTTTTCGAGCCAGCAGTCGGCGGGTTTCTCGCCTTCGACGCGGGATTGGTGGCACAGCAGCCACAGCAGCACGAAGTCGCTGTAGACTTCGCCGTCCATCATGGCTTCCAGGTCGAATTCGACATATGCCTGGCGCGTCAGGGTCAGGTTGTCGCGCAGGACGCGCAGCTTATAGCCGTTGCTGACGAATCCCCACAGGTTATCGTCGCTGCGGTTTAGGAAAATCTGCACCAGGCTATGCGGGCTGGCAGACGATGCCCCGGCAACACCTTTGGTGCGCGTGTCCAGATCGACCCGATAACTGACGAGATGGATCGGCACGTATTCCCAGCCGTGCGAAATTGGGTAGCTGCGCCCGTCGATCTCAACGGCGGTGGCGGTCTGCAAGCGTCCGTAGTCCAGCTCACGGAATAACGGCAGCAGCCAGCGTTCACGGGTGATGGTCGTGCCCAGGTCGTCGGCGGGCAGGCGTTCCTGCGCTGATTTGAAGTTCGCCCACGCGCCTTGCAGCGCATTCCAGGAACGGTTGATCGCCTCGTTGAGCTTCTCGCCGGGTCGGTGGTAGCTGGCAGGAGTCAGCCCTTCAATGTTTTCGCCCTCGCTGATGCGTTGCAGCAAGTCAGGCGGCAGTAGTGCGCCTTCCGTGCGAATCGTCGTGAAGATGTTTGCCGTTTTCGCCATCGTTAATCGCTATTCTTCATGCGCGGAGTGAATCAGTTCAAATAAAGCATCCAGCGACTGCACAAACGTCCGGGTGTCATCAAGGGTCAGCAGCCGCTCCTCGTAGTGGCCTACAACCCGTGCTACTTCGTTCTCGGCGATGGGATAAAATTCGGCGAAGGTCGCAGGAACAGCGAAAGTGCGCATTTTGTTGGACTTAGGTTTCACCCAGGCCACGACCAGGCAGCGGCCCTTGTGCCGTGGCGGCGTGTACATGATGCTCCATTTGTACAGGCGCGGATAAAGTCCGTGCTCTGTACACGTGTTATACAGCAGGCGGAACTGGTCACCAATCCCGCTTTCATCAGCCAGTTGAAACAGACGCTGGAGACCAGATTCATCGCACTGTTCCGTACCTGACGCCTGATTGGATAGTGGGCGCGCCTGGTCCTGCTTGGTTAGTTTGCGCATCAGGTAATGGTTGCCCATTTCATCTTCAAAGGTGTTGAAGTCTATCACCGTGATGGGCATGCCATACTGTTTAACCAAGTAATCGACCATTCGCTCGAGTTGAGTATCGCGCCCTGTGCCCACTACGCACACTCGGATCTGACGATCATCATTGAAGATACTCTCGTCTATAGTGCCATCGTCAATCAGTACCTGCAGCTCTACACGATATAGGCGCAGATAAGCTTCGACACCCTCGCGCAGTTGTCTTTCGGACATCGTGTAAACGCTCGCCGCATAGTCAATAGCTTGCGTGATCGTCTCGCGGCGGATATTGCCCCGTTTAATCTCGATGATTACCCACTCGTTCGTTATTCTGTCCAGGGCCAGCAGGTCAATAATGCCGCCGTCACATCGTTGCTGGCGTCCTAGAATGACAAGCCCCTCCTGCACCAGACTTGGGTCACGCTCGATCCATTCTTCCAGGTGACGCTCTAAGCTGACCTGAGACCGTTTCAGACGCGCTGGATGATCAGCCTGTATACTCCAGATGCCAAGATCATTCATGAGAGCCTATCTCCCCATTGCAGGTAGGAATACATAGATACCCAGCACATCAGGTGGTAGTTGTGCTTCTACCCGATGCTGTGGGCGACGATCACCGCGTCGATAAGCTGCTTCGCGCACGCGCAGGTGCGCCTCGAGGAGTTCCTCACCACGCTGGCGTGCGATCTGGTTAAGCGTCGGAGCAAGATACTCATCAAAACCTGCAATCACGCGCCCAACAAAATCAGCCGCCTGTTGTGGGTGTATGTTCTCTTCTGGCTCTGCCTCAAGCAGGCCTTCAGCAACCTGTGGATCGAGCCATCTCGCGTTTTCTGGTGATCCTTCGAAAGCAAGTGTAAGACTATCTTCGGCAAGTAGCTGACGTTCTTCATCGCGCGTTTTCGTGATCAAATGGTAACGAAAACGTACCAGCAGCAGGGTAGTTCGTCGCTCAACAGCCGTTGTGCGGATGGCTCCGGCACGCCTTGCCCTCGGCTGATTCTCTTCGACCTCCACGGCATCGAGTGCCGTGTTCATTACATAAGTCGCCAGCGATTCGACCAGCGGGTGGGTGCGCGTCAGATAAAGCTGATCGTCCTTCACGGGCAGTTCGAAACGTGCGGTAAACTGCTCTGCACCGAGCATATCGCGCAGTCCACGCGGTGTTTCTGACAGATCGAATCTCACCGCGCCACCGGGCGATACAACGCCACGGTGCATCTGCACCGCATCTCGCATGAACACTGCAACATCTGTTCCAGAGCCTACAGCTTGGCGTGTAGCACTGAGTTCCGTGGCAACTTCATCAACTCTGATCGCCTGCTGAGCGAACATGGTGCGCGACTGCTTCTCGCGCTCTGCTGCCGCGTCCCATTGCAGATCCAGCTGCATCTGTCTCGGCTTCATGAATTCCTCAAACCCAGGTAGTGCTGTCTGAGAGAAACTCGCATTCTCACGCAGCAATAGCCCTTCAAAGATTGCTTCAATGACGTCTTCGCTGTTGCCGGGTACTGGTACCGAAATGCCCAGCGAGCTCCTGATCGTTTTGTGCTTACGGAGCAATACATCAAGCACGATGCCATCTATCTGATTGTCGATACCGTAGTAAGTCACGATCTTGATGCGATTATTGGGTTGCCCGTAACGATCCACACGCCCCTCGCGTTGCTCATGGCGCGTCGGGTTCCACGACAGATCATAATGAACTACAGCGTCGAAGCCTTGTTGTAGGTTGATACCTTCACTCAAACAATCGGTGCATACCAGTACACGCTTGCCAGATTCAATCAACTGATTTACGCGTTCCTCACGTTCTGCAGGGGGCAACAAACCAGTCACACCGGTAATGCCGACACCACGGGTTGCTTCACGCAGTGCTTCAGTCAGATACTCCACCGTAGGAATGAAGCGGCAGAATACGATTGGGTTATATCCCTCTTTTAGGAGTGCCTTGACGATTTCGATGAGCCCCTGCAATTTGCGGTCATCATTGCCTTGAAGCGCTTCTGCGGCGCGTGCCATCTCCAATAGGCGTCTGCGGTGGTTATCAGCGTTACCCGCCAGGTCTCCAATGTCACTGCCTGGGATCACATCAATGCCTTCTGAGGTCTCATCGTTCATGAGATCGAGCACCGTGCGTCGTCCGATCTCATCGACGTCATCTTCTGTTTCCGCCTCGGTTGTTGCCGCTCGGCTACGCAGAGTTGCAGCAGCTGCAGCAGGGCTGGATGCAAGGGAGCGCAGTAGCGCCAGCGCCGACCACCATCGCACTCGCTGACGATATCCCTCACCAGGCGTTAGCACAGTTTCGCGTGCGTAGTTAAGCACTCGATCAAAAAGGCGCTTGTAGGCATCTGATAGCTTATACGTTGCCTCAGTAACTTCACGTTCAGGGAAAGGTGTGACAGCATCCAGGTAGGCCTTGATGTCCCCGCGTCTTCGTTGCACGAAGTAGCGTGCCAGCTCCCGGCGCAGAGATTCGTTCTCTGTGCCAGTCAAGTCATCAGGTAGATTGGCAAAATCCGGGTTTAGTAACCCAAGAAGAGAACGAAAAGCCTCTTCCTTGCCACTGTGCGGCGTCGCAGTTACCAGTACGAGATGCCGATCTGCTTTTTTTGCCAATGCTGAGACTAACTCATACCGTTGGTGTCTGCCTCCACGTCGGTCTGTCGTATGTGCGACGGTATGTGCCTCGTCTACGATGATGAAATTCGGTGCGGCTCGAAGGAAGTCATCACGCCGCCGCTCGGACTTAATGAAGTCAGTGGAAACAACAGTGTATGGGTGACGGTCAAAGAGAGATTCCCCCATGCGCAAGTGTCGCTCAAGCCGTGTTGCCGTGCTGGGTAGAATAAGTTCGGCTTCAATATAGAACTTCTCGTGTAGCTCACTATGCCACTGTTCAGCAAGTTGTGGGGGGCATAAGACTGCTAGGCGATCAATTTCGCCTCGATCCAGGAGTTCGCGAGTTACAAGTAGCGCTTCAACTGTCTTACCAATACCCACGTCGTCGGCGATCAAAAGCCGTACAGGATCCAGCTTCAGCGCCATCAGTAGAGGGACGAGTTGATACGGCCGTGGCTCTACGTTGATTCGCGCAAAAGAACGAAACGGCCCAGCACTTGCTCGGAAACCTAATCTCACCGCTGCTCGCAAGAGCCGTGCGGAACGATGGTCTCCGACCTGATTGGGATCAGGAAGCGCAAATGTTGCTGGCTCTATTGTCTCAAGTGCCGTGAGTATGCCGGTTACTTCATCTTCTGTACCGCCGAGCGGACGGACATGCACCAGGTCGTCGGTGGAGTTCGGTAGCACAACCCATTCTCGGCCTCGTGCGCGCACCAACGATCCAACTGTGAAGCTCATGCATCACCTCCGAAAATGTGCATGTTATCCCTTAGAATGGCGTCCCAATCCGCTTGGTAGCCAAAACGTATTACACGGTAACCGTAGTCCTCCAGACATTCGGTTTGCTGTTGATCACGCTGTTCTCGGTAAGGATAGTCGTGTTGTGAGCCATCCACGTATATGGCGGCATAAATACCATTGCGAGTGTATTCAAAGTCTGGTCTTGTCTTGCAATTCTCAACGTACTTCTGAGCTGCATCAGGTAATCGCAAGCCTCGTTGGTGCAGATAAAGTAACCAGTTCTGTTCCAGGTCAGATTCACAGAGCTGGAGTAACATTTCCAGATGAGTATCTCTCGTCGTGTGTGTAGGACTGATGCTTATCGTAGCATTCGTCAATGTTAGCAACCAATCCCAGATCAACTTGCGATCCAGCAGAGGATGTTCACGTTGATTGCTGTAACTCAAGAGGCAATCGTAGCAAGCCGCTTCGCAATCTTCGCGTGCACGTGGGGCTCGGCCTGTGTCTTCTCCTGTATCTGGATTGAAATGACAAATCTCTAGCGCTTTGCGAGCGACTTGTGACAATACAATCGGATCATCGACCAGCTGGCGCAGCACTCCGGCACCACCCTCGGCTGCTTCATAGAACAGCAGCATCTGCCGGTTGTTGGCATCAGGTAGTGGTTCTGATGCCAGTTCATTGTCTTCAAGTTGAAAAGTGGCTTCGATGGCTCGCTTCAGCGCTGCCTGCAATGATGCCATCACCTCGATATCAACCTCGATTGCTGGCTCAAAAAGCAGACAGTTTCGATTGTCTTCAACGTATGGGATTACGCGCCGCGTGCGCTCGGACATTGGGTCGTCTGGATCATCTTCGTTCTGCTCGTTACGGCCCCAATAGCCGCGTTCGATATCCAGCACGAAGCCGTTAACTTGCTTGTTTTTGCGCCGAGTCCAACCGAGGTTGATTCGCCACAATGTAGCAGTCTGGGCGTATGTTAGACGAACGATTTCCCCTTCATTGTCGGAGATAACGGCCGTGCGCACGTCCACTTGACCATCCCGTTCGCTGAAGCGCACGCCGGTGCGGATTTCATAGCCCAGACGCAGTCGCTCTTCCTCATCAGCGTTGATCCGATCGCGGCGGCGCGTAACCACGTTTTGCAATCGTAGCAGCGGCTGCAAAGGTGAATCCAGCGGACTGGCGCAGCGCTGGCAAAGATCATAATCTGTGCCTGATTTGATCGGATGGATGTAACCGCAACTGCCACACTGCTTGATCTGTGTGGTAAGTGGACCATCTTCATCATCGGTCACCGGCATGATGACCTGGTTGATGAGGTAGCGTGAGCCTTCGTGATAGATGATTGCACGCGGTCCGAACTCCGAAATCGCCAGGAAGCGCGGGCGCGAGAGGAAATTGTCTGGCTGATTACCACGCCGCGCTGGAATGAAGGCTGAAAGCGGTAAACGGGGGAAGCTGTAGCCTGGTAGGAAACCCTCAGTCGCAAAGTAGCGGTAACTGTAAAAATCGGATTGTGACAGGCTGTTTACTTCCGTGAGTAGATCAATCTGGGATAGTGCCTCGCGTCTTAGCCGCTCTGCCTGGCGTTTGTCGGACTGTTGGCGGGTTGGGTCGCGCCGGATCGTTTCCTGGACTTTGACCTGCTTTAGCGCCGACCAATACAGTTCGCGCCAACGAGTGCAGGTGCTATCAAATCTTTGAACTACGTTTTGCATCGTCAGGTCGAGCAGTTCATCAGCATTGCGCAAGTCCGGTATCGTAGCAAGTATGTCAGTCGCACGACGGCGTGCTGTCTGACGTGCTGTAACTGACTCAGCTTGCTGGCGGATTTCTGGTAACAACTCGAAAGAGGGCGGGTCTCCATCCATACTCAGGATTTCTTTCAGCGTGTCGTGTAGATCGATCCCAGTCTCGGCTAACCAGATGGCGTGGATGTGTGCTCGAAGCAAGTCTTCGTTACTCAAATCCAGACGAGGTGGGGCTACAGCGCCAGCAACCATCAGAGATGGACGCTTGAAAAAGTACTGGTCGTGTGGACTACCCCCGGAACAATACGTGAAAACCAGGGCAGGTTGACCACTGCGTCCGGCGCGCCCGCTGCGCTGTGCGTAATTGGCTGGGGTTGGCGGCACGTTACGCATGTTAACGACATTCAGTTCGGCGATATCGACACCAAGCTCCATTGTTGGTGAGCAATACAGAATAGGTAATTCACCACTCCGAAACTGTTTTTCTCGATCTTCCCGTTGCTCGTACGGTACTTGAGCTGTATGTTCATGAGCTTTAAGACCAACGAGTGAATCTGCTACGCTGCGATAGAAGTCGACAAAGAATTCATTGGGCCGTCCACCTGCTTCTGATTCATTGGGAACCCGTATTGGATCATGGAAGGCACGCTTGCCATCGCCCGCACACCAGCGCATCGCCGATGCGACCAACTGGTAGCCTGGCACATCGTCTTCGGAAAGTGGTTCACGAGTGATTTCGACCAAGCCGGCAACGCGTAGACCTTCCAGTAATTGCCAGATAATCGTTTGTGTCTCCTCCAGACCAAGTCTTCCATACGTTTCAGCATGATACTCCGTGAACGTTCCTGGACGTCGGAGATAGATACCAAATCCACCACGTGCTGATACATACGTGAAATTGCCGCGGCCATCGTCGCCACCTGACGAGCGTGGTATCAGCATTGAGGCATATTCCATACGTTCGTCTTCATCAATCGCCCAAGGTTCCTTAAGGCGTTGGCTACTGCGCTGTTGTATGCGTTCTTGATAGTTGCTATCCAGATAGTCGACTTTAATTGCGAGTTCCCGACGCATATAGTCCAGCAGCGTCCGTGCGATTCGTGCTCGCGTCCGTGGTGTCGCAGTCACAAGGGCTGGATGCTTGTCTTCCCATACATCCTCTGCTTGGCAGACTGCTTCAAGGTCTGCGTAATCGATCTCCAGAAGTCCGCATTGCTCTAGATTAGGTAACGCGATACGCCACCCCCTGCGCAAATCTCGATAGATGCGGTAACCGAGCACCTGACGTAGTGCTTTCTGTGTATCTTGCAACGCCTGAAAGCGGACACTCGCGTCTGCGGCATATAGTTCAATTGGTAGATCCAGTGCCTCGAAGACCTTCTCAGCAATGACCTCATGAGACAGTCCATCTTCTCCAGCATTCTTCACTGCCCGGTATATGGCCCCGCGCAACAATCCAACTTCTATGAAGTCGTTGAAGTGGCCTGCCTGAAGCGATGCATCCTGACGATTGTCAGTGAAACTGAGAAGTTTCTGCGCATGTGTGGGCAAATCTGACGTCTTGAGCGAACGAATTGCCGACAAACTGAGTAGGGTTGTTGCACTGCTTCGTCCTTCGGAACTGAGTGTTGCCAATTTGCCGAAGTCACTCTGCCGTGCAGCATAAGAAACACCACAATTCAGGCAGAACATAAAGGGCGCGCCGATATAGACGCATTCCTGCCCATTATCTGCTTCTGCTCCGGAAGGAATCACCCGCACATGATAGGGCAGCTTATCTCTACGATGGGAGCGTACCCGCCGTACACCATTGCGCTCTTCTAACCAGTCATCGGGTAGCCGTTCCAGAATATCTTCTGCTTCATGAGGCCAGGGCTTGTGGCTACCGATATATAGATAGCCCGCCTCACTGCCATCATCGGGTAGCCTATCGCTGAAATCACGCGGCATTACTTTGCGGCGTTCACCGTCCTCGTTTGTAGTTACGCGCACGGTGTAATATTCCTGTCCACATTCGCGGCAGAAGCAGAGTGGGAAAAGGACCTTTTCTCGGTCTCCTGGCACAAACCGTTGTCCGCTTAAGGTGATATATCGCTCTTCTTCCGGTTCAATAGTGGCGAATACGGTATCTCCCGGGCTGATGAATTGGTGAAGCCGAAATGCAAAAGGTACGTAGCCGCTCTCTGGATCAGGCTCGCATTCATATCCTGCGAGTAACCAAGTCTGAATAATGCTGGCGCATTGTTCGGCTGTCGCACCGGTCAACTGGCTGAGTTCCTCGGCTGCTGACTGTATGCTGCGCGGTTCCTGCCTGGCGAGACGACCACCTTTTTCTTGTAAGCCGAATGTGTCTTCGATCCATCGAGAAAGTGGATGTGATACGTATGCCTCATAATTGGATGGGGCACGAGATTCTGTCTGATTGACAACTGATTTTAGAGAAACGGGATCATAGCTTGCGGGAGTTGTCCGCCGAAGCGTTTCTCCGATTACATGTTCAGGTTCGACAGGCGCACCAAAAATTGAAGAACCAACTTCCGCTACCTTCGCCTGCTGCTCAGAGTAAGTTCCTTCGCTGGCAAGCGTAGCAGAAGTCCCAATGAACTGAATTGGTTGTTCTGACGTTTCGAGCCGGTTGCGCACGCGGCGCATTAAAAGGGCTACATCCGCTCCCTGTCGCCCACGATATGTGTGCAACTCATCCAGCACCAGAAAACGCAGACCTTCTGCCTGCCGGACAAGCTGACGCTCACGAGGGCGCGTCATGATGAGTTCCAGCATGACATAGTTTGTAAGGAGAATATCAGGCGGTGAAAGTATGATGCGTTGACGTTCTGCCTGGTTTTCCTGACCAGTGTAACGGGCGAACGTTACGGGTTCGCCATTTTCCGCATAACCTTCTTTGAGAAATTTCTCGAGTTCACCAGCCTGGCTGTTTGCAAGCGCATTCATCGGATAGACAATGATGGCTTGAATGCCTTTGCCACTACCGCGTTTGAGGACGTGATCTACGATAGGTACGATATACGCCAGGCTCTTTCCAGAACCGGTACCAGTTGTGAGGATATAGTTGTGTCCAGCAGCAGCAACTTCTATAGCTTCACGCTGATGTCGGTGAAAGCGTAGGGTTTGACCGCCATCACGTTTGTTGCGAACGAAGATATGCTCACACTCAGGATGGAGTAACCCCTGCTTAACCAACTCACTGACGGTGCCGCCGCTTTCAAAACGAGGATTGAGTTGTATAAGCGGGTTAGGCCAGAATACTCCGTGATTCAGGTTATCCTGTACTTCCGCGTATATGCGTTCATCGCGGATTTGTATGAAGCTGCTCGCGTAATCAGCATAATCACTGACGAGTTTCTCTCGTAAGTCAAAGACATCCATCCATTGACCCTTGCCGGTTGTGTTTACTTATAGGCTCATATCATGTTTCAAAAGACTATATTATTATTGCACATTTCTTCCCATTGTAGGCTTGATTTCTCTGCGCACGCTGCGCCTATTGTCGAAGACCCGATAAGTCCCGTAAGTCAATCTGGTACGTCGAATACTTTCTGGTTCGTGTCCGCCATTGGGCCAGATCATCTGCCGGATTAGCCGACTGCACCGCTTCAATGCCGAGACGTACCAGATACTGATGTGCTGTGATGATCTGATTCAGCACAGATCCAACGGGTGCTGGAGTGCTGAGTCGAGGATCAATAGCCTTACCAGATGGCCCACTTACATTCCTCCGCTTTCAGAATCACAAAAAAGGGCTGCATGTACATCTTCCGAATTGCAGGACCATGTCGAAGGGAAGCTCTATTTGCTGACATTATTGCCAGATGGCTATGTTTATGACGGCGGTAGCTACAATCCGCAACAAGCACAGTTTATCATCACCTAGCGCTGTGGCACGCTGAACAGCATCGGGTTAGCGGCAAAACCGATAGAAGATGCTGCACAGATTATGCCGTATGTGGTATGCGAAAGCGCGATATCACTGATATCGACGTCTACGACATGCGGGGTCAGTAAGTGAGGGGATTCGGGTGTTAAGAGTACCCGATTACGACCCGGATGCAACAGCAGCCGATGTGCCAATCCAACAACCAGCAGAGGCAGTCTGGACGAATGGCAGCGACCAACAGATGCTGTGGTGGTACGTTTCGTAGAATAGTTTAAATCAGTTCGATCATATGAAGTGATTTTTTCCCACACCGTTAAACTACGCTTAAGTTCGATTTATCACCTCGCCGCACCAGGCTTAAACCACATTCGTCATATTCTCTGCTGGAGAGTGATCGGTGACGATCACTCTTGCATAATTTCTGATTACTGCCGAAACTGAGGAGGACAGATGTTTGTGAAACGTTTTCTGCTGGTGCTTGTTGCGGTGGCGCTGCTGACGCTGCCGGTACTGGCCCAGGATGATGCCGATGAAGCAGTCGCGCCCCCGACGCTGCTGACCGACCCGTTCCTGCAACTGCCGACCGAAGATGGCGTACATGTTGTCTGGTTCACCGAGTGGGAAGGCTCCGACCATGTCGTGACCTATGGTCCGGACCTGGATATGACAGCGGACGCTTCATCCATGCAGCTTAGCCGCACCGCTGAGGATGCTCAGTCCTGGGTTGGGGAACAGAACGGTGATGGCAGTATTTACAATGGTTACACCCCGCGCGAAATCTGGCGGCATGAAGCCTACGTCGAAGGGCTTGAACAGGGTGTGCGTGTCCCTTATTTTGTGACCAGTATCGCCCCGGATGGTACGGAGTTGGTTAGCGATACTTATACCCTGCAGCCACTACCGGCTCCCGGCCAGGGGCTGTCTATTTTGCTTACCAGCGATCATCAGCTCAAGGCCATGACCCCAGCGAACCTGGAAATGGTCGAGCGAGTGGCCGGTGAAGGCGGGATTGACGCCGTCTTCTATCCCGGTGATCTTCAGAACATCCCGGACCGCGCTTCGGAATGGTTCGATGATAATCGTGGCTGGGCATTCTTCCCCGGCCTGCAGGGAAATGGTGGTTATGTCTTTGAAGCCACTCGCGAGGAAGATGGTATCACCTTCAATACTACTCGCACCTACGTCGGTGGCGAAATCATCCAGCACGCGCCGCTGTTCCCCTCGGTTGGCAATCATGAAACAATGGGCCGTTTTAATCCCGGCAATAGCCTGGGGGCGCAGTATAACGACCCGCAACCGCGTGCCGTCGCTGAAGCCCGTTACGAGGAAATCGCCGATCTGGTTAACCCGACTGGCGATCCGGCCATCCGCGAGCAGTGGATTCTGGATAACAGCCACAACTTCATTACCTACCAGGAACTGTTCACGCTGCCGGATGACAGCCCCGGCGGTGAAGGCTACTGGGCGTTGGAGTACGGCGATGTTTACATCATCTCGCTGTATTCGACCCGTATCTGGCGTACTCCTGCCCTGGGCGATAATGCCCGTGGTAAGTACCGTGAACGTCTGGCTGACCTGAACACACCGGACAACTGGGGCTATGGCGATTTCATCTTTGAAGATTTGCAGGAAGGCTCGGTGCAATACGAGTGGCTGGTCGAGCAGTTGAACAGCGACGCCTTCCAGAACGCCCGTTATAAGGTTGTCCTGATGCACCAGGGACCGCACGGCCTGGGTGACAATGTCAATCCAACGTTTGCCCACCCGGTCCAGGTTATCGACTACGACGAAGAAGGCCGCATCGAGGCCGTGCGCTACGAATACCCCATTGAAGACGACATCCTGTTCCGTGACCTTGTGCCCCTGTTCAACGAATACGGCGTGAACTTGGTCCACAATGGCCACAGCCATGTGTGGTGGCGTCTGCAGAATGAAGCCGGAGTGAACTTCCTCGAGACTTCCAATGTCGGTATTAACTACGGATGTTATCTCCCCGGCTACCGTGATCGTGGCAACGTGCCCAATGACCCGCGCTACAATGCCGATAACTATGTCGCCGCCGGAGACCCCCACGGCCTGGAGCCGATCTTCCCGTCTATCTTCAGCCCGATGCAGGATGCTGACGGCAACGATCTGCCTTGTATCGCCAGCAACGAAATGACGGTGTTCAGCCTGTTTGATACCGAGACTGGTATCATCAGCAGCTATGTCTTCGACATGACCGACCCACAAAGCGAGCCGGTCCTGTTCGACCAGTTTAATATCCTCGGCAGCGAATAAAGCGGTTTCTTCCATTAGCGGGGGCAGGTTCCGTGCCTGTCCCCCACGACTTCCTCACGAAACGATGATTGACGCCCATAGATCGAATACTGGTGGCTTCTCCGGGTTGCCATAAATCTGCCGCAAGGTGTGCGGACCGGCCCAGGATGTCGGTAGGTGGCAACCTGCGGAATCGGACGGATCTGCGTGCGCATATTATGCCGTATGGTCGAGTGGGACATGAGGATACTTTCCTCTGAACTGCTGGAGTGTCCAGCACGTCGAGCGCAAGGCTCAACCACGCGGGGACGGCGCAGAGGAGTAGGGGACCCGTCAAACATAAAAGCCGTTCAGATTGGGCGGCTTCTCGTTCGGAGCTTCTCCTCGGCGTTATGCTGGCGACGGGTCTGGCGGTGGATGTCCTTGACGGTTTCTTCAGTGGATACTTTCTTGCCCATTTGCTTGCTCCTTGATGGTCTCCAATGGGTGGAAAGTCTCCTTTATTTTAGCCCATCCTGGTGTCCGAGCGGTTTTGAAGATTTACACAGTTGTTGCTCCGAAAAACTGAGGGCGACTTCGAGACTGCCATCTCGTTATACACGGATGCCATTGCACTTGTCCCGAACTACCCGGCTGCTTATTTTAGTCGTGCCATTGCCAACCGCAACGCCGATAACCTCGAGGATGCACTATTGGATTTCGGGAAAGTGCTGGAAATTGTGCCAGATCAAGCTCAGATCCACGCTAGTACGGCTTCGCTCCATGCCCTTTTGGGCGATCTGGAAGCTGCTGTTGCAGAAATGGAACCAACTATCGAAAACTAATGTGTCCCGACTTCATCAACTGGCTGCGCATCGTAACCACGACAGCGCTACAGCATTCGAATTCTGGTGGGAAGAAATCCCTTACCGTGACAGAAAAACCAGGAATCACAGACCCGCCTGCGAGCGCTTGTGTCTGTGTCAACAAATGACGTTCGTCTTGTGTGAGTAACTCAACCAATCGCTGCGACGAATCTTAAACTTTTCATGAACCAGCGCTACGGCACAGGCGGTTAGTTCTGGATGGATGTTTCCTCACACTTCCTCACTTTGCTCCTGATAGTCGCGTACCAGATGCTTGCCGCCATAACGCCACAGTACCAGTGCCAGTACACCGATGAGGATGAAACTGTGGTAAGTGAAAATCTCGGCGGGCATGACGAAGATACGGCTGGTCAGGTTGATGGAGAAGTGCATAAGGATGATCGCCAACACGCTGCGAGCGTTGTTGTTGTAAACCCACGTGAACAGCACCGAATAGATGATGACGACATACAGGTAACCCGCCAAAAACACCGGGTCAGTCCCATTTTCGTTAAGAAACGACCCCGCCACCGCGATCAGCGGCAGATGCCACGCCCACCAGATCACGCCTAAAATCACGCTGGATACAAACGCGCTGTATCGTGCCTGCAACCAGTCGAGCGCGTAATCACGCCAACCGAGTTCTTCCGAGAACGGCCCGAAGATGAACACGAAGATGACCGTCGTCACCAACACGCCGGGATTGCGTAGCATCTCCGCCAACGGTGAAGCGTCCAGTTCGATGCCAGTCAGCAGGAAGGTGAGAAGTACCGTTAAAGGATAGAGGAACAAAATCGGCAGGAACCAGATGGCCCCGATGCGGCGCAGATCAAACACACGCCGCCAGTAATCGCGGATAAACACCTGATCGTTGGTGCGATACACCATAATGATGCCGGCAATCGCCGGGCCGAAGCCGCCCAGTACCGCCACGATGCCCACTTCCAGATCGGTGAAGATATCGCGCCCGGTCAGTGCGACGAAGAACCAGCACGTCCAGGAGATGCCGAAAGCGATGGCGATAAACCGCCAGGGGAATTTGTCCGTCAGTTGCTGTGGTATTACGATAGGTAGATTAGCCTCAGATGCCATAAGTTGACCTCGCCTATATAGGACTTTACCTATATAATACTCTGCATCTATATGACCTGGCGCATGGAATTTGCGACTTCGCGCCATGACAAACGTCACTATTGGGAGAGATCACCATGTCCCTTGCACACGCGATTCTTGGTCTGCTCACCATCACGCCGATGACCGGTTATGACCTGAAGAATGAGGCGTTCGATAACACGGTTGCCCACTTCTGGCAGGCAGATCAGACACAGATTTACCGCACACTAGCGACAATGGCCGAGTCCGGCTGGGTGGAAAGCACGCTCGAAATTCAGGAAGACTACCCCAATCGCAAGGTGTATCACATCACCGAGGCAGGACGGGAGGAACTCCATCGCTGGCTGGAAATCGAGCAGCCTTTGCCTGTCCACCGTGAGCCATTCCTGGTGCAGATGTTCTTTGCCGGGGAGCTGGATAAAGAGACAATCCTTGACCACATCGCTCACCATCGTGCCGGGCATGAGGCGCGGCTGGTGAAGTATCAACAAATCCCGATGCCGCCGCTGGACGACCCCGATCTTGACCGTAACCAAACATTCTGGCGGCTGACGCTGGAGATGGGCATGGCGATGGAACGTGCGTATATCGACTGGTTAGATCAGTGTGAGGCAGTTGTGCAGAGCATAGATCAGGATGAAAAAGGAGAAACTCAATGAACGATACGCAACATTTAACCCAAGTCGCCTGGATTTACCGCCATTGGCCCGCGCTGTGGGGCGTGCTGGCGGTTGGGTCAGCGCTGGCGTTGTGGCTGGCGTTCGATGAAGCTGTGTTCACCCAGCCCTACTGGTACGCCTGGGTGCTGATCCCCGTGGCGTGGGCGCACGAATTTGAAGAATACTTCATTGGCAACTTCTGGCGCTGGTACAACCGCACTTGCTTCAAGAGCAAGGAGGACTTCTTCCCGCTGACGCACCAGCGTGCCTTCCTCATTAATGGTTCGTCGGCGATTCCGCTGGTGTTGCAGGCCTTCCTCATCAGTGCTTTCGACTTCAACGCGCTGACGGTGTTTCTGTTGCTGACCGTCCACGCCAATGCCTGGTTTCACATCACCTATACTGTTGGCGAAGGGCGCTATTCGCCTGGTTTCTGGACATCGCTCCTGCTGTATCTGCCGCTGTCGGTCTATGGTCTCTACGACCTGACGATCATCACCGGCGCAGTGACGCCGCTGGGCTTTGTGGTTGGGTTTGTTGTGTCGCTACTGGCAGGGTTCGGGCTATTCGGCTATCTGCGGCGTATCGCCCAAAGTGAGCCGGAGCGGTTGTATCCGATACACTGGTAACAGGAACAAAGGATACCTGAAATGGCGCTTCTAGGCATTATCTCACTGGCAGTGGGTTTACTGACGATGGGTTTATTCAGCGGATTGATGTTTTCATTGATAGTGCTCTTACAGCCGAAATGGGATCAACAGTCTGCTGCCGAATATATCACAGACATACAGCCCTTTCTCAAAGTGGGTAAGGGCAATCCGATTGTGGCTGGGGTGCTGTTTGTCGGTTTACTGGCACCGCTGCCAGCCCTTCTGACGAACGAGACCGTCAGTGCTGAGGTCAACATTTTTATCCTGGTTAGCCTGATCGTATTCACAGTTGGGCCACTTGGGGTGACGGTCATTCTCAATTTGCCTACATATAATGCGATCATGAGTCTCGATGCGGGTAAGCCAGCAGAATACTGGGTAGACCTGCGGCGGCGCTTCTATCGTCTGAATCTTCTGCGTTTTATTGCCTCTACGACAGCTTTCGTCCTGCTAATTACTGCAGTAGTGCTTCAGTTGTAAGCTCATGTGCAATGACGAAGGGAGATCGTATGTACGAGGCACCGATAACCGAGGTCATTCCGTTCTAACATGGGCAAGGATGGCAGAATGCGTGTTACCGGCACGCGGGTTCTGCTCGATCTAATCGTTCTTGCGTATCATCAAGCCGAATGAAGTTTCTGGCGGACGAGAACTTTAATAATGACATCATACATGTGGGATGGAGCTACCGGGAGATTGCCGCTGGGGTAGGCGTGCACTTCACGCGTGTGGGGCAGATTTTGCGAAACAAATGAGGCGTGACGCGATTTACGTTTGATCTATTGTGTCGGGACATGGGTAGCGATCGAAGCGCACAAACAATTCGCGATGCTCGATGCGTTTCAGGATTTCTTCAACAAAGGTGCATTTGGGGCAGTCTGGATTGCGGCAGCGAAAGCGTTTCGTACGGATACCACCTACATTCCTACTCGTGTGTGGGCTGTACCTAGTCAGTCCTATTCGACTATATTGAGGTGTTCTACAACCGTCAGCGGCTACAGTCGGGGATCGATTACGCCCGTCCAGTCAGCCATGCCGCTTGAGCAGTTGTTACTCAAAAAAACTGGGGGGAGACCACAGGAGGTATAAGCCTACAAATGGGGAATATATCGGGTTTACACACCGCGCAGATGCAATGGATCCGTTAAGTAGCCACTACAACCCTTTTTGCCATCATTATCCCAGCGACTTGCCTTCTTTTATGGGATACCTATCAACCTACGATTCGACAATCCGGCGCGATTGGTGTATATTCTGCATACGTATGCAAATCGCTACACCGATAGAAATCAGCAGTTTTCTGCGACAGGGTCGCAATCTTTTACACTAACAGGACGGTTCATGCGCAGGAACAAAATCAGGCAGATGTGGCACGACGGCAGTGTTGTTATCAACGGCTGGCTGCACATTTCGAGTACGTGGTCAGCGGAAGTGATGGCGCACGCTGGATGGGATAGCATAACGGTCGATTTACAGCACGGTATGCATGGTATGGAATCCGCTATTCAGCTGCTGCAGGCCATCTCGACAACCGACACTGTACCGCTTGCCCGCGTCAACTGGAATGAGCCGGGTAGCATCATGCGCCTGCTCGACGCTGGTGCCTACGGCATTATCTGCCCCATGGTGAATACCCGTGCTGAATGCGAAGCCTTCGTTGGCGCGTGCCGTTACCCTCCTCAGGGGTATCGCAGCCTGGGGCCAACACGGGCCAGAGTTTATGCAGGCCCGGATTATATCCAGCATGCCAACGATGAGCTGATAACGATGGTAATGATAGAGACAAAAGAGGCGATGGATAATCTGGAAGCGATCGTCAGCACCCCTGGTTTAGACGCAGTCTTCGTGGGCACGGGCGATCTGCGCTTCAGCCTTACCGGGCGTGTTGGCTTCGATAGCGACGATACTGAAGTCGATGCTGCACTGGATCTCATCGTTGCGGCATGTGATAAGCACGGCGTTGTACCAGGATTATTCACGGCTTCACCGGATTATGCGCAGCAGATGGCTGCTCGTGGCTTCCGGTTCATCACCGTCAAGACGGATAGCATGATTCTGAGTGAGTTTGCAGGGCAGATCGTCGCTCAGACGCGCAGCCTCATCGAAAAATCGTGACGCGCAGCTAATGAAGACTAGTTATCTGAAAGGAAAAACATGGCAATTCATTACATAAAGAAGGGCAAGTCAGTAGACGAAAAAGCGCAGGCCGATGCCAAAGTGCAGGAGACCGTGCGCACGATTCTGGCTGACGTGCAGGCACGCGGCGATGCGGCAGTGCGAGAGCTGTCGCAGAAGTTTGACAACTGGAACCCGGATGATTTCCTTCTGAGCGAAGCAAAGATCAAGGAAATTATCGATTCGTTGCCACAGCAGGTGGTCAATGACATCAAATTCGCCCAGGAGCAAGTACGTAACTTCGCCAGAATCCAGCGTGAGGCCCTGCGAGATGTCGAAGTCGAGACGCTGCCCGGCGTGATCCTGGGGCACAAAAACATACCTGTGAACAGCGTGGGATGCTACGTGCCGGGTGGCCGGTACCCAATGGTGGCGTCGGCGCACATGAGCGTCCTGACAGCGCGCACTGCCGGTGTTAAGCGCATCGTTGCCTGTACACCACCCATAAACGGAGAAATCCCGGCGGCAACCGTCGCCGCGATGCATCTTGGTGGCGCGGATAGCATCTATCTGCTCGGCGGTATTCAGGCGATGGCAGCAATGGCATATGGCGCGGTCGGCATTGAGCCAGTGGATATGATCGTTGGCCCGGGCAACGCTTACGTTGCGGAGGCCAAGCGCCAGTTATTCGGCGTGGTGGGTATTGATCTTCTGGCAGGGCCGACGGAGGTGCTAGTCATCGCTGATGACACATCCGACGTAGAGATCTGCGCGACTGACCTGCTGGGACAGGCCGAACATGGCCCCACGTCACCGGCGGTCTTGCTGACGACGAGCAAAGAACTGGCGGACAACATTCAGGCGGAGATTGATCGTCAGCTTGAGACGCTGCCGACTGCTGATCTGGCAGGTATCGCCTGGAGCGATTGCGGTGAGATTATCCTGTGCGATACCGATGCGGAGATGGTACAGGTCGCGGATGAAATCGCCAGCGAACACGTTGAGGTGCTCACGCGAGACCCGCAATATTTCCTGGATCATATGACCAACTACGGCGCGTTGTTCCTTGGGCCGAGGACTAACGTCGCTTACGGCGACAAGATCATCGGCACCAATCACACACTTCCGACCAGGAAGGCAGGACGGTATACCGGTGGCCTGTGGGTCGGCAAGTTTATCAAGACCGTCACCTACCAACGCATCATGACCGACGAAGCCAGCGTGCTGATCGGCGAATACGGTAGCCGGCTATGTGAAATTGAAGGATTTATGGGGCACAAGGAGCAATGTGATCTACGTGTGCGCCGCTATAGCAAAGAGGCTGTGCGCTGACGCGCGGCCTCGCTGACTGTCTTTATAGGGCGATGGTCAGAAGTCGCCCTACCCATGCTTTACAGCAGTGTCTGGCCTGATCACCATGAATGAAAACGTCACATCTTTTGACGTCGCAGCGCGGGCAGGTGTCTCGCAGTCCACCGTATCCCGTGTCTTCAGTGAGAACAGCCCCAACGTCTCGCCGGAGACGCGCGATCGGGTCGTGCAGGCGGCGCGCGAACTGGGCTACCGTCCCAATGTGATCGCCCGCATGATGAGCACACGCCAGACGAACATCGTCGGCATCGTCATGGCGAACATCGTCAGCCCCTTCTATCCCTATGTACTGGAGAAATTTCTAAAGCGCCTGCAAGAGATGGATCGACAGGTTTTATTATTCACTGCTGCGCCTGATCAATCTGTCGATGATGTGCTGCCGGTAGCCTTACAACACCAGGTGGACGCACTCATCATCACGTCAGCGACATTGTCCTCGGAGATGGTTGAAATCTGCGCGCATAGTCGTACGCCGGTTATTCTTTTCAATCGTTACATAAAGGGTGCGAATGTCAGCGCCGTGTGTGCGGATAATCTCGCGGGTGGGCAACTCATCGCGGACTACCTGCTGAAGGGCGGCCATACGCGCTTTGGGTACATCGCCGGGCAGGCAAACACGTCCACAAACAGCGAACGCCAGCGGGGATATATTGGCCGCCTCCGCACATTTGGCATCGATGATGTGCTGATCGAACCTGGGGATTACACGTATGTTGGCGGGCACGCTGCAATGTCGGTGCTGCTGCAGCGATCAGATCCACCGAATGCCGTTTTCTGTGCGAATGACATCATGGCAATCGGTGCAATCGACGCAGCGCATGAACTCGGCAGACATGTGCCCGATGACCTGAGCATTATCGGTTTTGATGACATCCCTATGGCGCGTTGGGGCGCTTATCGGTTGACGACGGTCAGCCAGGAAGTGGACGCGATGATCGACGCGACGATTGACCTGATGCTGGCGAAAATCGCAGACAGTAATTTACAGACAACGCTCAGGCTGATCCCAGGCAAGCTCAAGGTGCGGGACTCAGCCCGGCCGGTCCACGAGGAGGGACAAGATACGTGACACGAACATTGCATAATCAGGTGGTCATCGTGACGGGCGGCAGTGGTGGTATCGGCAGCACGATCTGTCGTCGGCTGGCTGAGGCCGGTGCGAAGATCGTCCTGACTTATAGCCGCAGTGCTGATACAGCGCAAGCCGTCGCAGATTCGCTCAGCGGCGACGGTCATCTCGTGATACGCTGCCCGGTCGATGACAGTGCAGCTCAGGCGCAACTCGCGCAGACCATCCGCGCTGAATACGGACGGCTGGACATCCTCGTTAACAACGCCGGAATTACGCGTCCGGTGCCACATGATGATCTAGATGGTCTCGATGATGCGCTAATTGACGATATCTTTCGCGTGAACTTCCGGGGCGCATTCGCCTCAGTGCGGGTATTTAAAGACCTGCTCGCGGCGAGTGACGGCGGCCTGGTAGTCAACATCTCATCAATTGCCGCGCGTACAGGCATAGGCAGCAATGTCGCCTACTGTGCCAGTAAAGCGGCCATGGATAGCATGACGCGGTCGCTGGCGCGTGCGCTGGCACCTCGCATCCGCGTTGTCTCCGTCGCGCCGGGTTGGGTCAATGGGGAGTATGCACAACGTATGCCGCCGGAGATTATTGAAGAGCAAAAAGCGAAGACCCCGCTTCGGCGCATCGCTGAAGCCGAAGATGTGGCAGAAGCCGTTTACGCTGTGGCTGCCCATCTAACGTTTACAACGGGCAGCATCATAGAGGTGGATGGGGGCCGCCCCTTAAATTAACCGCTGATCAGTAGCTTTTGCAATGCAGCGCGGATCGCAGGCGGGATGGGTGTGGATTTGCTGGTCTGGCGATCCACAAACACGTGCACGAAATATCCGAACGCGACGGGACCAATATCCCCCTGTTTGAAGATGCCGACCTCATAGCTAACGCTGCTGTTGCCGATGTGCGCCACGCGCAACCCGGCACTGATGATGTCAGGGAAGCGCAGCGGCCTGAAGAAGCGACACTGCGATTCGACAGCGAAACCCACGACGTTATCTGTGGTGTAATCCAGGCCGCCCTCGGTCATCAGATAGTGGCCGATGACGGTATCGAAATAGGCGTAGAAGACGACGTTGTTGACGTGTGCGTACATATCAACGTCACGCCAGCGCGTCGGGATGGTCAGATGATAAGGAAAATCAGCGGCCTGCGGAACAGGGGTTTCGGTCATCGGATTTCCTCTTTATTCACCGTACAGCCAGCGTGACGATCTCTCGCGGTTTAAGCTCAAGCTGCACGCGTTTTCCATCAAAGGGCACGTCCGCCTCGAAATTTTCCATCAGATCACAGGTATGGGCCGCTTCCAGCTCCCGGTCGAAGGTGAGCGTCGTGCGCGTCAGCCGATTATGGCGCTCAACCAGTCGCACAATGAGATACTCACCAGCTTCTGACCGTTTGACGGCCTCCAGCGTGACGTTCGGTGCATCACAGGTGATAAAACTCCGCACGGGCAATGGCTGTTGGATGCGTCGGGCATAGAGCGGCGTATTCAATCGGGCAGCAGCCGCCATGACGCCTCCCCCTTGCCAACTGTCCTTATGCGGGTACAAGACATAGGTAAAGTGATGTACCTCGCGGTCTGCATGAGGGTCAGGTGAAATCGACCCTTTGAGCAGAGTAAGCCGCATCCACTGGCCGTGTGCTTCATGCCCGTATTTGGCGTTGTTGAGCAGCGCTACACCGTAGCCCGACTCCGAAATATCCATCCACCAGTGTGCCGGAACCTCAAACCGAGCCGCTTCAAACGAGGTATTGCGATGGGTCGGGCGCTCGATATTGCCATAGGCGATATCGTAAGTCGCGTGGCGCGCGTTGACCGCCACTGGAAAACCAACCTTAAGCAGACGCTGGCGTTCATACCAGTCGATCTCCGTCTCAAAGGTCAATGCACGAGAATCCGCCTGCAAACTGATGCGCTGTGTAATTGTCGATTCATAGCAGTGACGCACTAATCGCAGCGAAGCCCGCAGCGGTCCGAGCTCGTCAATCACAATGCTGGTTGTGCCGATGATGGGAAGTTCTTGCTCAACATAGGTCGCAACAATATCCCAGGCGTCATATTTGCCAGGCCGATCTTCATAGAGCTGGAAGCGGTTGCCATGCTCACCCGCCTGCAAAACCTCGCGGTGGGCCTCTTTGTCCCACAGTCGGATCAATTCACCATTTTCAGCAAATTCCGCCCGCAGGTAGCGGTTTTCCAGTGCCCATTCGCTGGCAGTGACGCGATCATCACGTATGTGAGTGAGACTGCCATCTATCAGCGGGAGGACGTGATAGCCGCAAGCGGGCACGGCGTCATCGAGTGCTACCAGCACGGCGTCTGTGCCATCCAGGTTGCGAACGTGTTGCTGAGAAAGTGGCTGACCTGACGCATCAGCCAGCAGTTTGTCCTGAATACGATCAGCGGGAACAGTGATGATGCCGGTTTGTGGATCCAGAAGTGGGTTAAATATCAGGAGATGGTCACCGTCATCCTCGCCGAACAGCCTGGTACATGCGGCCTCACGGATCGCCTCGGCAGCACGGCGCAGCGATTCGTATTCATCCAGCAGGTAGTGATACACCTCGGTGATGTGCGTACCGGGCAGAGCATCGTGGAATTGTGTGCCGAGCAAGATTTTCCACGCGGCATCCAGTTGATCCGACGGGTAAACATCATGCTTGCGCCAAGCCAGCGACGCCATTAGCTCGACCTCACGCAGCAATACCTCAGAACGCCGGTTGAGCTTCTTCAAACGCCCTTTGGTGGTGTAGGTGCCGCGATGGGCTTCCAAATAGAGTTCGTCGTCCCAGGTTGGTACGCCGACGTCCTGTGCTCGGTCGGCGATACGCAGCAGCGCGTCTTCGGGATTGGCGTAACATGTACGCACCAGTCCAGGGAAATCAGCGTAACGGTCAGCGCATTCCAGCATTTCATGATCGACGCCACCGCCGCCGTCACCCCAGCCATAGGTGTAGATGGTCTCGCCGATCGTCTCCCGGTCGGAGTAGGATCGCCAGTATTTGTCCATATGATCGGGATCAACCATGCCGATGAAGTGACCGGGTGGGATAATGGTCATTAGCCTGGACCCATCAGGACCTTGCCACCAGAAGGTGTTCTGTCGCCAGGGGTTCGTATCGTTCCAGACGAAGAACTTGTTAGACAACATGACCCGGATACCGCTACGGTTGAGGATCTGCGGCAAGGCCCACGACATGCCGAATACGTCGGGCTGCCAGCAAACCTGCGACGTAAAGCCGAATTCCGCCTGCCAGAATCGCTGCCCGTGCAGGATGTGTCGCACGAATGACTCGCCTGAGATCAGGTTGCAGTCCGGTTCCAACCAGAATGCACCGACTGGCTGCCAGCGCCCTTCTGCAATGCGCTGCCTGACTTGGTCGTACAGTTCCGGATAGTGCGTTTTCATATCTGAGTAGATCTTGGCGCTGCTCTGCGAGAACCGGAACTGCGGATACTGCTCCATGAGGCGCAGCATCGTTGCATGGGTGCGCCCTATCTTGCGGATGTATTCCCGGTGTGGCCACTGGTAGACGATATCCAGGTGCGAATGCCCGACCATGTGCATCAGGCCTCGTACGCCGAAACGATCCGTGTTGAAGACCGCCTCGCGGAAGTCCCGCTGAATCGCCAGCAGCGTCTGTTTAAAGCTGTCGAAGTTCGGCTCGTGGACGGGCACAGCCAGCAACGCATCGTGCAGGTATGATTCCAGAAAGGCGCGCAGGTTGTTATCGATATTCTCGATAAAGAGCGCTTTGAACGTCGCCACGAAATCCCAGTAGGCAGCTTCCACGTCATCATCAATTGTGACCAGTTCCGCCATGCTGAACGTGTTGTAGTTTGACTCACTCGGATACCAGTAGATGTACGATTCCAGTTCGAGCTGGTGTGTGCGGTTTGCTTGTGCGCTGTTGGTCAACAGGACGGTGTTGCGAAACGGGTCTAGACCATGATGTGCGACGCCATCGAGCCGCAGCAGCGAATCACCACCGACGTATATTTTCAAAAAGACGCGCTGCTCGGCCATTACTTCCGGGATAGTAATCTGGCAGCGAAAAAAAGCGCTGACATCCGGGCCACCCCAGGTATCACCGATTTCGATGGGGCGCCAGTCAAGGTCAATGTCTTCGTAATGGTCGATATCTCGATAGTAGACCTGTCGAATCTGCCAACCGTGGAGCGGCTTACGGTGGGTGACCGTGCGCTCGAGTATGGCTTCGAGCCGCAGACTGATGCGTTCTTCAAAGCGAATGATGCGCCGTTCTGCGTTTTTTTGTTTCGTGCGCCAACGATTCATCGTTGCGCGCGCGTCACTGTTCATGTCCATTGACTGAGGCATCCTGTTGTATAGTCTGGGTACGCGCAGCCTTACTTCATCTAGCCATCAATACAACCATAAGTGAGATGAACGAGTTTCAACTTCAGGTGGCGATGTAGAAAAACGGCGCGCCGCAAATTGCTGGACGCGCCTATTGTCTTGTTGTGCCGGTTTGACGGACTTACTGTATCGATGACGCCTTGACCTTTTTGTCGTAAAGAAAACATGACGCTACATGCCCCTCTGAATATCCGACAGGATAGAGTGCGGGGGCACTCGTCAGGCAGCGATCCATGCGTTCAGGACAACGCGGGTAGAACCGGCAGCCAGATTTCTGCGATGTCCGCATCTCTTCTTCGGCTGGTAGTTCAATTGTGCCTTCCCATTTGATGTTCGGGTCGGGCACCGGTACGGATTTGACAAGCAGCTGGACATAAGGATGGTGTGGTCGATCAATCACATCCAGCGTGCTTCCTGTCTCCGCAATTGCCCCCTGATACAGGATGAAAATTCTGTCGCCGATCTGGTAAGCGGTGCTCAGATCGTGCGTGATATAAAGGAACGAGATACCATTATCTCGCAAACGCATCATCACATCCAGGATGGCAGCGCGCAGCGAGGCATCCACCATGGACACTGGCTCGTCGGCGACGATTAACTTCGGATGCAGCATATAGGCGCGTGCCATCATAATGCGCTGTCGCTGGCCGCCGCTCAACTGATGCGGGTATTTGCGCAGCACATCCTCGCCGTGCAATCCGACGATATTCAACGCTTCTTCAATCATATCGCGTGCCTTGGCAGCGTTCGGCGCGAGCTTGAAGTTCTTCAGTACCATGTCAAACACGTGCCCGACCCGGTAGAAGGGATTATAGACGCCAAAAGGGTCCTGAAACACTGCCTGTACATCCCGCCGATACTCCCGCTGCTGTGCAGACGTAGCGGTCGTCATGTCCTGACCATTGAAGATGATCTGTCCGGATGTCAGCCTGGTGAAGCCCAGAACGAGGTTCGCCAGCGTCGACTTGCCGCTGCCACTTTCCCCGGCAATCGTCGTGATCGTTGCCGGGCTATGGGGGATGTCCAGATTAAAGTCCTGCAAGGCAACGACCTGGCGCTTACCACCACCAAACGCCCGCTGTGTATAGACTTTGGTCGCGTTACGAATTTGTAGCAACATCTCGGACATCGATGTACCTCCCATCTTCTTGCTTCTCATACAGGTGGCAGGCCACTTCCTGACCGGGGCGGATTTCCTGGCGAACGGGTTTGTGGGTGCGGCATCTTTCCATCACGAACGGGCAGCGCAACTGGAAGATACAGCCGGGCGGCGGGTTGCGCGGATCATGCGTGATGCCTTCGGTGATCTTCAACGGTTTGCGCTCTTTGAGCGATGGCACGGATTCGATCAGCAGTTGGGCGTAGGGGTGCCCCGGATTGCGGAACATGTGCTCAACCGTTGAGATTTCCACGATGTTGCCTGCGTACATCACAACGATCCGATCGACCATCTGAGCCATCAGGCCCATGTCATGTCCGATCATAATCATAGAAACGCCTGTTGCCTGCTTCACCTTGAGCATCGTCTGTGCAACGACACGCTGAACGACTACGTCCAGCGCACTTGTTGATTCGTCTGCGATGATGACGCTCGGGTCCAGCGCGATCGCCATCGCTATGCAGGCGCGCTGCTTCATGCCGCCGCTTAACTCGTGCGGATACATATCGTAGATGCGTTCCGGCAGACCAACCCATTGCAGCAGTTCAAGAATGCGTTTCTTCACGGCCTGCTTGCTCTTACGTTTCTGCCGATCCTCGTGCTGACGGATAACATCCTCGATCTGCTGGCTGATACGCATCGTTGGGTTGAGCGAATTCATCGCCCCCTGGGGAATCAGCGCCAGTTTCGACCAGCGCAGCTTGCGAAGACCTTCTTCATCAAGATCGAGGATGTTCACCCCGTCCAGCCGGATCTCCCCGCTGACGATACGGCCCGGCGGAACGATCAACTGCAAAATGCCCATCGCCGCCGTCGACTTGCCGCAACCCGACTCGCCGACCAGACCAAGGATTTCTCCTTCGTAAAGTGTAAAGTCGATACCGTCTACGGCGCGTACGTCACCCTTCGGCGTCTCGTAGTAGACGCGCAAGTCCTCAACTTCCAGTACGGTATTCTTCGCTTTATCTGTCGTCGACATGCGCCTCCTCCGTTATTTCTTCCCCCGCCGCAGTCGCGGGTTGGCGATTTCATCGAGGCCCAGGTTAATCAACAACAGCCCGACGAACATGATCGAAAGCAGAATTGTCGGCACACCCCACCACCACCACAGATTGCCTGATAGCGCGAGGTTCGTGTACGCGTCGTAGATGGTGCCACCCAGGGTGATCGCACCCTGCGGCCCGAGTCCCAGCGTTTCCAGACCGACCGCCGCCAGAATCGCTCCTGTCGCCCCAGAGATGAAGCTGGCGAACAAATACGGGATGAGGTTGGGCAGCATCTCCTTGAACATGATGTCGATGTTCGACGCACCTGACAGCCGCGCCATGCGGACATAACCACTTTCGCGCATGGACAGCACCTGTGCGCGAATCTGGCGGGTTGGCCGGGGCCAGGCAAACGCCGAGATAATCACTGCCATCGTGAGCAAATCAATGCGATCAAAGACCGAGTTCAGTACGATGAGCACCATCAATGCCGGAATCGTCAGGGTGATATCAGCGGCTAATCGGATGATGTCATCGACCAGCCCACCCATAAAGCCGCTAGTAAACCCCAGAATAATGCCAACAAGCATGCCGATCGACGCGGCCACAAAGCCCAGAATAAACGTATTCGGCGCACCGACCAGGGCGATTGCCAGCATGTCATGGCCGAAGTTATTCGTCCCCAGGGGATGGTCCCATGTCCCCTCGACACCACGAATGCTGGTGAAGCCGACGGGCGGCAAACGCCGCGCCTCGAGATTGCGCTCACTCGCTAGATCCGTATCCCAGAATATCGGGCCGATGACGCCCATGAAAAGAATGACGGTAATAATCCCCACGCCGACCAAAAGCCGCGTATTGAACCAGGGCGTGTCCCAGACGTTAAAGCGTCCCATTTTCTTGGGTTGCACTGCCTCGACAGGTTCCGGTGCGGGGGGTACAGGGTTCGGTGCAATTTGTGGTACTGTCGCCATTACTCTATGCTCCCCACTGATATACGCGGATCAATGTAGGGGTAGATCAGGTCGACGAACAGCACCGCCAGCGCAGTCAACATGATCAGGAAGAACGCCGCACCCTGAATGACGGGGAAGTCCTGAGCGAGAATGTTCTCGTAGATCACGCGGCCCATGCCCGGATACTGAAAGACGTATTCCACCAGCACCTGGCCACTGACAAGCGTACCGAGTGTGATGGCGAAGGCCGTAATCTGAGGGAGAATTGCGTTACGAATCATGTAGCGATACAGCACATAAAACGGCCGCAGCCCTTTGGCTTGCGCCAGTTGCATGTAGTCCTCGCCCTCTACCGTGATCATCATGCCGCGCATACCCAGCGCCCAGTAGCCAAAGCTGACCAGGATAATCGCCAGGGCAGGCAGCGTGCCGTGATAGAGCACACTGCCAATAAACTCCAGATTAAGCCCAGGAGTAATCTCGCCGACAGCATAAGCATCAGAATCCGGGAACCAGCCCAGGACGAAGGCGAAGATATAAAGCAGGAACAGCGCAGCCAGAATGGATGGAATCGAAGTAAACACCATTCCCAGCGGGATAATCGCCTTGATTAATCGGGGCGTGCGCGACCAGACCATGATCGCCCCCAGGAAATTCCCGATCAGGAAAGTCAGCACCATCGCCACCACCAGCAGACCCAGTGTCCATGGCAGTGCTCGCAGGATGATGGCCATCACGGGCGTTGGGAAAGCGTTGATCGAATAGCCGAAATCAAACGTTGCCAGGTTCCCCAGATAGCGAATGTACTGTACTGGCAACGCCTCATCCAGGCCGAAGCGCTCGCGCCAGCCCTGGATGATCGCTTCTGAGTTTTCCGTATCGGAGCCGGCGTTTTGCATGTCCCCGACCATCGCGCTGATCGGGTCACCGGGGGCAAGGCGCGGGATGATGAAGATCAGCGTCGCGGCAAACCAGATTGTCAGAAAAGTAATCGTAAGCCGCCTTAAGAGATACGAAAGCGGGATTTTTCCCATAATGACCTCGTAATAATCATTTCTTTAGATTTGACGAAGGGTGAGGAGAATCCCCACCCTTCCCGTTTGTCTTTGCTCAGTTACTTCAACGGTGGCGAGGCTTATCCAGCTTTCGTCACGTTGTGAATAATCTGATGACCACTGTTCCACCAGAAGGCCGGGTGGTTGAAATTATTCTCAGCGGTTGGCCAGCCAGTCCAGTAGGTGGTGTTATACGGCAGCAGCTTGGAAGCCTGTACCAACGGAATGATGGGGGTTTCTTCGTACAGGTAGCTGTAAGCTTCTACGACTAGATCAACAATCTGCGGATCGCCCAGCGGCAGCGTGCCAATTTCGGCCACGATTGCGCTGTAGGCTTCTGCGCCTTCACCGCTCCAGCGGCCGGTATTGTTGATACCTGGCGCACGTTCGCCAACAGGGGCGAGGAATCGCGTGGAATAGCGGTTCAGGGAGGCCCAGGGTTCGTTGACGGAAGCGCAGGACAACCAGCCATAAGTAACTTCATAGTCGCCCGTCGGCGCGGCAGCACCCCAGAAGGTCCCGTTATCGACTGGGCGCGCAGCGGCGTCAATGCCAGCGTCACGGAACTGCTCTACCAACACCTCAACCGTGTTGGTGTATTCCGTACTGGCATTGTTGACCAGGATATTTACCGACAGGGTCTCACCGTCTTTCTCGTAGAAATCGCCGTTGCGGGTGTAGCCTTCAGCCTCGATCAGAGCCTGGGCTGCTTCGACATCGGCCGTCGCGGATACGCCGTAGCCAGCTGCCTCAACGGCCTGGACGAATGGCTCCATCGCGCCATACTGCGTGAAGATAGTGCGCGATACCTCGGTTGTGCCTTCGTAGGCAAACGCGACGATTTCTTCGCGGTCAACGATCAGGCTCAGCGCGCGCCGCATATTGGGGTTATCCCAGGGTGCAACGGTCGTGTTGATGTCCAGCTGGCGTGAGCAAGGATCGGCCCACGCAAATGGCAGGTCGTTCTGCCAGGCGATGACGTTCGGGTTGCTGGATTGGATCACCTCGAAGGCCAGCAACGACACGCTGTTAGCGACGTCGATCTCGTTGTTGGACATCAGCTCAACACGAGCATCCTCGGTGGTGGTCGTGCGCCAGATTAGCCGCATCGGTTCCGGTAGGTCCATGAGGCCCACCTGGGCGCCCCACCAGCTATCATTGCGGTCCCAAGCGAAGCGCGTCGGATCTGAACTGGTCAGGGTGTACGGCCCCGTACCAATCGGCCACCCCTGTTCCTCATCGTAGAAAGTGAACGTCGCCGGGTCCTGGCCTGCCCAGATGTGCTCGGGCATGATCAGGACGCTGTTCGCAACGCGGACGGAGAACAGATCAAGCTGGAAGCGCGGGTTCGGACCGGTCAGGTTGAACTGAACGGTGAGGTCATCGATTTTTTCCACGCTCTCCACAGTCTGCTGCACATTTGCGGAATCAATCAATGTAGCGGATTCATCGCTCAGCAGCATCTCTATCGTAAAAACGACATCATCGGCGTTGAAGGCTTCGCCATCCGACCACGTAACCCCATCGCGCAGAGTCAGCGTCCAGACATCGAGTGTCTCATTCGACTCCATGCTCTCGCCCAACCACGGGTCAACACTGCCGGTTTCGTAATTCAGGATGAACAGTGGCTCCCACATAGCCTGATGCGCGCCGTTACCACGATTGGTATTCCCTGCCGGGGTAAATGGATTGTAGTTGAACGGATCCGTAACCGTGCGATCAAAGTCGAAGATGAGGGTATCTTCGCGAGCGACGTCCTGTGCCATCGCCGTCATACTGAAGACAGCAAAAAGCCCAACCACAAGAACAAGAAAACCTGCTTTGAGTTTCATTCTATTCATTCCTCACAAATTATTGGTTCATTGAAGTCAACTCGCCGCTGCTGCAACGTTCGTCCATCGGGTGACGGACAGGTGTGTTGAAACACCTCTACTACATTGAAGCTCATTCTCCGACTTCGCCTCGCAGCCCTCCTTTCAGTCCTGCGACTCTTGTGAGAATGAATTGGGGAGTGAGATCGGCGTCGATGAAGACGACCGGATCTGCAAACGAGTGGGGACAACCTCATGACGTGGAGGGCCATTCACAGCGTCGAGGCGATCGAGCAGCAGTTGCGCCGCCAGTCGACCGATCTCATGCGCGTCCTGACGTGTGGTTGTCAGAGGAATACTCATGTAGGCTGCCAAGCTGATATCGTCAAAGCCGACTACGGAGATGTCATCCGGCACGATCAGTCCCATCTGCTGAACTGCTCGCACCGTGAGGATGGCGAGTGCATCGTTGACGCAGGCGATGGCAGTCGGCCTGGGGAAAACATCTTCCAGCAGCGAGATTACCTGGTCGATGAGGTCCGTACTGCTGTCATCAAGCAAGTCATGAATGTCCGTTTCGTGGAAGACAATATCACGCGGGGAGTTTATCCGCACTGGTGGATACACGGGCAGTCCGTGTGCAGTGAGGGAATCTTCATAGCCGCGCTGGCGCTCATCAACAGGGAATAAATCGCTGATATTTGAACGCAGATACAGGATGCGCTTGTGCCCCAGCTCAATCAGGTGGTTAATCAGATCGGCGCTGCCACCGTAGTTATCACTGGCGACGTAATCCGCTTCGATGCCGCGCACGAAACGATCCACAAATACAATCGGAATGCCCATTGTCTGCAACTGCTGGAAGACCTCGCGCTGAGCATTCGTGGGGTTGGCATTTGGCCAGACAATCAGCCCCATGATGCCATCTTCCAGCAGTTGCTTTAGCACAACGACTTCTTCGTCGTTATTCGTCGCATTGCTGAAGACAACGCGATAACCTGCAGAGCGCAGCTCGGTTTCCACACTGCTTAACAGGACGCGATGGATGTTGTTGTGAAAATTACGCGTCACATAACCGATTAACCGGGTGTTGGCTCTGCTGTCCGGATCGTAACTTACGAAGGTGCCGCGCCCGACAGCGCGCTTAATCAGCCCTTCAACTTCCGCACTTTGCAGCGCAATCCGTACGGTTGTCCGGCTGATTTTCAGGTGCTCAGCGAGCTGTGGTTCACTGGGCAGTCGGTCGCCGTTTTTCCATTTTCCGGAAACAATCAGGTGGCGCAGCAGGTTATGCAGTTGAACATGAAGGGAAATATAGCTGTTATGGTTCAGTTTGAAATCAGAAAGTTTAGCCATTTTGACGTATCACAAGGGTTATTTTCTTTAAATGTATATACAGGTGAGGACATTTTAGCGTCATTACGGGGATTTGCAAATTTTCCTGGGTTTCTTCCTGTGATGAAGCAGGAATCCACGCCGGGCCTGAGACCATGCGGAGATAATGCCAGGGGAGATCGACGGACACAGAGGCGGCTGTGCCCGTCTCTGTGTATTTAGCGGGCGTAGTCCATCACCAGAACGCGGGTGCGCTCCGGGATGTCGTTCCTGGTGAGGACTGTTTCATGCGTGCATGCAAAATCGACATCGCGATCGTCGAAGTACGCCAGGAACGATGCAATCCAATGCGTATTGCGCGGCTTATACGTCAGGGTGCGAAAGTGCATAGGAACGATGAGTTTTGGCTGAGTTGCATCGATAACCTTTTTAAGATCATCGAGTTCGATTGTCAGTTCACCTCCTGTCAGGGCCAACAGAATGTCCACATCATTGAAAAAAGACGTCTGCGCTTCCGTCAGCGGATTGCCGACGTCGCCCATGTGTGCGATGCGGATGCCGTCAACCTCGAAGCGGTACATACCATTCTGGTCGGGTTCGTGTTCCGGGTGATCTATGAATTCCATCGCCTCTATCGCCTGGATGGTGAGGCCTTTGACAGTGCGGCTGCCGCCTTCGCGGGCTACTTGCAGCGCATTGACTGCGAACGGATCACCAGGGATCAGATCATAACGACAATGAGCGGTGTCGTTGTCAGACGAGACAATCACCACGTCCGCAGCGTCGGTAATCGGTGGATAGCCGACGCCTTCTGGCGTGTAAGGATCGGTGATGATGGTCAATCCGTCAGAAGATTGAATGCGAAACGCTGCGTGACCATACCATTTGAGCTTCACCAATGTGTTCCTTTCCGTCTTTGGGTTCAATCTTTTGATCAGCGCAGGGATTTTACCATCTCGCCAATCGTGGAGACCCGTGCGATGTCTTAATCGATGTCTCAATCTGGCGGGAACTCATCAGAATTGTCCAGTTCGATCTTGTTTTCGAACTTGTGTATAGCGATTGTCATCGGCCAACGCGTAAGTGTCGCCAGCGTTCCCGCACGGCGAACCGAGCGCGCTGGCGACAGCCTATTTGTCTGCTGATCTGCTAGATGACGATCGTCTCCAGCGGATTGTTTGCGATATTCTCACCACGGCAGTAGAAAAGGCGATGTGTTTCGTTGCCGGGCGCATCCGGGTTAAACTTAGTTTCCAGCGAGAAATAACGCATGGTATAACCAGCGCGGCGACGGTCACTTGTGTTGGCCTGCGCACCGTGAATGATGCGTCCATCGTGCAGGGAGCATTCGTTGGGATTCAGCTCGAAATACACAGCCTGTGATTCATCGATCAACTCTGGCTTTATCTCGCTGCCGAAGGTATTCGTGGCTTTGTCTACTTCGACATACTCGCTGAAGCCATTGGTATGCGTACCGGGGATGACACGCAGACAGCCATTCTCACGATCTGTGCGATCCAGTGCGAGCCATACCGTAACAATCTGATCCATGCGATCCAGCCGACCCTGCCAGTAGCTGCTATCTTCGTGCCAGGGGGTTGCCCGCCCGATGTTCGGCTCTTTCGCAATGAAGTGACTCGACCACAGCCCGATATTGGGACCGATCAGCGGTTCGACCAGATCAAGCACTGCGTCCGCCATCAGGAACTCAAACAGGCGCGGCTCGCTGAAATGTGGCTTATCGAGTTCGTCTATGCGCGAACCGGCGGCTTGCTTGGCGACAAGGTCCTCAAATATTGTGACAAGCTCATTGAACTTCTCTGGTGCAAAAACCGGTTGTTTGAACAATAGAAAACCATCTTTGTGGTATTGCTTGATTCCTTCATCGGTGATGCGTAAGTTACTCATTTGCCTCTCCTCATCTGAAAAACTATCCTCGAGTATTTGGCCAATTTGTCGAAACACCATTCTGGTATACGTTCAGCCCCTCAAATAGCGCTAGGATCCAGACGTGTGTTTCAACTTATTGCGTCACAAGCAAAACGCTGCTTTTGGCGCATTTAAAGACAGCATAAGGTGTTTTGCAGTACACTGACTTCTAACGCATTGACCTTTTTTTGTACTATATTGATATTCAGGTGCCTTATGGAACTACGCGCGGCAAACATAATCGATGTGGAAGTCGAGGGGCATTACGCTTTCTACTCATTCGTCGAGCAGATTTCGACACGGGCACATAAACACGATTTCTTTGAGATTTTTCTGGTCACAAGGGGCAGCATCATCCACCATATCAACGGCGAAGGCGTGCTGCTGAAGGCGGGGGCGTTGGTGTTCATCCGCCCCGAAGATATCCACTACTACGAACCCAACGCCGACCAGAACTGCGAGCTCATCAACCTGGCGTTTTTACGGCAGACGTTTAGCGCCCTATCGGACTATCTAGGACTGGCGACGAAAAAAGCGCTGCTGCTGCGCCCGCATCTGCCGCCGACGGTCATGCTAACAGCAACTGAGACAACGCAACTGGGCGCACGCCTAAAGGAATGGGGTCGTGTCATGTACTACGATCCGGCACGGTCTCGGCTGACATTGCGGGCTTTGCTGGCACAGCTGGTATCAGCCTATTTCATCGCTCGTGTAGAGGACTACCCCGCAGATGCGCCCTGGTGGCTGGTGGAACTTTGCCAGCAGTTACGGCAGAAACCAAATGTTATCGAAGGTCGTGATGCAATGCTGAGGCTTGCCAATCGCTCACCGGAGCATATCGGGCGTGTTTTCAAGTCTTATCTTGGCATTACGCCGTCGCAGTTCATCAACAACGCACGCCTTGATTACGCCAGTGATTTGCTCCTTAATACCGATGCTCCAGTGACACGAATCTGCTACGATGTCGGCTTCGACAACCTGAGCTACTTCTACCGCCTGTTCGGATCGCGCTGGGGATGCTCTCCCCAGCAGTTTCGTAAGATCAACCGACGCACATTAATCCCCTGAACACGGTTGAATTATTCAAGGGGACAAGATATTCGTGTCGATCGAAGCCGGCGAACGCGCCCGCCGGTCGCGTATAGTAGATAAATCGCCGGTAGCCCGATTTTGTGTAGACGTCGTCGGGTGCGATGAACAACGGGCGGATGCTGGTGCGCTTATTCTCGGGCATATTCAAACATACGTAAGTGAGCTGGACCAGTTCAGGTGGTAGCTTATCTGGTTCCAACAGATCGGCACGCGGTCAGGGCAGAGGGAGTTCTAAATGGTATTGATGGGTTCAAGATCACACAGGTCACAGCAGACGATCCGCGCATTGAGGTGCATACTGAGAGTACCAGCCAGGCAGCCCTCTGCCCGGACTGCGGCTGTGCCTTAACACATTGTCATGGTAGGTATCAACGGCATCCACAGAGCGCTCAAGATGCCACCGGCTGTCTATGCTGCCCAGTAATTTCCAGACTCTTGTCTTCATAAATTGGGTGCTTGACAGAGGCTTGACAACCAAGAAGCCTATATAATTCAGTTCATCGATCTATAGTGTATTTTACTTTCTACCTTAGTAAGGTACATTGGATTGCCCAATCTGCAATAGTAATGCTACAAGAGGAGTTCCTTTATGAATCGTGTAATCTTGTTGCTCGTGCTCACAATGGTAATGGGCGCGAGCTATATACTGGCGCAACAGGTAAATGAACCGCGTACTCATTATGATTCGCTTGCCCTGGAAACGCCAGAAGATGCTGTTATGACCTTTGTCGATGCCTTCCAGCGTCAGGACTACCCCACTGTATTTTTGATTTTTTCGCCACATGCACAGACCCGATTTCAGCGGATTAACGCCACGTACAACTATGACCAAGCCATCAATGAGGAAGTTGCCGCTGAGATCTTTGAATTGCTTCCACCCTTATCTGAGTGGGAACACGTCCACGATGGCTACGTGTTCGACCTTATTATGTTGACTGCTGAGGGCCGAGATGGGTTGTTAATTGATTTGCGAGGTGATGTGGAAATTCTGCGAACAGAGGAGGCAAGCATCGAGGGAGAACCTGCCGTTGACGTAATCGTGACTGTTGAGGACATTGATGGTGAGGTGCGTTTCCGCATGGTGCAATCAGCAACTGAGCGCTGGCGCGTGTATCATGTCGCTGCACCGGGTAGTGTAGATGATAACGCGTTGTGGGCGATGCCGCCTCGAGATTAGCGAAGTCACGAGTTTCAAGAAACCATCCATCATCAATTAGCCTCGTACGAAAGCCAAATCAAGTCGATAGCACTACATGCTTTCTTTGGCTGCATTGCCCTATCTTTGTCGAGCACTCCAAAAGCGAGATGACCATGTGAAATAGCAATGATGGACACCAATGATGGACACTATGAGAGGGACATAGCTGGCTACTTGATTGGCACGACAGTACATACAGACGCCACCAGCATGATCACTGATCAATGGGTATGTTGCTTTCGTCGTACATGTTGCAATCATAATGCAATTCATCCTGTTGTGGACGTAGTGGGATGGGGAAGAGGGATCGTAGGAACGAGGCTCCGATTACTGAAGTGATTCCGATCTACATGGACAAGGATGGCAGAATGCGTGTTACCGGTACGCGGGTTCTGCTCGAACTAATCCTTCATGCGCATCATCAAGGCGGAACACCCGAACACATTGTGTAGATGTACACTACGCTCACGCCTGACCAGGTGAATCTCGTGATTGGTTACTACTTATGTCATCGTGAAGGTGTTGATGCATGTATCCAACGCATCGACGAAGAAGGTGAATGGTTGCGGCGTGAATGGGAAGCGCAAAACCCCCGGTAGATCACAAGATCGGAATTGCTGGACCGTTTGCAAGCCAAACAAGATGATGCTGAATGAGGTTTCTGGCAGACGAGAATTTCAACAATGACATCATACGTGGTGTTTGGTGGCGTATCCCAGATGCCAGCTTCACACGGGTACAGGATACGGACACTTACGGTGCCGATGATTTGCATGTGCTTGCATATGCCGCTGAAAGGCTTACATCACACGGATATTGTGGTCGAAGTGGCGGTGAAGCTGAGAGTCTATTCCTGTTCTGACGGCAAGAGATCTTTTACCACGGCAGAAATGCTGGGAAGCACAGAATCGTCCGTACGATACCGTAGTTAATCGGAGTAGATTCAAAGCGTTCCATGCTGAAATGAACTCAGAAAAAGTGGTTGCGATTAAATGCAGTGTTCCTGGGATGCGGTGTTCCTGGGATAAAAGGGATTAACTGGATGACCCTCGATGCGCCAACAATGACCGTACCTCTAAGGATGGATAAGCACGGCGCGATTCGCATCGGCAAAACGCGTGTTCTGCTTGAATTGATAATTCACGCTTACTACATGGGTGAAACGCCTGAAGGGATTGTTGACAGTTATCCCACGCTAACAATCGCCGATGTCTATGCTGTGATCGGTTACTACCTGACGAACCGAGTAGAGATTGATGCGTATGTGCGTCAACGTGATCGCCAGGCAGAGCAAATTCTGCGGGACTTGGAGGAAAACCTGACCCCGGAAGCTCAAGCTCTACGAACTCGTCTGCGTGCCTATCAGGAACAACAAAAAGCAGACCAATGATTCGGTTTTTGCTGGATGAGAATTTCAATGGAAAGATTGTGCGCGGGTTGCGTGCTCGCCGACCTGATGTTGATATGATTCGTGTTCAAGACACGGACTTGTTGGGGGCAGACGATGCGGCAGTGCTGGAATGGGCGGCAAGGGAAGGGCGTGTACTGCTGACGCACGATTTGGATACGATGAAAGATCTGCTAACGAGCGGATTGCTCAGGGCTTACCGCTGGCAGGTGTGATCTTCGTCCGGGATACTTTGGCTATTGCCAAGGTGATTGAAGATCTGCTGGCGATACTTGGAGCGAGTGAAGGGAGCGAGTGGGAGAATCGAGTTGATTTTCTGCCCCTGCAAACGTGATTTTCTCAGGGTGGGTGCTGAGGCAGTGGGTTAATGTGGTTCTGTAGGCTGAAGCTGCTGAGATTTTCGAATGCTCTATTTCAAGATCGCGTGGAACTGAGTGATCGATGGTAGGTTCCGATGAATTATGCTCGAATAAGTCGTTGTGTATGTGTGTAGAAAGGGTTTGCAGGATTTTAGTGATGGATGTAGAATTTCAGTGGTGACTGTAATTTTACTGTAGAGGGCTGTAAAATTACAAAGTTGGAGGGACAGAGTTACGTACACTAGGCATAAACACTCATTTCACATCTTTGTTAATCCCCCTGAGTATAGCAAAAACCCCGACAAAGTCAAGCTTCGAGAGCGAATTCAAGAATACCGCCGCATGGGCTGGAGCTACCGCGAGATCGCTGCTGTGGTAGGCATGCACTTCACGCGTGTGGGGCAGATACTCAGAGACAATTCGTAGCTTCTTCTTCTCATAACCCAGTCATTATCAAGAAACACTCTCCATAACCTTATATCGTCAACACAAAAAAGACGGCACTCGATCGAGTGCCGCCTCTGCTGCGGAGAGTCCTGCGAGGGTCTTGCTCAGAAAGGAAGAGTTTCGCCCGTAGGGCGCTATCCATTTCTGGTGAGGGAAACGGCACAAGCCAGGAAGAAATGGATAAAGCGAAGTCCAGCAGGACTTTGAAAGATGCCGCGCCTGCTAGCATGGGCAACGTAAATCAGCGATTTGTGGGGCTGAATTCAGTGGGATGAGATCAGCGATCAGGAGGACATCCAGTGGGTGCAACGCATTCATAGGAAGTCGGAGTTGAAAGCGACACCACCAGGGACGGGAGATAGGTCGAGAATCAGAGTGCCACTGCTGCATAAAGGCGCAGCATGTACCCGTGAACGGCTCACGAGTCACTTTGACGAGCAGCATAGGCTGCCAGTCCAGATCGGGAAGATTGGGCATGAGATTCGCTTTCGGTTGTGTAAGTCAGGGTGGTTTAAACGTCAAAACCGAAGGGTGGTTTGGGTTTAACCCGGTTTAACGTCAGGCAGCTTACTTTTTGGGCCTAGGATGTTATGGTCAAAAATTAACGGATTATGAGACATCGGCAATATGGATTGACCTTCACATTATGTGAACCTGCACCCTGTAATCAGCGGAGCACAAGTTGCCATTCAAACAAGATGTTCGAATGCCAGCGAGCAAATTCGCAGACAGACATTTCACGAAACTTTATGTGCTAATGAGGAGAAACAGGATGATTTCACGTAGAAATGCCTTGAAGGGAATCGGTCTTGCATCGGTGGCAGCGGCAATCGGTGTGAATTTTGGAACCAACGTTGTTCGGGCGCAGTCTAATCCGACATTGGGCGGCGTATATATCACTCGGCGTGGTCCCGTCACGCTGCATACGTATGTTGCGCCCGATGCGTCGGCGCAAGTGACCTCACATGTGATTGAAACCCCGAATCGACTCGTTGTTGTCGATACCCAATTCGTACAGATATTTGCACAGGATTTGCGTGCCTATGTTGATAGCATAGGCAAGCCAATCGAACGGGTCATATTGAGCCACGAACACGGCGATCACTGGGCGGGTGCAACGCAGTTTACGGATGTGCCGTTCGTCAGTACGGAGACTATCGCACAGACCGTTGAAACGAATCTACCGACCTATCTCCAATTGATGGAATCGGTCATTGGTGCAGAAAATATGCCAGAGACACCCAACTTGCCCCAAGGAACATTAACTGCCGAGTCTGAGCAGATTGACGGTATCGCTTTTGAATATCGCGTGGATGACAATGCAGAAGCCGTCCAGCATCTCTCGATTCACTTACCAGAAGCAAACGTATGGATCGTCCAGGACTTGATCTACAACAACGCTCACTTCTTTCCCGGTGTTGATCGTGCCAACTGGATTGCGACACTGGAAAGATTGGGCAGCGACGCAGCGAATGACGATTTATTGCTGGTCGGTCATGGGTTGCCCACCACACGCGGTGAGGTCCAGTCGGCGATTGCTTACTTGCAGTTGGCAGATGAACTAGCCGCCGGTGCGGCTGACGGCGCGTCTGTCATCGCTGCCCTGCAGGAAGCCTATCCGACCTACGGTGGGAATGAACTACTCGGGTTCTGGAGCGTATTCCTCGGGTAATTGGTAGCCATCTTTTGGCAGGTGGTAGGCTCACGCAATATGATGAGCCTATCATCTGCAATGACTATGAATTGAGGATAGCATGTACACAATCGGTGAATTCGCACGCATGGCACAGGTTTCACGGCGGCAACTGCGCCATTGGGATGAGATCGGCCTACTGCAACCGACAAAAGTTGATCCAAAAACTGGCTATCGCTACTACAGCGCCACGCAATTGACGGCGCTCAATCGTGTGGTAGCACTCAAAGAGCTGGGCTTATCGCTGGATCAGATTCAACGCTTTGTCAACGACGATGTATCGTTGGACGAGATGCAGGGGATGCTGCTGCTGCGTAAGGCGGAGATAGAGCAGCAGGTACTCGCCGAGATACGCCGTGTTCGTGTAATTGAGTCTCGCTTGAAGCAGATTCGGGAACAAGGGCAGCATGTTCGTGATGTGGTGGTCAAACAGGTGCCATCAAGAAAATACATTGGGGTACGAACCACATCGCCAGACTGGGAATCCAATTTGCGGCAGTGGAACACCATAACGCACCAGTTGATTGATAGTCCGGAAGAAGACCGATACGGGAGTTTCATGGGCATTCTGCATTGCGATGGGACGGCAACTGACTATTTTGTGATGGAAGTTGGTCGCATCCTGAAAACGGACACTCACCCACCGCTGAAAGCACGCGACGGTCAGCCCTTTGTTGTGCGCGAAATTCCATCCTATGTGATGGCAACTTATATACAAAAAGGAACACCATACGAGATGCATATTGGGTTCAGCACAATTGGTGAGTGGGCAGAGATGAACGACTATGCCTTTGCTGGCCCAATGCACGGTGTCATTCTGAATTCAACACATTTGCAAGATACAACCGACCTTCTTGTCGAAGTACAATTTCCAATTCAAAAACGGGATGTCCATTTCGATTTGCTCGATTCTAATAACCCAATTGCGTAACAGCCATCAGCCCGACGATGTGACCGAGCACACCGGGCGCTGGCAGCTTCGATTGGTGGAAGTCGGCGCGTGGCGTGAGCATCAGTCACCTCCCAGAAAGACTTCCAGCTCTTCACGGCAAACGGGCAAGCTGCGACTAGAGATGAAGTCCCCGATTCCAGTGTAGGTCACGAACGAGTGGATGGGCAGACGGTGAAGATACTGCCCCATGATGGTCGCGACAATATCGTTTACGACCAAGTGCCGATCCCCGCTGGCGACGAGCTCCGCCCAGGAGGCTCCGGGTTTAGGTG
>Ga0208354_1000063_pt1 | contig 60444 bp, 60 predicted proteins | sample HotLakmasection4_FD_184727 | JGI IMG/M metagenome (GOLD analysis project Ga0208354, IMG submission 184727) | Hypersaline microbial mat communities from Hot Lake, Washington, USA - Section #4 (SPAdes) | ecosystem: Environmental > Aquatic > Non-marine Saline and Alkaline > Hypersaline > Microbial... | reverse complement strand
GGGCGCGCGCCAGCGGCTCGTTGACGACCACGGCGACGCCGCCGTGCAGCGGCCGCCCGGGCGGCGCCGGCGCGGCCAGCAGCACGCCGGTATCCCCGGCCGCCGCGCCGCTGCCGAACAGGGCGCCCATGCCAAACCCGCAGGCCACCGCCATCTCGTCGGCCGACACCGCCGCCGCGCTGGCCCCGCCGGGCAGCACCGGGGCGCCCGCCGCCGCGGCCTCGGCGCCCCCGGCCCACAGCCGCTGCTGCACGGGGCCGGAGACGCCGGGCGCCGGGGCGAAATGCAGCAGGTCGTTGCCGACCTCGATTTCGATCGTGTCGGTCCAGGCCGGCCGGTAGGCGCGCAGGGCCTGCACCGTCAGCGGCTGTCCGGCCTCGGCCGCGCCCTCCGCAACCTGCCGGGCGAGATCCCCTTCGTAGAAGGCGCCGACCCCGTCGCGGCGCACGCGGCCCAGGGTGGCGGCCAGCGCCGGGAACTCCACCGTCGTCCCCTCGACCGCGGGGGCGCCGCCGGTGCCGCCCAGCGGCGGCGGGGCGCGGTCCGGCGCGGCCGCCGCGTCGCGGGCCAGGGCGCGCGACATCGGGTGGCCGAACCGGGCCAGGTTCTCCGCACTGCCGATCAGCTCCGCCCAGCGCAGCGTGCCGTGGGCGCCGTGCAGCGAGAACAGGCCGCGCAGGAATCCGGGGGCGCCGTCGCCGCCGGGCAGGAACTGGAGGGCGCGGACCGAGCCTTCCGCCGGGTCGTGCACCAGGCATGCGCCGCCGGCGCCGGGCCCGACGCGGGACGGCAGGGTGACCGCCATGGTCAGGGCCATCGCGGTCACGGCGTCGGCCGCATTGCCGCCGCGGCGCAGGACGTCGCGGCCGATCAGCGCGGCGCGCGGCTCGTCGGCGACGGCGACGTTGAGCACGTCGAAGCCCGCCGGCCGCTCGGTGCCGTTGCCGCCGCACCCGGCGGCGAGCAGAATCAGGGTGACCGCGCCGCCGAGCCGCCACAAATGTGTGCCAGCGAGACTGCCGGGCCAGCGCCAGGAGAGACTCATGCTGCGTAGGATTGTCACGGTTCTGGTCGTGTTGTGCCTGTCGGCGCCGCCGGCCGCGGCGCAGGGGCGGATGTCGTTCATCCGGGACGCGGAGATCGAGAATACCATCCGGATGTTCTCGGAGCCAATCTTTCGCACCGCCGGCGTGACGCCGCATGCGGTCGACATCCTCATCGTCAACGACCAGACGCTGAACGCCTTCGTGACCGGCGGGCAGACCCTGTTCCTGCACACCGGCCTGCTGGTGAACACCGAGCACGCCGGCGAGCTGATCGGCGTGATCGCGCACGAGACCGGCCACATCGCCGGCGGCCATACCATCCAGGGCGCGGACGCGCTGGCCGATGCCCGGCGCACCGCCCTGATCAGCACCCTGCTGGGCATCGCCGCGGCGATCGCGGCCGGGGACCCGCGGGCCGGGCCGGCGGTGATGGGCGGCGGCATGCAGCTCGCCGAACGCACCTTCCTCGGCTACACCCGCGGCATGGAAAGCGCCGCCGACCAGGCCGCACTGTCCTACCTGGACCGCACCGGGATCAGCTCCGAGGGCCTGCTGTCGTTCATGGAGCAGCTGGAGGGCCAGGAGCTGGCGCCGACCTCGCGTCAGGCGGAGTACGTGCGCACGCACCCGCTGACCCGCGACCGCGTCGACGCGCTGCGCGCCCACGTGAACCGCTCGCCCGTTACGGGCCGGCCGCTGCCGGCCGGCTGGGAGGAGCGGTTCGCGCGCATGCAGGCCAAGCTGATCGGGTTCCTCATGCCCCACGTCGCCCTGCGCCAGTACGCCGCCGATCCGTCGGTCGCCGGCCGCTACGGCCGGGCGATCGCCATGTACCGCAGCGGCGACCTGGAGGGCGGGCTGGCGCTGATGACCGAGCTGCTGGGCGAGGCGCCGGACGACCCTTATTTCAACGAGCTGGTCGGGCAGATGCTGCTGGAGCACGGCCGGCTGGACGAGGCGCGGCACTACTATCAGCGCGCGGTCGACCTGCTGCCGGACGAGCCGCTGATCCTGGTCGCCCTGGCCCAGACCAAGGTCGACTCCAGCGACCCCGCCGTGGTGCAGAGTGCGATCGCCGACCTGGAGCGCGCGGTGCGCGCGCGGGACGGCGGCACGCCGCTGGCCTGGCGCCTGCTCGCCACGGCCTACGGGCGCACCGGCGACATGGGCATGGCCGCCCTGGCGCTGGCCGAGGAGGCGATGGCCACCGGCGACGGCGAGCTGGCGCGCTGGCAGGCGCAGCGGGCCCTGCAGGAGCTGCCGCAGGGGTCGTCGGGCTGGCTGCGCGCCCAGGACATCCAGCGCGCGGCCGAGCGGCTGTAGGCCGGCGGCGCGCCTTCACAAATGCGTGTGGCCGCGCTTCCGGCTTGCCCGGCGCGGCCGGCGTGGCCATTTTGCCCCGACACCGCTACAGGGACCCGGGGACCCGGACGGGGAGGCACTTATGAACCTATCGCTGTGGCGCCTGGCGGCGCTGCTGTCCGTCGCGCTGGCGCTGGCCTTCGGCGCGGCTACGCGGGCCGGGGCCCAGGAGGCCGCGCAGGACCGCTTCGGCGCCGAGGATCGCGCCGCGATCGAGAGCATCGTGCGCGCCTACCTGCTGGAAAACCCGGAAATCATCATGGAGGCGGTGGCGGTCCTGCAGGCCCGCGAGCAGGAGGCCGAGCAGGAACTGGCCCGCGACCAACTCGCCGCGCGCGGCGACGAGTTGTTCAACAGCCCGACCTCGCCGGTGATGGGCAACCCGGACAGCGACGTCACCCTGGTCGAGTTCTTCGACTACAACTGCGGCTACTGCAAGCGCGTGCTGGACGACGTGTTCGCCCTGGTCGAGGAAGATCCGAACGTCCGCGTCGTGTTCAAGGAGTTGCCGATCCTGCACGAGACGTCGGTGCTGGCGGCGCGCGCGGCGCTGGCGGCGCAGCAGCAGGACCTGTACGTCCCGTACCACAACGCGCTGATGGGCCACCGCGGGCGCATGAGCGAAGACGTCGTGTTCGATCTCGCCGAACAGGTCGGCCTCGACGTGGAGCGGCTGCGCGCCGACATGGACTCCGACGCGGTGACCCGGGAGATCGCCGCGAACATGGCCCTGGCCCAGGCGCTCGGCATCCGCGGCACGCCGGCCTTCATCGTCGGCGACGAGATCGTCCCCGGCGCCGTCGGCCTGGACGTGCTGCGCGACCTGATCGCCCAGGCGCGGGCCGAGGCGGGGTAGGGCGCCGGCGGGGCGGCTACCGGCGGTCCTGTTCCGGCGCGCCCAGCGCCTGTTCGAACGCGGCCAGGTCCCGCGCGAACGCCGGCAGCACGGCATGCAGCCGCGCCCGGTTGGCCGCGAGGTCGGCTTCCGTCAGTTCCGAGATGACGTGCGCGTGGGCGACCCGGCGGAACCGGCGCAGGCCGTCGAGCAGCGCGTGCGTTTCCGCCGACAGCAGGGCCGGGCGCTGGCCGTCGACGGGCGAGGCCAGGGCGGCGAGCAGCTCGGCATCGGCGACGCTGCCCGTCGGCACCTCGCCGTCGATCTCGTCGGCGACGGCCTCCAGCAGCCGCTCCAGCCCGGAATAGACGGAGACGATGCCGAACGCCGTGCAGGCGCACCGCGCCCAGTCGGCAGCGGCGTTGCGCGGCAGGTCGGCGAGCAGGCATTCCGCCCTGGCCAGCAGGGCGGCCTCTGTCCTGGTTCGATCGAACCGATGGCGTAGCCTCATGACTATCGAGTGCACGAACGCAGTCTTCCGCAGCCGGGACCGTTTGGGCTCACGTGCGCGATCCGGAGGAAATATTCTTTCCTGCCCGATGCCGTCTTGAAAAGATCTGCGGGAACACGCCGTATGCGCAAGTCATCGAAAATTACGAGGCCATCATTGCCCGTTCGAACGCGGCCAGATCACGCTCGAATGCTGGAAGGACTGCATGCAGGCGTTCTCGGTTTTCTGTAACACCACGATCATTCAGATCCATTCCATAGTTCGACCGCACGACGTGGCGAAACTTCCGTAACTCGTTGAGCAACGCATACGTGCCAGGAGACAGGACCGCAGGACGAATGCCCTCGATCGGCAACGCCATGGCTTCCAGAAGCTTGGCGTGCCAATCGGCGCCGGCGGGCGCGTAGTGATCTATTTCGTCTGCCACGGTCTTGAGAATGGTCTCGAGACCCGAATAGACACTGACAATCCCGAACGCCGCGTTCGCCCTGTGCGACCAGTCGGCCGCCCGTCCGGGCGGCAGGACCCTCAGGAGATCCTGCGACTCCCGAAAGACTTCCGCCTCCTCCTTCGTACGCTCAAGCCGATGGCGGAGGCGGCTAAAAATCGGGTGCACGGACAAGCTCTTCCAGCAGCCAGGACCGTTCGGGCTCGCGGACGCGCTCCAGAAAAACGACGTCGAACGGCAGGCCGCGCATCTCCGGCTCGATCAGCCCGATGATCGCGCCGTCGTCCAGCCCGGCGGCGTCCAGGATCAGGATATCGATGTCCGAATGACCGAGAAACTGCCCGCGGGCCAGGGAGCCGACAATGCCCGCCTCAACGCCCGCGGCCGCCAGCCGCGCCAGCGCGCCAAGGGCCGCGTGCCGCGCCGTCCGTTCGCGGACAGCGGCGCGCTCCGCCAGCAGGGTATCGAGTCTGGTCGCCATGGCCGGTCCCTGGTTGTGGCCCTCATGCAGAGATCGCCGCGTCCGGGCCGGTGTGCAAGCCCCGCCGCCGCTGGCATCTTTTCGCCGCGCGGCAAAACGGTCATAGTCTGGATCGAACCGGCACCGCACCGGCGTCGGGGCGGTCCGGCCCGCCGCATTGTCACAATCAAGGGCACGAAGCGCGAGGGAACGCGTCGCATGGCCGGCCATTCGCAGTTCAAGAACATCATGTACCGCAAGGGCGCGCAGGACGCCAAGCGGGCCAAACAGTTCACCAAGCTGATTCGGGAGATCGTCGTCTCGGCGCGCGAGGGGCTGCCCGACCCGGAGTCCAACCCGCGCCTGCGCGCCGCCATCGCCGCCGCCCGCCAGGCCAACATGCCCAAGGACAACATCGAGCGGGCCATCAAGAAGGCGACCGGCGGCGGCGACGACACCGAGTACACCGAGATGCGCTACGAGGGCTACGGCCCCGCCGGCGTCGCCGTCATCGTCGAGGCGCTGACCGACAACCGCAACCGCACCGCGGCCGAGCTGCGCGCCACCTTCTCCAAGCACGGCGGCAGCCTGGGCGAGACCAACTCGGTCGCCTTCCTGTTCAACCGCGTCGGCGAGATCGACTATGCGCCGGAGGCCGGCTCGCCCGAGGCGGTGTTCGAGGCGGCGCTGGAGGCCGGGGCGGAGAACGTCGAGTCGGACGACAACGGCCACGTCGTCACCTGCGCGGTGGACGACTTCGCCGCGGTGCGCGACGGGCTGGAGGGGCGGCTGGGGCCGCCACGCTCGGCCGGGCTGACCTGGAAGCCGATCACCACCGTGCAGGTGGACGAGGAGCCGGCCGGCAGCCTGTTCAAGCTGCTCGGCGCCCTCGACGACAACGACGACGTCCAGCGCATCTCGGCCAACTACGAGATCGCCGAGGACGTGCTGGAACGGCTGGCGGCGTGACCGGCGCGGCGGTCCGCGTGCTCGGCCTCGACCCGGGGCTGCGCCATACCGGGTGGGGCGTGGTCGACATCGACGGCAGCCGCCTTTCGCACGTCGCCGACGGCGCGGTGCATTCCGACGACGGCGCGGCGCTGGCCGACCGGCTGGTCGCCCTGTACGACGGGCTGGTCGCGGTGATCGACCGCTATCGCCCGGACGAGGCCGCGGTCGAGGAGACCTTCGTCAACCGGAACGCGACATCCACCCTGAAACTCGGTGTGGCCCGCGGCGTGGCGCTGCTGGCCCCGGCGCGGGCCGGGCTGGCGGTGGCCGAATACGGCGCCAACCACATCAAGAAGGCGGTGGTCGGCGTCGGCCATGCCGACAAGGCGCAGGTGCAGATGATGGTGCGCACCCTGCTGCCCGGCGCCCGCCTGGCCGGGGCCGACGCCGCCGACGCCCTGGCGGTCGCCATCTGCCACGCCCACCACCGCCAGACCGCCGCCCGCCTGGCGCGGCTGGCCCCCGTCGCGCCGTGATCGCGCCGTGATCGCCGGGCCGGTCGGGACCGTGCGCCGCGCGGCGGCGGCGTCGCCGCTCGACGGCGCGGGGGTCCGGCCGTGATCGCCAAGCTGACCGGGACGGTGGACGCGGTGGCCGCCGACTCCGCCGTGATCGACGTGGGCGGGGTCGGCTATCTGGTGTTCTGCTCGCGCCGCACCCTGGACCGGCTGGACCGCGGCGGCGCGGCCGTGTCGGTGCTGGTCGAGACGCACGTGCGCGAGGACCACATCCACCTGTACGGCTTCCTGGACGCCGCCGAGCGCGACTGGTTCCGCCTGCTGACCACGGTGCAGGGCGTCGGCGGGCGCATGGCGCTGGCCGTGCTCGGCGTGCTCAGCCCCGACGCCCTGGCCACCGCCATCGCCGCGCAGGACCGCATCCCCCTGACCCGTGCCGAGGGCGTCGGCCCGAAGATCGCCAGCCGCATCGTCGCCGAGCTGAAGGACAAGGCCGGCGCCTTCGCCTTCGCTCCGGCCGTCGCCGCGGGCACCGCTGCCGCTTCGGGCGGAGCGGCGGCGCCGACGGGCGAGGCCTCGGCGACCGCCGACGCCGTCTCCGCCCTGGTCAACCTGGGCTACCAGCGCGCCGAGGCCTTCACCGCCGTCCACGCCGCGGCAAAGCGCCTGGGCGCCGGCGCCGGCGTGGAGCGCCTGATCCCGGCGGCGCTGAAGGATCTGGGGCAGGCGTAGGCGACGGAACAGTGGCGGCAAGCGTGTGCGCCTTGAATATTGAGATGCGCATACTTTAACACTTATGCTGGCCCTGCGATCCCGATGGCGGACGGCGGACACCGTCCCATGTATGCATATGCCGGAGTGGAGGTGGGCCGGCACAAGGCTCGTGACGTCAACGAGAGGCCGGGATGAACGTCTTTCAAATCCTGTTCCACCGCGGACCCGAAGCGTGCGGCCCGGAGGAGGTTGCCGCCTATCGTCGGGGCTTTCGCCGAGGCTTGCTGCAAGGCCTGGGCTGCATTGCAGACGTGTTCACGCCTCCACGCCCGAGCGATGCAGAGGCCGATTTGCGCCGGGCGGAGGCAACGCTGAGGACGTTCGAGGCGCGGCTTGCCGCGGCCAGCACAAAGAACGGCCCTCACCGCGATCACGGCAACGGAAAGCCGAATGCCGTGAACGGGTCAAAACGGCAGCTGCCGCGGTCGGCGATTGCGGCGGCCATGGATGACGTGTCTGCCGCATCGACGCGGGCTTTTTCGACGGCGCTCAACAATGGATGAGCCGTCGTCAAAGCCGCGAGACGAAGATTCAAAACGCGATTCCGAGGGTTTGGATACCGACCTCGTGGCGGCAATTGCCGACCACTTGGCGGCGCTGCGCGAAAACGTCGGGAATGATCAATTTCCCCTGATACTTGCGCAAATTAATCATGTGTTCATGCAGAGAAGAGATGCTGAGCGACTTGTTCAGAAACCTTTATCGATTGAGCTATTGCAACATTTAGAACACTCTGAATCTGGCTTCACGGCGAAGTTCTCGAATCTCTTTCTGGAGGACATAGTTGTTCAGATGGAGCTTCACAGGCATGGGATGGCTCTAGAACTCGAAGATTGGAATCCGCCATCAGGAAATCCGAATTTGAACATGTTGGGCACCGCCGAGGACAAATATTAGGATTTTGTATTGCGGTGATGCTGATTGTGGGAAGCTTTACCTTGGGACTTCTCGGGCAGGGGGTTTTGGCTGGCGCCTTCATTGGCGCTACCGCGGTCGGCATTGTGGCACGATTCATCGACTCGGGCCGCGACGGCTCCGGCGGCGAGGGTCGATAGACGGCTCCTTTCTTTCGCCCTCACCTCACCATGAGACCACCATGGCCTTCTACCCACACGCGGCTTGCGGTAGCAATGCGCCCCCACAGTCCGCAGCCCTCGCGAAGACTGTGCCCTTGGCCACCGCCCCAGGGCCGAACACCGAGAGTTCGCCATTCCGCTGCGCCGAATGCCTGGGCGCCGGCGCCGGCATTGAGCGCCTGATCCCGGCGGCGCTGAAGGAGCTGGGGCAGGGGTGACACCGGTGCCCCCTACGAATGGCCGGGCAGCATCCACGGATTGACGACGGCAATGCCGGCGCGCTCGAAGTCCGCCGCGTTTCGGGTCGCGACGGTCAGGTCATGGATCCTCGCCGTCGCCGCGATGAACAGGTCGGGCTGACTGAACGTGAGTCCCCGGGTCTTGCCCGCTGCCACCATGCGGCGCCATTCGAGGATGACGTCCTCGTCGACGTGCAGGATGCGGTCGGCGAACCAGGGCCGCAGGCGGTGATCCAGCCAGGCGATCAGGTCGTGGCGGAACGCGGGATCGCTCTGCCGTTCGATGCCGAACCGGATCTCCGCCACGGTGAGCGTGCTCAGGAAGAAGCTCTCCGGCGGCTGGCTGTCGGACCATGCCCTGACCGCCGGATCACAGGACGGCTTGCGCAGTTCCGAAATCACGTTGGTGTCCAGCAGCCAGCCTCTCAAAGCTCCACCTCGCGCACGGGGCTCTTCTCGCCGTCCGAGCCGAACTCGAGGTCCTTCAAGGGCGAGTCGGCGAGAAGACTGTGCAGGCTCGGCCGCTCGTCCCTGGATTGGAGGCGGTTGAACTCGTCGGCCGAAACGACGACGACCGCGTCCTTGCCGTACACCGTCACCCGCTGAGGCCCGCGCTCCCGCGCCTCCCTGACGAGTTCGCTGAACCGGGCCTTCGCGTCCTCGAGCTTCCAGCGGCCCGGTATGCGCCGTGCGCCGGTCGACATCCCGGCCCCGTTCCTGGCCGGCCGCCTGTTTCGCTGCGTCATGCCGCTCGCCCTTTGCTGACCAGTCTGGTCAGATCATATGGGCGAGCCTTGCGGACATGTTAAGGCCACGCACCGGCGGAAACGCCATGATCCTGCGCACGCCTCCGGCGGCGTCGCCGCCCGTCGCTCAGCATCCCCGAAACCGCCGCCTGATCCTGCGCCCTGCCCGAACCCCGGAGGTGTGGTGCCAACGACCGACGCCGAACCGATAGCCCGTTGGTGCGCAAGGACTCTCCGGCAGGCGGTGTTCAAGTCGGGTCAAGGGCGCCGGCGCTTGGTCCGTGATCGCTGACCCGCCCGGATGGCGAACTCGCACCTGTCCCTGATGCGCCGACCGGCCGCGTCGATCGATGTCGCCATGATTGCCGGATTCGAGCGCGGTCTGCCGCGCGAGCGGTTAAACTCCGGGATTGCTGCGGCGGGGGCGCGCGGTGCAGTGCCCATCGGGCATAGGATTCGTGTTCTCCCTCTGGCAAGCCCCGCACTGACACCTTGTCTGCCAACAAAACCACGGCGGATGCTCACCATGCTTGCCGCAGAAGTCGCGATCATCGTTCTGCTCACGCTGATGAATGGCGTCTTTGCCATGTCCGAGCTCGCGGTCGTGTCATCGCGGCGGGCCAGACTTCGGACCATGGCCGACGAGGGCAACGCCGGCGCCCGCATGGCGCTGCGGTTAATGGACGACCCGAGCCGTTTCCTCAGCACGGTCCAGATCGGGATCACCCTGGTCGGCGTCGTGGCGGGCGCCTTCGGCGGCGCCACGCTGGGGGCGCGGTTCGGCGTCTGGCTGGACACCATAGCTCTGTTCGGGGGGTATGGAGAGGTGATCGGATACGGAACGGTGGTCGTTGGGATCACCTATCTGTCGATCGTCCTGGGCGAACTCATCCCCAAGCGGATCGCGCTGAAGAACCCGGAGCGCACGGCGGCGCTGGTCGCCCGTCCGATGCGCGGCCTGTCGAAGGCCGTCGCCCCGTTCGTCTGGCTGCTCGGAGCGTCGACCGATGCCCTGTTGCGCCTGCTCGGCCTGCATGGCGCCCGCGAAGTCACCGTGACCGAGGAGGAGATCCGCTCCATGATCTCCGAAGGCGCGCGGGCGGGCGTCTTCGCGCCGGCGGAAAAGGAGATGATCGACGGGGTGCTGCGCCTGGCCGACCGCACCGTCCGGACGATCATGACCCCACGGCTCGACGTCGTCTGGCTTGATCCCGACCACCCGGTGGACGCGCTGCTCGAGCAGATCCGGTCGAGCAACCACTCCCGTTACCCGCTCTGCCGGGGCGGCCTGGACGAAATCGTCGGCATTGTCCACACCCGGGATCTGCTCGCCGACGCGGTGCGGGGGCAGCCCTTCGATCTCCGGGCGACCGCCGCCAAGCCCCTTGTCGTGCATGACGGCACGCCCGTTCCGAAGCTCTTGGACCTGATGAAGACCTTCGGCCTTCACTTTGCAATCGTGGTCGACGAGTACGGCAGCGTCGAGGGCGTGGTCAGCACGACGGACATCCTGGAAAGCATTGCGGGCGATCTTCCGGAGGCCGGCGAGGCGCCCGAGGTTGCGGCGGTCCGCAGGGAGGACGGTTCCTGGCTGGTGGACGGAAGGATGCCGGTTGACGAATTCGAGGACACTGTCGGTCTGCGCAACTTGCGCGACCTGGGCGACTTCCATACAATGGCCGGGTTCGTGCTCTACGCCCTTGGCCACGTCCCGGCCACGGGAGAGGTTTTCCGGCACGACGGATTCCGGTTCGAGGTGGTGGACATGGATGCGCGGCGCATCGACAAGGTCCTGGTGGTCCCTCCACCGCAACCCGGCCAGGACACTCCCTGAATGCGCCAAGGGGCGGATGTGGAGCGCTCGTCATCAACTTTCCCGCGCACGCGTGCGGGTTGGCGGCGCCCAGGCGTGTCGCGACCGCCGTCGCCGGGTCCATTACTCCGGACCCGGAACCGCCGGTTGCCGCCGTCCAACCATTTTTTCCGGACGCGGCCGGCCGGGAACGATCAGTCGTACAGGTCCTCGAGCCGGTCGGTCAGGCGCTCGCCCTCCTTCACCTGCCCGTGCGCCCGCTGCAAGACCTGGCGGGTGGCCGGCTCCCAGTCCTGCCTGTCGAGCGCCTCGCGGAACTTCTTCTCGATGTAGTCCTCGCCCTCCTCGACGCGCTCGGCGGCCGCTTCGTCCCTGTCCTTGAACGCGGTGCTGATCCGGGTCCAGATCTGGTGCGCCGAACCGGCCGTGCTGCCGCGTTCCTGCCGTTCTCCGCCGAGACGCACGAGCTCCGTGTTGAGGTCGGTAACGAGCTGCCGTCGTTTCTCGGCGGCATCCTGCAGCACCGCCTTCAGTTCAGGTGACCTGGCTTGCTCGGCGGCGCGGTCGTAGCCTTCTGCGCTGTCGATCGTTGTCTGGACCAGCGATCTCAGCAGTGAGGTGCTTTCCGGCATACGGAAATTCCTTCCGTGACTGCGAAAACGGACTCACTAAAGCACCGCCGCGTTCCGGTGGTTCCGTGTCCATACGATCGTGCAGAGGCGACCGGAGTCCGAGGCGCCCCGCGGGTTCAACCCGCGAAGGCCCCCCTCGCCACACCGGCATTCGCGGGCGGGGGGGGGGGGGGGGGGCGGCGCCTGCTGATCACGGACAAGCCAAAGACCCGGAGCGGCTCTCTTCGCAAGACCGCCGGCACCGTGTCACCTGGACCTTTGCCCCTCGTATCCTCCTGCCAACGCACGTGGGGCGCTTTCGTCTCGCCCTTCCCGCCCCGCCCCGCTTGCGGTAGCAATGCGCCGGAACAGTGCGCAGCCCTTGCGAAGATCGTGCCCATGGCCACCGCCCCCACGGCCGATGCCCGAGAGATCTCGCCCGACCCGCGCCCCGGCGATGCCGCGGATGCGGCGCTGCGGCCGCAGGTGCTGGCCGAGTTCGTCGGGCAGCGGCGGGTGTGCGACAATCTGCGCGTGTTCGTGGCGGCGGCGCGGGCGCGCGGAGAGGCGCTGGACCATGTGCTCCTGGTCGGCCCGCCGGGGCTGGGCAAGACCACGCTGGCGCAGATCGTCAGCCGCGAGCTGGGCGTGGGCTTCCGCATGACCTCCGGGCCCGTCATCGCGCGGGCCGGCGACCTGGCAGCGATCCTGACCAACCTCGAGCCGCGCGACGTCCTTTTTATTGACGAAATTCACCGGCTCAATCCCGCCGTCGAGGAGATCCTCTACCCCGCCATGGAGGATTTCCAGCTCGACCTGGTCATCGGCCAGGGCCCGGCGGCGCGGTCGGTACGCATCGATCTGCCGCCGTTCACCCTGGTCGGCGCGACCACCCGGTCGGGCCTGATCACGACGCCGTTGCGCGAGCGGTTCGGCATTCCGCTGCGCCTGGAGTTCTATGGGCCGGAGGAGTTGGGCGTGATCGTCAGCCGTGCCGCCACCCTGATGGCCTGCCCGCTGACCGGGGCGGGGGCCGCCGAGATCGCCCGCCGCGCCCGCGGCACGCCGCGCGTGGCCGGGCGGCTGCTGCGCCGCGTGCGCGACTTCGCCGCCGTGGCCGGGCTGGACAGCATCGACGCGGCCGCCGCCGACCGGGCGCTGCGCCGGCTGGACGTGGACGACCGCGGGCTGGACGCCATGGACCGGCGCTACCTGCGCGTGATCGCGGAGAACTACGGCGGCGGCCCGGTCGGGGTGGAGACGCTGGCCGCGGTGCTGGGGGAGCAGCGCGACGTGCTGGAGGAGGTGATCGAGCCGTTCCTGCTGCAGCAGGCCCTGCTGCAGCGCACGCCGCGCGGGCGCATGCTGGCCGCGGCCGCCTACACGGTGCTGGGCCTGGCGCCGCCGCCGCGCGGGCCGGGGCAGCTCGACCTGTCGTTCGAGTCGGGGCAGGGCGACGATGACTGAGACCGGCGCCAGCGAGGCCGCCGCCATGGCGCCGTCCGGCCGGTTCGACGGGGACCACCACCGCTTCCCGGTGCGCGTGTACTGGGAGGACACCGACGGGTCGGGCATCGTGTACCACGCCAGCTACCTGCGCTTCGCCGAGCGCGCCCGCACCGAGATGCTGCGCCTGGCCGGCACCCATCAGGGCGTGCTGCTGGGCCGGGAGGGGATCGCGTTTCCGGTGCGGCACTGCGAGATCGACTTCCTGTCGCCGGCCGTGATCGACGATTATCTGGAGGTGCTGACCCGGGTGGGCCGGGTCGGCGGCGCCAGCATCCACCTGCTCCAGACCATCATGCGCGGGCCGGCCACGCTGGTGCGCATGGCCGTGCGGGTCGCCTGCATCGACCGCGCCCGCCGGCCGGCGCGGCTGCCGGCGCCGATCAAGGCGGCGCTGGAGCGCCTGCACGATTACCGCGAATAGCGACCGCCGACCGAGGCCACGAAGAGACGACCCCCATGGACTGGTTCGCCCTGCCAATCGATTCCGCCTGGCTCTCCGCCGTCGCCGACGGCCTGGCGCGGCTGGCCCTGTTCGCGGCGCAGGCGGACGAGCCGGCGCTGGTGACGGGGGAGCGGTTCGGGGCGCCGCCCGCGACCGACCTGTCCATCCTGGGCCTGTTCTGGTCGGCCGACGTGGTCGTCAAGTCGGTGATCGTGCTGCTGCTGGTGGCCTCGGTCTGGGTTTGGGCGATCGTGTTCGACAAGTGGCGCCGCCTGAAGCGGCTGCGCGACCGCGCCGCCCGGTTCGAGGACACGTTCTGGTCCAGCGGTTCGCTGGAGGACCTCTACGAGCGCATCGGCGACAACCCGCGCGACCCGATGGCGACGGTGTTCGCCGCGGCCATGAAGGAATGGCGCCACGCGGCCGAGCGCGGCCTGACCTCGACCGCCGGCATGCGCGCCGGGCTGCAGCAGCGCATCGACCGGGTCATGACCGTGGCGCTGAGCCGCGAGATGGCCAAGCTGGAGCGGCACATGACGTTCCTGGCCTCGGTCGGCTCGACGGCGCCGTTCATCGGCCTGTTCGGCACGGTGTGGGGCATCATGAACGCGTTCACGTCGATCGCCGCGGCGGCCAACACCAGCCTGGCGGTGGTCGCCCCGGGCATCGCCGAGGCGCTGTTCGCCACCGCGCTGGGCCTGTTCGCGGCGATCCCGGCGACCGCCTTCTACAACAAGTTCGTCAGCGACATCGGCCGCTATGCGGATCGGATCGACACCTTCGCCGGCGAGTTCGCGGCCATCCTGTCGCGCCACCTCGAGGAGCGGGCCTGACCCATGCCGGAGCTGCTGTCGCGAAACGGCCGGACCGGGCGGCGCCGGGGCGGCTACACGCCGATGTCGCAGATCAACGTGACGCCGTTCGTCGACGTCATGCTGGTGCTGCTGATCGTGTTCATGGTCACCGCGCCGCTGCTGACCGTGGGCGTGCCGGTCAACCTGCCGCGCGCCCAGGCGCCCAACATCAGCGAGCCGGAGGAGCCGCTGGTGGTGACGGTCGTGGCCGACGGCCGCGTCTACGTCCAGGAGAGCGAGGTCGCGCTGCCCAACATGGTGCCGCTGCTGATCGAGGTGACCGGCGCCAACCCAGAGGTGCGCATCTTCGTGCGCGGCGACCGCGAGCTCGTCTATGGCCGGATCATGGAGGTGATGGGCGCGATCGCCGCGGCCGGGTTCAGCCGCGTGTCGCTGGTCGCCGAGATGCCGCCCGACCAGGCGCTTGCGCAATAGTCGGTGGGAATGCGCTCGAACCTGCTTCTGTCCATCGCCCTGCACCTGGCGCTGCTTGTCGTGCTGCTGGTCGACCTGCCTTGGTTCGGGCCGCGCGAGCCGGAGTTCGTCGTGATCGGCTCGGTGGACGTGGTCTCGCCCGACATGCTGGACAGCGGGATGCCGGCCGCCGCGCCGGACGTCGCCGACGTGCCGATGCCGGCCCCGGCGGCCGAAGAGGCGCCGCCGCCGCCCGCGGCCGAGCCCGAACCGGAGCCGGTCGCCGCGCCGGCGCCGCCGCGCCGGCCGGAGCCGCCGCAGGTGGCCGAGGCGCTGCCGGAGACGGCGCCGCCGGAGCCGGGCCCGACCGCGCAGCCGGCCGAGGAGCCGCCGCTGCCCGTCCCGGAGCTGCCGCCCGAGCCCGAGCCCGAGCCCGAGCCGGTCGCCGAGCCGGAGCCCCCGCCGCCGGCGCCCGAACCGGAACCCGAGCCGCTGCCGCCGGAGCCGGAGCCCGAACCGCTGCCGCCCGAGCCGCAGCCGGACCCGGAGCCTCCGCCGCCCGAACCGGAGCCGGATCCCGAACCCGTCCCCGCCCCGGAGCCGCCGCCCGAGCCGGAGGCCGAGGCCGAGCCGCCGCCGGAGCAGGTTGCCGTGGTGCCGCCGCCGCCCGCGCCGCCGCTGCCCGGCCGCCGCCCGACGCCGCCGCCGCTGCCCGAGCCGGCCGCGACGCCGCCCGAGCCGCCTGCGGAGCCCGCCCCCGAGCCGGCACCGGCCGCGACGCCCGCCGAGCCCGAGCCGCCGGAGAACCCGCTCGACAGCGTGCTCGGCCGCTATGCCGACGCGGCGAATGCGCCCCCGGCGCCGGCGGCGCCCACCCGGGGCCGGCCGCGCCGCCTGTCGTCCGGCCAGGAGGACGCCGTGCGCCAGGCGATCCGGCCGTGCTGGAACGTCGATCCCGGCGCCATGGAGATCGGCGGGGTGATGCTCGACGTGGTCATGCGCCGCGACGGCACGGTGCAGGAGGCCGTGGTGTCCGACCGCACCCGCTACGCCAACGACCGGGCATTCCGTTCGGCCGCCGACCGTGCCCTGCGCGCGGTGCTCAACCCGACCTGCCAGCCGTGGCCGCTGCCGCAGGAGCGCTGGCCGGACTGGCAGTTCCTGGAGCTCAATTTCGATCCGCGCACCGTGTTCTGACCCGCAACCGCAAGGAGCCCGGACCCTCGGGGACCCTCAGATGCTTCTTCGTTTCCCCCTTCGCCGACTCGTCCCGCTGGTCGCCGTGCTGGTCGCGCTCGTCGCCACCGGCCGCCCGGCCACCTCGCAACTGCGCATCGATATCTACCAGGGCGTCGAGAACCCGATGCCCATCGCCGTCACGGACTTCCACGGCAGCAATCCGGAAGCGGCCCGCGTCGGCCGCGAGATCAGCGAGGTGATCGCCGCCAACCTGGAACGCTCTGGGCTGTTCCGGGCGGTCAACCCGAACGCCTTCCTGCAGGATCCGGCGTCGCTGCGCACCGGCCCGCGCTTTTCCGACTGGCGCATCATCGACGCCCAGGCGCTGATCGCCGGCACCGTCGAGGAACAGTCCGACGGCCGGCTGCGCGTGGAATTCCGCCTGTGGGACGTGATCGCCGAGGAGCAGCTCGCCGGGCTCGCCTATTTCACCGTGCCGGACAACTGGCGGCGGATCGCGCACATCATCTCGGACGCGATCTATCAGCAGCTCACCGGCGAGGACGGCTACTTCGATTCGCGCATCGTCTACATCTCGGAATCGGGGCCGGCCGACGCCCGCGTCAAGCGCCTGGCCATCATGGACCAGGACGGCGCCAACCACCGCTACCTGACCGACGGCGCCACGCTGGTGCTGACGCCGCGGTTCTCGCCGTCGACGCAGGAGATCACCTACCTCGCCTACACCAGCAACCGGCCGCGCGTGTACCTGTACAACATCGATACGGGCCGGCAGGAGGTGCTGGGCGACTTCCCGGGCATGACCTTCGCGCCGCGGTTCTCGCCGGACGGCAACCGCGTGATCATGAGCCTGGCCGAGGGCGGCAACACCGACATCCATGTGATGGACCTGCGCACCCGCTCGACACGGCGGCTGACCGGCGACCCGGGCATCGACACCTCGCCCTCGTACTCCGCCGACGGCGGCCAGATCGTGTTCGAGTCCGACCGAGGCGGCAGCCAGCAGCTCTACGTCATGAACGCCGACGGCTCGGGCGTGCGCCGGATCAGCTTCGGCGACGGGCGCTACGGCGAGCCGGTGTGGTCGCCGCGCGGCGACCTGATCGCCTTCACCCGCATCCAGGGCGGGCGGTTCGCGATCGGCGTGATGCGCCCGGACGGCAGCGGCGAGCGCATCCTGACCGAGGGCTACCATGTGGAGGGCCCGACCTGGTCGCCCAACGGCCGCTTCGTCATGTACTTCTCGGAAAACCCCGCGGGACCGGGCGGCGAGCGGCGCGTGGCGCGGCTGCACGCGGTCGACCTGACCGGGCGGACGCGATACGTCGTGCCGACCCCGCAGGACGGCTCCGACCCGGCGTGGTCGCCCTTGATTCCTTGAGACGCGGGTCTTATCGTCGCGCGGTCGTCAAGCGACGGCAAGAACCAAGAGAAGAACGGATGCCGGACCGCGTCACAAGTTGCCTCGGGGCACTTCCGCCGATGCACCCTTGAAAACGGTCCGCCCTTTTGGGGATTTCGGGGATGCGTTGTAAGATTGTAGGCCTCATGGCCGCCGTGCTCCTGATCGCGGGGTGCGCAACCGAGCCGGAAACGACGCAGCCGGGCGCCGGCGCTGCGGGCGCGGGCGCGGGCGCCGGGACTGCCGGCATGCCGGCGCCGGGGTCGGTCGAGGAGTTCGTTCAGGAGGTCGGTGACCGCGTGTTCTTTGACTTCGACCGCCACGACCTGACGCCGGAGGCGCGCCAGACGCTGGACCGCCAGGCGGCGTGGCTGGAGGAGTATCCGTCGACCCGCGTCCAGATCGAGGGGCATGCCGACGAGCGCGGCACCCGCTCGTACAACCTCGCCCTGGGCGAGCGCCGTGCCACCGCGGTGCGCAACTACCTGGTGGCGCTGGGCGTCGCGCCGACGCGGATCCAGACCATCAGCTATGGCAAGGAGCGCCCGGCCGTGGTCGGCTCCGGCGAGTACGCCTGGTCGCAGAACCGCCGCGGCGTCACGGTGATCACCGACGGCGCCCCAATGGGGTAGGGCTGCCGGGGCATCCGGCGCTGTCGCGGCGGCGCCGGTGCCCGTCGCCCCGCTGCCGGGCCGTCCGGGCCGTCCGGGCCGGGAGACGTCCGGGCACGTCCGCTCGTGCGTCCGGCGCGCGACGGACCGACGACGCCACGATTTTGCCCGGAACGGCCCGTATCGTCCGGCACAGTACGGCGACCCGGACCGATCGGCGACCGTCGGCGGCAGCCAACGCTCGAGGCAGGACGGCATGGCGGACACTTGCGACCGGCGTTTCTTTGGACCGGCCCTGCGGGCCGGGGCAGCCGCCCTGGTCGGCGCGCTCGTCCTGTTCGCCGCGGCGGCCGCGCCGGCAACGCCGCCCGCCGAAACCCGCACCGCGCCCGCCGGCTCCCTGACCGTCGCCCTGGCCGGGCTTGACGATGTGCGCAGCGCGCTCGACGCGGCGGCGGCCGACCGCCGCATCCTCCAGGCCCAGGCCCGCCAGCTTCCGGAGTCCTATGCCGGCGAGGTGGAGGTGCGCCTGCAGGAGCTGGAGCGCCGCATCCAGGAGCTGACCGGGGAGGTCGAGCAGGCGATGCACCGCGCGCGCCAGGCCGAGGACCGTCTGGACCGCGCGCTGGCCGACATCGAGTTCCGGCTGACCACCCTGGAGGGCGGCGACCCGTCCGCGGCCCCACCCGGCGGCGGCACGGGAACCGAGCCGCCGGCACCGGGACCGTCCGGCGCCGAGGGGCCGTCGACCAGCGGCGTGCTGGGCACCCTGACCCTGCCGGGGCCGCCGGACGAGGACGCCGGGCCGGCGCCGCTGACGCCGGGCCGCCCCGGCGATGCCGTCGCCGCGCTTCCCGAAGGCGACCCGGCGCGGCGCTACGACTATGCGTTCGGCCTGCTCGAGCGCGGCGACTATGCCGGCGCGGAGGCGGCGCTGCACCAGTTCGTCGGCGCGCACGGCGACCACCCCCTGGCCAGCAACGCCTATTACTGGCTGGGCGAGACCTATTACGCGCGCAGCCGGTTCGAGGACGCGGCGACCGCCTTCGCGCAAGGCTTTCAGCGCTATCCGGACGGCGCCAAGGCGGTCGACAGCCTGCTCAAGCTCGGCATGTCGCTGGCGCGCATGGGCCAGCGCGACGACGCCTGCCTGACTCTGGCCCAGCTCCGCGAGGAGTTCCCCGACGGCCCGATCGCCGTGCAGCGCCGCGCCGAGGAGGAGCGTCGCCGCCTCGGCTGCCGGTGACCGGCACCCCCGAGCCCGTCGGCGACGAGGCCGCGCCCGTTTCCGCCCCGGTCTCCGCCCCGGTCTCCGGCGGGGCGTTCGCCGCGGCGATGGCCGGGTTCGCCCCGTTCGAGCCGGCGCCGCTGCTGGCCGTGGCGGTGTCGGGCGGGGCCGACAGCCTGGCGCTCTGCGTGCTCGCCGACGCCTGGGCGCGGCAGCGCGGCGGCGCCGTGATCGCCCTGACCGTCGACCACCGCCTGCGCCCCGAGTCGGCGGGCGAGGCGGCGGCGGTGGCGGGCTGGCTCGGCGCCCGCGGCATTGCCCATGAAACCCTGGTGTGGGCGGATCCGCCGGCCGCCGGTCCGATCCAGGCGGCGGCGCGCGCCGCCCGCTACGCGCTGCTGGAGGCGGCCTGCGCCCGGCGCGGTGCGCTCCACCTGCTGGTCGGCCACACCCTGGACGACCAGGCCGAGACCGTGCTGATGCGCCTCGCCAAGGGCAGCGGCGCCGACGGCCTGGCCGGCATGCCGGCGGTGCGGGAGCTGGGCGCGGTGCGCCTGCTGCGCCCGCTGCTCGGCGTGCCCAAGGCGCGGTTGCTCGCCACCTGCCGGGCGGCCGGACAGCCCTGGCTGGAGGACCCGACCAATGCCGTCGGGCGCTATGCCCGCGGCCGGCTGCGGCGGGTGGCGCCGGCCCTGGCCGCGGAGGGGCTGACCCCGGCGCGGCTGGCGGACACGGCGCGCCGCCTGGGCCAGGCGCGCGCCGCCCTGGACGCCGCCACGGCGGACCTGCTGGCGCGTGCGGCGGAGGTGCGCCCCGAAGGCTGGCTCGTTCTCCACGGCGCGGCCCTGGCGGCGGCGCCGGGCGAGGTGCGTCTGCGCGCCCTGGCGCGCTGCCTGCGCACCATCGGCGGCGAGGACTATCCGCCGCGGCGCGAACGGCTGGAGCGCCTGGCCGCGGAGATCGCCGCGGGCGGGCCGGCGGACGGCCGCACCCTTGGCGGCTGCTGCGTTCTGCCGCGGGGCGAGGCGTCCGCGGCGGCGGGCATCCCGCTGCTGGTCTGCCGGGAGCCGGCCGCCGCCGGCGAACGCCGCACCGCGGCGCCGGGCGCGACCGTGTGGTGGGACCGCCGCTTCCGCGTCAGCGTGCCGGCCGACGCGCCGCCCGCCGGGCTGGTCGTGGCCCGCCTGGGCGCGGATACGGCGCGGCTGCCGGACCTGGCCGCGCTGCCCGCGGCGGTGCGGCCGTCGCTGCCGGCGCTGTGGAACGATGCCGGGCTGGTCGGGTTACCGCGGGAGATCGGCGGCCAAAAGCGGATGACAGGGGATGGGCTATTGTCGATAATCGTGGAATTCTCGCCGGCGGAAGCACTGGCGGGTGCCCCGTACGGAGTTGCCTAGTGTACGGGGCGCATTATGTGTTGGGAGGCGGAGAGGGACAGGGACGATAAGGCGGGCGACTCGGCCTGCCGCGGCCCCCTTTAGGAGAGGCGACGGCCCGTGAACAATTTCGGCAAAAATCTGGCACTGTGGATCATCATCGGCCTGTTGCTGGTGGCGCTGTTCAGCGTCTTCCAGAGCTCGAACAACAGGGGCGGCCAATCGCAAATCCCCTACAGCGAGTTCACGGAAGCCGTCCAGAACAATCAGGTCACCGACGTGACGATCCAGGGCCAGCAGATCAGCGGCCACATGGACGGGCGGCCGTTCACCACGTATGCGCCCGAGGACTCGGGCATGGTCTCCATGCTGCGCGACGCCGGCGTGCGCATCACTGCACAGCCGGAAGAAAGCCCGAACATGCTGCTGCAGATGCTGATCAGCTGGTTCCCCATGCTGCTGCTGATCGGCGTGTGGATCTTCTTCATGCGGCAGATGCAGTCGGGCGGCGGCAAGGCCATGGGCTTCGGCAAGTCGCGCGCGCGCATGCTGACCGAGCGCACCGGTCGCGTGACCTTCGACGACGTGGCCGGCGTGGACGAGGCCAAGCAGGAGCTCGAGGAGGTCGTCGAGTTCCTCAAGGACCCGCAGAAGTTCCAGCGCCTGGGCGGCAAGATCCCGAAGGGCGTGCTGCTGGTCGGCCCGCCGGGCACGGGTAAGACCCTGATCGCCCGCGCCGTCGCCGGCGAGGCCAACGTGCCGTTCTTTACGATCTCCGGCTCGGACTTCGTCGAAATGTTCGTCGGCGTCGGCGCCAGCCGCGTCCGCGACATGTTCGAGCAGGGCAAGAAGAACGCCCCGTGCATCATCTTCATCGACGAGATCGACGCGGTCGGCCGTCACCGCGGCGCCGGCCTGGGCGGCGGCAACGACGAGCGCGAGCAGACGCTGAACCAGCTGCTCGTGGAGATGGACGGCTTCGAGTCGAACGAGGGCGTCATCCTGATCGCCGCCACCAACCGTCCGGACGTGCTCGACCCGGCGCTGCTGCGCCCGGGCCGGTTCGACCGGCAGGTCGTGGTGCCGAACCCGGACGTCGTCGGCCGCGAGAAGATCCTGAAGGTGCACATGCGTAAGGTGCCGCTGGCGCCCGACGTGGAGCCGAGGACCGTGGCGCGCGGCACCCCCGGCTTCTCCGGCGCCGACTTGGCCAACCTGGTGAACGAGGCGGCGCTGCTGGCGGCGCGGCGCGGCAAGCGCCTGGTCGGCCAGTCGGAGTTCGAGGAGGCCAAGGACAAGGTCATGATGGGCTCCGAGCGCCGGTCCATGGTGATGAGCGAAGAGGAAAAGAAGCTTACCGCCTATCACGAGGCCGGGCACGCCGTGGTCGCCGTTCATGAGCCGGCCTCCGACCCGATCCACAAGGCCACGATCATCCCGCGCGGCCGCGCCCTGGGCATGGTCATGCGGCTGCCGGAGGGCGACCGGGTCAGCATGCGCCGCGACAAGTGCGAGGCCGATCTGGCCGTGGCCATGGGCGGTCGCATCGCAGAGGAGCTGATCTTCGGGCCGGACCGGATCACCTCGGGCGCGTCCGGCGACATCAAGCTCACCACCGAGCTGGCGACGCGCATGGTGAGCGAGTGGGGCATGAGCGAGCGGCTCGGCATGCTGCAGTACGGCGCACCGGAGCAGGAGGTGTTCCTGGGCCATTCGGTGACGCAGCACAAGAACATGTCCGAGTACACCCAGCGCATGGTCGACGAGGAGATCCGCGCCATCGTGGACAATGCGTACAACCGGGCGCGCAAGACCCTGACCGACCACATCGACGACCTGCACACGGTCGCCAAGGGCCTGCTGGAGTACGAGACGCTGAATGCGGAGGAGATCGGCCTGCTGCTGCGCGGCGAGTCGATCGTGCGCGAGGAGCCGCAGGAGGCGGCCCCGCCGCCGCCGCGGCGTCCGGCCGGCCGCCGGTCGTCGGTGCCCACCGGCGGCGGCAAGGGCGGTCTGGACCCGGAGCCGCAGGGGACGTAACGCGGGCTCGCTCCGCCGGAACGACGCAGGGCCTCGCCACAACCGGCGAGGCCCTTGCTTTTGGAGGAACCCGGTCCCGGTCCCGGCCGGGCCGCCGGCGTCGGCCGGGCAGCGGGCGCGGCTTCACTCTTCACTGGTTCGGCCGGACAGGATAAACCGGGTAGAGGTTGCCATAGACGCGCACGCGCGCGCGATTCCTTGGACGGCCCGCGGCGCCGGTCTTGCCGCTGTGGCTCGGCGGGGGTGACAGCGGCATGGCCGATCTCGACGTGGACCCCGATCCGTTCTCCATTGAGACGTTCGAGTGGGCGGAGGAGGACCGCGCGCTGTCGCCGGAGGGCATCGCCAAGCAGAACGCCGTCATGCTGCGGCAGTATCGGGCGTTCCGGCGGGCCGCCGATGCCGTGGCCGCGGCCTGGCGGCGCCATCCCGAGGTCGTCGCGGTGGCGCTGATCGGCTCGGTGGCCAGGCCGCCGTGGAAGGAGGTGCCGCGCTTCCGCGCCTATCGCCGGCACCGGATCGCGCTCTGGCACGAGTGCAAGGACCTGGACCTGGCGCTGTGGCTTTCGGACCTCGCCGGCCTTGACGCCCTGCGCCGGGCCAAGGACCGGACCCTGCGCGATCTGCAAGATGCCGGCCGCGGCGGCGTCGCCTCGCACCAGGTGGACGTCTTCGTGCTGGAGCCCGGCTCCGACCGCTATCTCGGCCGCCTGTGCCGGTTCAATGCCTGCCCCAAGGGCAAGCCCGAGTGCAGGGTGCCCGGGTGCGGCGCGACAGCCTTCCTGCGACAGCACGAGGACTTTCACTGGCGGCCCGAGACCCTGACCGCCGACCGCTCGGCCGTCCTGTTCGATCGCACCACCAACCTGGTCCGTCACGCCGCCGCCCTGCCGCTGCCGGACGGGGAGAATGAGGCGGAGACCGAGGGCATGCCGTGACCGGCGGCGCGGTGCAGAGCAAGACCATCGGCTGGCGCGCCGCCATCGCCATCGGCATGAGGCCGCGATCATGCTTGAGCTCTGCCAGGCAGGGATCGTCCGCTTCAGGTCACGCTGCGGTCCCTGTGGCGTGGGATCCGGTGGTGGTGACGTTTCGTTGAGAATGTCCCGTTGCCGGCCGACCGCGCCGTTTCGGCATGCCGCAGGCAAAGCCGGCTCAGGGCGGGCTTGTGCCTAGGAACAAAATCCGGTAAGGGTAGGGCCGGTCGAAGCGCGGAGGGATCGGTCATGTGGGGCCACACCCGCAGCAGAGTCATGAACCCGGGCATGGATGGGCGCGACAGCGCCATCGGCGATACGGCCGGCACGGTCTTGCCGCTCGGTGGCGCCGTCCTCGGGCCGTGGGCTCGGGTCGGGCGGGAGCCCCGCCTGCAACATGCGGATTTCGCGTTTCATCGGTTGCATATCGTGGAAAGATGTTAGTTTTCAGTGGGTTGCTGCGCAACAGGATGGTTGCACTGCGGTTGCGCCGGCGTTGCCCGCACCGCTCCATCGGCGCCGATCGGGCCTCGGGGACCGGCCCGTGAGCAAGGCCGGGATGAGCGAGCGGCCGCCGGGGCCGTTGCGGCGGGGGTGGACGACCGGGGCATGTGCGGCGGCGGCGGCGGCGGCGGCGTTCGCGGCGGTGCTGACCGGGCGGTTCGCCGATCCGGTCACGGTCGTGCTGCCCGGCGGGCGGCGGCCGTCGTTCGCGCTGGCGCACCGGGCGCTGCTGCCGGACGGGGCGGCGGCGGGCGTGATCAAGGATGCCGGCGACGACCCGGACGTCACCCACGGCGCCCTGGTGCTGGCCACGGTGCGGCCGCGCCCGGCCGGCACCGGCGTCGCGTTCCGCGCCGGCGAGGGGGTCGGGACGGTCACCCGGCCGGGGCTGGTGCTGCCGGCGGGCGAGCCGGCGATCAACCCCGCGCCGCGCGCCATGATCCGCGACAGCCTGGCCGCCCTGGCCGAGGCGCACGGCACCGGCGCCGACGCCGAGGTGGAGATCGCCGTGCCCGGCGGCGCGGCGCTGGCCGAACGCACGCTCAATCCGCGCCTGGGCATCGTCGGGGGGCTGTCGATCCTCGGCACCACCGGCGTGGTCGTGCCGTATTCCTGCTCGGCCTGGATCCAGACCATCCACCGGGGCGTGGATGTCGCCCACGCCGCCGGCGTCGCGCACGCCGCCGCCTCCACCGGCGCCGCGTCCGAGGCGGCCGCGCGCGACCTGTACGGCCTGCCGGAGGTCGCCCTGCTCGACATGGGCGACTTCGCCGGCGGGCTCTTGAAATACCTGCGCAAGCGGCCGATCCCGCGCCTGACCCTGGCCGGCGGTTTCGCCAAGATGGCCAAGCTGGCCGCCGGGCACCTGGACCTGCACTCCAGCCGCAGCCGGGTCGACCTGCCCTGGCTGGGCGGGCTGATGCGCGAGCTCGGCGCACCGCCGGCGCTGGCCGACCGCGCGGCGGGCGCCAACACGGCGCGCGAAGTGCTGGATCTGGCGACGGCGGCCGGCCTGCCCCTGGGCGACGCGGTGGCGGCGCGGGCGCGGGCGGTGGCGGCGCCGGTGGCGGGCGACGCGGTGTCCGTCGACGTGCTCGTGGTCGACCGGGACGGCCGGCCGTGCGGCGTCAGCCGGCCGTGATGCCGCCCGCCGCTTCGCACGGTTGCGGCGGCCGGGCCGGGCGCGCTACGCTGGCACAGCAGGCGTACGGGCGCGCCGCGGCCGGCGGCGCGGTGTGCGCGGAAAGGACCGGGCATGGACGGACAGTCTCGGGTCGACTACGGCGTGCCGCTCGGCATCCTGCTGGGCGTCGGCCTGCTGTTCCTGGCCGCGTGGGCGACCGGGCAGCTCGGCATCGCCTGGACGCTGCTGTCGGCGGCCGGCACGTTCGGGCTGCTTGCCGCGTTCGCCGTGCTCAACGACTGGCTGGAGCGCGCCGGGCTGTCGACGACCGCGCGCGCCCTGGTCAACACGGGTCTGGCCGTGGCGCTGTTCGCCGGCATCGCGGTCGAGCCCCGCACCTTCCCGATTGCCGGCACGGTGGCGCTGGCGGCGGCATGTCTGGCCATGCTGGCCGATGCCGGCCGCGGCTGACCGGCCGATGCCGCCGTCATGACGGGAACCGTCGATGCGGGCCGGCCGCTGCGGGTGCTGCTGCTCGGCGGCACCAGCGAGGCGATGGAGCTGGCGGCGCGGCTGGACGCCGATCCGCGCGTCGCGGCGACCACCTCGCTGGCCGGGCGCACGGCGGGCCATCGCCTGCCGCGGGGCGCGGTCCGGGTCGGCGGCTTCGGCGGCGTCGAGGGGCTGACCGCATACCTGCGCGAGTCGGCAGTGGACGCGCTGATCGACGCGACCCATCCGTTCGCCGCGACGATCTCCCGCAACGCCGCCGCCGCCTGCGCCGAAGCGGGCGTGCCGCGCGTGCTGGTGCTGCGCCCGCCGTGGCGGCCGGAGCCCGGCGACCGCTGGATCCCGGCCGCGGATGCGGCCGCGGCGGCGGATCTGGTGCCGCGCCACGGCCGGCGGGCGTTCCTGACCGTGGGGCGGCAGGAGCTCGGCGCCTTCGCGGGGATCGACGGCGTTTGGTTCCTGGTGCGCATGATCGAGCCGCCGGGCGCGCCGCTGCCGCTGCGCCGGCACGAGGTGGTGCTGGCCCGCGGCCCGTTCTCGCCGGCGGACGAGGCGGCGCTGATCGCCCGCAACGGCATCGACCTGATCGTCAGCAAGAACAGCGGCGGCGGCGCGACGTACCCGAAGATCGCCGCGGCGCGGGCGGTCGGCATCCCCGTCGTCATGGTCGCGCGGCCGGAGCCGCCGCCGGGCGAGACCGTGGCCGATGCGGACGCGGCGCTGGCGTGGCTGGCGCGCCGGCTCGAGGCCGGCCGCCCCGGCGATACGCTTCGGTAACCTATCGCCGCTACGCTCGGCGCCCGATGCGGGGCGGTCGCGGAGGGTGCCGGCGATGCAGTTCGGGGACTTGCTGATGGCCCAGGGCCTGATCGATGCCGACGGGCTGGTGCGGGCCGCAGAGCGCCAGGCGGTGCGCGGCGGTGGGCTGGCCGACAGCCTGGTGGCGCTGGGCCTGGTCGAGGCCGCGCGCATGGAGGCGGTCCGTGAGCAGGTTCCGGCCGGGCCGCGTACGGTGGCGGACACCGGCCTGACGCTGACCACGCTGCTGCGCCTGCTGCTCAAGTCGATGCTGGTGGACGGCTTCGAGACGCCGACCGACCTGGTCGGGCGGCTCAAGCTGCCCTACGGCGTGGTCACCGAGCTGCTGCGCATCTGTACCGAACGGCAGCTTGTCGAGGCGCTGGGCGCGGGCGGCCTGCGCGCCACCGAATTGCGCTACGGCCTGAGCGTGCAGGGCCGCCAGTGGGCGCAGGAAGCGCTGGACCAGAACCTCTACGTCGGGCCGGCGCCGGTGCCGCACGAGCGTTTCTGCGTCCAGATCCTGCGCCAGCGCATCGCCCGCGAGCGGATCGACCGGGCGCAGCTGGAGGACGCGTTCGGCAACCTGGTCGTCCCCGACGGCCTGATCCGCAAGCTGGGCCCCGCGATCAACGCGATGCGCGCCATGCTGCTGTACGGCCCGCCGGGCAACGGCAAGACCACGATCGCCGAGAAGATCGGCAAGATCTTCAACGACATCGTGTTCATCCCGCACGCCGTCGAGGTCGGCGGCCAGATCATGAAGCTGTACGACCCCAGCCTGCACGTCGCGATCCGGCCCGGCAACGGCACGGCGGAGCCGGCGGCGGCGGCGCCGCGGCTGCGCGAGGGCGACGTCGACCAGCGCTGGGTGCCGTGCCGGCGGCCGGTGGTGGTGGTCGGCGGCGAGCTGACGCTGGAGATGCTCGACCTGCAGTTCAACAGCCTGTCGCGGTTCTACGAGGCGCCGCTGCACGTCAAGGCGCTCAACGGCACCTTCATCATCGACGACTTCGGCCGCCAACTGGTGCGGCCGCAGGACCTGCTGAACCGCTGGATCGTGCCGCTGGAAAGCCGGGTTGACTACCTAAAGTTGCATACCGGCAACAGCTTCCAGATCCCGTTCGACGCGTTCGTGATCTTCTCCACGAACCTGACGCCGCAGGACCTGGTCGACCCGGCGTTCCTGCGCCGCATTCCCTATAAACTTGAGATCGAGAACCCGTCGGCGGAGGATTACCGAGCGGTGTTCGCGCTGGTGGCGCGGGGGGCCGGGCTGGAGCTCGCCGACGACGCCTTCCGCGCGGTGCTGGCCGCGCTGTCGGACAAGCAGGTGCCGCTGGCCTACTACCAGCCGAAGTTCATCACCGATCAGGTGCTGGCGGCGTGCAAGTTCGAGGGCTCGGTGCCGGCGTACCGGCCGGACCTGATCGCCGAGGCCCTCGACAACCTGTACATGCGCGCCAAGACCGGCAGCGGCGGGACGGCGGCGCGCATGTGACGGACCGCCGTTCCGCAACTTATACGCTAGTTCTTGCTCTTGTCCACCAGCCGGCGCTCGGCGATCCACGGCATCATGGCGCGCAGGCGCTCGCCGACCTCCTCGATGGGGTGCTCGGCGGCCTTGCGGCGCATCGCCTTGAAGCTGGTCTGGGCGACCTTGTTCTCCAGCATCCATTCGCGGGCGAAGCGGCCGGTCTGGATCTCCGACAGGATCTGGCGCATCTCCGCACGGGCGCGGTCGTCGATGACCCGGGGCCCGCGGGTATAGTCGCCGTACTCCGCAGTATTGGACACGGAATAGCGCATGTTGGCGATGCCGCCCTCGTAGATCAGGTCGACGATCAGCTTGACCTCGTGCAGGCACTCGAAATACGCCATTTCGGGCGCATAGCCGGCTTCGACCAGCGTCTCGAACGCGTTGACGATCAGGGCGGACAGGCCGCCGCACAGCACCACCTGCTCGCCGAACAGGTCGGTCTCGCACTCCTCGCGGAAGGTCGTCTCGATGATGCCGGCGCGGCCCGAGCCCAGCGCCGCGGCATAGGACAGGCCGATGTCGTGGGCCGCCCCGGTGGCGTCCCGCTCGACGGCAAGCAGGCTCGGCACGCCGGCGCCGCGCTGGTATTCCGACCGCACGGTGTGGCCGGGGCCCTTGGGCGCCACCATGAACACGTCCAGGTCCGGGCGCGGCTCGATCAGGCGAAAGTGAATGTTCAGGCCGTGCGCGAAGGCCAGCGCCGCGTTCTCCCGCAGGTTCGGGGCGAGGTGGTCGGTGTACAGGTCGGCCTGCAGCTCGTCCGGGACCAGTACCATGACCACGTCGGCCCATGCCGCCGCCTCGGCCGGCGCGACGACCTCGAACCCGGCGCCTTCGGCCTTCTGCACGCTGGCCGATCCGGGGCGCAATGCGACCTTGACCTCGGTGACGCCGCTGTCGCGCAGGTTGGCGGCATGGGCGTGGCCCTGGCTGCCGTAGCCGAGAATGGCGACGCGCTTGCTCTTGACGAGGTTCACGTCGGCGTCGCGATCGTAGTAGACGCGCATGGTGTCGATCCCTTGCAAGTCATTGTTGGCGAGGCTGGGCGCCGGGAAGCGCCTGCTTGCGGAAAACGCGCGCGTCCCTACCACCGTCGCTGAGTTGCCGTCCAGTCTGCGGCGGACGATTACAGGATCGGGCGTGAACAGCCCTCAGTCCCCGCCCAGCAGGCCGTGCGCACCGCGGGCGATGGCGACGACGCCGGTGCGGCTCACGTCGACCATGCCCAGCGGTGTCATCAGGCCGATGAAGGCGTTCAGCTTGTCCGGCTTGCCGGTCACCTCGAAGGTGAAGCTGTCCGGCGTCGAGTCGACCACGCGGGCACGGAAGATGTCGGCGATGCGCAGGGACTCGACGCGGCGCTCGCCGCTGCTGCGGACCTTGATCAGGGCCAGCTCGCGCTCGACGTGCGGGCCCTCATCGGTCAGGTCGGTGACCCGGCTGACCGGCACCAGGCGGTCGAGCTGCGCCTTGATCTGCTCGATGATCATGCGCGTGCCCGAGGTGACCAGCGTGATGCGGGAGCGGTGGTTCTCCGCATCCACTTCGGCCACGGTCAGGCTCTCGATGTTGTAGCCGCGCCCGGAGAACAGCCCGATGACGCGGGCCAGCACGCCCGGCTCGTTGTCGACGAGGACGGAGATCGTGTGCGTTTCGATGGGTTGGTCAAACGGCGGCATCGGGTTCTGCTCTCTATTGCCGGCGTGTCAGGCCGGATCCCGCCTCGGCGCAATCGGGAAGATTGCGGATCGCGCCGAAAAGCGGAGTATCATGAAACGACAAGAAACGAGCAGCCCGGCTACAAATGCCGGACTGCCCGCCCTGCAATGATGTCACGTTCCCGGCGGTTCTCACACGAGGACCATGCCCTCCTCCGAGGTCGCCTCCTGCGGCCTGTCCTGCGGGCCCAGAATGATCTCGTTGTGCGCGCTGCCGCCCGGGATCATCGGCCAGCAGTTCTCGTGCTGGTCCACGTGCATGTCGGCGACCACCGGCCGGTCGGTGGCCAGCATCTCTCCGATCACGTCGTCAACGTCGTCCACCTTGGTCGCGCGCAGCCCGACCAGGCCGAACGATTCGGCCAGCTTCACGAAGTCGGGCAGGGAATCGGAGTAGCTCTCCGAATACCGCTCGCCGTGCAGGAGCTGCTGCCACTGGCGGACCATGCCCATCCAGTGGTTGTTGACAATGAACAGCTTCACCGGCAGGCGGTACTGGGCGATCGTGCCGAGTTCCTGCAGGGTCATCATGACCGAGGCCTCGCCGGCCACGTCGATGACCAGCGCGTCGGGGTGGGCGATCTGCACGCCCATCGCCGCCGGCAGGCCGTAGCCCATGGTGCCCAGTCCGCCCGAGGTCATCCACCGGTTCGGCTTGTCGAACGGGAGGAACTGGGCCGCCCACATCTGGTGCTGGCCGACCTCGGTGGTGATGTAGACGTCGTCGCGCCCCTTCAGGTGGTCGGCCAGCCGCTTGATCGCGAACTGCGGCTTGATGATCGCACCGGGCGTCATGTCCTGGTGGAAGCGCAGGCAGTCCTTCTTGCGCCATTCCGCGATCTGGTCCCACCACAGGCGCAGGGCCCTGGCGTCGGGCTGATAGTTGCGCAGCTTGTACTCGCGGATCATGGCCTCGAGGACGCGCGCGCAGTCGCCGATGATGGACAGGTCGACGCTGACGTTCTTGTTGATCGAGCTGGCGTCGACATCGACGTGGATCTTCTTGGATCCCGGCGAGAACGCGTCCAGCCGCCCGGTCACGCGGTCGTCGAAGCGCGCGCCGATGGCGATCATGGCGTCGCACTGGTGCATCGCCAGGTTGGCCTCGTAGGTCCCGTGCATGCCCAGCATGCCCAGGAACTGCGGGTCCGAGGCCGGGAAGCCGCCGAGCCCCATCAGCGTGTTCGTGCACGGATAGCCGGTCATCCGCACGAACTCGGTGAGCAGCTCGGCCGCGCGCGGGCCGGAGTTGATCACGCCGCCGCCGGTGTAGAAGATCGGCTTCTTGGCCTTGGCGATGATCGCCACTGCCTCCTCGATCAGCACCGGGTCGGGATCGAGCCGCGGCCGGTAGGTCCGGTGCTCCACGAATTCCGGCGGCGTGTAGGATCCGGTGGCGAACTGGATGTCCTTGGGCAGGTCGATCACCACCGGGCCGGGGCGGCCGCTGCTGGCCACGTAGAAGCCCTCGTGGATGGTGCGCGCGACCTGGTTGACGTCCTTGACCAGGTAGTTGTGCTTGGTGCACGGGCGGGTGATGCCCGTGGTGTCGCATTCCTGGAAGGCGTCGTTGCCGATCAGGTGGGTCGGCACCTGGCCGGTCAGGCAGACGATCGGGATGCTGTCCATGAGCGCGTCGGTCAGGCCGGTCACGGCATTGGTCGCGCCGGGGCCGGAGGTGACCAGCACGACGCCGACCTTGCCGGTCGACCGCGCATAGCCCTCGGCGGCATGGACCGCGCCCTGCTCGTGCCGGACGAGGATGTGCCGGACCCGGTTCTGCTTGAACAGGGCATCGTAGATCGGCAATACGGCGCCGCCGGGATACCCGAAAACCGTATCCACGCCCTGATCAGTAAGCGCCTTGATGACCATGTCGGCGCCGGTCATCTCTAGGTCGGACATCTTCTAGCTACCTTCGTCTTGGCTCATGGTCGAACATTGCTATCGTCCCCGTGGGGGTCCGCGCCTGCGGCCGATCCGGCCGCGGGGAGCGGCAAGCTAGACGGCTTCCGCACTGCGGTCAATGGCCTATCTGAACTTTATTAAAGATTTCTGAGGCCAAGCTTTCCGAATATTGCGCCACGGCTGTATGCGATCGGACTCTCGCACGCGGCATGCCGCCGCGGTGCCGAAACCAGGTGTACTGCCGCTTGGCATAGCGCCGCGTCGCCTGCCGGGCCAGCCGGATCGCCTCGTCGCGCGGCAGCGCGCCGGCCAGGTGGCGCAGCAGCTCGGGCACGCCCAGCGCCTTCATGACGGGCAGGCCGGGATCAAGGCGGCGCGCCGCCAAGGCACGCACCTCGTCCGGCGCGCCGGCCTCCATCATCGCCGTGAACCGCGCGTCGCAGGCGGCGTACAGCGCCGCCCGCGGCGGCAGCACCAGCACCACGTCGAACACCAGGTGCGGCGGCGGTGCCGCCTCCGGCCCGGCCTGCCAGTCCGACAGCGGCCGGCCGGTGGCGGCGGCGACCTCCCAGGCGCGAATCAGCCGCTGCCGGTCGCCGGGCGGCAGCCGCGCCGCCGTGGCCGGGTCGTGCGCCGCCAGGGCGTCGCGGAAGGCGGTGCCGCCTAGGCGGTCGTACAACGCCGTCGCCTCGGCGCGCGCAGCCTCCGGCACCGGCGGGATGTCGGCGATCCCCTGCGTCAGGGCCGACAGGTACAGGCCGGTGCCGCCGACCACGACGGGCCGCCGCCCCGCGGCGAGCGCGGCGTCGATCTCGGCGAGGGCCATCTCGCGCCAGCGCCCGGCCGAGCACGGCGCGTCCCCCGGCAGCACGCCGTACAGCCGGTGCGGCGCCCGGGCCCGCGCCGCGGCGTCCGGCTGCGCGGTCAGCACCGGCAGCTCGCGGTAGACCTGCATGCTGTCGGCGTTGATCACCACGCCGTCGAGCCGCTCGGCAAGCTCCAGCGCCAGCGCCGACTTGCCGCTGGCGGTGGGGCCGCCGATCACCAGGACCGGGTCCGGTGCGCCGGCCGCCACATTTTCACCATTCAAGGTCGTATTCCGGTCATTTTGGCGTGTAGAGGTTGCCTGCCGCTGCCAGCGCTCGATGACCCGGAGGTTGCCATGACCATCTCGCTCTCCTCGTCCACATTCTGGAAGGACATCTCGGGCAAGTCCGGGACCCTTCAGAAGGACGGCGCCTTGCGCTATGTCGTCCTCAGCCACAGCGCCAACATGAAGATCATCCGGCGCACGCGCGAGGAGCTGTTCTCCGCGACCGTCAATCGCGAGGGAGCCGGGATGGCCGTGGTGGTCAACGGCAACTATTACGATGTCTCCACGGCCGGCAAGATGGACGCCCTCGCCGGCAGCGATCCCGTACCGGCGACGGCGACCACGGTCGAGGGGCGCCTGATCAGCAACGGCGGCCTTCTTGCCGGCCGGTCCGCGCCGCAGATGTTCTACTTCGCGCAGCAGGCGATGCCGTTCGTCGGCAATATCCAGTCGACATATACGACCGGCTTCGGCGATCCGCAGCCCACCGGCGGCCTCACGGCGATCGGCGGGGTCGGGCCGCTTATCATCGGCGGACTGCATTACGGCATCGGCAACAGGTACAAGAGCGGCGCGCCCGCCGGGGCGCCGGCCGCGGGGGCGCCAAGCGCTGCCGCGCAGCCGTTCCTGACGCAACGGAACAACAATACCTTCAAGGCCTCCGAGAACCTGAACCCTGCGACCGGGAAGACGATCCTCGCGTCCTGCACGGCGAAGCAGATGCTGCTCGTCGGCGTGCAGGAACACGGGGCGACGCCCGGCATCCGGCATTCCCAGATCCGCGATCGGCTCGCCGCCCTGGGGTTCGACCACGCCGTTTTCCTGGACGGCAGCGACTCGTCCATGATGATGGTCAAGGGCACCTGGGTGGTGCGGCCGGGCTCCAACAAGGACGAGACCAACGTCGTGGGCGTCGGGTTCAGCGTGTAGGGACAGGGGCCGCGCCTCTGGACAGCGCGGCGGCAGGGGCTTAAGGGAACGGGCCGTCGTTCCCGCCGCCGCCTCGCCGCTCGCTCCATGCTGGTCGTCACGCTGGTTGCCGCCCCCGGCCATCCGCTCGCCGATGCCGCCGTCGCCGCCGTGCGCGACGCGATCGCCATGGCCGGCCCAAGCGTGCGGGTCGGCGATCCCGACTGGCTGGCGCCCGCCACGGCCTGCGACCTGACGGTCGACGGCATTGTCGCGGAGGCGGCCGAAGCGGCGGCACGAGCCGCCGTGGGCGATGCGCCGGTCGACGTGGCGGTGCAGCCGGCGGCCGGGCGGCGCAAGCGGCTGCTGGTCGCCGACATGGACTCGACCATCGTCACCGGCGAGACCCTGGACGAACTCGCCACGCTGGCCGGGGTCGGCGAGCGGGTGGTGCCGATCACGCGCCGCGCCATGAACGGCGAGATCGGGTTCGAGCAGGCGCTGCGCGAGCGGGTCGCCCTGCTGGAGGGGCACTCGGCCGCCCTGCTCGACCGGGCGCTGGCCGGGGTGCGGCTGACGCCCGGCGCGCGGGCGCTGGTGCGCACCATGCGCGCCCACGGGGCGTACTGCCTGCTGATCTCCGGCGGGTTTCATGTGTTTGCCGATCCGGTGGCGGAGCGCTGCGGCTTCCATGCCGCGGAGGCCAACCGGCTGATCGTGCGCGACGGCCTGCTGACCGGCGAGGCCGGCAACCCGATCGTGGGCAAGGAGCGCAAGCTCGCCGCGCTTCGGGAGCACACCGCCCGCCTCGGGCTCGACCCGGCCGACGCGCTGGCGGTCGGCGACGGCGCCAACGACCTGCCCATGCTGCTCGCCGCCGGCCTGGGCGTGGCGTTCCACGCCAAGCCGGTGGTGCGGGCGCAGGCGGCGGCGCGCGTCGACCATGGCGACCTGACCACGCTGCTCTTCTACCAGGGCTATCGGCGGGCGGAGCTGGTGCCGGACGACGCAACGGCCTGAGCGCCGTGCAACCGGGACGCAACCTCCGTGTTGCATCTCAAGCCTTTGATCGGGCTTGTGTTTTCGGGCGGTGCAACGCGTGCAACGGGTTTTTTCCGGTTGCGCGCGAACGGACGGTGCCCGGGCCTGCCGGCCGCAGTCCTCGCCGGATGACCGCAGGCGTGCGGGCGTGCCCCTGAACGACCAAGACAATTCCGCGCCGCCCGCAGCGGGGCGCGTCTCTCATGACGGGCGGACTGAAAAAGAAGGCCCGACGCAGGATGCATGACACGCCCCTCTCAGATGGCCTCCGCGGTGCGAGGCAAAGCTGTGGGGCTGCGACTACCAGCAAATATACCTAATGTCAAGGAATTAAATCATAAAAAGCCCGGCCTCGGCTGTCTCAACCGCCATCCGGGAGCAAATCCTTCGCGGAAAGTATGTATTTCAGGTTGAGAAACCGAAATCCGACACTGCGTTCTCCACCCGCACGCCGCTCCAGTCCGGTCCGGCCGGCGGCCGGGCGGCGCCGCGAGGCCGGGCGCCGGGTCCTTGACGGCGACCGAAAGGTCCCGAATAACGTGCAGATGGCCGAGGTCGGAACACCCCACGATGCCTTCTTCAAGCGCCTGCTCGGTGCGCCCGACGCCGCCGCCACGTTCCTGCGCGAGCGGCTGCCGCCGGCGATCGCCGCCGCCCTGGCGCCGGACCCGCCCGAGCCGGCGCCGGGCTCGTTCATCGACGAACACTTGCGCTCCTCCCAGTCCGACCTGCTGTTCCGGGTGCGCACGGTCGAAGGGGACGCGGCGTTCCTGTACGCCCTGCTGGAGCACAAGAGCGATCCCGACCCGATGGTGGCGCTCCAGCTGCTGCGCTACATGGTCCGCATCTGGGAGACTTGGCGGCGCGAGCAGACCGGGAGCGGCGCGACGCGGCTGCCGGCGATCATCCCGATGGTGGTCTACCACGGTGCCGCCGCCTGGACCGTGTCCACGGCGTTCCCGAGCCTGGTCCGGGCACCGGCGGCGCTCGAGCCGCACGTGCCGGCGTTCGACTACCTGCTGACCGACCTGGGCCGGATCGACGACGCGTCGCTGTCGGCCGACGCCCGATTGCAGGCCGGGCTGCGTGCACTCAAATACATTTTCAGCGATGACCTGCCCGAGCGGCTGGCCGGGATGCTGACGGGGGTGCCTGTTGACGTCGTGATCGAGGTGCTGACGTACGTCGCCGTCGCACGGCACTTTCTGAACGAGGACGTCCTGCGGGCCGCCATCCGGCGCGCCCTGCCGGAACAGGAGGAGCGGATCATGTCGACCCTGGCGGAGCAGTGGGAGCAGCGCGGCATCGAGATCGGCGAGAAGCGCGGCCTGAGGCTGGGCGAGCAGCGTGGCGAGGAGCGCGGCCTGAAGCTTGGCGAGGAGCAGGGCCTGGCCAAGGGCAAGGCCGCGGCCCTGCTGCGAATCCTGGCCCACCGGTTCGGCGAGCCGTCCGCGCCCGTGCGCGCCGCGGTGCTGGCCGCCGATCCGGACACCCTGGATCTGTGGATCGATCGTGCCTTCGAGGCCGCAAGTCCGGAAGCCGTCGTCGAACGCCCGCAACACGGCTGATCCCGCCCGACCGGTTCGGAGCCGGACAGCGCGGCAGGGCGGCGCTCGGGATGCGGGTCGGGGAGCGGCACAGGGTCGGGATGGAGGCTCCGGGGTGGCGGGCCGCCCGCGCGGTCAGCGGCGGGCGCAGGGGAACAGGCTCCGCTCGCACCCGAAATAGCCGCAGGGCGCCGGGCACGGCGTGACATCCGGTGAGGCAATCGGACAGCCCGCGCTCGCGCGCCGCATTGCCAGGCCCGGCAGCCGGCTTGGCCCCGTAAGCCGGGAACCGCTGCCGCATCCCGGTGTCGACGACGATCATCTCCGCCGGGCAGCAGCGAAGCGGGGCGGTGGGCAATTCTGCCTGACACGGTCAAGCGGCAGCGTGCCCGGCGCTCCGTGCGTTCAGCCCTCCTTGCGGAACGGCGACGCCTCGCTCAGGGCCTCCATGTCCATGTCGATCAGGTGGGTCTCGCGGCGCAGGTAGTCGGCGACGGCGCGGCGCAGGCCGGGGTCGCGGATCAGGTGGGCGCTGTAGGTCTTCACGGGCAGATAGCCGCGCTGGATCTTGTGCTCCCCCTGGGCGCCGGCCTCGACGCGGGCCAGCCCCCGGTTGATCGCGAACTCGATGGCCTGGTAGTAGCAGGCCTCGAAATGCAGGAACCGGATCTCGGTGTCACCGCCCCAGTTGCGGCCGTACAGGGCATCGCGGCCGATCAGGTTCAGCGCACCGCCGACCGGCCGCCCGTCCCGCTCGGCCAGGACCAGGGCCACGCGGTCGGGCATGCGATCGCCGAGCAGCCGGAAGAAGTCGCGGGTCAGGTAGGGCGCGCCCCACTTGCGGTCGGTGGTGCGGCGGTACAGGCGATAGAACGACTCCCAGTGGCCGGGCTCCAGCTCGGCGCCGGTGAGCATGCGCACCAGCACGCCGGCCTCGGCCACCTCGCGCCGCTCCTTGCGGATCGCCTTGCGCTTGCGGGCGCTCAGCGCGTTCAGGAAGTCGTCGAACGAGGCGTAGCCCCGGTTCTCCCAGTGGTACTGCTGGCCGGTGCGCTGCAGCCAGCCGGCGGCGCCGAACCGCGCCCATTCCGCCTCGCGCGGGAAGGTGACGTGGGCGGTGACGATGCCGTGCCGCTCGGCGACGCGGGCGATGCCGGCGATCAGCGTGTCGGCGACGGCGTCGGCGTCGGCGCCCGGCCGGACCAGCAGGCGCGGGCCGGGCACCGGCGTGAACGGCACGGAGATTTGCAGCTTCGGATAATAGCGCCCGCCGGCGCGCTCGTAGGCGTCGGCCCAGCCGTGGTCGAACACGTATTCGCCGTAGGAGTGCCCCTTGGCGTACATCGGCACGCAGCCGAGCACGCGGCCGGCCTCGTCCTCCAGCACCAGGTGCTGCGGCAGCCATCCCGTGGCGCCGGTGGCCGAACCGGACTCCTCAAGGATCGACAGGAAGGCGTGGCTGACGAACGGGTTGTCCGGTCCGGCGCAGGCGTCCCAGTCCGCCGCGTCCACGCCCGCGATGGAGTCGTGGACCTTGAGGATCGCCGTGACGCCGTCGCCGTCGGCCATGGTCGCCGCCCTCCGCTGTCTCTGTACCCGCCGCGACAGGCAGATGGCGCGACGGCGCGGCGGCGGCAAGGCCGGGCGGCGCCGTTGCCGTTCCCAGGTCCGGGTCCGGATCCGGAACGGCAGGTGCCGTCAGCAGGCGCGCGACCGCGCGGCCTCCTCGCGCTCGCGCTCGCGCAGGATGACGCGGTAGTCCTCGCTTAGGGCCCGGTACAGGCCGATGCACGCGGCGATCAGCAGGAACGACATCAGGAATCCGGTGCTGATCGCGGCGTTCTGCATGGCGACCAGCCCGCCGGCGATCAGCAGGGTGGCGGCCACCGCGCCCTCCGACACCGCCCAGAAGATGCGCTGGCTGGTCGGCGGGTTCGGGTGTCCGCCGGAGGTGACCATGTCGTCCACCAGCGATCCCGAGTCCGAGGACGTAATGAAGAAGACGATGATCAGCAGCGTTGCCAGCACCGAGGTGATCGCCGTCCAGCTCGGTGAACCCGGCCCCCGGCGCGACGAACGCAACGACCAGGAACGCCGCCCCCAGGAACACCGGCGGGTTCATGGCCTTGCAGATTCTCAGGGGCATGGGAGGATCCGCGCGGGTCTGCTCCCGCGTGCTGCGCTAAAGGAGCGCTGCGGCACGTGACGCCCGCTGCGGGCAGTGCCGATCCGTCGGCTCGGCGGTACGGGCTGCGGACCTCGCCCGGCGCCTGATAACCGAACGGCTATCGGCGCAAAAGGTTGGGCGGAACCGGCGATCAGCGAACGGGCTCGAGCCGGCTGGCCACCTCCGCCGCCAAGCCGTCCAGGAACCGGTCGATCTCCGGGTGGCCGGGCGTGGCGTCGTAGGGCAGCAGCTGAATGCCGAAGAAGTCCCGCCAGTGCTGCACCTCCTCGGTGACGACCATGTGGTCCGGGACCAGTGCATAGTGGCGCGTGCCCTGGCCGAGGAACGCCTCGTTGACCGCCTCCAGCACCAGCGAGACGTCGGTATCGGTCAGGCTGGCGCCGACGAACAGGACGGTCTTGGTGATAAAGATCGTGTTGAGGGCGGCGCGGTATCCGGGCTCGCGGTAAATCACGTCGCGGAAGTCCCGCTCCGACAGGATGATCGAGTCCTTGCGGTCGATGTCGCCGTGCGCCTTGAAGATGAAGAACCGGTTCTCCGCCAGCGCGGCGATCACGTCCGGGGCGTCGCCGTGGGTATAGGTCCGAGGCAGCTCGCCACGCTCGGCATAGGCGAGCTCCAGCAGCTTGTCGTAGTTGGTGGTCAGGACGGCGGAGAACGGGATTGCGGCAATCCGGCGATGCCGACCGGTCGGCCGTAGCGCCGGGTTGCGGAACGTCGCCTCCAGCGCATCGGCATAGTCCCGCCGGCCGATCTTGCGGCGGATCTCCTCGGCAACGAACAGGAACTTGCGCTCGTCGAGCGCCCGGCGCAGCCGCCCGGCGACGGCTGCGTCAAGCTGGCCCACGGCCAGCCCATGGTCGATCATCTGTTTCAGCAGGCCGCCCCAGCCCGGCAGCGGCTGGGGCAGGGGCCCGTCCGGCGTGTCGATCTGCCCCATTGAAACGCCGGCCCCGGCGAACATCACGGCACGCCTGCGGACGATCGCATCGATGAGGGGTTGCGGCGGTGTCGGTACCATGGGTCTCCGGCCTTCCCGTATCCACGGTTGAGGATACGCCGCCGCTCAAAACACTTCCAGCACCGCCTCGATCTCGACCGCGGCGCCGAGCGGCAGGGCGGCGACGCCGACGGCGGCGCGGGCGTGGCGGCCGGCGGTGCCGAACACGTCGACCATCAGGTCCGAGGCGCCGTTGATCACCGTCGGCTGCTCGGTGAAGTCGGGCGCGGAGGCGACATAGCCGGTCAGCTTGACGACGCGGCGCACGCGGTCCAGGTCGCCCAGCGCGGCCTTGGCCTGCGCCACGATGTTCAGCGCGCACAGCCGCGCGGCGGCGATGCCGTCGTCGACCGCCAGGCCGTCGCCGAGGCGGCCGCGGTGGGCGACCTCGCCGTTGCGCAGCGGCAGCTGCCCGGAGACATACAGCAGGTTGCCGGCCTGCACGGTCGGCAGATAGTTGCCGGCCGGTGCCGCCACCTCCGGCAGGTCGATCCCCAGTTCGGTGAGCCGTGCCTTGACGCGGTTGGCCATGAGCGTGTCTCCCCTCGGTCCCGTTGGTTGCGAAGGGGTCATGCTAACCCCGCCGGGCATGGCCGGTGAAGCGGCCCGGCAGGCCCGCGGTCAGCCGGTGCGCACGCGGGCCAGGAACCGCTGCACGCCGGTGTCCAGTTCGGACGCCAGGCGGGTCAGCTCGGCGGTGGCGGCGCGCATCTCGTTCGCCGCGGTGCCGGTCTCCCCGGCGGCCTTGCTGACGCCGGCGATGTTGTCGGTGACCTCGCCGGTGCCGGCGGCGGCGCGCTGGACGTTCTGCGAGATTTCGTGGGTGGCGGCGTCCTGCTGCTCGACGGCGGCGGCGACCGCGGTGGCGATCTCGTTCATGCGGCGGATGGTCCCGGCGATCGCCGCGATGGCCGAGACCGCCTCGCCGGTGGAGTTCTGCATGTCGGCGATCTGGCCGGCGATGTCCTCGGTCGCGCGGGCGGTCTGCTGGGCGAGGCTCTTGACCTCGTTGGCGACCACGGCGAAGCCGCGGCCCGCCTCGCCGGCGCGCGCCGCCTCGATGGTCGCGTTCAGGGCGAGCAGGTTGGTCTGCCCCGCGATGCCGGTAATCAGGTCGACCACCTGGCCGATCCGGTCGGCGGCGGCGGCCAGGGTCTGCACCGTGGTCGTGGCCGCCTGCGCCCGGTCCTGGGCCTCCCGCGCGATGCTGCCGCTGTCGGCGACCTGCCGGCCGATCTCGCTGATCGAGCCGGACAGCTCCTCGGCGGCGGCCGCCACCGTCTGCACGTTGGCGGCGGCCTGTTCGGCGGCCGCGGCGACGGCGGCGGCCTGGCGGCTGGATCGGTCGGCGGCGGCGGAGACCGTCTGCGCGCTCGCCTCGAGCCGCTGCGACGAGCCGCCGACCCGGTCGACGATGCCCATGACCTCCTGCTCGAAGCCGTCGGCCAGGGCGTGCATGGCCTGCTGCTTTTCCTCCGCGGCACGGCGCTCGTCTTCGGCACGCTCGGCGGCCAGGCGGTCCACCTCGATGGCGTTGGTCTTGAACACCTCGACCGCGGCGGCCATGTCGCCGATCTCGTCGCGGCGGCGGCGGGCCGGCACGGCGACCGTCTTGTCGCCGTCGGCGAGGCGCTGCATGGCGCCGGTCATCGCCGTGATCGGCCGCGAGATCGTCCGCCCGGCCAGCCAGCCGATCCCGCCGAGCAGCACGATCCCGACCAGCGCCTCCAGCAGCAGCCGGTTGCGCAGGGCGCGTGCCGGGGCCAGCATCTCGACGGAGTCCTGCTCGGCCAGCACGGCCCAGCGCGCGCCCATGAAGTCGAGCGGCGCATAGGCCGCGGCGACGATGTGGCCGCGGTGGTCCGGCCCGACGAGGTAGCCGGTGCCGCCGTCCAGCGCCGCCTCCACCTGCGCGGTGTCGATGCGGCGGTCGAGGATGGTCGACTCCGCGCTGAACCGCGAGTCGCTGCGCATCAGCCGGTCCTCGCCGACGACGTAGGCCTCGCCGGTCTCGCCCAACCCGGCGCTGAGCTGCATGACCGCGTTGATCCGGTCGATCGGCATCTGGAAGGCGACCACGCCCAGAAAGGTGCCTCTGTCGGACACCACCGGCGTGGCGATGAAGCTGGCCGGCGCGTCATTGGCGGGCGCGTAGAAAGCGAAGTCCAAGAACGTCTGGAAGTCGGCGCTCGGGTTGTCGCGTGCGGCCCGGAAGGCGCGGCCCAGGTCGGTGTCGGCCCACGGCCCGTCGACGACGTTGGTCGCGTAGTCGGCGTGCTTGAAGACCGTGTAGACCAGGTTGCCGTCGTAGTCGAAAATGAAGATGTCGCGGTAGCCGCGCTCCTGCGCCAACGACCGCAGCCAGGGATGGAACCGGGCGTGGGCGTGGCTGTAGGCCGACCCGTCCCCGGCGTCGTCCAGCGCCTCGCGGGCGGCCGGACCGTGCGAATTGTCGTCCCGGTACAGGCGGTGCAGCGTGCCGGTCGGATCGTCGCCGAGCCGCCGCCAGGCGGAGACGAACGACGACAGCGCGACGCGGATCACCGGGTTCTGTGCCTGGGTGCGCAGGTCGCCGCGGATGCTTTCCAGGTGATCCGTCAGCGTCTCGTGCCGCGCCTCCAGCACCGCGGTCAGCTTGGCCTCGGCCTCGGCGCGCAGGCTGTCGCGCGCGTCCAGATAGGCGACGGTGCCGACCGCGAGCGCCGAGACGAGGCCGATCGCGATCACGATCAGCGGAACCTTGTGGGACAGCTTGAGGCGGAAACCGGATCTCGGTTCAAGGGCCGGGGCCGGGGAGTCGGCGCGGTCACGCATGCTCGAAGACCTTCTCACTGCCGTGGCGCGGGCGGAGCCGCCGCGGGCGCGCCAACCCAGGGCCGAGGTGCGCGCCGCCTGCGACTTTGTCGTCAAATAGTTTAAAAAGGTTTATTCCTGACGGAAGCTGCCGATTCACTTTGATGCCTAAAGGTAAAGCTTGCATAACTGGTAGTGTGTCCGACGCGGATCCGCCGTGGCCCCTTGCTTTTCTCCGGCGCGTTACTTCCCATACTCGTTGAGTGGATTTCCGCACCGCATGAAGCAAATGTTTCCGCTGCTCCGCCGCCGGCGATTTCGACAAAGTGCTGCACTGCGATAGAGACTGTCATATTTGCCGCCTAGGATGCGCGCATGCGAACGGCGCCTGCTGCCGGGCACGGCCTTGACGGCGGAAATAAAAAGTGCCGGAGCGAGCCTGCAATCATTACGCAATCCTGGGCGACCGGAAGATGATCATGCTTCCGGCCCCGCGCCGGCGGCACCGCATGTGCCGCGCAACCACGTCTTCACGAGACGAGACGATTGGGAGACAGAACGATGGAACAGATCACCGGGACCGACGCCTTCAACCCGTCGGTCGGCTTCGCCGAGACGGCGCCGCTGCGGTCCGCCATGGCCCAGCCGGTGCTGGCCATGCTCAACGCGCAGGCCAACATGTTCGCGACGCTGAACCACACGGCCGCCAACTGGGTCACCCGGCGCCGCGAGGAGGCGGAGTCGGCCCGCGACGCGGTCGAGAAGCTCGCCAACTGCCGGGACGCCAACGAGTTCATGAGCGCCTACGGCGACTGGATGCAGGGCACCATGCAGCGGCTGTCCGACGATCTGGCCATGCTCGGAGAGCACGCCCAGGCGCTGTACGGCAGCGGCGTTGCCGGCAGCCGCCAGGTCGCGGAAGCCGCCGAACAGGCCGCGGAGCAGACGCCGCACGCCGTGGCGGCGTGACGACACCGGTCTTCGGGGGCGGCCTGCCGGAAACCTGTCCGGCGGCCCAACCTCGGGGGAGGGGGAGAGACGGCGGCGGGAGGTGCCCGATGGGCACGCCCGCCGCCGTTTTGTTTGCGCCGTGACCTTGCCGCGCGCCACGCGCCCCCGTCGCCGCAACGTCACCGGCGGCGGCGATCGGAAGCGCGGGATGCGGTTTCAAGATCGCGCACGAGCGCAAGCGTATTGAACGGAACTGTCGTCATCAGGTGATAAATGCGTCAGTCGGGATTGCCGATCAACATTGTATTGCCAGTCCATCTGCGCGTCCCGTCTTCTCACGGGTTGCAGAAGTCTCGCTTTGATTTGAAAAGTATGTAGAGCACAACAGAAACAGGCGCGCCGGCCACGCCCTTTGTCGGCGAAGGCGCGGCGCGCGTGCCGGGTCCTGCTCACGGCAGGTCCGCCAGCAGGATCTCGGCCTCCGTGCCGGCGGTTACGGCGATGCGGTCAACGTCCCGGATCGCCGCGCCGTCGCGTTCGCCCAGGGGCCGGCCGTTGAGGTCGACCGTGCCGCGGCTGACCACCAGATAGGCGCGGCGGCCCGGCGCCAACTCATGCGAAACGGTCTGCCCGGCGGCCACGGTGGCGCCGTACAGGGTGGCGTCCTGGTGGATCATCAGGGCGCCGGCCTGAAGGTCCGCGTCGCGGCCGGAGGCGAGCGGCACCAGCACGCCGGTCCGGTCGGCCTTCGGGAACCGGCGCTGTTCCCAGCGCGGGCGCACGCCGGCCGTGTGCGGGCGGATCCAGATCTGGAACAGCCGGGTCGGCACCGCCTCGCGGTTCCACTCGGCGTGCATGATGCCCGTGCCGGCGCTCATCACCTGGATGTCGCCGGCCCCGGTGCGGCCGGCGTTGCCCAGGTGGTCCTCGTGCGTGATCGCGCCGTCGCGGACATAGGTGATGATCTCCATGTCGCGGTGCGGGTGCATGCCGAAGCCGGTGCCCGGCGCCACCGTGTCGTCGTTCCAGACCCGGAGCGGACCGAAGCCCATGCGCGCCGGGTCGTGGTACTCGGCGAAGCTGAAATGGTGCCGCGCGTCCAGCCAACCGTGGTCGGCGTGCCCCAGCGAGGCGAACGGGACGATCCCGATCATGCTGCCGCCTCCCGCCCTGGCCCGATCCGGTCGCGGCCGTGGGGCGCGGTCAGGTCGAGCGCCGGCCCCTTGGGCACGATCCCGGTCGGGTTGATGGTCTTGTGGCTGCCGTAGTAGTGGCGCTTGATGTGGTCGAGGTTGACCGTGCCGGCGACACCCGGTACCTGGTACAGCTCGCGCAGATAGCCGGACAGGTTCGGATAGTCGGCGATGCGCTGCCGGTTGCACTTGAAGTGGCCGACATAGACCGGGTCGAACCGGACCAGCGTGGTGAACAGCCGCCAGTCCGCCTCGGTCAGCCGGTCGCCGGCCAGGTAGCGCTGCCGGCCGAGCCGCGCGTCCAGGTCGTCCAGGCTGGCGAACAGGGCGTCGTACGCCTCCTCGTACGCCTCCTGGCTGGTGGCGAAGCCGCACTTGTAGACGCCGTTGTTGACCGTGTCGTAGACCACCTGGTTGATCGCGTCGATCTCGCCGCGCAGGGGTTCCGGGTAGAAGTCCTTCGACGCATCGCCGCCGACGCCGTCGAAGGCGCCGTTGAGCATGCGGATGATCTCCGCCGACTCGTTGCTGACGATGGTCCGGCGCTGCCTGTCCCACAGCACCGGCACGGTGACGCGGCCGGTGTACGCCGGGTCGGCCAGCAGGTACACCTCGTACAGGTGGCGCCTGCCGTGCAGGTCGTCCGGGTGGGCCTCGGAGAACGACCAGCCGTGCTCACCCATGTGCGGGTCGACCACGGTCACGCCGATCCCGTCTTCCAGGCCCTTCAGCACGCGGAAGATCAGCGTGCGGTGCGCCCACGGGCAGGCCAGCGAGACGTACAGGTGATAGCGCCCCGGCTCGGCCTTGAACCCGCCCGCGCCGGACGGGCCGGGCGCGCCGTCCGCCGTGACCCAGTTGCGGAATTGGCTGGCCTGGCGGACGAAGCGGCCGCCGGTGCTCTTGGTGTCGTACCACTGGTCGTGCCAGACGCCGTTGACGAGCAGACCCATGGTTCTCCTCCCTCACTCTACAGGGGGCGCCGGCGCCCGGCGCCCCGTCGTGAACGAAACGCTCAGCCGGCCAGCTTCGCGGCGATCTGCGCCACGTGCCGGCCCTGGAAGCGGGCCAGGTCGAGCTCGTTGTCGCTGGGCTGGCGCGAACCGTCGCCGGCGGCGATGGTGGTGGCGCCGTAGGGCGACCCGCCGGTGATCTCGTCGAGGCGCATCTGCCCGGCCGCCGCATAGGGCAGGCCGACGATAACCATGCCCTGGTGCAGCAGGGTGATGTGGGTGGACAGCAGGGTGCTCTCCTGGCCGCCGTGCTGGGTGGCGGTGGAGGTGAACACGCTGCCGACCTTGCCGATCAGCGAGCCGTTCATCCACAGCTTGGTGGTGCGGTCCAGGAAGTTGCGCATTTGCGCGCACATGTTCCCGAACCGGGTCGGCGTGCCGAAAATGACCGCGTCGTAGTCGGCCAGCTCCAGCGGGTCGGCGACCGGCGCCTCCTGGTCCAGCTTGTAGCCGGACTGCTTCGCCACGTCCTCGGGCACCAGGTCCGGCACCCGCTTGACCGCGACCTCGGCACCCGTCTCGCGCGCGCCCTCGGCGACCGCCTTGGCCATCGTCTCGATGTGGCCGTAGGAGCTGTAGTACAGCACCAGAACCTTGGCCATGATCTCCCTCCGTCCGTGCGTGTCCCTGACCCCCGGAACATGGGGCGGAGAGCGGCTTTGATAATCGCCCGCAGCCGCATAAGATTGTCCCCGTCCCGGCAACAATGGCGGCGCGCATGGACAAGCTCGGCGACATGGCGGCCTATGTCCGCGTGGTCGAGGCGAAGACCTTCACCGCGGCGGCGGAACGGCTCGGCTGGTCGAAGTCGGTGGTCAGCCGGCGCATCGCCGAGCTGGAGGAGCGCCTGGGCGCGCGCCTGCTGAACCGCTCGACCCGCCGGCTCAGCCTGACCGAGGCCGGCGCGGCGTTCTACGAGCGCTGCGTGCGCATCCTGGCCGACGTGGAGGAGACCGAGGCGGCGGTGGCCAGCCTGCACGCCGAGCCGCGCGGCCTGCTGCGGGTCAACGCGCCGATGTCGTTCGGCATGCTGCACCTGGCGCCGGCGGTGGCGGCGTTCCTGGAGCGCTGGCCGGAGGTGGACGTCGACCTGTCGCTCAACGACCGCTTCGTCGACCTGATCGACGAGGGCTACGACCTGGCGGTGCGCATCGGCACGCTGGCCGACAGCGCCCTGATCGCGCGCCGGCTGGCGCCGTGCCGGCGGGTGGTGTGCGCCGCGCCGTCGTACCTGGCCCGGCACGGCGAGCCGCAGCGGCCGGAGGACCTCGGCCGGCACGACTGCTTTCTCTACACGAATACGCCCGTCGCCGAGCAATGGAAGCTGACCGGCCGCGACGGCACCGAGCACCTGGTGCGCGTCGGCGGGCGGCTGCGCGTCAACAACGGCGACGTGCTGCGCGCCGTCGCCGAGGCCGGGCTCGGGCTGATCGTGCTGCCCACGTTCATCGTCGCCGACGCGGTGGCGGCCGGGCGGCTGAAGGTCGTGCTGTGCGACTACCGCCCGGCCGAGGCGACCATGTACGCGGTCTATCCGCACAACCGCTACCTGTCGACCAAGGTGCGCGCGTTCGTGGACTTCCTGGCGGAGCGGTTCGGGCCGGAGCCGTACTGGGACGCGCCGGTGCGCGCGCTGGTCGCCTGACCCCGCCGCTACAGGGCGAACTCCGCCGTCTCCGACGGCAGGAAGTCGCGCACCGAGACGACGCCGATCACCGCGCCGTCGCGCACCACGGGCAGGTGGCGCAGGTGGTGCTCCTTCATCAGGCGCAGCGCCTCCCGCGCCGAGGTCTGCGGCGTGATCTCCAGAGGCCGGTGGGTCATGACCTCGGTCAGCGGCGTCTCGTGCGGCTGCCGGCCGGGGGCGACCACCCGCTCGACCAGGTCGCGCTCGGTGAAGATGCCGATCAGGCCGTCCGGCGCGTCGGGCAGGGTGACGACCACCGCGCCGACGCGGTGGTCGGTCATGGCGCGGGCCGCCTCGGCGGCCGTGGCGTCGGGCGCGAGGCGGACGAGCTGCTGGTCCTTGAGCACGTCGGCGATGGCGCGGGTCGGCATGCTCCCGGTCCCCTCGGGGATGGTGGCGGCGGCGGTGCGACAGGATGTCATCCTAGCAGGCCGCGCGGGCCGGCGACAGCGCGTCGATCCCTTGCCGAGGCGCGCTTTCGTGCCACGTCTAAAGAGGGTTCAGCAGCGCATTGCTGCAGTGCAGCAAAAGGTGCGAATCGAGACCGGTCATGCAGTTTTTCCAGACACCGGAGCCCCCGGAGGACGTGCGGCAGGTGGTCGACGCGGCCAACCACCTCCACGTCAGCGAGTTCGACCTGTTCCGCCTGGCCTGGCAGCGCTGGACCGGGGAAGACGCCGACGAGAAGTCCCTGGAGCGTCCGTTCGCCGCATACATGTTCAATCAGGTCGTGCCGCTCTGGGCGCGCCATTTCAGCCGCGAGGTCATGCAGCAGGCCTCAGCCGGCCGGCTGGACCGCGACGCGTTCGGCGCCGACCGGGTCCGCCGCCGCGACCCGCTGCCCCAGCACGGCCGGACCTATGCGTGGCTGCCCGCGGCCATCCTGGGCGTGTTCTTCCTGCTGGTCTTCCTGGCCAAGTACGAGCCCGCCACCGATGCCCCGCTGGCCTGCGAAACCGGCCCCGGCATGCGCGCCATCTCCCAGATCGCCTACGTCCTGGGCGGCCGCGTGCCGCCGAAGTGCCTGCAGGAGTAGGGCGGGGGCGCCGCCCGGACACCGGGATCGCCCGCATGCCGGGCGGTCGGCCGGGCCGAGCCTGCGAAGCCCGGTGCCCTCTGCCCGCAGGCGGCGCAAACGCCGGGCTTGCCGGCCCAGCCTGCGCGCGTGAGGGGTCTACCGGCTTGGCACGTCCGATAAAGGCAGGTCGGTTTTTGCAAAATCTCCTCCCTTGAAAAGCAACGTTTCACCTGTTGTTTTGACAAGAGCACAAGTGAAACAATCGCCGAAATTCAAACCGGCAGAATGTCGTCGCTTTCCGAAGCGCTCACAGGCGGTAAGGGCGACGTGCATCTGTTCAACATCGACTGCCTGGATACGAAATCCGGCATGATTCAGAAACTTGAAAAGATCCTGAAGCGCCTCGGGGCCGATGCGTCGGATCAATCCAATGCCGGCCTCGAGGACGCTTGCCACTGAGATCAAGGGGGCATCGATCCTACCGATCGCTTCTGCGAACAGCGCAGCGTCGTCTTCCTGGTACAGGATCGACAGCACCGCGGACGTATCGACCACCGTCACCGCGGCAGCCCGTCTTCGTCGTAGTCCAGGAGATCGTCGAGCGGCCTCGGGTCGCGGACGGGACGGGCGGCGCAACGGCGGCCGATGGCCAACAGGCCTTCCGCCACGTCGCTGCGGCGACGACGGCGGCGCTCGCGGTCCAGGCGCTCGCGGAGGGCTTTGCGGACGGCCTGATCGACCGTCTCGCCCGTCAGCGCGGCGAGATCCTCGGCAAGGCGGCGGGAGTCCGAGTCGGCAAGCTCTATGGGCATGGCGAGTAAGGCGGCGATGGTTCTTGCGACCCGGATATGATCCTGGATTGCGGGGATGCCGGCAAGCAGGGCCGGTCGCCGTTCGATGCTCGCCGCACGCTTGCGCTGCCGATCACACCGCTGTTTCGCCGCGCACGGGATCATCGTAGGCTCGTGCGCGTTGGGCGGGTGTTTGGGAGGCGGCGGTGCAGGGTTGGTTGGGTTTTCTGAAGACGACGCTGATCGGGGGCATCGTTTTCCTGGTCCCGTTCATCTTCGCGGTGTTCATCCTGGGCAAGGCGGTCGCGCTGATGGGGGCCGTGGCGGATCCGCTGGCGCGGCTGGCGCCGGTGGAGTCCGTCGGCGGGATCGCGATCGTCGACCTGCTCGCCGTGCTGCTGGTCGTGCTGGTCTGCTTCCTGGCCGGCCTGGCGGCCAGGACGCGGGCCGCGCGCCGGGTCGCGGAGGGGGTGGAGATGCGGTTTCTCGACCGTTTTCCGATCTACGCGTTCATCAAGGAGATGACCGCCAGCGTCGCGGGCAGCGAGGCTATCGGGGAACTGACGCCGATCCTGGCCCGGCTCGAGGACGGCTGGCAGATCGCCTTCGAGGTGGAACGCGACGGCGCGGGCACCGTCGTCGTCTACCTGCCCGGCGCCCCCAATCCCTGGTCCGGCTCGATCTGCGTGATGACCGAAGACCGTGTCCAGCCCCTCGACGCGACGGTCCTGGACACGGTGAAGGCCATCCGGCACCGCGGCAAAGGCGCACGGCATCTGCTCGGCGAGCGGCTGCGGGCCGGTCAGCCGTCCTGACTGCAGGACGCGGGAACCGGTGCGGCACCGCCCAGGAACGCCCGCGTCGCCGCGACCGCCTCGGCCAGGCCGACGCGCTGGACCTCGACGCCGTCGGGGAAGGCGCCGGTCAGGCGGGTGGGCATCATCGGGTCGAGCAGGATGAACACGCCGGTGTCGTCGGCGCGGCGGACCAGCCGGCCGTAGGCCTGCTTCAGGCGCAGCCGGGTCAGCATGTCGTCGTAGCGGCGGCCGCCGAAGGCCTCGCGGCGGCTGCGGTGCAGCAGCGTCGGGCGCGGCCACGGCACGCGGTCGAACACGATCAGGCGCAGGCTGCGGCCGGGCACGTCGACGCCGTCGCGCACCGCGTCGGTGCCCAGCAGGCAGGCGTGCTCCTCGCCGCGGAAGATGTCGACCAGCGTGGCCACGTCCATGCCGTCGACGTGCTGGGCGTAGAGCGGCAGGCCGGCGTCCTCCAGCACCGCGGCGATCCGGTGGTGCACGGCGCGCAGCCGGCCGATCGCGGTGAACAGCCCCAGCGCGCCGCCGCCCGCGGTCAGGAACAGGGTGCGGTAGGCGGCGGCGACCTGGTCCAGGTCGTCCTTGCGCACGTCGCGCACGATCAGCACCCGGGTCTGGGCGGCGTAGTCGAACGGCGACGGCACCCCGGCGCGGATCGCCGGCCGCGGCAGGTGGACCGCGCCGGTGCGCAGCTCGGCCGCGCGCCAGTCCAGCTCGGCGTCGCCGGTGCCGTCGGTCAGCGTCGCCGAGGTGACCACCACGCCGTGCGCCGGCTGGGCCACGGCCTGGGCGAACGGCACTGTGGGGTCGACCCAGTGCCGGTAGTAGCCGAGGTCGGCCTCGCGCCCGTCGTCGCGCTCGACGCCGAACCAGTCGACGAACTCCGGCGGCACCGGCTTGCCGAGCGTGCCCAGCATGGCCCGCCACGCGCCCACCTCGAGCCGGCCGCGGCGGTCCAGCGCGCGGGCCAGGGCGTCGATGCGGCGTCGGGTGTCGGCGTCGAGCCGGTCGGCGGCCTCGTCCAGGCGGGTGCGCAGGGCCTTCGCGAGCGCCGCCAGCGGGCGCTGCAGCCGGTCGAGCGCGCGGTCCAGGCGGCCGGCGGCGTCGGCCAGCCCCTCGACCGGCTCGTCGGTGCCGGCCTCCAGGCTGTACGGGCCGTCGGCACCGGCGGCGCGGGCCAGCACCTGCCGGCGGACCAGCGCCAGGAACGCCTCGGACGGGCCGACCGGGCCGGCCAGGCTGTCCGGCCCGGCGGCGACGCGGGCGGCCCAGCCGTCGCCGGGCAGGGCGCGGGCGGCCAGGTCGGCCTCCTCCAGGTGGACCCCGGCCTCGGCGTCGTCGCCGAACAGGCCTTCGGCGCGGCGTTGCAGGCCGCGCGCCCGGCTGCGCCGCCGGCCGCCTTCGGCGCCGACGATCCAGCGGCGCAGCTCGGCGGCCTCGCGGCCCGTCAGGTGCCCGGCGAAGGCGCCGTCGGCGGCGTCGAACAGGTGATGGCCCTCGTCGAACACGTAGCGCAGCGGCAGGTGGGTGTCGTCCATGCCGCCGAGCGCCGCCTGGACCATGACCAAAGCGTGGTTGGCGATCACGATGTCGGCCTTGCGCGCGCGGCGCACGCTGCGCTCGATGAAACAGCGGCCGTAGTGCGGGCAGGCCGAATAGATGCACTCGCCGCGCCGGTCGGCCAGGCCCAGCGAGCGGCCGCGGCCGATCAGGTCGGCCAGCCACCCCGGAAAATCGCCGCCGGTCATGTCGCCGCTGCGGGTCGCCGCGGTCCAGCGCGCCATCAGGCCGACCGCGGTGGCGTACTGGGGCAGCATGGCCGCGGCGCCGGCGGCCTCCTCGAAGTTCAGCAGGCAGAGGTAGTTCTCGCGGCCCTTGCGGACGACGACGCGGCGCGCCTTGGCGGTGCGCTCCGGGTACAGGCGGTCGAGCTCCTGGTCGATCTGGTGCTGCAGGTTGCGGGTGTAGGTGGAGATCCACACCGGCGCGCCGTTCTTCTCCGCCCACAGGCTGGCCGGGGCCAGATAGCCCAGCGTCTTGCCGACGCCGGTGCCGGCCTCGGCCAGCACCAGGGTCGGGGAGTCCGGGTCCGGGCGCGGCGCGAAGGCGGCGCTGACCGCGCTGGCGTAGTCCGACTGCTGCGGGCGCGGCTCCGCACCGTCGCCCAGCATGTCGGCCAGGCGGCGGCGCGCCTCGGCCGGTTCGACCGGATGGCCGGCGGGCGGCGGCGGCGGCGCCTCGGCCTGCCACTCCGGCAGGCGGTGCCAGACCTGGAAGGCGCGCGAGCCGGCGCGGTCCTCCGGCCCGTGCGGGCGGCCCAGCGCGGCCAGCACGGCCGGGCCCCACGGCCAGCCGCCCTTGCCCATCGCCCAGGCGACGGCAACGGGGTCGGAGCGGTCATCGCGCAGCGGGGCGGCCAGCGTGCCGAGCAGTGCCTCGGCCAGGCGGGGCAGGGCGGCCGCCGCGTCCTCCAGGGTGTCCGACGGCGGCAGGCCCAGCGCCTCGGCCAGGCCGCGCGGCGTCGGTCGGCAGAACCGCGCCGGGTGCACGAACGCGAACAGCTCCAGCAGGTCGTACGCCCGCACCGCCGGCAGCCCGGCGCGCCGCGCCACCGAGCGGGCGTGGCAGAGCAGCAGCGGCGGGCCGCCCAGCCGGTCCTTGACCTGGGCCGGGTCGAGCGTGCGGAACTCGCCGTCGGCAGTCAGCAGCATGCCGCCGGCCGCGCCCACGACCAGGGCATCGGCCCCGGGCACGGCCACACGGGGGGCGGCGGCAACGGCGGCATCCATGGCCCCCGACTATACCGGAACGGCGAACGGAAAGAACGGGCCGCGGCGGCGCACCTGCCGGCCCGGGATCGGTCTGTAAGCGCGGACTGACACGCATCCGTCATGAACGCGGCGCCGGGCCTGTACCATCGTCGGTAAAGCAAGCCAGCTGCGCCGTGAGCGGTGATCGAAGAAATTGAGTCCAGACATTGGATTGCCCCGCTCAGACCATTCTGCTTCGCGCCCTATATCATTTTATGATGCATAATGAGAGGCCCTGACGTATCGCGGTTACTCCGCAGGTATTAATACGTCGCTGTCGGTTACAATCCTTGGCCCACGCCATGGCCGCCGTCTGCCGGAAACCGCGATCACCGCTGCTTTTCCTATGATGGCATAACGATTGCTGTCCGCGACCCTTGTGCAGGCACCCGCGGCCACTGTGCCGGCAGATCGGTGAGTACCTGCATTTGAAAGTTCCAAGAAGTGCAAGATGGGACCGCGAACATGCACAAGACTGTCTCGACGTCAGGGAGCACGTCGGAGATCGGATCCACCCGTGCCGGATCGACGCCCGCGCGCCCGACCCGAATGAAGATCCTTTCGCTGCTGGCCGTCTCCGCTGCCCTGGCCGGCACGATGCTTGCCGCCGACGGGCGTCATGCCGCGGCCGCGACCCTGTGCTCGGCCGCCGGGGCGCACCCCGACGGCCTGTCGGTGTCGAACATGACCCTCGACGGATCGCCGGCGGACGACTGCTATGGTGTGCTGCCGAGCGTCACGGGCAGCCCGTCGGAAAGCATGGTCAACACCGCGTTCGGCTCGCTGTACGGCGGCGGCGGCTTCACGCTGCTGTCCAAGGACGAGGAGGGCGGGTCGCCGGACGGATCGCCGCTGAACGGGTTCAGCTTCGACATTTCCGCAAACGCGTTCGACGACACCGATACCTACATGCTGAGCTGGACGGGCGGCATCGTGCCGGCGTTCTTCGACTTCGTGTTCGGGCTGAAGGCCGGCCCGGATGCGGCGCTCTATCTGTTCGACGACTTCGCCATCACCGTCACGCCGAGCGGCGAGAACGGGACGTACGCGATCGCCTTCACGAACCCGGGCGGGAATATCCCCGACCTGTCGAACATCACGCTGTTCGGGCGCATCGGAACCGGCGATACGACCACCCCCCCGACGCCCAACCCCGAACCCGCCACCCTGGCGCTGCTCGGAGGCGGCCTGATCGGCCTGGGCGTGGCCGCGCGGCGCCGGCGGGAGAGGGGAACCGCCTGACCGCGAGACCGGATGTCTCCGGCGGGACGCGGTGCCGGCCGGCGCGGCCGGCACCGCCTTTTCCTGAGGACGTCGGCGGGGCGGGCTGCGCTCAGTTCAGATCGGCGATCTTCGGCGCCGAGTCCTCGATGCGCTCGATCTTTTCGATGCCCTGGCGCATCTCGCTCATGATGAACTCGGCCTTGCCGAGCTGGGCGGCGTCGGCGCGGCGCTTGGCGAAGCGCTGGTCCCACAGCCGCATCTTGACGTTCAGGCCGCACAGCACGCCGCCGACCGTGGTGTGGTGGCCGATGATCAGGTTGCGCACCTTGTGGAAGGTGTCGGCGGTGATGTTGCGCCACATGTCCGAGGTGTGCTGGTTGAAGCTTTCGAACCGGCCGGTGATCGAGGTGATCACGTTGTTCAGCCGCTCGTCCAGATAGGCGCAGCAACTCATGAAGCGCGGGTCGTTGCGCAGCTGGAAATTGCTCTGCAGGCCGCGCGCCGTCTCCAGGAACGCCGAGATGCGCGGCACCAGGTCGTCCAGGTGCTGCTTGAAGTAGGCCAGCGACAGGAACACGTCGCCGTAGTCCTCCAGGAACCGCGGCACCTCGATCAGCTCGATCTGCAGCCGGTCGGCGATGCGGCGCAGGTTGCGCAGCGCCTCCGCCTTGTTCGGGCGCTCGAACATGGCGATCAGCTGCTCGAAGTCCTGGATCTCGGAGTCGGTGCCGCCGTAGACCTGCTGGATCAGCGGCTGGGTGAAGCTCGCCATGTAGCGCGTCAGCTCGCGTGCCTTGGCCTCCGACAGGCGCAGGGCGGCCACGTCGTTGACCGTGATGTCCAGCCGGCGCAGCTCGATGCGCAGGCTGTAGACGTCGTAGCTGTTCAGCGCGGCCAGCCGGCGGATGGTGCGCAGGTCCGGGTGCTCGGTGCGGGTGTCCCACTGGAAGAAGGCGGACAGCTGGCCCGGCCGCAACTGTCCGCTGCCGGTGCCCTCGCCGCTGAACAGCTCGACCACGCCCTCGAGCTGCATGTTCTTGATCAGCCGGGCCCGGCGCAGCGTCTTCGTTTCCAGCGGGATGATGGCCAGCGGCAGCTGGTCGATGGCGTCGCGCTCGGCATCGGTGAAGTGGGTCCCGTCGTCGACCCGCCGGATCCGGGCCCCGGGCACGTCGCTGGTCGTCTGCGCGTAGGCCATGCATTCCTCGGTGGGCGGGCTCGGTGGGCCGGCGCGGCGCCCGGCGGGATGGCGGGCATTGCTCTCCGCGATCGTGCCCGCATGCTAGGCACCGAATGGTAAACGACTCCTCAATGGGGGGTCATCCGCGGCGGCGCGCGGCCTTCCCATCGTGCCGCCGCCGGCCTAGAGTGCGCGGCCCGTTGCCATCCCCTCACCGACCCGAAAAGAGCCGCCCGATGTCCGACCGCGACGCGCCGAGCCCCGCCCCGCCGCCGCCGCGCGACACAGACAACCCGCTCAAGGCGCCGCGCCTGGCCAAGCTGGACGCGCTGCGCGAGGCCGGGATCGACCCCTATCCGTACCGCTTCGACAAGACCGCCGATGCCGCCGCGCTGCAGGCGCGCCATGCGGACCTGCCGCCGGACACCGAGACGGACGAGACGGTGCGCATCGCCGGGCGCATCCGCGCCATGCGCAACAACGGCATGTTCATCGACCTGCACGACCCGACCGGCAAGATCCAGGTGTTCTGCCACCGCGACCTGCTGCCGGAGGCGGAGCTGGACAAGCTGCGCCAGCTCGACATCGGCGACATGCTGGGCGTGGAGGGCCGCGTCCGGCGCACCAGGCGCGGCGAGCTGTCGGTCGCCGCCGCGGCGCTGACGGTGCTGGCCAAGGCGCTGCTGCCGCTGCCGGAAAAGTACCACGGCCTGACCGACATCGAGGCGCGCTCGCGGCAGCGCTACCTCGACCTGATCATGAACGAGCAGAGCCGGGAGACGCTGCGCACGCGCAGCCGCATCGTCGCGGAAATCCGCCGCGTGCTGACCGAGCGCGACTTCATGGAGGTGGAGACGCCGATGCTGCAGCCGATCGCCGGCGGGGCGGCGGCGCGCCCGTTCGTGACCCATCACAACGCGCTCGACATCGACCTGTACCTGCGGATCGCGCCGGAGCTGTACCTGAAGCGGCTGGTCGTCGGCGGCCTGTGGGAGCGCGTGTTCGAGGTCAACCGCAGCTTCCGCAACGAAGGCATCTCGCCGCGCCACAACCCGGAATTCACCATGCTGGAGGCCTATCAGGCCTACGCCGACTACACCGACATGATGGCGCTGGTCGAGGACCTGCTGGCGGCGGTGGCGCGCGTCGCCTGCGGCGGCACGATCGTGCCCTGCGGCGACCGCGAGCTGGACTTCGGCGGGCCGTATCCGCGCCGGTCCATGGTGGAGCTGGTCCGGGAGGCGACCGGCGTGGACTTCGCCGCGCTGCCCGGCGAGTCCGAAGCGCACGACGCCGCCCGCCGCCTGGGCTGCGAGATCCTCGGCACGGAGAGCTGGGGGCACACGGTGGAGGTGGTGTTCGGCGACAAGGTCGAGTCCGGGCTGATCCAGCCGATCCACGTCATCGATTTCCCGCGCGACATCTCCCCCCTGGCCAAGGCGCACCGCAGCGACCCGCGCCTGACCGAGCGGTTCGAGACCTTCGTCAACGGCATCGAGGTGGCCAACGCGTTCTCCGAGCTGACCGACCCGCAGGACCAGTACGAGCGCTTCCTGGCCCAGGTCCGCGCCCGCGCCGCCGGTGACGAGGAAGCCGCCCCGATGGACGACGACTACGTCACCGCCCTGGAATACGGCCTGCCCCCGACCGGCGGCCTGGGCATCGGCATCGACCGGCTGGCCGTGATCCTGACCGGCAGCGCCTCGATCCGCGACGTGATCGCGTTCCCGACGCTCAGGCCGAAGCGGTAGGCCCGGCGGAGAACGGGGAGCCGCGGGGCACGATGCCGCTCACGCGTTGAGCTGCCAGGTCTGGTACGCGATCACCGTGGCGAAGGCCGTCCAGGCGAGGTACGGCAGGAACAGGAGGCCGGCGACGCGGGACACGCGCCAGAACGCGATCGTCGTGGCCAGCACGGCGATCAGCACCGGCAGGATGGCGTAGAAGCCCATGGCGACGCTCTGCTGCCCGAAGAAGGCCGGCGTCCACATCAGGTTGAGCGCGAGCTGCACGGCGAACAGGATCAGCGCGGTCGGCGCGCTCGGGTGCCGCAGCCGGCGCCAGACGAACCACGCCGCCACGCCCATGATCAGGTACAACAGCGGCCAGACCACCCCGAACACCCAGTCGGGCGGGGTGAGCGCCGGCAGCGCCAGGGTGTCGTACCAGGCGTCCGCCGCCGGCGTCTGCGCCAGCGAGGCCAGCCAGCCCAGCGCCATGCATCCGCCGGCCAGCGCCACCAGCACGAGCCAGTCCACCGTCCCGGGGCTGCGTGTCTCGGTCGTGCCTGCCATCTGACCTCCCGTCGTGGCGATCCACGCGGGCCCTCGCGGAGCCGCGTCTGCCCTCGCACGCATCAACGTATTTCGGGGCAACAGGTTCTGTAGCGCCACCGACGGGCGGGCATGCGGGCGATGGGGTCAACACCACGGCGTCATCCCCGCGTCAGCGGGGATCTCGAGAAGATTGCTCCGGCTGCCGCAATGCGCTCGATTCCCGCGAGGTTCCCGCTTGCGCGGGAATGACCATTCTGGGGCGGTTCGTCAGAAGCGTAGTCAAACCGTTAGTCTCGACAGTCGTCATCCCCGCGTCAGCGGGGATCTCGAGAAGATTGCTCCGGCTGCCGCAATGCGCTTGATTCCCGCGAGGTTCCCGCTTGCGCGGGAATGACCATTCTGGGGCGGTTCGTCAGAAGCGTAGTCAAACCGTTTGTCTCGACAGTCGTCATCCCCGCGCCAGCGGGGATCTCGAGAAGATTGCTCCGGCTGCCGCAATGCGCTCGATTCCCGCGAGGTTCCCGCTGGCGCGGGGATGACCATTCTGGTGGATATCGTCGCGAGACAACACCTGGATGGCGTTGCAGCGTCACCAAGGTCGCCGCAGGCCGCATCGCCGCAGGCAGGCGGCTGGCGGCCGTTCATGCTACACTCCCCGCCATGGCCTTGCTCTTCCTCTCCGAGATCGATCCCGCGCGGGCCTGGGTGCCGGCGCTCGAGGCGGCGCTGCCGGGGCTGGAGGTGCGGGTGTGGCCCGAGATCGGCGATCCGGCGGACGTTGCCTACGCGCTGGTCTGGTCGCCGCCGCCGGGGCTGCTGGCGCGGCTGCCCAACCTGAAGGCCGTGTTCTCGCTGGGGGCCGGGCTCGACCACCTGTTCCGCGACCCGGCCCTGCCGGCGGACGTGCCGGTGGTGCGCATGGTCGATCCCGGCCTGACCCGGAGCATGACCGAGTACGTGGCCCTCCGCGTGCTGGACTGGCATCGCCAGGCCGCCGCCTACCGCGCCCAGCAGGCGCGGGCCGAATGGCGGCCGCTGCGCCAGCCGCTGGCGCCGGACCGGCGCGTCGGCGTGCTCGGGCTCGGCATGATGGGCGGAGCGGCGGCGCGGGCGCTGGCCGGGCTCGGCTTCGCCGTGGCGGGCTGGAGCCGCACGGCCAGGGCGGAGACCGGCATCGACGCGTTCCACGGGGCCGAGGGCCTGGCGCCGTTCCTGGCGCGCAGCGAGATCCTGATTTGCCTGCTGCCGCTGACCCCGGCGACCGCCGGCATCCTCAACGCGGAGACCTTCGCCCGGCTGCCGCGCGGCGCCCATCTGATCAATGCCGGCCGCGGCGCGCATCTGGTCGAGGCCGACCTGCTGGCGGCGCTCGACGACGGGCAGCTTGCCGGTGCCGCGCTGGACGTATTCGCCGAGGAGCCGCTGCCGCCGGACCACCCGTTCTGGCGCCACCCGGCGATCACGGTGACGCCGCACGTCGCCGCCATTGCCCGCCCGCGCACCGCCGCGCCGGTCATCGCCGAGGCGATCCGGCGCATCGAGGCGGGCGAACCGCCGCCGCACGCCGTGGATCGCGCGCGCGGCTACTGAGCCTTGCCGCCTCAATCCGCGACGGCGGCCGCGGCGCCGGAGACGAGCTCCCCGAACTCGGTGAGGAACACGGAGCCCTTGACGGTGCGCTGGACCAGGACGTTGCGGCGGTCGTCCTCGTCCGGCTTGCGCTTGACGAAGCCCAGCGTGCCCAGGCGGTCCAGCGCGCGGCTGATGGCGGGCTTGGACACCCCCAGGGTCGCCGCCAGCCCGCGCACCGTGTGCGGCGGCGGCGTCAGGTAGACGGTCAGCAGCAGGGCGAGCTGGCGCGCCGAGAGGTCGGGCCCCTCGCGGCGCACGGAGTCGACCAGCGCCAGCCGCCAGATCTCCAAGGCCTGAGTGGATGTCAGAATCGGCATCGTGGCGTGCCCGTTGCGCAAGCGCAACGAGCGTGCCGGGTTGCGTCCCGCGATGCAAGCCTTCTTTGCAGTAAAAGTTACGGTTTCGCCTTCCGCAGGACATCGCCGACGGTCGCGGCAGGCCCTTGGGCGGGGCCGGCGCTTGCGCTACAGTTCGCCGACATGCGCGTCCTGTATCACCTGCCCCTGTCGGCGCCGTGCCGGATCGTCCGCCTCGCCCTGGCGGAAAAGCGCCTGGAGTTCCAGGCCAGGGTCGAGAAGGTCTGGGAACGGCGGGCGGAGTTCCTGTCGCTGAACCCGGCCGGCGACGTGCCCGTGCTGATCGAGCCGGACGGCACGACGCTGACCGACGCCTGGGTGATCGGCGAATACCTGGAGGAGACGTACCGCGAGGTGCCGCTGCTCGGCACCACGGTGCTGGACCGGGCGGAGACGCGGCGGCTGGTCGTCTGGTTCGACCGCAAGTTCGCGTTCGAGGTCAGCGACAACCTGGCCGGCGAAAAGATCCTCAAGCGCCTGCTCAAGCAGGGCCAGCCCAACTCCGACGCGATCCGCGCCGGGCTGATGAACATCCACTACCACCTGGACTACATCGCCTATCTGGCGGAACAGCGCCGCTGGCTGGCCGGTGACGCGCTGTCGCTGGCCGACCTCGCCGCCGCGGCGCACCTGTCGGTGGTGGACTATCTGGGCAACGTGCCCTGGGACAAGCACCCCGAGGCCAAGGACTGGTACGCCCGCATCAAGTCCCGCCCCGCCTTCCGGCCGCTGCTGTCCGACACGGTGCCCGGCATGGCGCCGGCGGCGCACTACGCCGACCTGGATTTCTGACAGCCATCCCCTGAAAATCAGGTATTCCGACGCACCCTCAGGTGGCGCGGCATGGCGGCCGCCGAGGTGATCCTCGAGCCGGGCGATAACGCGCCTCGGGTCGATGCACCCGCTTCAGGTCCGGACATTAATCGGGCCGGTTGAGCCGACGGCAACGCTCGCCCATTCTCCGCCTTTTGCCGGCGGCTTGTCCCGGAGAAGGCCCGAGTCATAACAAAGAATGAATACAAATTTGTTAGTAATAAATCGGTAGCCCCTTAAGCGGACGCCGAAAATAATACTTGGTGGAAACGGGATTTGGTGCATAAAAGTTGGCCGAGTGTCTTTGCGGATTCGCCGAATGAGCAGGAAACGAATCATCGAACCGCTCGGCGGGCACTCGCGCCTGCTGGGCAAGGCCTGAACAGGATTTCCACACCGGGGGTGGCCTATGCTGAGAAAATCAGCGAGCATCATGATGGGTTTGCTCGCCCTGAGTGCCGGTTCCGTATCAGCCCTCCTTATTCGTTGCAGCTTGGATTGGGGCTTGGTGATGCCAGCGTCGGGGGTTTGGGCTGGTGCGATGCGCGTGACGCGAGTCCCGGCCCGTGG
>Ga0208354_1000039_pt1 | contig 72202 bp, 70 predicted proteins | sample HotLakmasection4_FD_184727 | JGI IMG/M metagenome (GOLD analysis project Ga0208354, IMG submission 184727) | Hypersaline microbial mat communities from Hot Lake, Washington, USA - Section #4 (SPAdes) | ecosystem: Environmental > Aquatic > Non-marine Saline and Alkaline > Hypersaline > Microbial... | reverse complement strand
GCCCCAGACCCGCCTGGACGAGCTGCTGCCGTGGAACTGGAAGGCCGCTCAGGAGCGCAAAGAAGCTGCCTGACCGCGGCGCTCGGCGGATGCTTACGGAGAAGCGGTACATCCGCAAGGACGGCAGCATCCTGTGGGGCGATCTGGCGGCTGCGCCGATCCGCGACGCGGACGGCCGCTTCCGGGCGTCGATCGGCGTGATCCAGGACATCACCGCGCGCAAGAAGACCAAGCAGGCGCTCCGGCAGAAGGCGGCCGAGCTTGAATCGCTCATGGCCGCCGTGCCGGCTGCGGTCCTGGTTGCGGAAGACACCAGGTGCCATCGGATATGGGGCAACCGCCTCGCCTACGAGGTGTTTCGCCAGCCCTCCGAAACCAACCTGTCGCAGACCGCCGAAGACGGGGACCGGCCCGGCAGTTTCCGGCTGTACCGGGACGGCGCCGAAATGGTCGGTCCCGAGCTGCCGATGCAGATGGCGGCGGCGCGGAACATCGCGCTGTACAACCTGGAGGAAGAGGTCCGGTTCAGTGACGGCACCGCGCGTCATCTGTTCGGCAACGTCATCCCCTTGCGCGACGCCCAGGACCGGCCGATCGGCGCCATTGCGGCTCTCCTGGATATCTCCGACCGCAAGGCCATGGAGCAGGCGCTGCGGGAAAAGACGCTGGCGCTGGAACAGGCGCTGTCCCAGAACATGGCCGAGCTGCAGGCGGTCATGGATGCCGTCCCGGCCGTCGTTCTTGTCGCCGAGGATCCGCAGGCCCGGCGCATCGGCGGGAACCGGGCGGCCTACGAGCTGCTGCGCATGCCGGTGGGCGCCAACCTGTCGCTGACGGCGCCGGAGGCGGAGCGGCCCGCCCACTTCACCGTGCTGCACGACGGCGTGCCGCTCAAGGAGGACGAGCTTCCCCTGCAGCGGGCGGTGCGGGGAGAAGAGATCTGGAATTTCGACGAGGAGCTGAGGTTCGACGACGGCACCGTCCACTACCAGATCGGCAATGCCGTGCCGTTGCGGGACGAGTTTGGGCTGATCCAAGGTGCGGTGTCCGCCTACATGGACATCACCGAACGCAAGCGCGCCGAGCGGATGCTGGCCCAGGCCAAGGCCGAGGCGGAGCGCGCCACCGTGGCGAAGTCGCGTTTTCTGGCGGCGGCCAGCCATGACCTCAGGCAGCCGATGCAGGCGCAGATCCTGTTCCACGATCTGCTCAGCAGACGGCTTGCGGATCCGGGTTCGCAAGCGCTCCTCGAAAAGCTCGGGCAGTCGCTCCAGGCACAACAGCAAATGCTGAACGCGCTGCTCGACGTCTCGCGGTTGGATGCCGGCGTCATCAAGGTGGCCAGGACCGGGTTCCCAATCGGCCCGATGATCGACCGGCTGGCCCAGGACTATGCCGTCCATCCCGCCGACGGCCGGCTCACGGTGCGCGCCGTTGCCTCACGGGCCGTGGTCCACAGCGACCCGACGCTGGTCGAGCAGATCCTGCGCAACCTCATCGAGAACGCCGTGAGGTATACGGAGCGCGGCCGCGTCCTGGTCGGCTGCCGGCGGCGCGGCGACCATGTGCAGGTTCAGGTATGGGACACCGGCATCGGCATTCCGGAGGATCAGTTCCGGGCCGTCTTCGAGGAGTTCCATCAACTCGACAACCCGGCCCGGGACCGGAACAAGGGGCTGGGGCTGGGCCTCTCCATCGTCAAGCGCCTCGCCGACCTGCTCGGCCATTCGGTGCATGTGCGCTCGCGCGTCGGACACGGTACGATGTTCGCCATCGACCTGTCGCTGGCGGTCAGGCTGCCGGCCGGGCCGGAGGCGGCGACGGGCGACGAGGCGGGACCCCGCAGCCGGGGCCTGATTGCCCTGATCGAGGACGACCGGGACCTGCTCGACGCGGTCTGCGCCTTTCTGCGCGCCGACGGTCACGAGCTGGCCGCCGCGCCCTCGGTCGAGGCGGTCATGGCCGAGCTGGCGCGTGCCCGCCGGTGCCCGGACCTGATCGTCGCCGATTACCGATTGGAGCACGGCCGTACCGGGGCGGAGGCCATCCGGATCCTGCGGGCGCGGTGCGGCAGGGTGATCCCCGGCATCATCCTGACCGGCGACACCTCGCCGGACCGGCTGAAGGAGGCCGCCGCCAGCGGCTTCCGGCTGCTGCACAAGCCCATCCTGCCGGCGGCGCTGCTGCGGGCCGTGCAGGACGCGCTGGAGCCTGCCGAACTGGCGGCGGGCGAATAGGGGCCCGCGCCGTCCGGCACGGCGAAGCGTCGTAACCCTTTTTCCGCCTCGCGATCGCAAGGGGCCGGTTGCATATTTTGTTGTGAGCCAATCGCTCCGGCGCTGGATGCGAGGGATGCGACGTGGAGGATATCGGCCGTTTTGCCGACGACCTCGGCCCCGCCGCGATCGTGCACCTCTGGGAGCCGGCCACCGGGCTGCGCGCGGTCGTGGTGGTGGACAACGTGGCGTGCGGCCCGGCCATCGGCGGGGTGCGCATGGCGCCGGACGCGGGCACGGCGGAGTGCGTCCGGCTGGCACGTGCCATGACCCTGAAGAACGCGGCGGCCGGCCTGCCCCATGGCGGCGGCAAGGCGGTGATCGTCGCGGACCCGACGCGGCCGCGGCCCGAAAAGGAGCGGCTGATGCGCGCCTTCGGCGCCGCCGTGCGCGACCTTGCCGACTACATCCCCGGCCCGGACATGGGTACGGACGAGGCCTGCATGGCCTGGGTGCGCGACGAGGCCGGGCGCGCGGTCGGCCTGCCGCCGGAGCTCGGCGGCATTCCGCTCGACCGCATCGGCGCCGCCGGCTTTGGCCTGGCGGTGGCGGCCGAGGCGGCGCAGCCGTTCTGCGGCCTGGACCTCGCCGGCGCGCGCGTCGCCGTGCAGGGCTTCGGCGCGGTCGGCCGCCACGCCGCGCGCTTCCTGGCGGACAAGGGTGCCGTACTGGTCGCCGCGGCGGACAGGTCGGCCACGGTGCACGACCCGGCCGGGCTGGACGTGGCGGCGCTCGCCGCGCTCAAGGCGGAAGGGGGCAGGCTCGCCGACGCTCCGGCCGGGCGCATCGCCGCACCCGATGCGATCATCGACGTGCCCTGCGACATCTGGATTCCGGCGGCACGGCCCGACGTGATCCACGTCGGCAATGCCGGCCGGCTCCAGGCCCGCCTGGTCGCCCAGGGCGCCAACATCCCGGTGACTCCCGAAGCCGAGGCCATGCTGCACGCGCGCGGCGTGCTGTGCCTGCCGGACTTCGTGGCCAATGCCGGCGGCGTGCTCTGCGCCGCGGTCGAGTATCGCGGCGGCACCGAGGCCATGGCCTTCCGGACCATTGAGGAACGCCTGCGCACGAACGTCACTGCCCTGCTGGAGGAGGCCGCCGGCCGGGGCGTCCCGCCGCGGGAGGCCGCGCTCCGCCTCGCCGAGGCGCGCGTGCGCACGGCGATGGGCTATCGCCGCCGGTTCTGACGTGGACAAAGCGTCGCACGTTTGAGGCGGCACGTCGGCGTGTTCAGGCCAGCATCGCGCCGGTGAGGCCGGCGGCCCCGGCGGCAATCGCCAGCCCGATCGCCAGCATGACGCCGTCCTTGGCCGTCACCCCCAGCGCCAGGAACACCAGCGCCAGCGACGGCAGCGACACCCCGAACGGCACCAGGGCCAAGGGGTACATCGACGCCGCCAGCACGATGCACAACACGGCCACGACCTGCGCGAACGGCGGCCGCGACAGGGCCATCCAGCGCGGCCGCACCAACCACTCGATGCGGCGGGCGCGCGGGTACAGCCAGCGCACCGCCGCCTCGAACGTGTCGCGGTCGAAGCTGACGCGCAGCAGCCGGTCGGGCAGCCATGGATGGGCGAGGTTGAACAGCATCTGCGCCGCCACCAGCGCGATGATCGAGCTCGTGGCGATCGACATGCCCGGGATCGCCCCCACCGGCGGCACCAGCGCGATCAGCGCCGGGATCAGCAGCAGCGGCCCGAACGCTCGCCCGCCGAACGCGCCGAGCAGGTCCCCGAGGGTGACCCGCTCCTCGCCCCCCTGCTGCGCCATGCGCTCGATGATCTCCGACAGGCGCATCGGCCTGTCGCCGTCGTCCGCCACGGTTGGGGCCCTCTCGTCGCTGGTATGGTCCGGCAAGCGAACCGCGCCGGGGTGCCTGGGGTTCCCGGCGCGGTTGCCTTGGCCTGCCGCAGGTGCCGGTGCCGGGCATCCGTCATCTGGCCGGCACCCGGCGCAGTGATGCATGACCTGGCAAAGCCGCCGGCTTCATGGATCGTGCGGATTGTCTGGTTGCCGTTCGGCTCATAATGTGCCATCTTTGAACATGCGTGCCAGATATCTTGTTTGTTGGCATGGGAGTGCTGAAATGGAACGTGTTGTGATGGCCGACAACGGCAGGCTCGTCGTGCCAGTCAAGCTGCGCCAGGAGATCGGGATGCCCAAGGGCGGCAAGCTCGTTGCCTCGGTCCGAGACGGCGCGCTGGTGTTTGAACCGTTCGATGTGGCGGTACGCCGTGTTCAGGCGATGGCCAAGGCCTACAAGAAGCCGGGAGAAAGCGTGGTTGAGGAATTTCTGGCCGAGCGTCGGGCCGAAGCACAAGCTGAAGGCAATGACTGACTACGTCATTGACGCATCTTCCATTTTGGCCTTCGTATTCGACGAACCGGGGGCCGGAATGGTGATCGATGTGGCCAGGACAAATCGGTTGTTCGTTTCTTCGGTCAATATGGCGGAGGTTCTGGCCAAGCTTTCCGACAAGGGGATAGGCAGGGATGACGCCAGGATGTTCGTGGCTCCGCTCGAACTTGAAGAGATTTCTTTCAAAAGCGATCATGCCGACGTATCCGCGATCCTGCGGCCACTGACCCGGCGCGACAATATTTCCCTGGGTGACCGATGCTGCCTCGCCCTTGCCCTAACCACGCGATCGCCAGTCCTCACGGCCGAACGCACCTGGCGGGCCGTCGCGGAAAAGGTTGGCGTCGAGATTGTGATGACCCGGTGACACGGCGTCACCGGCTGGGCGCCAGCACCGCCGCAGTGGGATTCGGCCAGCCGTAAGGCGCACGGGCCGACATCGCATCTTCGCCCAATGAAACCCCCTTGTCGCCGGGAGGGCGGGCGGGGCATGACAACGCTTCGTTGCCCGGCCTGCCATCCGAAGGGGGCCGGACACCCCTCGGATCTCCGTCGGTGCGCGCCGCCGCTGCACGCGCACGAGGCGAATCGTTTCAGCGGAGGGCCGCCGCCCCATGGACATCCACCAACTGCTCTCGGCCGCGGTCGTGCTGCTGGCGGCGACCGCGGTGGCGACGGCGCTGTTCAAGCGGATCGGGCTGGGCTCGGTGCTGGGGCTGCTGGCGGCCGGCGTGGTGGTCGGCCCGTGGGGCCTGGAGATCACGACCGAGGTCGAGGAGCTGCGCCACATCGCCGAGATCGGCGTGGTGTTCCTGCTGTTCGTCATCGGCCTGGAGATGCAGCCGGAAAAGCTGTGGTCGATGCGCCGGCTGGTGTTCGGGCTGGGCACGCTGCAGGTGCTGGTCTCCGGCGCGGTGATCGCCGCCTATGCGCTGACGTTCGACGTGACGGTCAAGGCCGCGATCCTGATCGGCCTGGGCCTGGCGCTGTCGTCGACCGCGTTCGTCATGCAGATGCTGGGCGAGCGCGGCGACATGGGCACCGAATACGGCCGCGCCTCGTTCGCCGTGCTGCTGCTGCAGGACATCGCCATCGTGCCGCTGCTGGCGCTGGTGCCCATCCTCGCCGGCGTGGCCGCGATGGCCGAGGCCGAGGACCCGCTGTGGTACCAGTTCGTCGAGGTGTTCGGCGTGCTGGCGGTGGTGTTCCTGGTGGGGCGCTACCTGCTGCCGGTGGTGCTGCGGCACCTGGTGGTGCAGCGCAACCGGGAGGCGTTCTCGGTCCTGGTGCTGCTGGTGGTGCTGGGGGCCGCCTGGCTGATGGACCTGGCCGGGCTGTCCCAGGCGCTGGGCGCGTTCCTGGTCGGCATGCTGCTGTCGCGGTCGGAGTACCGCCACCAGATCGAGGCGGTGGTGGAGCCGGCCAAGGGCTTCCTGATCGGCCTGTTCTTCATCTCCGTCGGCATGTCCGTCGACGTCGGGCTGATCATGACCGACGCGCTGACCGCGCTGCGGCACGTCGCGATCGTGCTGGCGCTGAAGGCGGGGGTGCTGTTCGCGTTGTGCCTGGCGTTCGGGCTCGCCAAGCCGGTGGCGGCGCAGGTGGCCCTGCTGCTGCCGCAGTGCGGGGAGTTCGGGTTCGTCCTGTTCGGCGCGGCGGTGACCGCCGGGCTGATCAGCGACGGCACGTTCAACTACCTGGTCCTGGTCATCTCGATCACCATGGCGGCGACCCCGCCGCTGGCCAGCCTTGGGACCTGGGCGGCGCGGCGGCTGGCCCCGCCGACGGGGGAGCCCGGCACGGAGGCCGGCCGGTCCATGGACCGCCACGTCATCGTCGCCGGCTTCGGCCGCGTCGGGCGCGTCGTGTGCGTTATGCTGGAAAAGGCGGAAGTGCCGTACCTGGCCTTCGACAACGACCCCGACCGCATCGCCCTGGGCAAGGCGGAGGGGCACAACGTCTTCTTCGGGGACATCGCCGATTCCCACGTGCTCGACGCCGCCGGGGTCGGGCGGGCGGCGGCGGTGGTGGTCACGCTCAACGACCTGAAGGCGTCCGAGCGGCTGGTGACGACGATCCGGAACTTCTATCCCTACGTCCAGATCCACGCCCGGGCGCACAACCTGACCTACCGCGACGAGCTGCTGGCCCACGGCGTGACCCACGCGGTGCCCGACACCGCCGAGGCGTCGCTGCACCTGGGCCAGTCGGTGCTGGATTCGCTGGGGACGGCCGACGTGGATATCCTGCTCCAGGAGCTCCGCCACGACGGCTACGCCCTGATCCGCCTGCGCGTCCAGCCGGGCGCCGCTTCCACCAAGGGACGCCGCCGCCGCCGCGCGGCCGCGGGAGCGGCGGACAGCGAGTAGGCCTCGGCCCACGTTGGCTGGGGGACCGCGCCGCGCTGTCGCAAGGCCAAGGTGTAAAGTCTCCGGCTCGGTGTCAAAACTCTACTGAATGGTTTTCTCAACCAAATCGATCCGAGCGGCATGGCCGAGGCTGCGAGCCAGACGGGCGTCCAGGGTCGGCAACGGCAGCCCGAGGGTTTCGGCCGGAGCCAAATATGCTGCGTCGTAGGCCGTTGCGGTGTGGCGCAACGCCCAGATCCGGGGCAGCAACGGTTCGTGGCGCCACCTTTGGATCGGCATTTCGCCCATCCGTGCGCGCAAGGGGCCAATGGTCAGGACGCCAGGGTTCCCAGGGCGCGGACCAGGGCGATCAGCGGGCCCGGATAGATGCCCAGGACCACCAGGGCTGCGCTCAGAGCGGCGAGCAGGCCGATCCCCGAGGCCGGCAGGGGGGCCGGCGCCATGCCGGGCGCGGCCGCTTCGTCCGGCGCGGCGTACATCGTCACGATCAGGCGCAGGTAGTAGACCAGGCCGATCATGCTGCCGACCACGAGCGCGGCCAGCAGGATCCACGAGGCCAGTTCCACCCCGGCCGCGAACACGTACACCTTGGCAATGAAGCCCAGGGTCAGCGGGATGCCGGCCAGCGACAGCAGCATCGCGGTGAACACCCCGGCGATCCACGGCCGCCGCCAGAACAGGCCGCGATAGTCCGCGAACGCCGCCGCCTCGCCCGGCTCGCCCTCCGCCGGCAGCAGCCCGACCACCGCGAACGCGCCGATCAGCGTGACGAAATAGCCGGCCAGATAGACCGCCACCGCCTCCACCGCAAAGGCGCCGCCGACCAGGACCGGCACCAGCACGTAGCCGAAGTGGGCGATCGAGGAGTACGCCAGCAGTCGCTTGACGTTGTCCTGGCGCAGCGCCAGCAGGTTGCCGGCCAGCATCGACAGCACCGCCATCGCCGTCAGGATCCACGCGGGCGCTCCCAAGGCGAAGGCGTCCGCGCCGTCCAGGAAGCGCAGCAGCAGCGCCAGGACCGCGCCCTTCGAGACCGTGCCGATCAGGGCGGCCACCGGCGCCGGCGCGCCCTGATAGACATCGGGCGCCCACATGTGGAACGGCACCAGCGACAGCTTGAACCCGGCGGCGACCAGCACCAGCGCAATGCCGGCGATCAGGAAGGCCCGGTCGGCGGCGGCGCCGGACCCGTCGAGAGCGAGCCCGGCAAAGCTCATGCTGCCGGTGGCGGCATAGAGCAGCGCCAGCCCGAACAGCAGCGTTGCCGAGGACGCGCCGGCCATCACCAGGTACTTCAGCCCGGCCTCCAGTGCCGGCGCCTCCAGCCGCGGCCAGGCGATCAGGGCGAGCAAGGCGACGCTGAGCAGTTCCAGCCCCAGCACGAAGGACAGGAAATGGCGGCTCGCGGCCAGCACCACGCCGCCGGTCACGGCCAGCAGCAGCAGGATGTGGAACTCGGCCGCCCGGCCCTCGCGCCGCTCCAGCCAGGCGAACGACAGCACCGCCACCGCCAGCGCCGCCAGCAGGATCAGCCCGCCGAACAGCACCGCGAACCCGTCCACCATCATCAGCGGCGTGGCCGCCTGCGGCGCGGCCAGCCGGGCCGGGACCAGTGCAGCGAAGGCGAGCACGATCCCCGCCACCGTGGCGCCGGCCACGACCCGGTGCCCGCCGTGGAAGGCCGCCAGCAGCAGCACCGCCACGGTCGCCGCGGCCAGCACGATCACCGGCAGCAGGGCCTGAAGGGCGGCGCCGCTCATCGGCCGGGCCCTCCCGCGGCGGCGGTCACCGTACCGTCCGCGGCTTGCAGCAGCGCCTCCAGCGCCGGGGCGGCGGCGTCCAGCACCGTCTGCGGGAACAGGCCCAGCCAGGCGACCGCCAGCGCCATCACCGCCAGCGCGACGGTGGCGCCGGGGCCGGCGTCCCGCGGCGGCGGCCCGGCCGGGGCGTCGCCATGGGGGGCCTCGCCGTGGAAGGTGCGCTGCACCAGCGCCAGCGCATAGAGCACGGCGGTCACCAACCCCATTGCGGCGACCGCGGCAAACGGGATGCTGCGCTCCAGCGTGCCCCACAGCACCAGGAACTCGCCGACGAAATTGCCGAGCCCCGGCAGGCCGAGGGCGGCGACGGCGAAAAACAGCGTCAGCGCGCCGAGCCGCGGCATGGCCGGCCACAGCCCGCCCATCCGGCCCATGTCGCGGGTCCCCAGCCGCGCCTGCAGCAGCCCGGCCACGATGAACAGCGCGCCGGTGGACAGCCCGTGCGCGACCATCTGGAACACGGCGCCCTGCAGCGCCTTGGCGGTGCCGGCGAACACGCCCAGCAGCACGAAGCCCAGGTGGGCCACGCTGGTGTAGGCGACCAGCCGCTTGACGTCGGTCTGGGCGAAGGCCAGCACCGCGCCGTACAGGATGCCGGCCACCCCCAGCGCCATGGCCACCGGCGCGAACGCCGCCGCCGCGTCCGGGAACAGCGGCCAGACGAACCGGACCAGCCCGTAGCCGCCGGTCTTCAGCAGGATGCCGGCCAGGATCACGCTGCCGCCGGTCGGCGCCTCGGTATGCGCGTCCGGCAGCCAGGTGTGCAGCGGCACCACCGGCAGCTTGACCGCGAACGCTGCGAAGAACCCCAGCATGATCCACAGGCCGGCCGCCGGCGACAGGTCGGTGGCCAGCAGGTCGGCATAGGCGAAGCTGGCGATACCGGTCCGGTCGTGGTGCGCCGCCGCCAGCGCCAGGGTCGCCGCCAGCAGCAGCAGTCCGCTGCCCTGGGTGTAGACGACGAACTTGATCGCCGCGGGCACCCGGCGCTCGTGCCCCCAGACGGCGATGACGAAGTACATCGGCACCAGCATCGCTTCCCAGAACACGAAGAACAGGAACAGGTCCATCGCCAGGAACACGCCGACGGCGCCGGCCAGGGTCCACAGCACGGTGAAATGGAAGAACCCGGTGCGCCGATGGATGTCGATGCGCGAGGCCAGCACCGCGGCGATGCCCAGCCCCACGGTCAGCGCCACCATCACCAGGCTCAGGCCGTCCATGGCCAGATGAAAGGAAATGCCCAGCGGTGCGATCCACGGCGCGCGGGCCTCGGCGATCCAGCCGCCGCGTCCCGGCAGCGCCGCCGCGTCCGCACCGATCCACAGCGCCAGCACCAGCGCCGCGGCCGCCGCCAGCACGGCCAGCGCGACCCGGCCCGGCCAGTCCGGGCCGGCCCGTTCGGCGGCCCAGGCGCCGGCGCCGCCGAGCAGCAGCAGGAGCAGCAGCGCGACCAGGATCATGCCAGCACCGCCACGGCCAGGACGAGCGCGGTGCCGCCGGCCAGGGCGCCGGCGTACCAGCGCAGCCGGCCGGTCTGCGTCCGGCTCAGCCAGCGGTGGCCGGCCGTGCCGGCGGCGGTGGCCCCGGTAGCGAGCGCATCGGCGGCGTCGCCGCGGTTGACCCGGACGAACCAGCCGACCGGGCGCACCGCGACCGCGGTGTACAGCGCGTCGAACCCCCACCCGCGCTGCCACAGACCGAACAGCCGCGCCGGCACCGGCGCCTCGCGGCGCCCGGCCGCGGCGGTGCGGCGGCGCAGGTAGATCTCATAGGCCACGTAGATGCCGAGCAGCGGCAGACCGAACGCGATCGCCCCGAACAGCCAGCCCGCAGCGCGCCCGGTCGCCGGCACCGGCAGGCTGCCGGCGAGGAAGGCCGGCACCGGGAACGCGCCCCCGACGACCGCCAGAACCGCCAGCACCGCCAGCGGCGCGAGCATCGTGGCCGGCGTGGCCCCGCCGGGCACCGTCCGCTCGGGCCCGAAGAACACCAGGAACACCGCCCGGAAGATGTACAGCGCGGTCAGGAAGGCGCCGAGCGTGCCGGCCAGCCACAGGAACGGCCCGCCGCCGCCGGCCGCCCAGACCTGCGTCAGAATCAGCTCCTTGCTCCAGCCGCCGGCGGTGATCAGCGGCAGGGCGGCCAGCGACGCCGCGCCCACCAGGAAGGCCACGAACGCGCCGGGCAGGTGCCGGTACAGCCCGCCCATCCCGCGCACGTCGTGCTCGTCCCCCAGGCGCCGGATGACCACCCCGGCGGCCAGGAACAGCAGCGCCTTGAACCAGGCGTGGGTGGTCAGGTGGAAGATCGCCGCACCGTAGGCGCCGACGCCCAGCGCCATGACCATGTAGCCGATCTGGCTGATCGTGGAGTAGGCCAGGATCCGCTTGATGTCGGTCTGCGCCAGCGCGCCGGTCGCGGCCAGCAGCAGGGTCACGGCGCCGATCACCGCGACGGCCGTCTGCACCGGCGGGGCCAGCGCGAACAGCCCGTGCATGCGGGCGATCAGGTAGACGCCGGCGGTCACCATGGTGGCGGCGTGGATCAGCGCGCTGACCGGCGTCGGGCCGGCCATCGCGTCGGGCAGCCAGACCTGCAGCGGCAGCTGCGCCGACTTGCCGACCGCCCCGGCCAGCAGCAGCGCGGCGGCGGCCACCGGCAGCGCGTCGCCGGCGGCCCAGCGCGTCCCGGCGGCTTCGGTCAGCGCCGCGATGTCCAGCGTGCCGAGCGAGACGACCAGCAGGATCAGGCCGATCACCAGGCCCGCATCGCCGACGCGGGTGACCACGAAGGCCTTGCGCGCCGCCCGCACGGTCGCCGGGTCGCGGTACCGGAAGCCGATCAGCAGAAAGCTGCACAGGCCCACGCCCTCCCAGCCGACGTAGAGGAGCAGCAGGCCGTCGGCCAGGACCAGGATCAGCATCGCCGCGACGAACAGGTTCATGTAGGCGAAGAACCGGTTCAGCCCCTCCTGCCCGGCCAGGAACCCCAGGGAATAGAGGTGGACCAGGAACCCGACGCCGGTCACCACCAGGATCATGGTCAGCGACAGCGCGTCCAGCGCCAGGCCGAAGCGCACCGCCACGTCGCCCACCGCCAGCCATTGCCACAGCGGCTGCCGGAACACCGCGCCCTCGGCCGCCGGCCCGGCAAAGTCGGCGGCGATCGCCAGCGCGGTCAGCAGCGACAGCCCCACCGAGCCGACGCCGACGACCCCGACCGCCGGCCGCGGCAGCCTGCCGGCGCCGGCGGCCAGGGCCAGGAACCCGGTCAGCGGCAGGGCGGGGACCAGCCAGAGCAGCTCGCGCATCGCCCCTAGCCCTTCAGCCCGGCGACGGCGTCGGCGTCGACCGTGCCGGTGCGCCGGAACAGCTGCAGCGCCAGGGCCAGGCCCACCGCCACCTCCGCCGCGGCCACCGCCAGGATGATCAGGAACATCGCCTGGCCGTCCGGCGCCCCCCAGCGCGCCCCGGCCACCACGAAGGCCAGCCCGGCGGCGTTCAGCATGATCTCCAGCGACATCAGCATGAACAGGATGTTGCGCCGAACCAGCACGCCCAGCAGACCAAGCACGAACAGGGCGGCCGCCAGCAGCAGGCCCTCCATGACCGGCATCGGGGTCACCGGCCGGCCTCCTCCGGCGCCGGCCGGCGGCCCAGGTGATAGGCGCCGACGATCCCGGCCAGCAGCAGCAGCGAGACCAACTCGACCGCCAGCAGGTAGGGGCCGAACAGCGCGATCCCGACCTCCCGCGGCGCCACGACCTCGGTCGCCGCCGGGCCGTCTCCGGTAAGCAGCGCGCCGAGCTCGACCAGCAGCACGAAGGCCAGCAGGCCGGGCCCGACCCAGATGCGCGGGTGCAGCCAGCGGCGCTCCTGCTCCGCCGCCTCCCGGCCCAGGTTCAGCATGACCACGACGAACACGAACAGGACGACGATCGCCCCGGCGTACACGATCACCTCCAGCGCGGCGGCCAGCGGCGCGCCGTACAGGTAGAAGACCACCGCCACCGCCAGCAGCGAGACGATCAGGTACAGCAGCGCGTGCACGGCGTCGGTGCGGGTGATCGCCATGGCCGTGGCCAGCAGCGCCACCACGCTCGCCAGATAGAAGGTCACCTGCATCGGCCCGGCTCCCTCGTCGTCGCGGCAATCATGGCATCAGGCTCTTGATGTCGACCGGCGGCTCTTCGGCCTCGGCCTCGCCCTTGTCCTTGCCGTGGATCGCCTTGCCGGCGACGGCCCAGAAGCTGTAGTCGTGGTACTTGCCGGTGCCGTCGATCAGCAGGTCCTCCTTTTCGTAGACCAGGTTCGGCCGGTGGTATTCCGACATCTCGAAGTCCGGCGTCAGCTGGATGGCGTAGGTCGGGCAGGCCTCCTCGCAGTAGCCGCAGAAGATGCAGCGCGAGAAGTTGATCCGGAAGAATTCGGGGTACCAGCGCCCGTGTTCGTCCTCGGTCTTCTGCAGGCTGATGCAGTCCACCGGGCAGGCCACGGCGCACAGATAGCAGGCGACGCAGCGTTCCTCCCCGTCCGGGTCGCGCGACAGGATGATCCGCCCGCGGAACCGCGGCGCCAGGCGCACCGGCTCGTCCGGATAGGCCACGGTCGCGCGCCGCCGGAAGGCGTGCAGGAAGATCAGCCACATCGTGCGCAGGGTGCCGAGCATCGCCGCCTCCCTCTATCCGACCGCCAGGGCGATGCCGCCGGTCGCCACCAGGTTCAGCAGCGACAGCGGCAGCAGCACCTTCCAGCCGAAGCCCATCAACTGGTCGTAGCGCGGCCGCGGCAGCGCGGCGCGCAGCAGCACGAACACCAGCAGACACGCCGCCAGCTTCAGCGCGAACCAGACCACCGGCGGCAGCAGGGGGCCGTGCCAGCCGCCCAGGAACAGCGTGACGATCATCGCGGAGACGACCACGATGCCGATGTACTCGCCGACGAAGAACATGCCGAACTTCATGCCCGAATACTCGGTATGGTAGCCGGCGACCAGCTCGTTCTCGGCCTCCGGCAGGTCGAACGGCAGCCGGTGCGCCTCGGCGACCCCGGCGACGGCAAAGATCAGAAACCCCAGGATCTGCGGGACGACGAACCAGAGGTCCTCCTGCGCCGCGACGATCTCGCGCAGGTTGAAGCTGCCGGCGAGCATGACCACGCCCATCAGCGACAGCCCCATGAACACTTCGTAGGTCAGCATCTGCGCGGCGGCGCGCAGGCTGCCGAGCAGCGAATACTTGCTGTTGGAGGCCCAGCCGGCGAGGATCACGCTGTAGACCGCCAGCGAGGACATCGCCAGGAAGAACAGTACCCCGACGTTCAGGTCGACGATGCCGATGCCCGGCGCCACCGGCACCACGGCGAACGCCAGCAGCGTCGCGCACATCGCGATGGCCGGGGCGATCACGAACACGGTGCGGTCGGCGAACGGCGGGACCCAGTCCTCCTTGAACAGGAGCTTGACCGCGTCGGCGATCACCTGGAACAGGCCGAACGGCCCGACCCGGTTCGGCCCGTAGCGGTCCTGCCAGAGGCCCAGCAGCCGCCGCTCGACCCAGACCATCAGGGCGGACACCAGCGCCAGCGCCAGCAGGATGCCGACCACGTTGGCCAGCGCGCCGAGCACCGACCCCGTCACGGCGTCACCACCCGGCCGCGCGCCGGCAGCACCAGGCCTTCCGTGCCGGGCAGGCCCACCGGCACGCCGACGGCGCCCGGCGGCAGGTCGGCCTTCAGAGCGACGGGCAGCTCGAGCGTGCGGTCGCCGATCGCCAGGGCGAGTCGCCCGCCGTCGCCGACGCCGAGGCGTTCGGCATCCTCCGGCCGCAGGGCGACGTAGGGCGCGGGGCAGCGCTCGCGCACCGCCGGCGCCTCGGCGCTCAGCTCCTCGCTGCCGAACACGTGGTGGAGCGGCAGCACGGGCCGGTCGCCGTCCGCCGGGGCCGGGGCGGCGGGCCGCGGCCGGAAATAGGGCGGCCCGGCTTCGGGCTGCGGGTCGATCAGGCGCACGCCGGCGGGTCCGCCGAGCAGCGGGCCGCCGATCTCCTGCTGGAACTTGTTGAGCGACTGCTCCGAGTTCCAGCCGGGCGCCCACAGGAAGGGCAGGGCGGCCGGCGCGGCCCTCGGGCCGTAATAGCCCTCCATGGACGGCGACAGCGGAGTGTCGGGATCGGCCGGCGGGGCCGGCTCGAACACCGTGCGGTCGGCGTGCATGGCGGTGCGGCCGCTCATCCGGTGCGGCTGGCGGGCCACGGCCATCCCCGCGATGCGCGCGTCGGCCGGCGGCGCGGCCTCGCCGATCCGCGCCAGCGGCGGCTCGGCGGCGGCGCAGGCGGCGGTCACGTCGTCCAGCCGGGCCCGGCCCGCGGGCTCGTTGCGCCCGGCCAGCGCCATCGCGTCGCGCAGCCAGCGCCAGCCGGCGCGGGCGCCCGCCAACGGCTCGTGCACATGGAAGAAGCGCTGCGCCCGGCCCTCGTTGTTGACGAACGTGCCCGCGGCCTCGGCGAACGTCGCGGCGGGCAGCGCCAGGTCGGCGCGTGCCGCAAAGTCGTGGTGCAGATGGTCGATCGCGACGACGTGGGCCACGCCGGCCAGCGCCGCCTCCACCGCCGCCCGGCCGGCGAGCCGGTCGAGGTCGCCTTCCAGCGCGATCACCAGGCGCACGCCGTCGCTGCGGAGGCGGGCCAGCGCGTCGTCCAGCGACCCGGCGGCCTGCATCAGCCCCAGGCCCGCGCTGTTGCAGGCGGGCAGGACGTGGCACAGGCGGGCCGCCCGCCCGCGCCGGCACAGCGCCCAGGCGACGTTGGCCGCGGCCTGGATCACCGCCAGGCTGCCGCACCCGGTGCCGGAGACGACCAGGGGCCGGTCCGCCTGCATCAGCGCCTCGGCGATTGCTTCGGCGCGGCGGCGCAGGTCGGCGGGCGGTTCGGGGTCCGGCGCCTCCGGATCGATCGCATGCGCGACCGCGAAGCCGAGCCGCGCAATCGCGTCGGGCAGTGCCGGCCGGCTCTCCGCGGCCACGTCGTCCAGCCGGGTGGCGGCCGGCGCGGCGATGTAGAGCGGGCTGTAGTCGTGCGGCGCGGTCTCGCGCACGCCCTTGTCCTGCCAGCGCGGCACCATGGCCGCCTCGGCCTTCCTCCAGGCCGCATGCCGGACCGACTGGCGCAGCGCCAGGGCCAGCCGCGGCGCGGTGTTCGGCACGTCCTCGCCCAGCACCAGCACGGCGTCGGCGGCCTCGGCGTCGGCCAGCGACGCGGCCGGCGCCGGGCCGTTGCGCTGGATGTCCAGAATGGCGCCGACCAGCGCGTCCTGGTGCGCCGGGACGCCGCGGTAGAAGCGTTCGGCCCCGACGGCAGCCTTCAGCGCGTGGTTGGATTCCAGCGAGGCGCGCGGCGAGCCGATGCCGATGGCGCGGCCGTCCTTCAGCCATTCGGACAGATAGCCGGCCGCCTCGCCGGGCGAAATCGGGCTCGGCGCGCCGCCCACGGTCCGGCGCATCCGCGGCGCGCGCAGGCGCCGGTCGCCCTTGACGAACCCGTAGCCGAAGCGGCCGCGGTCGCACAGGAAGTAGCCGTTGATCTGCTCGTGATAGCGGTTGAGGATGCGGCGCACCTCCCCGTAGCGCTCGTTGGGGAAGGTGTTGCAGCCCAGGCTGCAGTGCACGCATACCGACGGGGCCGACGTCAGGTCCCATTTGCGGGTGTACGACCGGGCCAACGTCTTGTCGGTGAACACGCCGGTCGGGCAGACCTCGGCCAGGTTGCCGCTGAACTCGCTCTCCAGCACGCCGTCCTCGCGCCGGCCGAAATAGACGTAATGGTGCGCGCCGAAGGCGTCCAGGTCGGTGCCGCCGGCGTACTCGCGATAGAACCGGACGCAGCGATAGCAGGCGATGCAGCGGTTCATCTCGTGGCCGATGAACGGCCCGAGGTCCTGGTTGCGGTGGGTGCGCTTGGGGAACCGGTGCCGCCGGTAGGCGTGCCCGGTCATCACGGTCATGTCCTGGAGGTGGCACTCGCCGCCCTCCTCGCAGACCGGGCAGTCGTGCGGGTGGCCGATCATCAGCCACTCGACGACCGAGGCGCGGAAGGCGCGCGCCTCGTCGTCGGCGATCGACAGGATCGTGCCGTCCCTGGCCGGCACCATGCACGCCATCACCAGCTTGCCCCGGGTGTCGGTCTCGTCCTTGTACTGCTTGACCGCGCACTGCCGGCAGGCGCCGACCGAGCGCAGGGCCGGGTGCCAGCAGAAATAGGGCAGGTCGAGGCCCGCCCCGAGGCAGGCCTCCAGCAGGTTCCGGGCCGGATCGACCGCGTAGCGCTTGCCGTCGACGACGATCTCCGCCATGGCGCCCCGTGTCCCCTCAGTGCCCGTCGGCGATGCCGCGCCGGAAGTCCTCGCGGAAGTACTGCAGCGCGGTCTGCAGCGGCATGACCGCGCCGGGCGCGTGCGCGCAGAAGGTCTTGCCCATGCCCAGGAACCGGCAGTGCATCTCCAGCACCTCCAGGTCCTCGGCGCGGCCCCGGCCCGCCTCCAGCGCGGCCAGGATCCGCTCGGTCCAGGGCAGGCCGTCGCGGCAGGGGGTGCACCAGCCGCAACTCTCCTGCGCGAAGAAATGTTCCAGGTTGCGCAGCATGCCGACCACCGACGTGCGGTCGTCGAGCACGATCAGCGCCCCGGTGCCGAGCCGGCTGCCGGCCTTCTGGATCGGGTCGAAGTCCATCGGCAGGTCCAGGTGCTCCTCGACCAGGAACCCGGTCGAGGCGCCGCCCGGCAGCAGGCCGCGGAAGCGGTAGCCGTCGGCCATGCCGCCGGCATGCTCCTCCAGGATCTCGCGCACCGGCGTGCCCATCGGCAGCTCCCACAGCGCCGGGTTCTTCACGCGGCCGCTGGCGCCGTACAGCTTTGTGCCGCCGTCCTCGCCGCGGCCCAGGTCGCGGAACCACTGCGCGCCATTGAGGACGATGTGCGGCAGGTTGCACAGCGTCTCCACGTTGTTGACCACGCTGGGCCGGCCCCACAGGCCGCTGGCCTGCGGGAACGGCGGCTTCTCGCGCGGGATCGGGCGCTTGCCCTCCAGCGCGTTGAGCAGCGCGGTCTCCTCGCCGCAGATGTAGCGCCCGGCGCTGGTGTGCAGGCGGATCGTCAGGTCGAAGCCGGAGCCCAGGATGTCGCGGCCCAGATAGCCGGCGTCCTCGGCCTCGGCGATGGCGCGGCCGAGCCGCGCGCCGCACAGCCGGTACTCGTCGCGCAGGAAGATGTAGGCGTGGCGCGCGCCGATGGTGTAGGCGCCGACGATCACCGATTCGATCACCTGGTGGGGATCGCCCTCCATCAGGTGGCGGTCCTTGAAGGTGCCGGGCTCCATCTCGTCGGCGTTGACGATCAGGTACTTGTCGGCCGGCGCGTCGTCGCCGCGCGGGATGAAGTTCCACTTCATGCCGGTGGGGAAGCCGGCGCCGCCGCGTCCGCGCAGCCTGGAGGCCTTGAGCTCGTCCAGCACCTGCTCCGGGTCCATGTCGTGCAGCGCCTTGCGCAGCGCCCGATAGCCGCCGGCCGCCTCATAGGCCCGCCGGTCGGGCGGCGGTTCGCCGGGACGGATGTTGGCGGTCAGCGGCGTGTCCATCGGCGTCACCCGTAGTCCGCCAGCAGGGCGCGCAGCCGGCCCGGGTCGACCGCTTCGTGCAGGTCGCGGTCGACCAGCATGGCCGGCGCGCGGTGGCAGGCGCCCAGGCAGCAGTTGGGCAGCAGCGTGAACCGGCCGTCGGCGGTGGTCTCGCCGTAGCGGATGCCGAGCTCGGCCTCGAGCGCCCGGCGCAGCCCGTCGTAGCCCATGATCCAGCAGCTCACGCTGTCGCACACCGAGATGACGTGGCGGCCGACCGGGCGGCGGAAGATGCGGCTGTAGAAGGTCGCGGCGGCGTCGATCTCGTGCGGCGACACGCCGAGCAGGTCGCCCAGCTCCGGCACGGCCTCGTCCGGCACCCAGCGGCGTTCCCGCTGTACCGCCTTCAGCGCCTCGACGATGGCGGCGTGGCCGTCCGGGTAGTGGCCGCGCAGCTCGGCCACCGCGGCGCGCTCGGCGTCGGAGAGGAACGGCTGCCGCGCGCTCATCGGTCGACGTCCGCCATGACGAAATCGATGCTGCCCAGGATGGCGATCAGGTCGGGCACCATGGCGCCGCGGCTGATGTGCGGGATCATCTGCAGGTGGGGGAAGGACGGCGTACGGATGCGCGTCCGGTAGGACATCGTCCCGCCGTCGCTGACCAGGTGGTAGGCGTTCAGGCCCTTGGTCGCCTCGACGGTGACGCCGGCCTCGCCCGGCGGGATGACCGGCCCCCAGCTGACCCCCAGGAAGTGGGTGATCAGGGTCTCGATGTCGTGCATCGTCCGGTCCTTGATCGGCGGCGTGGTCAGCGGGTGGCGCGCCTTGTAGTCACCGGCCGGCATGCGGTTCACGCACTGCTCGATGATGCGCAGGCTCTGGCGCATCTCCTCCGCGCGCACCGCGGTGCGGTCGTAGCAGTCGCCGTTCCGGCCGGTCGGGATGTCGAAGTCGTAGTCCTCGTAGCCGGAATAGGGCCGCGCCCTGCGGCAGTCCCACCCAAGCCCGCAGGCGCGCAGCCCCGGCCCGGTGACGCTCCAGTCGATCGCCTCGTCCAGCGTGTAGGCGCCGATGCCTTCGGTGCGCTGCCGGAAGATGCCGTTGCCCAGGACCATCCGGTCGTACTCGTCCAGGCGGGGCGGCAGGTAGGCCAGGAAGTCGCGGACCAGCCGGTCCCAGCCCTCGGGCAGGTCCTGCGCCACGCCGCCGATGCGGAACCAGCCCGGATGCATGCGGAAGCCGCAGATCGCCTCGACGATGTCGAACACGCGCTCGCGATCGGTGAACATGAATAACACCGGCGACAGCGCGCCCACGTCCTGCGCCATGGTGCCGTAGAACACCAGGTGGCTGGCGATGCGGAACAGCTCGGCCAGCATCACGCGGATCGTCCGGGCGCGCGGCGGCACCTCGATCCCGGCCAGCGTCTCCACCGCCAGCACGTAGGGCAGGTTGTTCATGACCCCGCCCAGATAGTCCACGCGGTCGGTGTAGGGGATGTAGGTGTGCCAGGACTGGCGCTCGCCCATCTTCTCCGCGCCGCGGTGGTGCCAGCCGATGTCCGGCACCGCGTCGACGATCTCCTCGCCGTCGAGCTGGAGCACGATCCGGAACACGCCGTGCACGCTCGGGTGGTTCGGCCCCAGGTTCAGGAACATGTATTCGGTGCCGTCGGCCTCGCGCGGCAGGCCCCAGTCCTCCGGCACGAATTGCAGCGCCGCCTCCTCGCGGTCGCGCTTGTCCGGCGGCAGGTCGTAGGGGCCCCGTTCGGTGGCGCGGGCGTGGTGGTCCTTGCAGAGCGGATGGCCCTGCCAGGTCGGCGGCATCAGGATGCGGCGCAGGTTGGGGTGGCCGTCGAAGACGATGCCGAACATGTCCCAGCCTTCGCGCTCGTACCAGTCGGCGGCCGGCCACTCGGCGGCGATCGACGGGGCGCGGCGGTCGTCCGCGGCCAGCGGCACCTTGATGCGGATGTCGCGGTCGCGGTCGAAGGAGAGGAGCTGGTAGACGAGCGTGAAGTCGCCGGCCGGCCGGTCGTCGCGGTGGTTGCGCACCCGCTCGTCGATGGCGGACAGGTCGAACAGCATGCGATACGGCCGCTCCACGCCGGTCTTCAGAAAGCGCAGCAGCTCCGCCGCGCTGCCGGCGTCGGTCCACACCGCCGGCACGCCGTCGCGCCCGTGCTCCACGGCCAGGATGCGCGTGCCGAACCGGGCGTTCAGCGCCCACAGGATGTCTGCCGTGTCCGCTGTATCCGTCATGATCCCCGGCAGCTAAACGCCGTCCGGTCCGGGCAGTTCCCCGGTGCGCCGGCGGGCGTCGCGCTTCAGGTCGCGCAGGCTGGGCCGCTCGGCGCGCACCGGGCCGTCCGGGCCGAGCGCCCAGCTCAGCGGCCGCCGGTCGCCGCCGATCGCCTGCTGCAGCAGCACCAGCCCCTCCACCAGCGCCTCCGGCCGCGGCGGGCAGCCGGGCACGTAGACGTCCACGGGCAGGAACGTATCGACCCCCTGCACCACGCTGTAGATGTCGTACATGCCGCCGGAATTGGCGCAGGAGCCCATCGAGATCACCCAGCGCGGCTCCATCATCTGGTCGTACAGGCGCTGGATGACCGGCGCCATCTTCATGAACACGGTGCCGGAGATGATGATCAGGTCGGCCTCGCGCGGGGTGGCGCGGATCACCTCCGAGCCGAACCGGCCGATGTCGTACTTGCTGGTCAGCGACGTGGCCATTTCCACGTAGCAGCACGACAGCCCGAAATTGTACGGCCAGATCGAGTTCTTCTGCGACCAGGCGACCAGGTCCTGCAGCCGCGTCGTCAGCACCGCCCGGCCCGCCGCGTCGTCCTGCTGCTGTGGCGGCAGGGTGGGCGGCCCGGGGGGCGGCTCGACCGGCCGGCCGGGCCGGGCCCGCTTCAGCGACCACCTCATCGCCTGTCTCCCGCGGCGGGGCGGCGGCGTCGCGCGGTTCCCCAATCCAGCGCCCCCAGCCGCCACAGATAGGCGAGTGCGGCGAGCAGCACGGCGATGAAGACCAGGGCCTCGACATATCCCGCCCAGCCGACCTCCCGGAAGGCGATCGCCCAGGTGAACAGGAACACCGCCTCCAGGTCGAAGATCACGAAGAACGCGGCGATCAGGTAGAACTGCGCGGAGAAGCGCTGCCGCGCCGTGCCCACGGGCGCGACCCCCGACTCGTACGGCTCGCCGGTGTCCCGGCCGCGATGGCGGGTGCCGAGCAGGTGCGAGAGGACCAGCACCGCCGCCACCCCGCCGATCACCAGCGCGGCATAGACGACAAGCGGCCAGAGCGCCGTGGCGGTTTCCATCGTGTCTCCCGGTTCCGGCAAGTCGGACGACCCCGTCGGCGGTTCCGGCACCGGCGGGGCGTGGGGTGTCTCGGCGGACCCGGTCAGTAACGCGCGCCTGTCGCATTATGATCCGTGGGCCGGCCGCACTGCCGCCTGGGGCTACGCCCTTTTGATCAGACGTGCCGCCGCACTCCGCGCTTGCAATTAGGACAATATTCCGGCAGGATTCCTTGGACGACACCGCAAGAGGGAAACCGACCCATGCCCGCGAATGCCGATCGATATGGAAGGCGCCCGAGCGGCGCGGGGCAGCGATCCGGCGGCGCTGCCCGTCGGCGGGCCCCGCGGTGCAACGCCCGAACAGCACGTTGCATTTGTTGCATCGGGCCGGAAAGATGAGCGAATTCAGTCCGTTATTCTGCAACATCGGGGTTGCGCGGATGCTGCACCGGTGTTGCGCGCGATGCGGAGCAACGCTGGAAAGGGGGGTGTGATGAGCTATCAGGACTGGCGGACCCGCGCGATCCGCAACGTTTCCAGCATGGTGGTCGGCGAGTTCGTCAACCGGTACAGGCGCGGCCGTCCGACGGTGGTCCTAATGCCGGGCGGCATGGGCTCGCAGCTCGACCGCTCGCTCGAGCCGTTTGCGGACGGCGCCCTGCCGCCGACGGTGTACGACACGGTCTGGATCGACCTCGGCACGCTCGTCCTCGGACAGGCGCTGACCCTGGCGATCGAACCGGACGGGCGCGACCGCGACGGCCACGTGATCGTGGCCAACGGGGCGCTGCGCTTCCTGGTCAACGCGTACGACGCCACCGAGGCGTACTTCGGGCGCTCCGACGTCGACATGAACTACGTCGTGTTCGGCTATGACTGGCGCCGGCCGCTGGACGAGAGCGCGGCCTTCCTGGAGGACTTCCTGACGCGGCTGCAGGCGCGGGTCCGGGAGACCTTCGACGAGGACCCGCTGGCCGACCTGACGCTGCTGGCGCACAGCCAGGGCGGGCTGGTCGCCAAGGTGTTCCTGCACCGGGTCGGCGACGCCACGCGCTGGATGCGCCGGGTGATCACGGTCGGCACGCCGTTCTACGGCACGTGGTCGCACCAGCGGCGCTATTTCGTCGGCGAGCCGGCGCTGGACCCGATCCATCCGGGCAGCGTGATGGCGCCGATCATCGCGACGCTGCCGGGGCCGTACGGACTGATGTTCCCGCCCCGGACGGTGTTCGAGGACATCGGCGCGGCGATCGGCCTGACCCGCTACCCGATGCGCGACCCGGCCGGGGGCGACGGCGCCGACCCCTTCGACGCGGCTACGCTTGGCCGGTTCTATCCGGACTGGGTGGACGCCGCCCGCCTGCGCGACGCCGCGCAGATGTTCAGGACGATCGCCGCGCCGCTGCCGCAGCCGGTGGCGGAGCGGGTCTACACGGTCCGCTCGGTGGTCGAGCCGGCCATGCCCGTCGAGCTCTCGTGGCGGCCGCTGCCCGCGGGGTTCGATCCCGACCGCAACGACTCGCCGGTCCAGCCGGCCGGCTTCGGCCCCGGCGACGGCACGGTGCCGGCGTGGTCGGCCTGGCACACCGCGGTGCCGCGCGCGAACCGGGTCGAGTTCACCGAGGGCGAGCCGCACACCACCCTGATGGAGGATCCGCGGGTGCTCGGCTTCGTCCGGCGCCTGATCGAGGGCCGCTCGGTTGCCGAGGCGCTTGCCGCCCCCGCCGCCGGCGTGCGGCCGCGGCCGGCCGCCCCGGACGCGCAGGTGCGCTCCGTGCTCGACGACCTCGCCGCGGGCCGGATCGGGCCGAGGGACCCGCGCCTCAACGACCCGCGGCTGTGGCGCGGGATTCAACGGGAGCTGATGCGATGACCGGATGCCGCCTGCCGATGCCGGCCGCCGCCATTGTCCTGGCGGTCGCCGCATGCACGAACACGGTGCCGAACCCGGAGCGGGTCGAGCTGCACCGCTCGGCGCCGCAGACGCTGGTCCTGCGCAACGAGGGCAGCGTGCCGGTGGTCGTCGCCCCGCAGGCGGACGACGTGGAGCCGCTGGCGATCCCGCCGGACGGCGAGGACCGGCTGACCGTCGAGCTCGCCAGCGTCGCGGACGTCGCCCCGGCGGGGGACGGCACCGGCGCCCGGCCGGTGCCGGGGACCGAGCGGACCCTGCTCGCGGCGACGGACCCTGCCGGCTACCTGGTCCAGGCGGACCTGGATGCGGTCCTGCGCGCCGGCCCGGCGGGAGCGCCGCCGGACGCCTGGCGGATCGCCTTCGCCGGCTGTCCCGGCGGCGGCTGGGCGGCCGCCCCCGCACCGCCGGCGGAGCACGTCCTCGACCTGTCCGAGCCGCCGCTGCCGGGCGTGCCGGTGCGGCTGTGCCCGCAGGAATAGGCCCGGTGAAGGGGCAAAGCCCGGAACGTCAGGCTGGGCCCTGCCTGGTCATCTGGGAGAGGAGGATTACTGGATGACCGCATCAACAAGATCGACGATGGCGGAATGGCCCGGACTGCGGGCCAGTCGTCCGTCGAACGTGATCATCGGGACGTCAAGCGCTTCGGCCAATGCCAGATAGGCGGCATCATAGGCGGTCACGTTCCGGCGCAACGACCAGATGCGCGACATCAGCGGCTCGTGAGGCCACCTTTGGATCGGCATGGCATCAATCAGGGCCACAGCGTGGCTGCCGCGCGTATCGGACATCTCGCCGGCCAGAACCTGACGGCGCAGGACCTGGGCGACCTCCAGGTCCAGAACGTGCGGGGCATGCCACGGATAAAGGGAGATCAAACGGCGCTCACATGCCCCGGACAATGGACCCTGTCGCAGCAGTTCCACGATCACGGAGGCATCGACGACGATCAACGCCCGTCCCGCTCGTCCCGGACGGCATCGGCTGGCGACACGGACGAGCGGACCGGCTCCAGCGCGTGAAGTCGCTCGAACAGCTCCTCAGTCGTCGGCGTGGCCGCAACCCGGCTGATCTCCTGCACGAGATAGTCCGAGAGCGACAGCCCAGCCCGCGCCGCACGCTCCTTCAGCTTGCGGTGCAACTCATCCGGAACATTGCGCAACTGGATCATCTTGGACATGTTTGGAACATGAGCGCGTGTGCCGCGCATGTCAACGGGCCGGAGGCAAGACTGCCCGGCCCGTCCGACAGCGACCCGCCACCGTGCAGGCTGGGCTGAGCAGTGTAGACTTGTAGGTTGGGTCGCAAGACCCAACACCGGCGCTGGCGGTACGGACGGGTGTTGGGTTTTCTGAGCCTGCGAAGCCCAGTAGACTTGTAGGTTGGGTTGCAAGACCCAACACCGGCCCCGGCGGTGCGGGCGGGTGTTGGGTTTTCACCCAACCTCCTTGAGCGCGCGCAGGCGGTACAGCGCCTCCAGTGCCTGCCTTGGCGTCAGCTCGTCCGGGTTGATCGCGGCCAGGGCGGCTTCCACGGCGGAGGGCTGCGGCTCGGGGGCCGGGGCGGGGGCGGCCTTGCGCACCACGGCGGCGCTGAACAGGGGCAGGTCGTCGGCCAGGCGGGCGACGTTGCGGCCCTGTTCGCCCTGCTCCAGGGCCTCCAGGACCTGCTCGGCGCGGGCGATCACCGCCTCGGGCAGGCCGGCCAGGCGGGCGACGTGGATGCCGTAGGAACGGTCGGCCGCGCCCGGCGCCACCTCGTGCAGGAACACGATGTCGCCCCGCCACTCCTTGACGCGCATGGTGTGGCAGGCCAGCGCCGGCAGCTTGGCGGCCAGGCTGGTCAGCTCGTGGTAGTGCGTGGCGAACAGGGCGCGGCAGCGGCGCACCTCGTGCAGGTGCTCCACGCACGCCCAGGCGATCGACAGCCCGTCGAAGGTGGCGGTGCCGCGGCCGATCTCGTCGAGGATGACCAGCGAGCGCTCGGTCGCCTGGTTCAGGATCGCCGCGGTCTCGACCATCTCGACCATGAAGGTGGACCGCCCGCGGGCTAGGTCGTCGGCCGCGCCGACCCGGCTGAACAGGCGGTCGACCACGCCGATGTGGGCATGCTCCGCGGGCACGAAGCCGCCGGCCTGGGCGATCAGCGCGATCAGCGCGTTCTGGCGCAGGAAGGTGGACTTGCCGGCCATGTTCGGGCCGGTCAGCAGCCACAGCCGCCGCTCCGGCGCCAGGTCGCAGTCGTTGGGCACGAAGGTGCCGGCGGCCATGGCCCGCTCGACCACCGGATGGCGCCCGCCGCGCACCTCGAACGCCGGGCCGTCGTCGACCAGCGGCCGGGCGTGCGCGCCGGCGGCGGCCAGCTCGGCCCAGCCCGCGGCCACGTCCAGCGCGGCCAGCGCGGCGGCCGCGGCGGCGATCGGATCGGCGCGGCCGACCACCTCGCCGACCAGGTCGTCGAACAGCTCCAGCTCCAGCGCCAGGGCGCGGTCGCCGGCCTCGGCGATGGCGCGCTCCAGCTCGCCGAGCTTGACGGTGGTGAACCGGACGGCGCTGGCCAGGGTCTGGCGGTGGACGAAGGTCTCGCTCAGCGGCGGCCGGGCCAGCTTGTCGGCGTGGGTGGCGGTGACCTCGACATAGTAGCCCAGCACGTTGTTGTGCCGCACCTTGAGCCCGGCGATCCCGGTGGCCTGGACGTACTCGGCCTGCAGCCCGGCGACGAGGCGGCGCGACTCGTCGCGCAGCGTGCGCTGCTCGTCCAGCGCCGTGTGGTAGCCCGCGGCGATGAACCCGCCGTCGCGGGCCAGCACCGGCAGGTCGGCGGCCAGCGCCCGGCCCAGGCGGTCGGTCAGCACCGAGTGCTCGCCCAGGCCCGCCATGGCGTCGGCGACCAGCGGCGGCACCGGCTCCAGCCGCGGCCGGCCGAGCAGCGCGCGCAGCTCCGCCGCCCGCGCCAGCCCGTCGCGCACCGCAGCCAGGTCGCGGGGACCGCCGCGCCCGAGCGCGAGCCGGCCCAGCGCCCGCTCCACGTCCGGGCATTGGCGCAGCAGTGCGCGCAGCTCGCCGCGCAGCGCCTCGTCCTCCGCGAACAGCTGCACGGCGTCGAGGCGGCGGTCGATGGCGACCGGGTCGGTCAGCGGCGCGCCCAGGTGGGCGGCCAGCAGGCGGGCGCCGGGGCCCGTGACGGTGCGGTCGAGGGTGGCGAGCAGGCTGCCCTTGCGCTCGCCGGACAGGGTCTGGGTCAGCTCCAGGTTGCGGCGGGTGGCGGCGTCGATTTCCATCGCCGACCCGGCGGCCAGCCGCCGCGGCGGTGACAGCCGCGGCAGCCGGCCCTTCTGGGTCAGGTCGATATAGTCGAGCAGGGCGCCGGCCGCGGCGACCTCCGCCCGGTCGAAGGCGCCGAACGCGTCGAGCGTGGCGACGCCGAACAGGTCGAGCAGGCGGCGCCGGGCATTCTCGCTGTCGAAGCGGCTGGCCGGCTGCACGGTCAGCCGGTCGCGCCATTCGCCGAACAGCTCGAACAGCTCGGGCTTCTGGGTCAGGCGATCCGAGGCGAGCAGCTCGGCCGGGGCCAGCCGGGCCAGCGCCGCCGGCAGCCGCTCGCACGCCATCGGCTCCAGCGTCAGCGTGCCGGTGGAGATGTCCACGCAGGCCAGCCCCAGCGCCCCGCCGGCCTCCGCCAGGGCGGTCAGGTGGTTGTTGGCGCGGGCCTCCAGCAGGGTGTCCTCGGTGACCGTGCCGGGCGTGGCGATGCGCACCACCTCGCGCCGGATCGGCCCCTTGGCACCGCGCTTCCGGGCCGCCGCCGGGTCCTCCATCTGCTCGCAGATCGCCACCCGGAAGCCCTGGCGGATCAGGCGGTTCAGGTAGCTCTCGTGGGCATGAACGGGAACGCCGGCCATCGGGATGTCGTCGCCGTCGTGACGGCCGCGGCGGGTCAGGGTGATGTCCAGCGCCTCTGCCGCCTTCACGGCGTCGTCAAGGAACAGCTCGTAGAAGTCGCCCATGCGGAAGAACAGCAGGCAGTCCGGATGGGCGGCCTTGGCCTCCAGGTACTGCGCCATCATCGGCGAGACGGCCTCGTCGGCGAGCCTGGCGGCAGGCTTCGGGGCGGGCCTGTCTTCGGCCGGGGCGGGTTTGGCGCTGTCGGGCACGGCGGCGGATCGTCGGGCTGTGGCGGCGGAGGCGACACCCTAGCACGGCGGCGGCGCGGCTGTGCAGCATTGGGACCGCCTGCGGCCACCGGCACCGCCGCGCCGCCGGACCGGACTTTGTCACAACGCCGGCGCTGCCGTGGTGCGGCACGACCGTTCCGGCGATCGGGCGACGGGTTGGCCCCTTCTTTGTTGCAGGAACCCGGCGCTCGCGATGTGTTAACGTTTCGTGAAAAGCGGCACACGAAGATCGCTCCGCTAAGGCTTGATTTGCATCAATTCTCCGTCTCCGGTGCTGGTTCCGGGTTGTCCCGATGCAAGCCTTCGTGTTCCGGTACGTGCGGAGGTCTATCGCTCATAAGGAGAAAACTCCATGGGGTGGTTCACACGAAACATGCTGCCGCTTCTGGCGGCAGCCGCGGTTCTCGTTGCCGTCACGGCGCCGGCCGAGGCCCAGTACTGCGTGCGCTACGCGCGCAGCATCACCGGTCTGGAGGTCAGCGGGAATGCCTGGGCCTGGTGGGACAACGCCGCCGGCCTCTACCCGCGCGGCAACGAGCCGATGATCGGCTCCGTTCTGGTGTTCCGGCGCGGCGGCGGCGGCATGCGGCTGGGCCACGTGTCGGCGGTGAGCGGCATCGTCGACGACCGCACGATCCTGGTCACGCACAGCTTCGGGGGCCCCTACCTCTGGCGCGACGTGCCGATCATCGACGTGTCGGACGCCAACGACTGGACCCGCGTCCGGGTCTGGCACGGGCCGACGCAGCAGCTGGGCACGACGCGGTTCGCCACCTACGGCTTCGTCTATCCGCGCGAGCCGGAGCCGACCGAGACGGCGGAGCATGCCGAACCGCCGGCCCACCATTCGGGCGGCACGGCCTTCGGGTCCGGGCTCGCAGCGCGGCTGTCGGCGGCGCAGTGACGTCCCGGTCCTCCGCCCGTCTCGGCTCGGCCCCCCGGGGGGGCGGAGGTCCTGTCCGGCGGACGGCTCCGTGGTGCCTGGCGACCGATACCATCGCACTATGTCGCGGTCGATACGGTTGCGTCCCTTCTGACTAAGGCGACGCTGCTGGTGACACGGGGCCGGCGGTCGTAATAGAATTTCTTCCGTTCGGCTTGCCGGCGCTGCACGCAGGCGAGCGAGCTTGCCGCGTGGCCGCAGGCAAGGCCGAAGACCACGGCCTCGCGGGTTTCGTCGCCGCGTCGGGGCGAACCAACCACACTGTCCGGGAGACGTCCATGAAAGTTGAAAATTACCTAGAAAAGCACAAGGGCCCGGTCTTCACGGTCAACCCTCATGACACGGTCGCCGAGGTCTCGCGAAAGTTCGGCGAGACGGTGGGCGAAAAGCGCTATTCCGTCGCCGTGGTCTGCGAGCAGGGTGACAAGGTTGTCGGGATCGTCTCGCTGGGCGACATCACCTGGACCGTCGGCAGGCTCGAAGAGAAGGCGCCCAAGCTCGAGGTGAGCCACATCATGACGACGGAGGTGACCTCCTGCACAATGGACGACTATCTGGAGGACGTCCTCAAGCAGATGGCCGAGCGGGGCATCCGCCACATGCCGGTGGTCCGGGACGGCCGGCTGATCGGCCTGGTCGCCCGCCGCGAGGCGCTCGAGTTCCTGTACCACTGGGCCAAGCTCGACGTCGACAACCTGACGGACTGGCTGTTCAACTCCGAGGCCAGATACTGACCGCGCCGCTGCCTACGGCGGCAGCGTGGCACGCAGCGGGTCGGCGTGCAGGTTGATGCGCCGTCCCGCCAGGATGTCCGTCGTGGTGGCGCCGGCGCCGTAGTAGCGCTGGTTGTGATTGGGCTGGGGCCCCAGGTATGAGCCTTCCAGGGACATGCCGGCGAACAGGCCCTGGGTGCGCGAGAACGCGTAGATGTCGGAGTCGAGGTCGAGCCCGGTCCCGGCCTCGTACCCGGCGCCGACCGCAATGACCGCCACGCTGGCGTCCGCGCCCAGCGTCACCCGCCGGTTGAGCAGGGCGTTCAGGCCGCGGTCGGTCATCACCGTCATGACCATCTCCGAGACCTGCCCGCCGATCTGCAGCCCGATCGATCCGCCGCCCAGGAAATAGAAGGCGGGATAGCTCCAGCCGCCGTTCTCCCCGCGCACCAGCAGCACGCCCTCGCCGCCCTCGGCGCCGATCACGAACCCGCCGCGGTACAGCTCGGGCACGATCACCACGGCACGGGCCGAGGCCAGATAGGGGCGCATCACCTCGGTGTCGGGGTCGCGCAGCATGGACAGCATGGTCAGCCGCGCCTCCTCGACGATCTCCTCCTCGGCCGACAAGGCGCGGGCCGGGCCGGTCGTCGTCAGGGCCAGAGCGAGCGCGGCCATCAGAACCAGCAGGGCTGAGCGAACAACGGTCATGTCACGGGCCTCCATAGCGGTCACCGTCAGCAGACTGCAGCAGCGGTGCGCCGTCGGCAATCCTTTCTTCAGTGCCATTGGATTGCGTCGCTTTCTTGGCAACAAACGTGAGCACGTGGCACCGGATCAGTGCGGCAGCCGGTTGATCCAGCCGACGCGCCATGCCGGCGGCTCGTCGGGCAGTTCGACGAAGTCCAGCCGGGTCAGCGACCAGCAGTCCGCGACCACGCGCAGCGCCGCCTCGGGCGTCAGGTCAAGCGCCAGGGCGACTGCGGCGCGCACCGTGCCGCCGTGGACCACGGCAATCAGGTCGCGGCCGCGATGGGCCGCGCACAGCCGCCCGACGGCCTCGCGCACCCGCGCCGTCAGTTCCACATAGCTCTCGCCGCCGGGCGGGCGCTCGTGGGCCGGGCGCCGCCAGAAGGGGTGCAGCTCGCCGCCGGGCGCGGCGAACACGTCGGCCTGCGGGCGGCCCTGCCAGTCGCCGAAGCTCTGCTCGATCAGCCCCGGTTCGATCACGCAGCCCGGCCCCGGATCGCGCATGCGGGCGCGGACCGCCTCGGCCGTCTGCGCGGTGCGCCGCAGCGGCGTGACGACCCACACGGCGTCCGGCGGCAGCGCCGCCGCCAACCCGGCCGCTGCCGCGGCGTCGCCCAGGTCGGCCGGCAGGTCGCGGCGGCCATAGAAGATGTCGTCCGGGTTGGTGACCGGCGCATGGCGGATCCACCACCACCGCGTCACCGCGCCGGCCCCTCCTCCCGCGCCGCTCATGGTGTCGCCGCTCCCGCCCAGGCCGCCAGCGCCAGCAGCGCCGCCACCTCCGCCGCCTGCTGGCAGGCACCCAGCACGTCGCCGGTGAACCCGCCGACCTGGTGCCGGGCCAGCGCCGCCAGCCCGGCCGCGGCCAGCGCCGCCGCCGCCAGCGCCACGGCCCCGCCGCCCGGCCCCGCTGCGGCCAGCGCGACCGCCGCGGCCAGCGCCGCGCCGACCCCGACGACGGCCGCGCCGGGCCGGCCCCGGCTGGCCCCCAGGCCGTCGGCCCGCGCCGGCGGCAAGGCCCGCATCACCGCCGGCATCGCCGCCCGCGACACCACGCCGGCAGTGACCAGCGCGGCCAGGACGGGCATGGCCGATCCCGTCGCGCCGAGCTGGGCCAGCGCCGCGACCCGCGCCAGCACCGCCAGCAGCACGGTCAGCGCGCCGAACGTGCCCAGGCGGCTGTCGCGCATGATGGCGAGCTTGGCGTCATGCCCGCGCCCGCCGCCGAAGCCGTCGGCCACGTCGGCCAGTCCGTCCTCGTGCAGACCACCGGTCAGCGCGGCCTGAACGGCAACCGCCGCCACCGCCGCTGCCGGAGCCGCGAGACCCAGGCCGGCCGCGGCGGCGAACGCACCGGCACCGGCCAGTCCGACCGCGATGCCCACGACCGGGAACGCCCAGGCGCTGCGGCCCAGCAGGTCGTCCGGCATGGCGCCGTGCCAGCGCACCGGCAGGCGGGTCAGGAAGATGGCCGCGCACAGCAGCTCGTCGCGCCGGGCCGCAACACCGATTCTTAACAATACCTCGTGTATCACCGATGCCATCATCGCCGGAGGATCGTCATGAGCCTGAGGGTGCGCACGTTCGAGATTCGCAACGGTCCGACGGCGCGGGAGGACGAGGACGCGGTGTCGGCCTTCCTGCGTGCGGTCGAGGCGCACCGCATCGAGACCGCGTATGCCGCGGACGGCTGGCGCCTGCTCATCGTCTACCACGATACCAAGGACCAGGAGGAGTCGGCGCAGATCGCCAGCGTGGTCGCCGGTGCGCTGCGCGCCTGGCGGGCCGCGGAGGCGATCCGCCGCGGTGTCGCGCCGGTCGTGGTGCTGGGCGACGACGACCTCGATGCGGTCGCGCACTACGTCCCGACCACGGCGCTGGAGCTGCGCACCGTGACGGGCACCGGGGACGACGGCACGGCGCCGTACGAGCAGGAAATCGTCCAGGTGGTCCGCCAGACGCTCGACGAGTTGGTTTGAGCGCAAACGCTTGCATACCGGCGCCGACGCGCCACAATGCGCGCATCGAGGCGGCGCCGGGAGCAGCGGACATGGAGGGGGTCGACCGCGACGACCTGATCGACCTGCTGGAGCAGTTGGGCAGTGCCGGCGACGCCGAGGTGTTGGCGGCGGCGCGCGAGCTGCACCGGCGCGTGAGCGAGGCCGACCTGACCTGGGACGACCTGCTGGCCTGGCCCGACGAGGACGAGGACGAGGACGAAGAGGGGTTCGAGTCCGAGCCGGAGGAGGACGAGGAGGCCGCCGCGGAGGACGAGGGCGAGCCGCCCATCGCCGCGCGCCGTCCGGCCGCCGGCGCGCCGGCGGATATCCGCAATCTCGGCGACGAGGCGCTGATCGACCGCATTCTCGGCGAGTGCGATTTGTCCAGCGAGACGCGGCGGGACCTGCTCGACCTCAAGGCCGACATCGGCCGCGGCGAGTTCACCGACATGGATCGCAGCTACATCCGCGCCCTGTACGAGCGCCTGCGGCCGGGCCGGTAAGCCGGGCAGGGTCGGGCGGCTACCGCCGCGCACGCTCCACGGCGACGCCGACGGCCGCGCAGTCGCCGAAGATGTCCAGCTTCTCGATGCGGATGCGCACGACGCGCACGCGGGGGTTGGCCAGAATCGCACCGGCCAGCCGCTCCGCCAGATTCTCCAGCAGGATGGTGTCCCGCTCGGCCACGCACCGGCGCGCCGCCTCGACGAAGGGGTGGTAGGACACGACCTGGCGCGGGTTGTCGGCGAGGGGGTCGGACGGCGGGTCCACCGCCGCCTCGATGTTCAGGCACAGCCGCTGCTGCCCGCCGCGCTCGCGCGCATCCACGCCGATGTTGGCGTCCAGCACCATGTCGCGGACCAGCAGGATGTCGGCGCCAATCCGCAGGGCGTCGAAGTCGGCCGGCCGCAGGGCCGGGATCGCGCGTGTCGTCATGGGCGCGCCTTAGCACGGGCCGTCCCCGGCGGCAAGCCGGCCCCGCGCAGGTCGCCTCAGTGCAGTTCGGCGCGAACCTGCTGGCGCAGCGAGTCGATGGGCACGGCCCGATCGCTGCCGCGGTCCAGGTGCCAGAACGTCCAGCCGTTGCAGCTCGGCGCGCCGAGCAGGCCGGCGGCGACGCGGTGGATCGAGCCGCGGAAGTCGCCGAGGTGGTTGGAGGCGACGATGGTGCCGTCGGCGCGCACCCTGGCGACCGGGTCGCCGCGCGGACCGACCAGCCGGTCGCCGGGACTGATCAGGCCGCGCTCGAGCAGCGAGCCGAACGGGACGCGCGGCGCCTCGCGCTTGCTGTCGCCGGTCAGCGCCGCCGGGTCGGCCGGGCCGGCGATCGCGGCGAGGCGCGCCGTCGCCGCCTCGGCATAGGCCGTGTCGCGCTCCAGCCCGATGTAGCGCCGGCCGAGGCGCTTGGCGACGGCGGCGCTGGTGCCGCTGCCCAGGAACGGGTCGAGCACGACGTCGCCCGGCCGGGTCGCGGCGAGCAGCACGCGGTACAGCAGCGCCTCAGGCTTCTGCGTCGGGTGCACCTTGCGGCCGTCGGCGTCGCGCAGCCGCTCCGGGCCGCCGCACACGGGCAGCAGCCAGTCGCTGCGCATCTGCAGCTCGTCGTTCAGGTTCTTCATTGCCTCGTAGTTGAAGGCATAGCGGCTGTCCGGCGACTTGGCGGCCCAGATCAGGGTCTCGTGGGCGTTGGTGAAGCGGGTGCCCCGGAAGTTCGGCATCGGGTTGGTCTTGCGCCAGACGATGTCGTTCAGGATCCAGAAGCCGAGGTCCTGAAGAATGGAGCCGACGCGGAAAATGTTGTGATAGGTGCCGATCACCCACAGCGTGCCGTCGCGTTTGAGCGCGGCCCGCGCGGCGGTCAGCCAGCCTCGGGTAAAGCGGTCGTACTCGGCCAGCCCGGTGAAGCGGTCCCAGGCGTCGTCGACGCCGTCGACGCGCGTGTTGTTGGGCCGGTACAGCTCCCCGCCGAGCTGGAGATTGTACGGCGGGTCCGCGAACACGCAGTCGATGCTGCCCGGCGGCAGGTCGGCCATCAGCGTGGTGCAATCGCCGACCAGGACCTGGTCGAGCGGTAGCGGCGGGGAGGGCGGCATGGGCGGCGCGTCCGGGTGATTCGCAACCCGACAATGCTCCGGCTGCCGCGATTCCGTCAATATTATTGTGGAGTCAGAGGCTTAATGGCGGACGTTCAGGTGCCGAGCGAAACCGCAGGTGGTCGAGCATCCCGGGCGGTGCCGCAAAGGCGGTGCGCCTGATCCGCCGGGCCGAAGGACCTGGGCATGATCGGCTAGAAGAGGCGCAGCTGCTCGTCCTTCTTGTGCGGGGCGACGAACTGGCTGGTGTCGAGCTGCCAGGTCCGGCCGTCCAGGCCCAGCCTCCGGCAGGTGCGCCGGAAACGCGCCGCCAGCAGCTCGGCGAAGGGACCCCGCCCGGTCATGCGCTGGCCGAAGCCCGACTCGTAGAGCTCGCCGCCGCGGCTGTCGCGCATCAGGCGCAGCACCCGATCGGCGCGGTGCGGTCGGTGGTGGCGCAGCCATTCCTCGAACAGCCCGGCGATCTCCAGCGGCAGGCGCAGCAGGATGTAGTTGGCGGCCCGCGCGCCGGCGTCGGCCGCCGCGGCCAGGATGCCCTCCAGCTCATGGTCGTTGAGGCCGGGGATCATCGGCGAGGCCAGCACCACGACCGGCACGCCCGCCTCGCTCAGCCGCGCGATCGTTTCCAGCCGGCGCGCCGGGGTCGCCGCGCGCGGCTCCATGACCCGCGCGAGATCGCGGTCCAGGGTGGTCACCGATACGCAGACCAGCGCCAGCCGGCGCTGCGCCATGGGCGCCAGGATGTCGGTATCGCGCAGGATCAGCGCCGACTTGGTGACCACGCCGACCGGGTGGTGCGCTTCGGCCAGCACGCGCAGGATGGACCGCGTCAACTGCAGTCGCCGCTCCGCCGGCTGATAGGGATCGGTATTGGCCCCAAGCGCGATGGTGGCGGGCCGATAGCCGCGCCGGGCCAGCTCGCGGCGCAGCAGCTCGGGCGCCTCCGGCTTGTAGAACAGCCGGGTCTCGAAATCGAGGCCGGGGGACAGGCCCAGCCAGGCATGGGTCGGCCGCGCGAAGCAGTAAACGCAGCCGTGCTCGCAGCCTCGGTACGGATTGATCGAGCGGTCGAACGGGATGTCGGGCGACCGGTTGCGGGTGATGATGGTGCGCGCACTGTCGGCGGTCAGCGTGGTCGCCCGCGGCGGCGGCTCGTCCTCACCCGGCCCCCAGCCGTCGTCGACGGCCTCGCGGCTGTGCGGCTCGAACCGCCCGCTCCGGTTGCTGACCGCGCCGCGCCCCTTGAGCGGCCTGTCGGGCACCCCTTCGTCCATGGCGCAACCATAACCCGAATCAGGGAACGGAGCAAGAACATCGGCGGCCGGGAATGCCACGGGTCAGGGGCGGGCCGAGCCCGTCGGGGCGGGACCGTGCCGCGCCGGCAGCCGTGCCGGCCGCGACGCCGCGCGATGCCGCGCGCCAAAATCCTGTTGCGTCGGGGCCAAGCAGGCTTTACATAGACCATCGTCAAGTTTGCTTCGGGTTCAAGGTCGCCAGGTCTACCCGTCCCGGGTTCGTCGTCTGGTCGTTGTCCTGAGTTAACTGATACGTGTCCACCGGGATCCGACGGGGTCCGACCAACCAGGAATGATCAGATGGCCACTGGCACCGTGAAGTGGTTCAACACCACCAAAGGCTACGGCTTTATCCAGCCCGACGACGGCGGCAAGGACGTGTTCGTACACATCTCCGCCGTTGAGCGCGCCGGCCTCGGCACGCTTCAGGAGGGGCAGAAGGTCTCGTTCCAGGAGGAGCGCGATCCGCGCAAGGGCAAGACCGCTGCGGCGAACCTGCGCGTCCTCTGACCGGACAGGGTCTGTCCACGCAGCGCGGGGCGGCTTCGGCCGCCCCGCTCTCGTTTCGGGGTGTGCCATCCCGGGGCGCGGCTACTCGGCCTGCGCGGCCATCGCCGGTTCGGCGGCCAGCGGTACCGTGAAGCAGAACCGGGCGCCGCCGCCCGGCGCGTTCTCCACCCAGATCCGGCCGCCGAAGTGCTGCACGATCTGGCGGCAGATGGCCAGCCCAAGGCCGGTGCCGGTCGGCTTGGCCGCGCCGCTGCGCCCGGCCTGACGGAACTTCTCGAAGATCACCTCGTGCAGCGCCTCCGGCACGCCGGGTCCGTCGTCGGTGACGGACACTTCCAGCCGGTCGCCGCGCGCCGCCGCCGCCACGGTGACCCGCCCGGCGGCGTTCTTGGCGGCGTTCGACATCAGGTTGACGACGACCTGGATCAGCCGGTCGCGATCCGCGACGACGGGGGGCAGGCCGGGCGGCAGATGCACCTGCGGCTCGACGCCGCATTCCTGCAACAGGCCGCGCACCGCGGCGACCGAATCGCCGATCACCTCGGCCGGATCCAGGTCCGCGATCTGCCAGTCCATGCGCCCCGCCTCCAGCTTGGCGAGGTCCAGGATCTGGTTGATCAGCCGGGTCAGGCGGATGCTCTCCTTGATGATGATGTCCAGGAACTCGCTGCGCTGATCCTGGTCGATGTCCGGGTTGTCGGACAGGATCTCGCTGAACGACCGGATCGAGGTCAGCGGCGTGCGCAGCTCGTGGCTGACCGTGGCCAGGAAGTCGTCCTTGAGCCGGTCGAGCTCCTTCAGGCGCTCGTTGGCGGCACGCAGCTCCGCCGTGGTCGCCTCCAGCTCGCGCGACTTCTGCTCCAGCCGGTGGCTGTACTCGCGGATCTGCGTGGCCTCGTCGAGGATCTCCATGACCTTGTCGAGGTCCAGGGCCTCGCCCTGCACGACCGACGCGATCACGACGCGCGCCGAGGCGCCGCCGATGGCGCCGGCCAGCATCCGCTCGGCGAACTCGACCAGCGGCGAATCGGCGAGCCGGTCGGGCTCCAGAGTGCCGCCGCGCTGGCGAAAATAGGCGTAGAATACCAGCGCGGCGCGATCGCGCCCGACATAGCGGCCGACCAGGTCGAGCAGGTTGGCGACGGTCACCGTGCCGCGCCACAGCCGCGGCCGGGCCCGCGTCTGGCGGAACGCATCCACGAAGGCGACCGCCTGCACGTGCTCGAGCGCGCTTTGGCGGGTCAGCAGCGACACGCCGATGTAGGCGCCGATGTTGGCCAGCATGGTCCACAGCAGCGCGTGGCTCATGTGGTCCAGGCCTTCGAGGCCGAACAACGCATAAGGCCGCAGCAGCTCGATGCCGAACGCGCCGTGGACGACGAACCCGCCGGGCAGCCAGCCGGAGCGCGCCAGCGACGGCAGGAACAGCACGTACAGCCAGATCAGGAAGCCGAGCACGATGCCGGTGACCGCGCCCGCCTTGGTGGCGTTGCGCCAGAAGATGCCGCCGATAATCGCCGGCGCGAACTGGGCTGCCGCTGCGAACGACATCAGGCCGATCGAGACGAGCGCATAGGAATCGCCGATCGAGCGGAAGTAGACGTAGCCGAGCAGGATGACCACGACGATGGCGGCGCGCCGGATGCCGAGCAGCAGCCCGGACAGGTCCGGCCGGCGGTCCAGCTTGAGCCACGGCGTCCGCAGCAGCACCGGCATGATCAGGTCGTTGCACACCATCGTGCTGAGCGCGATGGCGGCGACGATGACCATGCCCGTTGCCGCCGACAGCCCGCCGATGAAGGCGAACAGCGCCAGCCCCTCCTGCCCGCCGGCCATCGGCACGGTCAGGACGAAAGTGTCGGCATCGATCGAGCCGTCGGCGAACATGCCCAGGCCGGTGAACGCGATCGGCAGCACGAAGATGTTGATGGCAAGCAGGTAGAGCGGGAACAGCCAGACCGCCTTGGTCAGGTGCGATTCGCGGACGTTCTCGACCACGGTCACCTGGAACTGGCGCGGCAGGCAGATGATCGCCGCCATCGCCATGACCGTCATCGACATCCACTGCGCGTAGCTGCCGGCGTCGGGCACGGTCAGCAGCGGCGCCCGGTTCGGGTCACCGGCGGCGCCGGCAAACACGTCGCCGAAGCCGTCGTGCAGGACGAATGTGGCGTAGACGCCGACCGCCAGAAACGCCAGCAGCTTGATGATGGACTCGAACGCGATCGCCGCGACCATGCCCTGATGGTGCTCGCTGGCATCGATGTGCCGGGTGCCGAACAGGATGGTGAAGGCGGCCAGGATCAGCGCCACGTAGAGCGCGGTGTCGCTTAACAGCGGCAACGGCTCCAGGCTGGCCGGCGTGGTTACCTCCGGATACTGGATCAGCACGGTGAAGCTGGTGGAGATCGCCTTCAGCTGAAGCGAGATGTACGGCATGATCGCGACCACGGCGATCACCGTGACCAGACCGGACAGCAGCGTGCTCTTGCCGTAGCGGGACGAGATGAAGTCGGCGATCGACGTGATGCGGTGGCGGTGGCTAATCCGGATGATTTTCTTGATAATGAACCACCACAGCACGAACGCCAGCGTCGGCCCCAGATAGATCGGCAGGAAGCCGATGCCGTCCTGTGCCGCCCGGCCGACGCTGCCGTAGTACGTCCAGGACGTACAGTACACCGCCATGGACAGGGCATAGACGTACGGCCCGATCACGCCGCGCCCGCGGTCGGCGCGGGCGTCGCCCCAGTACGCGATGGCGAACAGCAGGCACAGGTAGGCGAACGAGACGACGACGACCGCCCAGCTCTGCAGCATGGCGTCAGTCCTCGCCGGCCAACGGGCGCACGGGCGGGCCCGCGCGGGGCGCGTCGGCGTCGGGCGGCGAGTGCATCGCCGCCTCGACCCGGCGGGCGATCAGCGCCAGCAGCGCCACGATCACCGCCCACGCCGCGAACACGTAAAGGTACAGGATCGGGATGCCGAACACGAAGCGGGTGCCGGCGAACACCGCCACCAGCGGCGGGCTGAAGGCCACCACGCCAAGCAGGAACAGGCCGATCGACCGCTCGGCCACGCGCGTCGCCACGGCCGGATCGATGCGGTCCGGATCGGGGTCGCCGGGCTGCGGCCGGTTGGGCATAGGCGTTTCTCCTCGTTGCCGGCGCCTACAGCTGCTCCTGCTGCCGCTTCAGCTCGAGCAGGCCCTCCGACGCCTCCAGCGCCTGGTTGAGCGTCCGGATGCCCCGCGCCTCCAGCAGGTCGAGCAGATGCACGAAGATGCCGGCGGTGACCAGCGCGTCGCCCAGGGCGGTATGGCGCCGCGCGACTTCCACGCCGAAGCGCCGGGCGATGCCGTCCAGCGTGTGGTCCATCTCCTCGCCCTCGATGAACACCGACAGCAGCAGCGAGTCGAGCACCGGGTTGTCCAGCACCACGCCGCACTCGACTTCCTTGAGCTTGAGGAACTTCATGTCGAAGGCGGCGTTGTGCGCGACCAGGACGGCATCGCCGACGAACGCCTTGAACTGCGGCAGCACGGTCTGGATCGGCGGCTTGTCGCGGACCATGTCGTCGGTGATGTTGTGGAACCGGGACGAGGCCGTCGGGATGTCGCGCCGCGGGTTGATCAGGCGCACGAACGTCTCGCCGGCCAGAATGCGGCTGTTGACGATGCGCACGCCGGCGATCGAGACGATCTCGTCGCCACCGGAGGGCTTGAGGCCGGTCGTCTCCGTGTCGAACACGACGTACTCCAGCTCGCGCAGCAGCCGGTCGCCAATATCGCCGACCGTCTCGCGCTGGTGCATCAGCTCGAAGTCGTAGAACTCCGGACGTTCGGGCAGCTGGTCGGGCGGCCATTCGAACTGGGCGCGGCGCGGCGCCGGCAGCGGCACGCGCAGCAGCGCCTGGTTCGGGCGCTTGGCCTGGCTCCACAGCTCGGCGCCGTGGTGCTCGAGGACCTGACGGGCGGTGCGGTCGCCGACCGCGCCCTCCAGCGGCACGTCCAGCCAGCGGTCCAGCACCGACGACGGGATCACGTCACCGTCCCAGACGATGTCCAGATAGATGTTGCGGTCGCCCATCAGGGGCTCGATGTCGAACGCGGCGGTGCCCGTGTGCACGTTGATCCGCTTGATCAGGTGCTCCAGCGTCAACATTAGAAAATGGCTGTCGCCGTGCAGCCAGAGCGGGATGCCGACCATGGTCACGGCCAGGCCGGCCTCCTCCTTCAGGTGGCGGGTCAGGCAGTTGATCAGGTCGGCCGAATAGATGTCCGACAGCGGCCACTGACGGTCGATCAGCCGGCGGTACGCGCTGGCCAGCCCGCTCAGCCGGTCGCTCAGCGCCTTGGATTCGTTGAAAATGACCTGCTCGAAGGCGCTGCGCTCGTTGCCGACCAGGTCGGGGAACGAGGCCAGCGTCTCCGCCGCCGCGCGCAGGTTGGCGACCGGCGCGCGCAGCCCCTCGGTCGCCTGGCGCAGCAGCGTGTCGCGCTGGGCCAGATCGACCACGTCCTTGGAGATGTCGGTGACGCTCAGGACGTAGCCGGTGATGGCGCCGTGGGCGTCCAGCACCAGGCTCATGCGCCCCTGCAGCAGCGTGCGGGCGTCGACGGTAGCGCAGACGAAGCTGGTGCCGTGCTCGGTCGGCGACAGCTCGCGCCCCTGGCGCAGGCGGTACTGGAGCTGCTCCAGGGTGTGCTGGATCGGCTCGCGCGTCACCAGGCCGAACAGCGAGCGGCCCAGGCCGAGCTGCTCCGGGGCGCCGAGCAGACGCACGGCGGCCTGATTGTACAGCATGACGCGATGGTTGAGATTGCACACCAGCACGCCCTCGCTGAGGTCGATCAGGATCGCCTCCAGCCGGCCCTTCTCCTCGTCGATCCGCGCCGTCGCGGTGGTCATCGCCTTGACGATTTCGTGGCGCGCCGAGATCAGGCCGCGGGCCAGCTCGTTGACCGTCTCCGGCAGCCGGCCCAGCGCGTGGCCGGTCGCGATCTCGACATCGCGTTCGGCGCGCGAGTTGGCCAGGGCGTGCGCCTGACCGGTCAGCGAGGCGAGCGGCCGCAGCACGCGCAGCTCGACCAGCGCCCAGGCCACCGCCACCGCGAGAAACAGCAGCACGACCCCGGCGCCGGCGATCATCAGCGCCGCCGACGCCGGCAGATCGCTCGCGGAACTCAGGAGCCAAAGCGCGCCGCCCAGCACGGCCGCCGCGGCCACGCCGACCGCGGCGAGCACGACGAGCATGAAGATGCGGGGTGTCATGATGCTTTTCCTCCGGCCCGAGGCCCGGATGCCTCAGAACGGGTTGACCCCCAGCACCTGGCGCACGCGCTCGACCACCTCCCGCGTGGAGAACGGCTTGGTGATGTAGTCGTCCGCGCCCAGTGCGATGCCCTTCTCGCGCTCGACCTCACGGCCCTTGGCCGTCAGCATGATGATGCGAACGCTCTCCCAGGCCGGGTTCTGGCGCACGGTCTGGCAGACGTCGTACCCGTCCTTCTTGGGCATCATCACGTCGAGCAGGACGAGATCCGGCGGCTGTTCCTCGATGGCGCGCAGGGCCTCCTCGCCGTCGCGCGCCACGCGCACGTCGAAGCCGGCCTGGTCCATCAGGAACTTGAGCGACAGCACGATGTTCGGCTCGTCGTCGACGACGAGCACGGTGGCGGCCTTGTTCTTCGGCCGGGCCACATCGGCGGCGGGACCCGATTTCGCCATCTCTGGGCGCCTCCCTGGCTCCGCCCGCCGCACCGCGCCGTGACGGGCCGGCTGCGTCCCGGCTCGAACCCCCGGTCGGCGCGCGGGCCGGGAAACCCTTATTCGTATCGTTGTCGGTCAACGGGTTTCCCAACATGCAGCCTAATATGACGGCGCCGCTCTGTCAGCAGGTTTGTGGCCGGCGCCCCCGCCGCGCGCCGACGATCACCGTCTTCAGGCTGGCGTCGCTGACCGCAGTGTACATTTCCGTGGTCGAGATGCTCTGGTGGCCGAGCAGCTTCTGGACGAAGCGGATGTCGACGCCCGCCTCCAGCAGCTGGGTTGCCGCCGTATGGCGCAGCATGTGCGGCGTGACCGGACGAGTCAGGGCGGCTTCCTCGGCCAGGTTGCGCAGGGCCCGGCGCAGGAAGGGCGGGGCCACGGCCGCGCCGCGCGCGGTCACCAACAGCCGGTCGGTCAGCGGCGCGACGGTCTCGCGCAGGCCCAGATAGGCGCCGACCAGCCCGGTCATGGCGTCGTCGACCAGGAACACGCGGCGTTCCCGATTGCCCTTGCCGATGATCCGCAGGGTCGCCTCGGGCAGGTCGATGTCGGCAACGCGCACCGCGGTCAGCTCGCCGACCCGCACGCCGGTGGTGACCATCACCTCGATCGCGACGAGCGCGGTCAGGTCGTCGAAATTGCCCCGGTCGACCGCGCCGGCCAAGCGTGCGCCGTCATAGGCGCCGCCGTTGATCAGGCCCAGCCGGCGCGCCGCCGCGTCGCTCAGCGCCTGCGCCTCGCGCCCGGTCAGGGCCCGCGGCAGCCGCCGGGGCAGGCGGATGTTGAGTTTCATGTGGTGGAACGGGCTGAGCGGGATGGCCTCCTCCGTCTCCAGCCAGCGGAACATGACCTTCAGGCAGGCCATGCGCCGCTTGACGCTGGTCTCCTTCAGCCCGCGGGCATCGACCAGGTGGCGCAGGAAGGCGCGCAACTGCGTGCGGTCGCACGCGTCCACCGTGCTCTCGGCCCCGACGAAGGCGCGGAACTCCGCCAGATCGACGGCATAGGCGCGCAGCGTGTTGGCCGACAGGTTCTTGCCCAGCCGGCAGTGCGCCAGGAACTGGTCGCAGGCATCGCCCAGGGTCATGGCGGCGGGCAGGAGGCTGGGGAGCGGCGGCCGGTACGGGCCGCGCGCGGTCACCTGATTTCATACGTATGCAATCTAATATTTGGCAACGCCGAAAAACCGGACCCGTACGCCGCGTGTGCGCGCATGCTGCGGGTGCCGCGCCCGCTTTGCTCGGCCCGGTGCGCCGGCGCGCAACGGGAGCGGCGAGTCAGCCCGGCGGCAACCCGAATGCCGCTGCGAGGCACAGCGCCGACGCAATCAAAAGGACCCCAAAGGTCAGCAGCATGCCGAGGAACCGGCCGAACGACGTACCGATGCTCTGCGTCAGCCCCTGCGCGTGCAGCAGGCGCCCCGCAACCAGCGCGACGCCCAGCGCGTGCACCAGCCAGACCGGAAAGCCGCCGAGCTCCACCGCCGCAAGCGCAAGCAGCGCCAGCGGCGTGTATTCAACGAAGTTGGCATGCACCCGCACCGCCCGGCCCAGGTCGTCGCGCCCGCCGTCGCCGATCCCGATGCGATAGCGCCGCCGCAGCGCGATCACCCGAATCGACAGCACGACGAGCATGACGCCGCACAGGCCGACATAGAGCGCCGTTGCGGGCAGGATGGGCATGGCGGACCTCGAACCGATGCTTGCCCGCCGATGATCGACGCGGCTCGCGGAAAATCAATCCTGCCGGGATCACCGCCGCGCGCGGAAGAAGGTGCGCAGCAGCGCGGCGGCGCGGTCGGCGCCGGGGCCGGCGGTGACGGCGGGGCGGTGGTGGCAGGTCGGCTGCTCATAGAAGCGCGGGCCGTGGCCGACCGCGCCGCCCTTCGGGTCGGACGCGCCGTAGACGAGGCGGCGGATGCGGGCGAAGCTGATCGCGGCGGCGCACATCGCGCACGGTTCCAGCGTCACGTACAGGTCGCAGTCGGGCAGGCGCGGCCGGCCGCGCATCCCTGCGGCGGCGCGGATCGCCAGCACCTCGGCATGCGCCGTGGGGTCGGCCAGCGCCTCGGTGCCGTTGCCCGCACGCGCCAGCACGGTCCCGCTGCCGCCCTCGACCAGCACCGCACCCACCGGCACCTCGCCGCGGGCCGCCGCCGCCTCCGCCTCGGCCAGCGCCAGCGCCATGTAGTGGTCGTCGTCCGTCATGGGCATGACCATCCGGCGCCGGCTCGGGTCCGGTCAAGACGCGCCCGGCATTCCCATTGCCGCCGCCCCGCCTACTTCGGTACGGTGCTGCCAGCGCCGCCGCGCCGACTTCAGTGCGATATCGCCAACGCCAAGGAGACGACCATGCCCGAGCGCATCTACAAAAAGGTCGACCTCGTCGGCTCCTCGCAGGAGAGCATCGACCACGCCATTCGCAACGCCATCAGCAAGGCATCGGTGTCGGTGCACAATATCGACTGGTTCGAGGTCATGGAGATCCGCGGCCGCGTCGAAGAGGGCAACGTCCAGACCTTCCAGGTCACCATCCGCATCGGCTTCCGGCTCGACGACTAGCGCCGGCTTGCCTGCTGGCCGGCGGGCGCGCATGATGACCGGCGCATGAGGATTCGGTCGTCCATGGCTCGTGCCGCCGCCCCCGACACATCCGGCCCTTCCGCCGCCCCCGCGGGTGAGCGCGTCGCCAAGGTGCTGGCCCGCGCCGGCCTGTGCTCGCGCCGCGAGGCGGAGCAGTGGATCGCCGCGCGCCGGGTTGCCGTCAACGGCCGCGTGCTGGACGCGCCGGGGGTGGTGGTCGGCCCGGACGACCGCATCACCGTCGACGGCAAGCCGGTGCCCCGGGCCGAGCCGCCGCGGCTGTGGCGCTTCCACAAGCCGTCCGGCACGGTGACGACGCGCCACGACCCGCAGGGGCGGGCGACGGTGTTCGACGTGCTGCCGCCGGACCTGCCGCGGGTCATCACGATCGGCCGGCTCGACATCACCAGCGAGGGCCTGCTGCTGCTGACCAACGACGGCGCCCTGGCCCGCCATCTGGAGCTGCCGGCGACCGGCTGGCTGCGGCGCTATCGGGCGCGCGTGCACGGCGACGTGGACCCCGACCGGCTCGCCGCGCTGGCCGGCGGCATGGTCGTGTCCGGCATCCGCTACGGCCCGATCGAGGCGCGGCTGGACCGCCAGCAGGGGGCCAATGCCTGGCTGACGGTGGCGTTGCGCGAGGGCAAGAACCGCGAGGTGCGCAAGGTCTTGGAAAGTATGGGGCTATCGGTGACGCGACTGATCCGGACTGCCTATGGCCCGTTCCAGCTCGGCAACCTGGAGCGGGGCGCGGTGGAGGAGGTGCGCCCGTCGGTGCTGCGCGACCAGCTTGGCCACGTTCTCGGCGACCGCCTGCCGTCCCAGGCGGTGCGTCGCGGCAATCGCGATGCGGATCGTCGGCGGGCGCCATAAGGGCCGGCGCCTCGCCGCGCCGGGCGGGCGGGCCGTGCGCCCGACCACCGACCGGCTGCGCGAGGCGGTGTTCGACGTGCTGATGCACAGCACCTGGGGGCCGGACGGCGCCGACCCGGTGACCGGTGCGGCGGTGCTGGACGCCTTCTGCGGCACCGGTGCGCTGGGGCTGGAGGCGCTGTCCCGCGGCGCGGCGTGCACCTGGTTCCTGGATACCGGCGCCGAGGCGCTCGACATGGCCCGGCGCAACGCCACCGCGCTGGGCGAGGCCGGCCGGGCGGTCACGCTCCGGGCCGACGCGACCCGTCCGCCGCGGGCCCGCACCGCGGCCGGGCTGGCGTTCCTGGACCCGCCCTACGGGAAGGGGCTGGCCGCGGCGGCGCTGGCCGCGCTGTCCGCCGCAGGCTGGCTGGTGCCGGGCTGCGTTGCCGTGATCGAGCTGTCGCGGCGGGACCTCTTTGTTGCGCCGCTCGGCTTCACCATGCTTGACGACAGGTCCTATGGTGAGACCCGCATCGTGTTCGTGCGCCACGAGCCGCCCTGACGCACGGCCTGCACCCGGATCCGAGCACCAGCCGCCGCATGGCCAGACGCGCAAAGTCGCCGGACCAGCCCGCCGCCGGACGCGGGCGTCCTCCCGCCGCCGGAATGCCGCCGCCCGACCTGGGCTTCGAGCGCGAACTGGCGCGCGAGGTTGGCGGCGTGGTCGCCGGGATCGATGAGGCCGGGCGGGCGCCGCTGGCCGGGCCGGTCATGGCGGCCGCCGTCGTGCTGCCGGCGGACGCCGGGGACGAGCCGCGGCTGGACGGCCTGACGGACTCGAAGCTGCTGAGCGCCGACCAGCGCGAACGGCTGTTTCCGGAGATCCTGGCGCTGGGGCAGGTCGGCGTCGGCGCCGCCAGTGCCGCCGAGATTGACCGCGTCAACATTCACAATGCGACGCTGCTGGCCATGTGCCGGGCGGCCGCGGCGTTGCCCGCGGCACCGGATGCCGTACTGGTCGACGGCCGGTCCGCCCCGCCGATCCCTTGCCCGGTGCGCACGGTGATCGGCGGCGACCGCCGCTGCCTGTCGGTGGCGGCGGCCTCGGTGGTGGCCAAGGTGGTGCGCGACCGGCTGATGACGCGGCTGGCGATCCGCTATCCGGGCTACGGCTGGGAGACCAACAAGGGCTACGGCACCGAGGAGCACGCCCTGGCGCTGCTCCGCCTCGGGCCGACCCGCCACCACCGGCTGACCTTCGCGCCGCTGCCGGAGATCGTGGACCGGCCCGGCCTGGGCATGCGCTTCGTCGCCTGCACCGGACCGGTGCGGATCGGCACGATGACCCTGGTGCGCCTGCGCGAGGATCTCTATCTCGCCTGCGACGCCCGCAGCCGCCACGTCGGTACGCTGAAGCGGACCGCGTCGCGCTGGCTGTTCCGGGCGATCGGCTACGACGCCGACGGCGCTCCGCAGACCGGCGCCGGCCCGCTCGCCGACCGCGACGGGCGCAGCGTGGACGCCCCGGCCGACGCGGCCCTGCGCCTCGCCCTGTCGCGCCGCCGCCGCGGCTGAGCGGCGGGAACCCGGCCAGGCGTCCGGAACAAACCGGTCGGGCGCCGGGTTCCTTTTCGAATGCAACGTGTTGCATCCTGCCCGCAGACCAGCCTCGACGCATGCCATGCCGACCATTGAAGACCTGAAGTCCCTCATCGTGTCCGATGCCAGGCCGGCGGTGACGATCACCATGCCGACCGTGACGGCCGGGCCGGAAGTGCAGCAGAACCGCATTCGCGTGGGGAACCTGCTGTCGGAAGCCGAGCATCGGCTGACCGAGACGGGCGTGAGCGCGTCCGATACGGCCGATCTGCTCGCGCCGGGCCGAAGGCTGCTGTTCGACCAGGACTTCAACTATCAACAGTCGCAGGGACTGGCCGTGTTCCTGGCGCCGGGCGTGTTCCGGCTGTTCCAGGTGCCGCTGGACCTGGACGAAGCGGTGATCGTGGCCGATCTTTTCCACATCAAGCCGCTGCTGCCGCTGCTCGCCCGCGACGGCCGCTTCCTGATCCTGGCGATCAGCCTGGGCCGGGTGCGCCTGTTCCACGCGTCGAAGTTCGGCATGACGCAGCTGGCCGCACCGGACGTTCCGGCGAACATCGACGCCATCTCCGGCAAGACCGACTTCCAGAACGCCGTTCACTTCCATCCGACCGGCCCGACGCCGACCACCTTCGCTCCGGGAACGCCGAAGTTTCACGCTCTCGGCCGCAGCCCGGAGGACTACAAGAAGGACGAAGTGCTGGAGTTCCTGCGCGCCGTGAATGCCGGGGTTGTCAGGCTTCTGGCGGACACGGATGCGCCGCTGGTGCTGGCCGCCAACGACCAGCTTCAGGGTCACTACCGCGAGCTGAACAAGTATCACACGCTCGTCGAGGAGGGCCTCAACGTCAATCCGGACGCGCTGCGCGACAAGGAGCTGCACGAACGGGCCTATGCCGTGGTCGCGCCGCTGTTCGGCATGCGCCGCCGCGAGGCCGAGGATCACTTCGCCGCGCTGGCCGGCGACAACGACCCGCGCGCCGTGACCGATCTGCCGACGATCGTCGCCGACGCGCGGTTCGGCCGGCTGGACGTGCTGTTCGCCGCTGCCGATGTCGAGGCATGGGGCCGGTATGACGAAGGCAACGGCACGGTCGAGCTGCACGAGGCCCGCCGGGACGGCGACGAGGACCTGATCGGCCGCGCCGTCGTCGAGGGCCTGGGCACGCGCGCGTTCGTGTTCGTCCTGCCGCGCGAGGAAATGCCGGGCCGGGCGGCGGTGGCCGCGATCCGGCGCTACTGACGCAACACCGGGGAGCACGCAACCATGCTGTGGAGCCTCGACGACCTGCGCGGGTTCCGGCTCGACGCCAAGGACGGACTCATCGGCAAGGTCCGCGACTTCTATTTCGACGACGGCGGGTGGGTGCTGCGCTACCTGGCGGTGGACGTCAGCGGCTGGCTGGCCCGACACGAGGTGCTGATCTCGCCGGCCGCCGTGGAACGGCCGGACGTCGACGAGCGCGTCTTTCATGTCGCGCTGACCCGGCAACAGGTCCAGGACAGCCCGGACATCGACACGCACAAGCCGGTCAGCCGGCAGCAGGAGATCCAGCTCGCCGGCCACTACGGCTGGCCCGCCTATTGGGAGGCGCCCGGGCTGATGATGGCGCCGGTGCCGTTCGGATCCCCCGCGGGCGTGCCGTTCGGCAGCTATGCCGGCACGCTGGGTGCGCAGCCCGGCAGTGAGGCGGCGACCGCGGCGCGCAAGCAGGAGGAGACGTCGTGGGATCCGAACCTGCGCAGCTCGCGCGAAGTGATCGGCTATAATGTCGAAGGCACCGACGGCTCGCTCGGCCATGTCGACGACCTGCTGACCGACGACCAGGGCTGGATCCTGAGCTATCTGATCGTGGACACGCGCAACTGGCTGCCCGGCAAGAAGGTCATGCTGCCGCCGGCCTGGGTGGAGCGGATCGACTGGGCGGACCGTGCCGTGCGCTTCGACCTGACCCGGGAGCAGATCCGCGAGAGCCCCGAATACGACCCGTCGCGCACGGTCGAACGCTCGCACGAGCACAGCCTGTTCGACTTTTTCGGCCGCATGCCGTATTGGAAATAGCGGACCGGCGACGGCCGGCCGGTATGGCGGGGCCGAAAAGGATTTGGATCATGGACCATGTCAGCGCTGACGAGGTGTGCTTCCTCGCCGCCAGGGCGCGCGCATTTTCCGCCAAGCAGCCGCCCGCGGGCGACGCCGCCCCCGCCTCCGAACCGGCGGATGACGAACAGCGCAACGTCCTGACGGACTACGCCGGCGACCACACCGAGGACGAGCTGCGCGGCGCGCTCGAGGCGCTCAACGACGACCAGCTCATCGAGGTCATGGCGATCGTCCAGATCGGCCGCGGCGACTACGGCGTGGACGACTGGCGCGCCGCCGTCAGCACCGCCGCGGACGCGTTCGACATCGATGCCATCGAACGCCTCGCCGAGATGCCGCTTCTCGCCGATCATCTGGAAGCCGGCCTCGCCGCCCTGGGTTTCTCCTGCCGCGACGTGTACGAGGGGCATTTCGTCTCGGGCCGTCTGTAGAGAGCCAACGCGTTTACCAGCCTGTAGGAGCGCGGAGTCTATATACCGCGCGCCCCGGCTCCCTTCCGCGTGCGGCGCGCCAGAGTACGATCGAGGAAGCCAAGCAGATCCTGGTCCGATCGGTTGCGGGTCCGTTCGTCGCGCAGGATGTCGTAGCCGCCGAGGCCGGCGTTGGCGGCCAGGATCAGGGTGCGGGTCAGGCGGCCGCGCATGGGCAGACGGGTGAACCGGTCGCGGACCACGTTGTCGGTTCCGACCATCAGGTCGAAGCGGCGCAGGTGGAAGCGGACGTGGCGCATCTCGTGGTCGGCGCCGTCCCACTGGTGCCAGGCGCCGGGGTACTCGTGCAGTTCCACCTCGGAGCCGCCGCGGCGCAGGTCCTCGGCGATCAGGCGGGTGCGCGGCAGCGAGGCATTGCGCTCCAGCTCGCCGACGAGCATGGCGACCGGGGCGCCGGTGGTGGTCGGGTCCCGAAACCGGGCGACCGTGCAGCCGTAATAGCACACGTGCGCAGCGAACCGCAGGTCGTCCATGCCGTAGGTCCGGCACACCTGCTCGTAGGCGGCGAAGATCGAGACCATGGCGCCGTAGGAGAATCCCATCACGGCGATGCGCCGGGGATCGACCCACGGCTCGGCCGCCATGAAGCGCAGCCCGGCGAAGGCATCGGCCAGGATCATGGTCTCGGTCATGCGCAGGGCGCGGCCAGTGTCGCCGTGCCGCTCGTGGTGGCGGGCCTTGACGCTGTCGATCACCAGCGCTGCATACCCGCGCTCGGCGAGCATGTGGCCGTAGCGGTACTCGCGGCCGAGCTTCAGGCCGCCGAGCCCTTGCAGGACGACCACCGCCGGGCAATCCCGCGGCAGCGGTTCGGGCAGGAACAGCCCGGCCTTGACGTCGATCCGGCGGGCGCGGACCGCCGGCCTGCACACGTCCTGCAGCACGAATGGGCTGAAGCTGGAAAGGGAAACCTCGAGCATTCGGGCCGGACAGGGTTCGGGCGCGGGGCGGACTGGCCGCGCAGGGCTGCCCTAAATAATATTTTATGACGACGCGGGTTCCACGCGTTCGCACGGCGCGCCGGCCGTCGCGTCAATCCGCCCGATGCCCGGCCTGACCCGGTCCCGCTCACCCGCCCTTCGGAGCGGCGACGCCAGCGTAGCGGCGGAGCATGTCCTGAACGTCTTCGGCGATGTCGGCGCGGCCCAGGGCATAGGCGAGATTGGCTTCCAGGAAGCCGAGCGGACTGCCGCAGTCGAACCGGTGCCCTTCGAAGCGGACGCCGTGCAGGGGGATCGTGCCGATCGTCGCGGCGATCGCGTCGGTGAGCTGGATCTCGCCACCTCTCCCCGCTTCCTGCCGGCCGAGCGCCTCCATCACCTGCGGGTCGAGCACGTAGCGCCCGGCGAGCGACAGCGTGGACGGGGCTGCGTCGGGCTCGGGCTTCTCGACCAGACCCTTGACGCGGACCAGGCGGCCGTCGTCCTCCGCCACGTCCAGGATGCCGTAGCGGGCAGTGCGGTCGCGCGGCACGTCCATGACCGCGACCACGTTGCCGCCGACCTCGGCGTGCGCGGACAGCAGCTGGGCCAGCACCGGCTCGTCGGCCAGCATGATCTCGTCGGGCAGCAGCACGGCGAACGGCTCGTCGCCAACCGCATAGCGCGCGCACCACACGGCGTGGCCCAGGCCGAGCGGCTCCTGCTGGCGGATGTAGGCGATCTGGCCGGGCTGCAGGACCATCTCCTCGACCGCCTTCCGCTCGCGGCGCTTGCGGCCATCCTCCAGGGCGCCTTCCAGCTCGACGCTGCGGTCGAAGTGGTCCTCGATCTCGCCCTTGTGCCGGGCCGTAACCAGGATGAACTCCTCTATGCCGGATGCCGCAGCCTCCTCGACCACGTACTGGATCAAGGGCTTGTCCACGATGGTCAGCATTTCCTTGGCCATCGCCTTGGTTGCCGGCAGGAAACGGGTGCCCATGCCGGCGACCGGGAACACGGCCTTGCGCACCTTGGCCATCGGTTTCGTCCTTTCTGTCTACCGTGCCGGGGCGGCGGTCGCCGCCAGCGCCTCGACAAAGCTCTCGCGCCAGCGATGGATGTCCCAGTGGCGCAGGTCGTCCATCATCGCGGTCCAGCGCGCCTTCCGCTCGTCCAGCGGCATGCCGAGCGCCCGGTGCATCGCCTCGGCCACGGCGCCGGTGTCGTAGGGGCTGACCAGCAGCGGCCCCTCCAGGATATCGGCACTGCCGGCGAAGCGGGACAGCACCAGCACGCCGGGGTCCTCCGGGTCCTGGGCGGCGGCGTACTCCTTGGCGACCAGGTTCATGCCGTCGCGCAACGGCGTGATCAGGCCGACCCGGCTCAGCCGGAAAAAGGCGGCCAGCTGCGCGCGGTCGTAGGCGCGGTTGATGTAGTGCAGCGGCACCCAGTCGACGTCCGAATAGCGCCCGTTTATGTGCCCGGACAGCGTCTCGAGCTGGCGGCGCATCGCCTCGTACTCAGGCACCCCCTCGCGCGACGGCGCGGCGATCTGGAGGAACAGGACGTGGCGGTGGTGCTCCGGGTGGTCGGCGAGCAGCCGCTCGAAGGCATAAAAGCGCTCCGCCAGGCCCTTGGTGTAGTCGAGCCGGTCGACGCCGACGATCATGCGCCGCTCGCCGAATTCGTGCGCCAGCGTGGCCCGCTGGTCCTCGATCTCCGGCGAGGCGGCGGTCGCCGCGAACTGCTCGGTGTCGATGCCGATCGGGAAGACGTCGGCGCGGAAACGGCGCCCGTTCAGGCTGAGTCGCCCGTCGGGCTCGGCGCTGCCGCCGAGTTCGTGCTCGACCAGGTCGCGGAAGTTCCACAGATCGCGGTGGCTCTGAAAGCCGATCAGGTCATAGCTGCACAGGCCGTCCATCAGCTCGCGGAAGCGCGGCACCGCGATGATGACCTCAGCCGGCGGGAACGGAGTATGCAGGAAATAGCCGAGCGGCCGGTCGATGCCGCGCCGGCGCAGGGCGGCGCCGAGCAGGATCAGGTGGTAGTCGTGCACCCAGACCAGGTCGTCGGCGCCGATCATCCGGGCCAGGTGGTCTGCGAAGGACTCGTTGACCCGGCGGTAGGCGGTCTCGTCGTCCGGGTCGAACTGCGCCAGGTCGAGCCGGTTGTGCAGCGTCGGCCACAGGCCGCGGTTGGCAAAGCCGGCGTAGTAGCGCTCATAGTCCTCCGTCGACAGGTCGACCGTGGCCAGCGTGTAGGGACCGACCTTCCGTGTGGTCACGTCGCCGCCGACCTCTTCGCGGGTCTCGCCGCTCCAGCCGAACCACAGGCCGCCGGTCTCTTCCAGCGCAGCCCTGACGCCGACCGCCAGCCCGCCCGCGCTCGCGCCGAGCGCGACCCGGTTCGACACGACGACGAGGCGGGTCATGAGAGGTCTCCCGGACTGCCGGACGGCAAAGGGCGTTACGGAATTTCAACGCTTCAAGCCGTTCGGTTGTTCCCGGGGACGGGCCGGCGGCGCCGCGCCGGCCCTGCGCCGCGGTCCTATTCGGCGGGCACCACCTCGCGTCGGCCGATGCGGTACTGGACCAGGCCAACGGCGACGGCGATGGCGATGCCGGCGGCATCGGTCTCGTAGCCGCCCTTGATCATCAGGATCGCGCCGACCAGCAGCGCGGCCCGCAACAGCATGTTCATGCGGCCCATGAACCAGCCCTGCACCGCCGCCGACAACAGGTAAATCCCGATGCTGGCGCTGATGAAGGCCAGGACGATGCGGTACGTCTCGCCCTCCATCAGGATCGACGGGCTGTACACGAACATGAACGGCACGATGTAGGCGGCCAGTCCCAGCTTGAACGACGTTACCGCCGTTCGCAGCGGATCGCTTCCCGCTATGGCCGCGCCGGCATAGGCCGCCAGGGCCACCGGCGGCGTGATCGCGGAGATCACCGCGAAATAGAACACGAAGAAGTGCGCCACCAGCATGGCGATTTCCGGGCCATTGGCCAGGTCCGCGAAATGCGGCATCAGGATGCGGGTCAGACCGGGTGCCACCACGGACGCGGCCACGGCATAGGCGGCGGTCGTCGGCATGCCCATGCCCAGCAGCATGGAGATCAGCATGGCGAACACCAGCGCCATCAGCATGTTCTGCTCGGCCAGGCCCAGCAGCATGGAAGAGAACTTCAGGCCGACGCCGGTCAGGCCGATGACGCCGACGATGATGCCGGCGCAGGCGCACACCGCGATCAGCTGGATCGCCATGCGCGCGGCCAGATTCAGCGCGTCGACGACCGCCCTCGGGCCCATCTTGTTCGGCGACAGCCAGCTCACCACCATGGCCGCGGCCATCGAATAGGTGCCGGCGCGGATCACCGAGTAGCCCATGAACAGCGCGACGATCAGGATGATGACGGGAATGAACAGATAGACCTGCCGCATCATCCGCCGCAGGTTGGGCAGCTCGCTCTGCGACAGGCCGCGCATGCCCATCTTCACGGCCTCCAGGTCGACCATGAAGAACACCGACAGGAAGTACAGCACCGCCGGGATCGCCGCGGCGACGATCAGTTCGGTGTACGGGATCTGCGTGATCTCGGCCATGATGAAGGCGCCGGCGCCCATGATCGGCGGCATGATCTGCCCGCCGGTGGACGCCGCCGCCTCGACCGCGCCGGCGGTCTGCGGCCGGTAGCCGACCTTCTTCATCAGGGGGATGGTCAGGCTGCCGGTGGCGACCACGTTGCCGGCCGAGGTGCCGTTGATCATGCCCATCAGGCCGCTGGCGAACACGGCGACCTTGGCCGGGCCGCCGCGCGCGCGCCCGGCCGCCGCGAAGGCGAAGTTGACGAAATAGTCTCCCACCTTGGACGCCTGCAGGAATGCGGCGAAGGCGATGAACAGGATGATGTAGGTCGACGACACGGCGATCGGCGCGCTCAACACGCCGATGTCGGTAAACATCTTGGTGAAGAAGCGGCTCGGCGTGTAGCCGTCGTGGCGCAGGATGCCGGGCAGGAAGGGGCCGAGGAAGGAATAGGCGATGAAGATGCCGGCGATCACGACCAGCGCCAGCCCGGCGACGCGGCGGGTCAGCTCCAGGATCAGGATGATGCTGGAAAGCGCTGCCCAATAGCTGGCCGGTTCGGCGAACTGGGTGCCGGCCCGCATGCGGAAGCTGCCGCGCAGCATCGGATCTGGATACAGAAAATAGAACACGAAATACCCGCCGACCACCAGCGAGCAGATCAGCAGCACCGCATCCGGCCAGCTCACGCGGTAAGACCGCCCGGGGAACAGCCACGACGACAGGACGCCGAGGCCCGTGGCGACGGTCAGGGCGAGGCCGAACAGCGGCACCTCGGCACCGGCGATCTGCACCGGGCCGAACAGCCACGCCGGCGGCGCGCCGGCCCCGAACAGGTCGCGGTGGACGTACGCGTACGCCACGCAGAACAGCGCGTACAGAGCGGCTGCCACCGCAACGACCAATGGCACGGCCTGAAGGCGGGCCAGCGCGCCCTTGGCCGGCGGCGCCTCGACACTCCAGGCCGCCATCAGCGCGAACCCGATGACCAGCCCGCCGGCGACGTGGATCGTGCGGTAGGCCCAGGTTTCCAGGCCGAGATAGTTCAGGTTGTACAGCGCGAAGGCGGTAAAGCCGACGCATGCCCAGTACAGGGCGTGCCGTTGCCAGCCGAGCAGGCTGCGCAGGTTACCGACCGGTGGTTCGTCATCCACTCCGGATGCGATGACCTTGTCTTCCTTGCTCTCGAAGGTGGCGGTCATGAGCGTGTTCCGTCCCGTGCTCGCTTGTCATTGCTTCTTGTTTTCAAACGCCTCAGGCGTCATTCGAACTCGCCAGCATCACACATTACAAGAAGAAAAAGCGCCCGCATGCCTTGGCGGCATGGGGGCGCCCATCTCGACCGACGTCAACGCCGCACGGCGGCGGCGCCCGGACCTACCCTTCCAGGTCGTCGGGGATCTCGTGACCGTGCTCCTCGTACCAGCGCACGGCACCCGCGTGGAACGGCAGGAACGAGTTGTAGACGAAGTTCTCCGGCACCGTCCTGGCCGCGGCCCGATGGATCTCCATCATGCGGTCGTGCTGGCCCAGCACCGTGTCCATGATGTGGTACACGAGGGTGTCCGGCATGTCGGCATGGGTGACGGCGAAGTTCCACATCGCGACCGTCTCGTCCGCCTCCTCGATGCTCTGGTAGGTGTTGGCCGGCACCGTGAACTCCGCGACCGACGGGTAGGCCTCAAGGATGGTCGCCCGCTCCTCGTCGTTGAACGAGAAGATGTTGGCGTCCACCTGCGCCTCGACCTGGCTGAACGCCGAGATCGGAATGCCGGCGGCGAAGCAGAAGGCGTCGATCAGGCCGTCCTGAAGCTGGCCGGCCAGGTCGCTGGCGCCGCCGTTGCGGGCCTCGACGGTCACGCCCAGGGTTTCGAAGAAGCGCGGCCAGTAGGTGCCGGGCGTGCCGCCGGCCGGGCCGACGCCGACCACCTTGCCGTCCAGGTCGGACATCCCGGTGATGTCGGAGCCGGCCAGCGAGATGCACTGGAACGGCGTCTGGTACATCGGGAACATCGCGCGCAGATCCTCGTGGGGCAGGCCGGGGGCCAGCGGGCTCTCGCCGATCCAGGCCTCGTAGGCCGGGCCCATGGTGACCATGCCGAAGTCCAGGTCGCCGGTCTGCACCAGGGTGGCGTTCTGCACCGGGCCACCGGTGACCTCGGCGCTGGCGTTGATGTCGAGCTGCTCCTGCACCAGGTTGGCCCAGCCGGAGCCGTAGATGAAGTAGGTGCCGCCCTGGCTGGCGGTGCCGACGGTGATCGAGTCCGGCCAGCCGGTGCGATCGATCTCCTCCTGGGCCAGGGCCGTGCCGCCCATCAGCGCGGTGCCGGCGAGGGCCAGCGTCAGGGTCTTTGCCAGAGTCGCGTGCATTTCGTGTTTTCCTCCCTTTACGATCGGCGGATGCCACCAGGGCAACCTTAGCCGTTCTGCCCTCTTGCCCGCCGGCGTGTCTGCGCCGATGGGCTGGAATGCTCTCATCAGTACGGCGATTTGGCGGGTCTGGCAATGACGAATTGAAAAGAAGTCTTTGAATTTAAAAGCATTGGTCACGCGGGCGTGAACAAAGTTGCGTGGCGCACGGCACCGTGCGGCGCAAACTGGGAGCCGTGTTCCGGATTGAACAGAGAGATCACCGCCATGCGCATCCTTCATCGCCCTGTCGCGGCCGGCCTGATCCCGGCCGCGCTCGTCCTCCTGGCAACCGCCGCCGCCCCGGCCCAGCCGGCCGCGTGGCGCGGCGAATGGCCGGAGACCGACTTCAGCCGCCACTCCGTCGACTACGGCGAGATCATGTCCGGCGGACCGCCGCGCGACGGCATTCCGTCGATCGACGACCCGTCGTTCGTGCCGGTCGCCGAGGCGCGGGAAGACCTGGCGCCGACCGAGCCGGTGATGAGCCTGGAGATCGCCGGCGACGCCCGTGCCTATCCATTGCGGGTGCTGATCTGGCACGAGATCGTCAACGACACGGTGGGCGGTGTGCCGGTGGCGGTGACCTACTGCCCCCTGTGCAACTCCGGCATCGTGTTCGACCGGCGCCTGGACGGGCGGGTGCTTGAATTCGGCACCACGGGCAAGCTGCGCCACTCCGACCTGGTCATGTACGATCGCCAGACCGAAAGCTGGTGGCAGCAGTTCCTGGGCGAGGCCATCGTCGGCGAGCTGACCGGCGCCGAGCTGGAGCGCGTGCCCGCGCGGATGGAATCGGTGGAGCGGTTCGCGGATCGCCATCCCGACGGCCTGGTCCTGGTGCCCGATGGCAGCCACCGCCGCCGCTACGGCGAGAACCCGTATGTCGGCTACGACAGCGCGGCCTCGCCCTTCCTGTACCGCGGCGACTATGACGGCCCGGTGCCGGCGCTGGCCCGCGTGGTCTCCGTCGGCGATCAGGCCTGGAGCCTGGACCACGTCCGCGCCGCCGGCACGATCGAGCACGGCGACCTGCGCATCCGCTGGGTGCCGGGGCAGAACTCGGCGCTCGACACCCGCCGCATTGCCGAGGGCGCCGACGTCGGCAATGTCGTCGTCGAACGGCGCGCCGGCGATGGCTGGCAGGACGTCCCCTACGACGTGCCGTTCGCCTTCGCGTTCGCGGCCTTCCATCCGGACGGAACGATCCACCACGGCGGCAGCTGAGCGGGACCGGCGCCGCCGCTGTCGGGTCCGGCCGCGCGCAGGCACGGCCGGACACCTTCGCGCCCGGTCCGGCGATCGGTCGCAGCCGGTGCTGTCGGCCCGGAAAAGGCTGTTTTCCGCCGCGCGCCTCCTACATTTCTATCGGATGTCAGGAGAGCGATCGAAGGCATGGCCGACCGCAAGCACAAGCTGCCCACCACCCCCGAGACCGGCACCGGCGCCGCCACCCAGGGCGAGGTCGATGCCTTCCTGCAAAAGCTGGCGGCGGCGCCGGCGCCGCGCCCGGCGGGCAAGCGCGGCCGGCTGATCTTTGCCATGGACGCCACCGCCAGTCGCGAGCCGACCTGGGACCGCGCCTGCCACCTGCAGGGCGAGATGTTTGAGGCGACCGCGGCGCTCGGCGGGCTTGACGTGCAGCTCGTCTTCTACCGGGGTTTTCGCGAGTGCAAGGCGAGCCCGTTCGTGTCCGACAGCCGCGAGCTGCTCAAGCGGATGACCGCCGTGCGGTGCCTGGGCGGCCAGACGCAGGTCGGCCGCGTGCTGACCCACGCCATCAGCCAGACCAGGAAGGAAAAGGTCAACGCGCTGGTCTTCGTCGGCGACTGCTTTGAAGAGGACATCGACGCGGTCTGCCACAAAGCGGGCGAACTCGGCCTGCTCGGCGTGCCGGCGTTCGTGTTTCACGAAGGCGGCGATCCGGTGGCGCAACGCGCCTTCCAGCAGATCGCCCGGCTGACCGGCGGCGCCTACTGCCCGTTCAATGCGTCCAGCGCACGCCAGCTCAAGGACCTGCTGGGCGCGGTGGCCGTGTACGCCGCAGGCGGCTACCGGGCGCTGGCCGACTACGGCAAGGCGCGCGGCGGCGAGGCTCTGCGCCTGACCCACCAGGTTGGCAAGGGATAGGGTCCTCCCATGGTCCAGATGCTGCTGCTCGGCATCTGCCTGCTGGCCGGCCTGGTTCTGCTCGGGCGCTGGTTCGTGCGCGCCGATCCGCGGACGATGGCGCGTACGCTACGCTACGTCGGGATCGGCCTGGGCGTGCTCGTGATCCTGTTCCTGGTGGTGACACGCCAGCTCGGCATCCTGCTGGCCGCACTGCCGATCCTGGCGCCGCTGTTCCTGCGCTGGCGCGCCGTGGCCAATCGCCTGAAGTCGATGCGTGGACCGTCGCCGGGCAGCACTTCGGGGCTTGATACGGCCTTCCTCCACGTGGAGCTCGAGCACGACACCGGGCAAATGGCCGGGCAGGTGCGCAAGGGCCGCCACGACGGCCGGAACCTGGACGACCTGTCGATCGACGAGGTGATTGAGGTCATGGCCGAGGCGCAGCCGGAGGACCCGCAGTCGGTTGCCGTCCTCGAGGCTTGGCTCGACCGCAACCACGGGCCGGAATGGCGGGAGCGGGCGAGTCGCGGCGAGGAGGCGCGGCATGAGGCTGGTGCCGGAGCCGGTGCCGCCGCCGGCGGGCCGATGACCCGGGAGGAAGCCTACCGCATGCTGGGGCTGGAGCCGGGCGCCGACGCGCAGGCGATCAAGCAGGCGCACCGCCGGCTAATGATGAAATTCCATCCGGATCAAGGCGGTTCGGACTACCTCGCGGCAAAATTGAACGAAGCAAAAGACATTTTGCTCAATTCCAAACGCCCATAGCCCGAAGTCGTATGGACAAACGATGGCGCGATCGTTGCGCCGCGACGGGAGGTATGGCAGAAGTGACGCGACGGGGCGCACATGCAGCCGCCGCCAGTATTTGCCTAACTTCAGGACGGTCCGTTTCATGCACAAGCGCATCAGGAAGGCGGTGCTCCCGGTCGCCGGGCTGGGCACCCGCTCGCTGCCCGCCACCAAGGTCGTTCCGAAAGAGATGCTGACCGTGGTGGACAAGCCGATCATCCAGTTCGCGGTGGAGGAGGCGCGCGCGGCGGGCGTGGAGGAGTTCATCTTCGTCACCAGCCGCGGCAAGAACGTGCTGGAGGACCACTTCGACTATCACGGGGAGCTGTACGAGACCCTGAAGCGGCGCGGCAAGGACGGTGAGCTGGAGGCGGCCCGGTCGGCCGAGCTCGGCACCGGCACCTTCTGCTCGGTGCGGCAGGCGGAGCCGCTCGGCCTGGGCCACGCCGTGTGGTGCGCGCGCATGATCATCGGCGACGAGCCGTTCGCCGTGCTGCTGCCCGACGAGCTGTTCCAGTGCCGCACGCCGCTGCTCCGGCAGATGGTCGACGCCTACGATCGCCTGGGCGGCAACGTGCTGGCAGTGCGCGAGGTGCCGGCCGAGATGACCCAGCGCTACGGCATCCTGGACGTGGAGCGCGACGACGGCCGGATCGCCTCGGTCCGCGGCATGGTGGAGAAGCCGGCCCCGGCCGACGCGCCGTCGCGCCTGTCCATCGTCGGCCGCTACATCCTGCAGCCGGAGGTGCTCAAGGAGCTCGACCGCTGGGAGACCGGCAAGGGCGGCGAGATCCAATTGACCGACGCGCTCGCCCACCTGATCTCGATGCAGCCGGTGCACGGCATGCGCTTTGAGGGGCGGCGCTTCGACTGCGGCATGAAGGCGGAATACGTCGCCGCCAACGTCGCCTATGCGCTGGCCCGGCCAGGCATCGCCGACGAGGTGCGCGAGCACGTCTCCGCGCTGCTTGCCGCCGAGGAGCTGCGGCTCGATCCGGCCGCCTGAACCCGGCCCGGCCAAGCCTTTTCATCCGCGCCCGTTCGCCGCCCGGCTCGCATGCCGGGCGGCCCTCGCGCCAAAACCCGCGTTCGTGTATACCCGCCGACGGCCGCCGGGCGCACCGGCGGCGCGTCCGGAAGGCTCGCCCGCATGATCGAACCGCACCGCTTCGACCCGACCATCCTGCGCGAATACGATATCCGCGGCATTGTCGGGCGCACCCTCAATCCGGCGGACGTGACCGCCGTCGGCCGCGCCTTCGGTACCCGCGTGGCCGGGCGCGGCGGTGCCGTCGTCTGCGTCGGCTACGACGGCCGGCTCAGCTCGCCCGAGCTCGAGGCGGCGCTGGTCGAGGGCCTGGTCGAGGCCGGCATGACCGTGGAGCGAATCGGCCGCGGCCCGACGCCGATGCTGTACTTCGCGGTCAAGCACCTGGGCGCCGATGCCGGCATGATGATCACCGGCTCGCACAACCCGCCGGAGTACAATGGCATCAAGATGCTGACCGCGGACGGCCCGGTGTACGGCGCCGACATCCAGGAGATCGGCCGGTTGGCGGCGGAAGGCCCGCTGCGCGCCGGCCGCGGCGAGGCGCAGGAGACGCCGGTCGAGGAGGCCTACATCGAGCGCCTGCTGCACGCCTACGACGGCGCCCGCGACCTGACCGTGGCCTGGGACGCCGGCAACGGCGCGGCGGGGGAGGTGCTGCAGCGCCTGACCGAACGCCTGCCGGGCCGGCATGTGCTGCTCTATGCCGACATCGACGGGACGTTCCCCAACCACCATCCCGACCCGACGGTGCCGGAGAATCTGGTCGACCTGCAGCGCGCCGTGGCGGAGCAGGGCTGCGACCTGGGCATCGCCTTCGACGGCGACGGCGACCGCATCGGCGCGCTCGACGAGCAGGGCCGCATCGTCTGGGGCGACCAGCTCGTCGCCGTCTATGCCGAGGACGTTCTGGCGCGGCACCCGGGCGCCACCATCATCGCCGACGTCAAGGCCAGCCAGACCCTGTTCGACGAGATCGAACGGCTCGGCGGCCGCCCGCTGATGTGGAAGACCGGCCACTCCCTGCTCAAGGCGAAGATGGCCGAGACGGGGGCGCCGCTGGCCGGCGAGATGTCCGGCCACATTTTCTTCGCCGACAACTACGGCTTTGACGACGCGCTGTACTGCGCGGTGCGGCTGATGGGGCTGGTCAGCCGCAGCGGCGGCCCGCTGTCGGCCTTGCGCGACCGTCTGCCGCCGGTGATGAACACGCCGGAGGTGCGCTTCCAGGTCGACGAGCCCCGAAAGTTCGCGGTGATCGAGGAGGTGCGCGAGCGGCTCAAGGCGGACGGGGCGGACGTCTGCGCCATCGACGGCGTACGCGTCACGACCCCCGACGGTTGGTGGCTGCTGCGCGCGTCCAACACCCAGGACGTGCTGGTTGCCCGCGCCGAGAGCCGCTCGGACGAGGGCCTGGCCCGGCTCAAGCACCACATCGCCGACCAGCTCCGCTTGAGCGGGCTGGACACCGCCGGCTTCGAGGGCGGCTGACCCGGCCCGGCGGCGCATCCGTGCCGATACGGCTTACCAGCTGTCGGCCTTCTGCTTGATCTGCTGCCAGACCTCGCGGCCCAGGACGGTTTCGGCGCGGGACTGCAAGTCGACGACCAGCGCCATGATGTTGCCCTCGCCGGACCAGTGCGCGCCGACGATGTCGGCACCGACGTGGTCGGCGACCCCCTGGATTACGTAGGCGGCCAGGGCGACGTCATCGACATAGCCGGCAGCCCCGGCCAGCCGCTCCGGCACCAGGTCGACCGGCGCAACGAAGTAGATGATGGCGCCGAGCAGACGGGCGCGGTCCGGCGCGGCCACGGCGTTGTCCAGGCAGAGCTGGGTCAACAAGTGGAACAGCTCGGGCGCCTGCATGACGATGTCCACGTAGGGCGCCTCGCGGCCCTCGCGCTCGCGCCACAGCGCGACCTCGCGCGCCATCTGCTTGTATGCGTCGAAGCTCGGATCCCCCATCGCACTCCTCCCGCGGGTCTGGATGCCGGCGCAGTGTAGCCGATCAACCGTTACCAGTATCCTGTTCGCGCCGCCGCCGCCGGCCGCCCCCGGTCCGGGTCTCGCCGCCGCCGCGTTCGGCGTCGCCGGGTTCGCCCGCGGCCTCGCCCGGCTCTGTCCCGCCCCAGGCCGCCAGCACGGCTTCCGCCGCGGCGAACCGTATGGGAGCGCGCGGCGGGGGCGGCGCGCCGTCCACGATCATCGGCAGAGCGACCTCCGCCCGCGCCGGCGGCCCGCCGGTGCGGACCAGGCCGCGCGCGACGACGTGCGGGTGGTCGGGCAGCTCGTCGAGGGTCCACAACGGCTCGACGCAGCAGTCCACGCCGGCCAGGCGGACCTGCCAGTCAGCCAGCGGCGCGCTGCGCAGCAGGTCGCCCACCTCGGCAATCAGGTCCTTCTGGGGCAGCGGGTCGGCGTGGCGCGGCACCCAGTCCGGACGGGCGACCGCCGCACAGAACGCCGCCCAGGCGTCGCGGTCGAGCGCGCCGACGCTGAGGAACCGGCCATCGGCGGTCCGGTAGATCTGATAGCAGGCGGCCCCGCCGTTGAGCCGCTCGCGGCGCCGCTCCGGCGGCCGGCCGGCCAGCGCCTCGGCCAGCGGCACGGCCTGCCAGGCGAGCACGGCGTCGGCGACGGCAACGTCGATGGTCGCGCCATAGGCGGCGGGGCCGCGCCGCGAGCGATCGAACAAGGCGGCGACCGCGGCCAGGGCGGCCTGCCGGCCGGCGGCGAACTCGGCCGTGGGCGGGTAGGGGAAGCCGGGCAGGGGACCGGTGCCTGCGTGCGCCAGAGCGCCGCCGAACGCCATGTAATTGATGTCCTCTCCGGTACGGTCGCGGTACGGCCCGGTCAGGCCCCAGCCGGTCAGCGCCACGTGCACCAGCCCGCGGTTGAGTTCGCGCAGCCGGTCGACGCCGAAGCCCAGGCTGTCCAGCCGGCCCGGCCGGAACGACTCGATGAGGACGTCGGCCCGGCGCAGCAGCCCGGCCAGCGCGGCGGTTCCGGTCTCGTCCTCCAGGTTGAGCGCGACCACCGTCTTGCCGTCGTCCAGGGCACGCCATGCCCCGGGTCCATCCGAGCCGTCGTCCGGCATGCCGCGGCCCGGCGGCACCACCTTGACCACCTCGGCGCCCAGGTCGGCCAGGATCTGGCAGGCATACGGGCCGGAGACGGACCGCCCCAGGTCGATGACCTTGATGCCCTGGAGATACGCCATGGCCGCGCCCGCCATCCGCTGCCGGAGGAGGTTCCACGATAGCCGCACACGGCGCGCGGGTCCAAGCCCGCAACCCGGCGCGTTGTCGTTTGTGGTCGGGCCGCCGGGCGTGAAGATCGAGGACTGCGCGATCCCGTCCGAGTCGCGGGCAGTCAGACCGCGCCGGCCGGAGCGCCGCGGGGTCCGGTGCCGCTGCGGTCTTCGCGCGACGGGCCGGTATCCGGCCTCCCGCCGTGCACCGCTGCCACGCCGCCGTCACCGGAAGGCGAGTGCGGCTCGGCAGGCGTCCCTGCGCCGGCCGATGCCGCGCCGCGACCGTCCGGCTGGATCCAATTGACGATCGAATCGATCAGCCGTTCGAACCCTGCATAAATGGCGCGCACGCCGAGGCCGCTCAGGAACGCCACGGCGCCGATTGTCAGCTGCGTGCCCTGCGGGAGCGCCTGCGGGTCGGCGAACAGGTTGGCGACGATGGCACCGATGATCGCGCCCAGGAAGATGCGCGATCCGGTGCCGTGCAGCATCCATTGGCTGTAGGTGCCGGCGGCGGCGTGATCGCTCAGCGATTTGGTCAGGTATACCGTCGCACCAAGCCCGCCCCAGAAGAACGGCTCGAGGTTGTGCAGCACCACGGGCACGCCCGCACCCACGGTGTGCCACCAGCCGCCGGACCCGGCCGCAGCCTGACCGCTGCCTGTCCCGAAGAACAGGTTCAGCACGTCCGAGGCGATCGCCAGAATGAAGAACAGGCAGCCGAAGATCACGATCAGCGCGATGTGCCGTCGCACGTGCCGGCAGTCGATCAACGTGGCGCCGTTGATGCCGTGGGGGAAGGTCAGCGCGGCAAGCCGGCTGTAGGCCAGCAGGACGTCCTTGTCGGCCGCGGTACGGGCCGCCTCGTCCGCGGCGTCCTCCAACCGAGCCACGGCGTCGTACAGCGGCCCCAGCACCGAGCCGTCGGGGTCGAGGCCGCGCTCCGCGACATAGCGCATGAGCGCATAGACCTCGTCCAGCGGCACCGGTGCGGGCCCGGCCGGCTGCATGGAAGCGGGCGCGGCCGGCCGAAGCCGGCTGTCGCCCGACGACGCGGAGCCGGCATTCTGCCCGCCGGCCCGCCCGCCGGTGCCGGTTCGCGCAGCAGCAGCGGTCCCGGCCGCGGATCCCGATTCGGTCGCATCCATGGCATCGCCCTCCCGCGCGGCTGCTCAAACCGGACCGGCGACGGCGAGTGCACCGGCGCAGCTTCAACCGGAAGGTACCATGAGATGGATATTCTGTAACCTGCCATCGGCAAAAGCGGCTTTTACGAGCCATGAAACGCGGCGCTGCCGCACGGGCGCGCGCAGAGATTGCTCGCCCGTGCGATGCACGGGTCAAAACGAAGCCCCTCCCTCGATGCGGAGAGAGGGGCGGCCGAAGGAATGTCTGCCGGTTCGGCGAGCCGCGTTGGGCGGAGCCGCTTACTCGACCAGGGCCGGCTCCTGCGGCGACGGCTCATCGCGCGCGGTCGAGAAGTCGATGGACAGGCCGTCGCCCTCGACCGACACACTGACCACGCCGCCCTTGGTCAGCCGGCCGAACAGCAGCTCGTTGGCGAGCGGCTTCTTGATGTGCTCCTGGATGATCCGACTCAGCGGCCGGGCGCCGTACAGCCGGTCGTAGCCCGCCTTGGCCAGCCAGTCGCGCGCCTCGTCGGTCAGGTCTATGGTGACGCGGCGGTCGGCGAGCTGCTCCTCCAGCTCGATGATGAACTTGTCGACGATCTGGGTGACGATCTCCAGCGACAGGTGCCCGAAGCCGACCACGGCATCGAGACGGTTGCGAAACTCCGGCGTGAACAGCCGGTTGATCGCCTCGGTGTCGTCGCCCTCGCGCTCGTCCCGCTCGAAGCCGATGGCGGGCTTGGCCATGTCGGCGGCCCCGGCATTCGTGGTCATGATCAGAATGACGTTGCGGAAGTCGACGGTCTTGCCGTTGTGGTCCGTCATCTTCCCGTAGTCCATGACCTGCAGCAGGATGTTGAAGACGTCCGGGTGCGCCTTCTCGATCTCGTCGAGCAGCAGCACGCAGTGCGGGTGCTGGTCGATGGCGTCGGTCATCATCCCGCCCTGGTCGAAGCCGACATAGCCCGGCGGCGCGCCGATCAGGCGGCTGACCGAGTGCCGCTCCATGTACTCCGACATGTCGAAGCGGACCAGTTCGATGCCGAGCAGCCGGGCGAGCTGCCGCGCCACCTCGGTCTTGCCGACGCCCGTGGGACCGGAGAACAGGTAGTTGCCGATCGGCTTGTTCGGCTCGCGCAGCCCCGCGCGGGCCAGCTTGATGGCGTTGGACAGCGCGTCGATCGCCCGCTCCTGGCCGAAGACGAGCGTCTTGAGGTCGCGCTCCAGGGTGCGCAGCATGGACTTGTCGTCTCGGTTGACCGTCCTGGGCGGGATGCGGGCGATCTTGGCCACCACGCCCTCCACGTCGCGCACGTTGATGGTCTTCTTGCGCCGCGAGGGCGGCAGCAGCATCTGGGCCGCACCCACCTCGTCGATCACGTCGATCGCCTTGTCCGGCAGCTTGCGGTCGCTGATGTAGCGGGCCGACAGCTCGACCGCCGACCGGATCGCGTCGGAGGTGTAGCGGACGCCGTGGTGCCGCTCGTAGTACGGCTTGAGGCCGTGGAGGATCTTGATCGAGTCCTCCATGGTCGGCTCGTTGATGTCGATCTTCTGGAACCGGCGCACCAGGGCGCGGTCCTTCTCGAAATAGTTCCGGTACTCCTTGTAGGTGGTCGAGCCGATGCAGCGGAGGTTGCCGCTGGCCAGCGCCGGCTTGAGCAGGTTGGACGCGTCCATCGCACCGCCGGAGGTCGCGCCGGCGCCGATCACGGTGTGGATCTCGTCGATGAACAGGACCGCGCCATCCAGGTTCTCCAGCTCGGCGACTACGGCCTTCAGCCGCTCCTCGAAGTCGCCGCGATAGCGGGTCCCTGCGAGCAGCGCACCCATGTCGAGGGCGAAGATCGTGGCCGTCTCGAGCACCGCAGGGACGGCTCCCTCGATGATGCGCTTGGCCAGGCCTTCGGCGATGGCCGTCTTGCCGACGCCCGGATCGCCGACGTAGAGCGGGTTGTTCTTGGAGCGACGGCACAGGATCTGGATCGTCCGTTCGATCTCCGACTCCCGGCCGATGAGCGGGTCGATACGGCCGCGCGCGGCCTTCTCGTTGAGGTTCACGCAGTAGGTCTGCAGTGCCTCGCTGCCCTTCCTGACCATCTTTTCGGCGCTGGCGTCCTCATCTGCGCCCGCCACCCGCCGCGGCTCGGCGCGGTGGGAGGCCTTGGCTATGCCATGTGAAATGTAGTTCACCGCGTCGAACCGTGTCATGTCCTGCTCTTGGAGGAAGTACACGGCATGGCTCTCGCGTTCCGAGAACAGCGCGACGAGCACGTTCGCGCCGGTGACCTCCTCCCGCCCGGACGACTGGACGTGGATTGCCGCCCGCTGCAGAACGCGCTGGAATCCGGCCGTCGGCTTGGCGTCCTCGGGCCGCCCGGTGGCCAGATTCGCCAGTTCATTGTCCAGGTGATTGCTGAGCTCCCGGCGCAGCCGGTCCAGATCGACACCGCAGGCGCGCATCACCGCCTTGGCGTCCTGGTCCTCCAGAAGCGCCAGCAGCAGGTGTTCCAACGTGGCGTACTCGTGGCGCCGGTCGTTGGCGTAGGCGAGCGCGCGATGCAGGGTCTCCTCGAGATTGCGCGACAGCATGTGCGGTTCCTTATCCTTTGGATCCCCGTTTGCAGGGGATGGACCCTCCGTCCTCAGGCTTTTTCCAGAATGCACTGCAGCGGATGCTGGTGGCGGCGGGCGAAGTCCATCACCTGAGCGACCTTGGTTTCGGCCACCTCATACGTAAAGACCCCGCAGATGCCGACTCCGCGCCGGTGCACGTGCATCATAATGTTGGTTGCCTCTTCGCGATTCTTCCCGAAAAACCGTTCCAAGACGTGAACGACGAACTCCATGGGCGTGTAATCGTCGTTCAGCATCAGAACCTTGTACATCGACGGCTTCTTGGTCTTCGGCTTGGGCTTGACGACGACGCCCGTGCCCGTGCCGGTGCCCTCGTCACCCTGCTTGTGCACGTCGCTCATACGGCTCGATGCTCCCTCAAACCCGCAGACCCGCGCCTTGATGATATGAGATGAGAACGCCCCGAAGGAAGCCCAAGTTGCAGCGGCAGACATCCTGTCACTGCCTCCGGGGCACGGACCCGGCGGATCGGCATCATCGGGTTGGAGCGAGCGGCGCGGGCGGTCGCCGTTACGAGCCCGCGGCGCCGTCCGCGGTGGCGTACGGACTCGCATTCCCGAGCGCCGCCGCGACACCGTCCCGGACCGGGGCGAGCGCGGCGCGGGCCGTGTTTTTCTGGACTCGCGACACGGTGCGGCCATGCAGCGCGGTGTCGTGGATCAGGGTGTCGAGGACCGTGGCCTGCGTGGCGCACGCCTCGACCGGACCGCGCGCCGCGAACAGGCGGCGGCCCGCCGTCACGAAGCGCCGGTGGGCGTCCTGCCAGACCCGGAAGCAGACGGCGTTCAGGCACTCCGCCCCGCGCGTGACGACCGCGATCGCCATCAGGGCGGCGGTGTCGTAGGCGCGGCGCAGCCGCATGACCGTCTCGACGTCCGGCACAGCGGTAGCCGTCGGCCTTTGTCGGCCTTTGCTGCCTTGATGCATCCCTGCAACAGAAGATCATGCTGCGCCGCAACATCACCTTGACTTACGCGCCCGTCGGGAGGACATCAAGGCTTCGGTCCCGGTGCGCAGCCGGACGCCCCATCGTGGAGCGGCCGGGGCCGGCAAGCGGAAGGACGAACCGGCGCGGGCCGGCGCCGCATTGGTCCCGGCCATCCCTTGCCGGGCGGGCGGCAGCATGAGATTATGGTCCGGTTCCTCCGACACGGGTAGCGCTATGACCTATTGTCTCGGCATCCGGACGCGCGAGGGGCTGGTCGCCCTGGCCGACGGGCGGGTCACCAGCGGCAGCCAGGTGGCCGCCGCGCAAAAGGTGACGATGATTGGCAGCGACGTGAAGTTCATTGTCATGACGTCCGGCCTGCGCAGCGTCCGCGACAAGGTGCTGACCTACCTGCGGCGCGGCCAGGACCTGGACCGGTCCGGCGGCGCCTTCGCTACCATCTTCGATGCAGTGAACGCATTCACCAAGTGCCTGCGCCAGGTCGCCGAGGAGGACCGCGCCGCCCTGGAGAAGGGCGGGCTGGTGTTCAACCTCCACGCCATCATCGGCGGCCAGCTCGCCGAGGACGAGGAGCCGACGCTGTTCCTGGTTTATCCCGAGGCCAACTGGATCGAGGTGGACAAGCGGACGCCGTATCTGTCGATCGGCGCCACCGCGTACGGAAAGCCGATCCTGGATCGTGCGCTGAAGTACGACACGGCCATGCGCCACGCGCTGAAGCTCGCCTACCTGTCGTTCGATTCCAGCCGGTTCAGCTCCACCGACGTCGGCTTCCCCATCGACCTGCTGACCTATGGCGCCGTCGATCGCCAGTGGCGCCAAGCCCAGTTCGACTACGACGACATGGTCGAGCAGCGCCAGTGGTGGAACCGGCACATCACCGAACTGGCCGAGCGGCTGCCCGACTCGCCGTGGCTCGATACGCTGATGCCGGCGCAGCACGGCCGGCCGTCCGTGCTGCGGGTCGAAGGCGGCGGCTGACCCTGACCGTACCCGTCCCGCCCGTGCCGATACCCGCCGAACGCGGGGCGCTCAGAACAACCGCGTCATGTCGACCAGGCCGTTCTCCCCGACCTGCAGCGTGAAGCAGGGCTCGCCCCCCTGCGGCCGCGCGGCGCTGCAGCTCAGCCCGCTGCGGCGGTGGCCCCAGAGCGCGGCATCGCCGGGCCGGCGGACACGGATCCCGGTGGTGTCGGCGCGGAACAGGGCCTCGTCGAACGTGATCTGGCGGAAGCGCTCCGAGGGGTGCTGGTAGGCGGTCAGGAAGAACTCGGCGTTGCGACAGCCGGTAACGATCCAGAAGAAGCCGCGCGAATACAGCCGCAGCCCCACCGGCGGCGGCTCGAACACGCCGCTTTCCGCCATGCGCCGCTCCAGTTCGGCGAACGACTCGGGCGACAGCTGCACGATCGTGCGGTCCGGCACGCCGATCTGAAAGATTTCCCTGAGCGGCACCACGTCGATGACCAGGCCGCGGTCGACCTGCTGGCGCATCGCGGCGCCGCCGCCGCTCAGCGCGACCACATCGTACGCGCGGGCCTGTTCGCCGTAGACGGCATTATAGACGAACCGGTAGCGGTCCGGGGCGCCCGGTGCGCAGGCCTCGCGGATGTCGTCGCCGGCCATGAAGCTGAACCAGGTCAGCCGCTGCTCGAAGACATTGGTCGGCGCGCCGCCGTAGGTGCAGCCTGCCAGCGCCGCCCCCATGATCGCCGCAAGCATCGTCGTCCACATGCGCATGGCGGATCAGCCCCTTCAAGTGCCCGACCCGGCGGTGCCGCGGCGCCGCATCGCAGGCTTATACGCCAAATGCACGTGAAGACGGTGGCCATCCTGTGGCACGATCCTGCCGGTTCGGGCTCGGACACGCCGCGCGGGCGCCGCTCTTCGAGCTCCGACCATTGCCGAAAAGTGCAGCTAATCTCAGGCCACTGAAAAAGTTTCTTAAGACACCGTCACGACACTGTGGACAGCCCGCAGCGGCGACCGTAGACTGACACCCATGGTCGGAGGGGCGACGGTATGAACAACGGAAGCGTGCTGTGCCGATCCTCGCGCGCCGCCTGCCGTGCCGCGGCGTGGCGTCATGCCATCCTTGCGTTGGCCCTGCTCTGGCTGTTCGCCGTTGCGGCGGGGGCCGCGCAGGCGAACCCGCGCTATGCCGGCCTGGTCATTGACGCGGTCAGCGGCGAGGTCCTGTACGAGGACAACGCCGACGCCCTGCGCTATCCGGCGTCGCTGACCAAGATCATGACCCTATACCTGACCTTCGAGGCGCTGGAGGACGGCCGGCTGAGCCTCAACACGCCGCTGACCGTATCGCGCCACGCCGCCAGCCAGCCGCCCTCGCACCTGGGCCTGCCGGTCGGCTCGACCATCCGGGTCGAGGACGCGATCTATTCGCTGGTGACCCGCTCGGCCAACGACATCGCCGTGGTCCTGGCCGAGGGCATTGCCGGCAGCGAGCGCGCCTTCGCCCGGCTGATGACGCAGCGGGCCCGCGAGCTCGGCATGGCGCGGACCACGTTCCGCAATGCCTCGGGGCTGCCCGACGGGGCCCAGCGCACCACCGCCCGCGACATGGCGCGGCTGGCCCAGGCGCTGCTGCGCACCTACCCGCGATACTACCACTACTTCAGCATGCGCCACTGGTCGTACCGCGGCGTCGCGCACGACAACCACAACCGGCTGCTCGGCCGGTATGACGGCGTGGACGGCATCAAGACTGGGTATATCCGCGCCTCGGGCTTCAATCTGGCGGCGTCGGCCGTGCGCGGCCGGCTGCGGCTGATCTGCATCGTGTTCGGCGGACGCACCGGCGCCTCGCGCAACGCGCACGTCGCCGACCTGCTCGACCGGTCGTTCGCCAGCGCCCGGGGGCAGTACCTGATCGCCCACGGCAGCATGCCGTTCGACCCGCCCGTGCCGGTGCGTCATCCGCTGCTGCGCGGCGCACCGATCGCGGTCGCCGGAGCCATGTCCGTCGTGCTGCCGCCGGACCCGCCGGCGCCGCGCGTGGCCGACGCCCCGGCCCCGGCCCCGGCCCCGGCGGTGCCGGTCGCCGTGCTGTCCGACTCCCGGCCCTCCGCGGGGCCGGTGCCGGCGGCCATGGCGGCCCTGCCGAGGCCGCCCGTGCCGCCGCGCGACCGCCGGCCCGACCTGGCGCGGCTGTCGTACACTCCGGCCGCCTATGGCGGGGAGCCGGGCGGCGACGTCGACGGCGAATGGGCGATCCAGGTCGGCGCCTACACCAGCCCCGCCCTGGGCGAGCAGGTCATCGGCCGGGCCACCGCGCAACTGCCGCACCTGCTGGCCAACACCGCGCCGCAGATCGTTGCCGTCGGCAGCGGCGGCGACCGCCTGTTCCGCGCCCGCCTGACCGGCCTGAGCGCCGAAGCCGCCGCCGCCGCCTGCACCCACCTGATCGCCGCCGGCGACCCGTGCCTGACGGTGGGGCCGGAGTAGGGGGCGCTATCCGACCTTTTCGGTGAATGATGACAATGCGCGCGCGATAGCTCATCGTTGAAGCATGCTTCGTCGCCTCACCTTCGAGAATTTCAAGAGCTGGCCGAATGCGGATATCCGGTTCGGCGACATCACCGGTTTTTTCGGGACCAACTCATCCGGTAAGACAGGCTTGCTTCAATTGCTGCTTCTCTTGAAGCAGACCAAGGACGCCACTGACCGCAGCATCGCGTTGGACCTGAACGGGCCATACGCTCATTCATCCCCTCATTTTAGGAAGATGAAAAAGCTTTGACGAGCAGCGTCTTCTGGTTGAGGATCTCATCGAAGCGCTGGATGAGCGGGCGCAATC